>Ga0268266_10001562_pt1 | contig 26783 bp, 21 predicted proteins | sample KBSS13metaG_FD_190356 | JGI IMG/M metagenome (GOLD analysis project Ga0268266, IMG submission 190356) | Switchgrass rhizosphere microbial communities from Kellogg Biological Station, Michigan, USA - KBS S1-3 metaG (SPAdes) (version 2) | ecosystem: Host-associated > Plants > Roots > Rhizosphere... | reverse complement strand
GGTACGTCGTAACTCCGGTTGCCGGAACAGTCAGACCCTGCGGTCTCCTCACTACTTTCTACTGTCTTCTCCATTTTTGGGCCCCCAAAGTCCAAATACCTGCGGCTACCAGGCCACTTCTCCCTTGGCGGTCGCCTCGGTCATTTTCGTCGGCATTCGCCAGACGTGCGTTCCTTCGCGATCTGTGAAATAGAGGGACGACTCCGATGGGCGTCGAGCGTTGCCGTCAGCCCACAGCGCGTAAAAGTCTGGTTGCGCCCCGCGCGGCTGCTGGGCAAAACTGTGGTTGCGCTCCGTGTCGCGCGTGAGTTGCTTCTGCTTCTGCCAGGTATGCCCCTGATCTCTACTGGTCCACATCACCATGTCGCCACCAGTTCCAAAGGGCTGCGCGCCAGGCTCGGTTGGGGCGATCAACCGCCACGCGCCATCCGCTTCGAGGTACAGCGAGCCATAGTCGTAGTTATGGTCAGAGCGGGTGACGTCGTTGGTCTCCCAGCGTTTGCCGGTCCAGCGTGTGAGCCGCCAGACGCGTGGGTCGTTCTTTGGCCCGGGCGCATATCCGCCGCTGGTTTCGTACAAGATGACGGGGCGACCATCGCCGTCGAAGTGAAGTTGCTTGAGATAGACCAGTTGCTTCTCCGCGAGATAGTCACGCACGAGCGCCGGATTCTTGATTTCTGTCAGCGGAACCTGGACGGCTTCGCCCGCCGCGTTGGTCCAGGTTTTTCCCTGATCGCTGGTCTCGAGGTAGTACAGATTTGTCCGCGCGTTCAGCCCGCCGGGATTCGGGTGGTAATCGAACGCCGTCGCCACGCGGCGACCGTCGGTCCAACTTGCTTGATAGTGCCCTTTGGCGATCTGCGCTAGCGGCGCGGGCTTGCTCCAATCGAGGCCATCTGCGCTCGTCATCCAGAACAGGCGTCGCTCTCCCTGGTGGTAGCGCGTGTGGAGGAAGAAAAAACCGCTCTCCGGCAGATACCAGGGTTGCGAATACGAGAAGTTTTGATCGGCAACCAACTCGAACTCATCGATCGAATACGGCTTCGTGCTGCGATGAATGAACGCCGGCCGCGCGGCGCCATGACCGTTCGAGAAAATCCACAGATGCCCGGCCGCATCGATCGAAAGAGTGGGGTTCTCGTGGGCGTCGCTGGTTTTTTTATCGAGCAGGATCCGCGGCCGCGGGAAGGTTTTCGTCGGATGGTCGAAGTACGAGACCATCTCCAGCACGCGCCGCTCTCCCGCGGGCGATCCGCCATACACGAAGAACGTCTTCTTGACCTCAGGCGCGTAAATGGCGATCGGCAGGTGCTGCTGCGGGTAAGTGGCCATGCCGCCGGAGTACTTGTAGGCGTACTCGTCTTTGGTCGGCTGGTTCATGTACCAGATGCCGCGGTAGCCGTCATCCTCGGCCAGCCGAAACGGCTCGGCCGCCAGAGTGGTCTGCGCGCAGATCGAAATCGGCGCGGCAAGCAGCAGACTGACGATCGCCAATCGAATGCAGTGAAGCTTCACCTGACTGGTTACCTCCCGGGAATCAAGCGGGCCAGGACCACTGCCAAAGCAGTGCAGGTCCTGGCCGCTGGGGTGAGGGTAACCGGATGTGTGGCGACTCGCAACGCTTCTGGTCGAGAACTCAAACAAGCGTCCGGCGTTGGGCTACCTGCGTTGGATTAACTGCACGAAACGCAGTCGACCATTGTATCCCACCGCCATCGGTCCCCTCCCGCGCCGGAGAGGGGGCCGAGGCCGACTTCGCCTACGCACTACGATCCGAGTTGCGTGGCGACGCTGTTGAACGTCGTGTTGGCGTTCGTCCCGATCGTTTGAATCGCCGTCAAGCAGACGATCACGATCAGGGCCAGCATGACCGCATATTCCACTGCGGTTGGGCCGTCTTCGGACTTCAGAAAGCGCAAGACCTTCGATACGACGGGTTGCATGAGACCATCCTCCACTTAAGAGATGTGCAATCAATCCCGGATTGGGAATCCGGTAAGATGGGGATTGGAAAGTAGTCCCGGCCGAGGCCAAAACTTCCTTCGAGAGCGGACCCGAGCTCGTGAGTCTCTCGTTCAACTAAACCGTATCTCGATTTCTTCCTGATGCAAATAAAGTTTTGATCGGCCAGAGATATCTTCCGAATTTCAGCCGATTTTTACGGCGAAAATGCACCGCGAACGGACCAAAAAAAGCGGAGGAAATTTTGCGTTCGATTGTGCGACTGGCGTTGCCAGTGCAATCCCCAGGGATGACGCTAGACCGCCACTGGGCGGAAACCAGTGGCACTTTCAAAAAGCAGGGACTGAGCGTCCGATCTGCGTCTAGCGTTTTGGTCGGGGGACTCTCCCCCCTGCCCCACGTCCGCGGCCGCGGCCTGACTTTTTGTCGGGCAGGCTGACTTCGCTCCGCTTCTTGCCGATCGAATCGCGCATGGCTGAGATCCGGTCGCGAAGTTTGGCCGCCCGTTCGAATTCCAGAGACTCTGAGGCCGCAATCATCTCGGTCTCGAGCTCCAAAATGTATTCCTCCGTGATGTACTGGGTCTCGTCCGTGCGGCCGACGGCGCGGTTGGCCTCGGCGTGCGCTTCGGCTTCGGATTCGATCCCCATCTTGATCGACTTCTTGACGGTTTCTGGGGTGATGCCGTGCTCTTTATTGTACGCCTCTTGCAGGGCGCGACGCCGAGTTGTTTCTTCGATCGCCCGCTGCATCGAGTCGGTCACGCGATCGCCATACAGCACGACCTTGGCGTTGACATTGCGGGCGGCGCGGCCGATGGTCTGCATCAGCGACGTCTCACTCCGTAAAAAGCCTTCCTTGTCTGCGTCAAGAATCGCCACCAGCGAAACTTCGGGCAGGTCGAGCCCTTCGCGCAGCAGGTTCACGCCGACTAGCGCATCGAATCGCCCAAGGCGCAGCTCGCGCAGCAGCTCGACACGTTCGAAGGCGTCGAGCTCGCTATGCAGCCACTTGCAGCTCACGCCTTGCTCGGACAGGTAGTACGAAAGATCCTCGGCCAGGCGCTTGGTGAGCGTGGTCACCAGCACCCGCTCTTTGACCGCCATTCGTTCCTTGATCTGGGCCAGCAAGTGCTGCACCTGGCCACGCGCCGGGCTGACTTCGATCACGGGGTCAAGCAGTCCAGTCGGCCGGATCACCTGTTCGACAACTTCACCGCCCGTTTGCTGCAGTTCATACGCGCCTGGAGTGGCCGAGACAAAAATCGCCTGTTTCGCTTTCTTCTCCCACTCCTCGAACTTCAGTGGTCGATTGTCCAGCGCGCTCGGTAGCCGGAAGCCGTGCGAGACCAGCGTCGACTTGCGGCTGTAATCGCCGGCGAACATGCCGCGCACCTGCGGCACCGTGACGTGCGACTCATCGACGAACATCAAAAAGTCATCGGGAAAATAATCGAACAGCGTATCTGGCGTTGAGCCTGGCGGGCGACCGCTCAAGGGGCGGCTGTAATTCTCAACGCCGGGGCAATAGCCGGCCTCGGTCAGCATCTCGATATCGAAGCGGGTGCGGGCGTTCAGCCGCTGCGCTTCGAGCAGCTTGCCCTGGTTCTTCAGCTCTTCGAGCCGCAGCTCCAGCTCTTCGCGAATCGACGCCACGGCCGATTCGATGCGTTCTTCCGGCAGCACAAAGTGTTTGGCCGGGTAGACAAACAGCTCGTCTTCCTGCGAAATCACCTCGCCACTGGTGGGATTGATGATCGAAAGCTTTTCGATTTCGTCCCCCCAGAACTCGATGCGGAAGGCGTACTCTTCGTACGAAGGCCAGAGCTCGACGCAATCTCCGCGGACGCGAAACTTAGCCCGGGCGAACTCGATGTCGTTCCGTTCGTACTGCACATCGATCAATTTGCGGAGCAACTCGTCGCGGTCGGTCTGCTCGCCGCGCCGCATGCCGACGACCATGGCGCGATAATCTGCCGGCGATCCCAAGCCGTAGATGCAAGACACGCTGGCAACAATCACCACGTCGCGCCGGCTGACCAGCGCGCTGGTGGCGGCCAGACGCAACCGGTCAATCTCCTGATTGATCGACGCGTCTTTTTCGATATAGATGTCCCGCTGCGGGATGTACGCCTCGGGCTGGTAATAGTCGTAATAGCTGACGAAATAGTGGACGGCGTTGTACGGGAAGAAATCCTTGAACTCGCTATAGAGCTGCGCGGCCAGCGTTTTGTTGTGCGAGAGGACAAGCGTCGGCTTCTTCTGCTCCTGAATGACGTTGGCCATCGTGAACGTCTTGCCGCTCCCGGTGACGCCCATCAGGACTTGCTGGGCCCGCCCAGCGAGCAGCCCCGCGTTCAGTTCGGCAATCGCCTGCGGCTGGTCACCCGCCGGCTGAAACGGACTGGTAAGTCGAAAATCCAAAGCGAGGCCTGTGGGGTTGGGCGCGAGGGACGGACCGACACGGCGGACACGATTGCCCAGCCGACGCCGCGGGGACGGGAGCGCATCGTCATTGTACGCAAACCGGTCAAGCCGCGAATGGGGGCGTCGGCGAGCGTTCCTCTCCGTCCCCCTCTCCCGCCGGGAGAGGGTCGGGGTGAGGGCAAGATGCGCTCAAAGTCGTTGCCACTTGAGCGTAGTTATTCGCGGCTTAGGCACGTAGGCTACGCACCCCGTGCGTACCAGGAAGCGAGCAACGGCAACAAGACATGCGGGGGCCGTTCGAATCGCCAACGCCTCTCGCCGCTGCGTTGCTCGGCGGGAGCCTCGCACTCCCATCGTCCGGCCTTCGTCCTCAAGTCCTCAAGTCCTCAAGTCCTCAAGTCCTCAAGTCCTCAAGTCCTCAAGTCCTCAAAGCCTCAAAGCCTTTCCCCTCACCCATACAGCCGGTTCGCGTCGTCGTAGCTGATTCGCTTGGCGCGGATCGTGCCGTCGGCGAGTTTTTCGCCCTGCGGGTCGACGTAGAGTCGGCCGGTCGGCTCCGAATTGTCGGGGCGGATGTCCATCACGTGGATGTTGAAGATGAACGCCGGCTCGGTGATCGCCTTGAACCAGTGGATGTTGTCCTTGTAGTCCGAAATACTCGAGGTCTCGCCGGGCGTGAACTTGCGATCGATCGTCGGCCGAATAATAAAATGCTCCGGCTCGTCCTTCAGCCGATCATAGTGCCGGCCTTGCAAGTCCCCTTTCAGAATCAAGAACGACGTGGCCATGTTGTTGTGGCCGTGCGGGACGACCGAGCGGTCTTTCTTGAGCGCAAAGATTTGCTTGCCGAAGACCAGGTTCTTAGGCACGCCTTCGACCTGCGGGAATGTGAACCGCATCGAGAGAGCGCCATTGTCGACGAACTTCACGCCGGTCGAAATCCGATCGAAGTCGATCAACTTCAAGAAGTCTTCGAGCGGGACCTGCTTGTAGAGCTCTTCGACCTTTTTCTGCCAGGCGACCTGCTCAAGCTTTTGCCCCTTGAGGTCCATGCCCAACTGCTGCACGTCGCGGAGCCACTTCTCGGCCGCGGCCGGCGTCTCAGCAGCGAACAGGTCGTGCTGGAAGATAGTCTCCAAAAGCGAGAACGTCAGAATCGTGCCCAAAGTGTCCCGAGCAAACGCGCGTCGCGAAATCCCAGACATGGCCGTCGTCTCCGAAGTGGGCGAGTGGACAGAGCAGGCAGAGTTGCGGTCCTCAGACGCCACCTATCGTAGAGTGTGATCGCAAGAATGTCGAATTTTTCAAAAATGGGTATTGGTGCACTTTGAATCCGAGATAGTTTCGCGTTGACTCAGCCGGAAATGTAGAATCGAGGCATGGTTATTTACACGGAAAAAGCCGTTGTCAGCGGTTGGTCGTACGATCTTTCTGTCAGGCAAGAAGGCGACCGCTATTTCGGTGCGGCTTGGTGCGTCAGGTGCCATGCGGGACACGTCAATTACGAACTTAAGTCTACTATTTCTGAAGCGATCGAGATGGCTCGACAATGTGCTGCCACGCATCATCAGAAAAGTCACTCAACATGACCCGCGACCCTAGCACAACCTGGACTCAACAACGCGGATGAGGCTTTACTTTGAATCCGAGTGTTCTCCCGAGTACTTCGTGGGATACGTAGAATTAAGTCGAGGGAAAGTTTGAGCCTTGGCGATGCCGATTCCGATCCGGACACTAACCTTCGTGGACTGAACGACATGACTCAAGGGTGGACCTGTGCCTGTTGCGGTTACATGACTCAGGTCACGGATGGTGACGGCTGCCCAGTGTGCTTCTGGGAGTGCTCGCACTTAGACATCGATTGCCCAGACACTATCGGAGGCCCAAACGGAACGACGACTCTGCGCCAAGCTCAAGAGAACTTTCGTCGCTACGGCGCATGCAACAAAACCGAGGTCGATACGCATAGTTCGGTCGAAGATCGAGCTGCCGGCTACCTAATCGATCCCGATTGGAAACCGCTATCACTCGACTAGGCTTCCTAGAAGGCAAGACCGGTCATCTACTTCACCAGCACCCCCGGCGCCATCGCCGGCGTGACGTCGCCACAAGCCCCGCTTGGCCATCTGGTCTGGCGGGGCTTTTTTCTTTCGCAGCTCTTTCGCTCCCACGGCTTGATCCAAGTGCGTGACTTCTGCAAGATCAGCGGGGTTCGCGCCATCACCGTGGAGGTTGGTTCCAGCAATGGTCCCGCGCAAGCGGTTTATCGTCGTCTTGGATTGGCCGACGTCCCGGACCGTCAACTATTAGCGTTGCCTCTTGCACAACCAACGCATGTTTTATGACGATTCATTCGAATGTAGCCGTCCGTCCCGAGAGTTTGTGACAATCGCTCTACAATCCCGACACAAATTCGACGATCCAAGATTCGATCGTCATCCGAGCAGTTTGCCACAGAGAAATGGCTCACACCTGCCCGACGATTGCGTCTCCCATCTCAGAGGTTGTTAAAGTCCCGCCCAGGTCTGGCGTGCGATGGCCGGCGGCGAGCGTGTTTTCGATCGCTGCGTGGATCACCGCGGCGCCATCAGTCAGCCCCAGCCACTCAAGCATCATCGCCGCGCTTTGGATGGCCGCGATTGGGTTGGCGATCCCCTTGCCGGCAATATCGGGCGCGGATCCGTGCACCGGTTCGAACATGCTCGGAAATGTCCGCTCGGGGTTTGTATTCGTGCTCGGCGCCAGCCCCAGGCCGCCCGCGATGACGCCTGCCAGGTCGGTCAGGATGTCGCCAAACAAGTTCGACGCGACGACCACATCGAACGATTCCGGGCGGCGAACCATATTCATCGCCGCGGCGTCGGCGTGTTGTTTGTCGGTCGTGACGTCGGCGTATTCCGGCGCGATCTCATCGAGCACATCGTCCCATAAAACGTAACCGTGCTTCAGGGCGTTGCTCTTGGTGATCATCGTCATGCGATGTGAACGCGTGCGGGCGACCTCGAAGCCGAATCTCAAAATGCGTTCGATGCCTTTGCGCGTGTGGATCGCCGTTTGCACGGCAAACTCGTCAGGCGTGCCGCGCCGGATGCGGCCACCGTTGTCGACGTATTCCCCTTCCGAGTTTTCGCGAATCACAACCATGTCGATATCGGCCGGGCCCTTGTCGGCCAGCACGCACTTCACTCCAGGCAGCAACTTGGCCGGGCGCATGCAGGCATATTGATCAAAGCGCTGCCTTAATGTGATCAAAGGCGCAAGGGACACGTGATCCGGCACTTCGTCCGGCCAGCCCAGGGCCCCCAGCAGGATCGCGTCGAACGGCCGCAGCACTTCAGCGTAGTTCTCCGGCGCAACAAGGCCCGTCTCGCGAAAGTAAGCCACGCCCCAGGGAAACTCGGTCAGATCGAGCGACCACTGGTTTTGCTTCGCCTGCACGGCGCGGAGGATCCGAATGGCCTGCGTCGTGACTTCGGGGCCGATGCCATCACCAGGATAAACCGCGATGCGGAACTTTTTCATCGTTGAGCCTTCGTATAATGCGCTGCGATTAAGAAGCACGTGGCCTTATCGCAGACGGGAGTGCGAGGCTCCCGCCGAGCAATGAAGTAAAGGAGATATCATATCCAGTTGCGCGTCGAATGATCAAAACGGATGGACTCGAATGTCTTTCTTTATTTCACGCGTCGAGTGGACGCTGAATCAAACTCGCTTCGTGGCTCGGCGGGAGCCTCGCCCTCCCGACTAACACGCCTCAAGCGCCGATCGATTGAACGACAACACATTCCCATTCGCACTCTCAGCCGCAAATCGTTGGATGCTTGTCCGCCCAGGGGTGGGCCGCTTCGTACGCGCTGGCTAGTTGCAGCACGGTCCATTCGTCGTGCCGGCGGCCGACGATTTGCAGCCCTACGGGCAGTCCCAGATCGTCGAAACCGACCGGCAGGCTGGCCGCGGGTTGCCAGGTCATGTTGAACGGCACGCAGAAGCCGAGCCAGGAGAGGGCGCGCACGGTTTGCCCGTCGATTACCTTGGGGCCCAGCGTTCCGTTCGCCGGCGCCGTGATTGGCACGGTTGGCGTCAGCAGCGCGTCGTACTCTTCGAACAGCGGACCGATCTTCTCCCAATATTCTTCGCGCGCCCAATGGGCTTGCAGTAGATCGTCGTACGTCAACTTGTCCGAGTTAGGCAGCAGCTTGCGAGTCGCCGGATAAATGACCTGTTCCCATTCCGCGCGGCGCGACCGCATGCCGGCCGCGGCTTCGCAGAGCACAATCGCCTGCTGCGCCGGACTAAGATCAGGCAAGTCCAACTCGACGTGTGTCACATGACAACCGAGTTGCTCGAAATGCTCGGCCGCTGACTGACAGCGGGCCAGCACAGCGGGCTCGACTGGCAATTTGCCAAGTCGCGGCGACCAGGCGAGCCGCAAACCACGCGCGTCCTGGGTACAGGCACTAAGAAAGCTGCGGTCAGGGCGCGGCAAGCTCCAGCGATCTTTGACGTGAGGTCCGGACAACAGATCGAGCGCGAGCGCCGTGTCGCGCACGGTGCGCGTGATCACGCCCTGGTGCGAGAGCGACTCCCAACCGCGCGGGTAGGCTACATGCGGCACGCGACCCATCTGCGGCTTCAGCCCAAACACGCCGCAAAAACTGGCCGGCACACGGATCGAACCGCCGCCGTCGCTGGCCGTGGCCAACGGACCGATCCCGCAGGCGACCGCCGCCGCGGCGCCGCCACTCGATCCGCCTGTGTTGTGATCCAACCGCCACGGATTGTGCGAATCGCCAAAGATCGAATTGCAGGCCAGCGGGACGAGTCCGAACTCCGAGGTGTTTGTCTTGCCCAGGATGATCGCGCCGGCCTGTTTGAAACGCTCGACAATCGGCTGATCCCAGTCCGGAGTAAAATGCTCGAAGAGTTTCGAGCCCAGCGTGGTGCGCACCCCGGCCGTGAGATGAAGATCCTTGACCGTCAGCGGCACGCCATGCAGCGGTGGCAGATCATCACAGCGGACAACCGCAGCCTCGGCCGCGCGAGCTTGCGCGCGGGCATTATCGGCCGTGAGCGTAACGATCGCGTTGAGCTGCGGATTGAGCTGCTCGATCCGCGCAAGCATCGCTTCGACGACTTCAACGGGCGACACCGCGCGCGTGCGGATTTCCGCCGCCAGTTGTTCGGCCGTCATCCAACACAACTCGTCGGCCATGCGAATAGATCCAATGTGGCGCCACTGCTGGGTCGTCCAGCAGTGCGATCGTGCAGCAATGGCCGCGACTACAAAACTTTGCGAAGTCGTCGGCGGCCCCCTATCATGGAGAGGCGTTTGCAAGCTGTCAAACCAGGCGGTTCCGCATGCGCTAGTTTGCGAATTTGCAAGGAGATCCGACTGATGGCCAGCTTATTCTGCCGCGTGTTGTCTGCAGTGGCCTTTTTGACAACGCTCGCAATTGCATTTGGCCCCCTCTCAGCCATTGCTGATGAACCTCAGGAAGTGCCGATCGAACCGACGACGGCGAAAGCCGAACTCGCCCCGAAGGAAGAGGCGATCGAGCAACTCTTCGAACGCGCGCGGCCCTCGATCGCAGTGATCACAACCGAAGGACGCGACGGCCGCAAGCAAGGGCTCGGTAGCGGCTTCGTCATCGCCGCCGACGGACTGATTGCCACGAACATGCACGTCATTGGTGAGGGAAGGCCAATCGCCGTGCAACTGGCCGACGGAAAGCGATTGACAGTGAACGGCGTGCATGCCTCGGATCAGTTTCTGGATCTGGCGATTTTGCGCGTCGATGCACAAGATCTGAAACCGCTGCCGCTGGGGGATTCCGCCGCGCTGCGCGAAGGGCAATCGATGGTGGCCCTCGGCAACCCGCTGGGGCTGAAGCACAGCGTCGTGGCGGGGCTGGTCTCTGGCCGGCGCGATATCGAGGGGCGGTCGATGATCCAACTTGCCATTCCGCTCGAGCCAGGCAATAGCGGCGGGCCACTGCTGGATCGGCAAGGCCGCGTGTGCGGAATCTTAACGATGAAGTCAGCCGTGACCGCCAACCTTGGATTTGCCGTCGGCATCAATGAATTGAAAGCGCTGTTGACGAGGCCGAACCCACTGCCGATCGCCAATTGGGTGAAGCTGGGTTCGCTCGACCCGCGCGAGTGGCAAGCCGTGCTAGGAGGCAACTGGCGCAAACGCGCCGGCCGGATCACCGTCAGCGGCGAAGGCGAGGGATTTGGCGGTCGCGCACTTTGCCTTTCCATGGCTGATGCCCCCAAATTGCCGTACGAGATGGCCGTCGATGTGAGACTCGACGACGAAGCCGGCGCCGCGGGACTGGTCTTCGGCAGCGATGGCGGCGAGCGGCATTATGGATTTTACCCGACGGCTGGCTCGCTTCGATTAACTCGCTTTGACGGTCCGGACGTCTTGAACTGGAAGATTCTGGCGCAGCGACCGGCGACACATTACCTCAAGGGGGAATGGAACCAACTGAAGGTGCGCGTCGAGGAAGGCCGCGTTTTGTGCTACGTGAACGGTCATTTGGTCGAGACGCAGGCGGTCGATCAGCCGCCGACAGGACGCGTGGGTCTGGCAAAGTTTCGCGACACCCGAGCGGAATTCAAGCACTTTCAGGTCGCAGACAAGATCGTTGCGCCGCAGCTCTCACCGGCAGTGGCCGGGCATATCGAAAAGTTCCTCACCGAAGTCTCCACCCCCGCAGGACCACGTAAGGAACTGCCGCTGGAGCTGATTGCGCAGCTAGCGCCGGAATCGCCCACGAGCGCCGTGGCGCTCGTCGAGAAGGCGCAGCAGTTGGAACAACAGGCCGAACGGTTGCGTCGCCTGGCGACGGCCGTGCGGCAAACGCAGGTCCGGAGCGAGCTGGCGCGACTATTCGCCGAGCCTGAGGAACGCGTAGATCTTTGGAGCGCCGCGCTGTGGCTTGCGCGTTTGGACAACGACGAAGTCGACGTCGACGCCTACCGCCGGCAGTTAGACCGGATGGCGACGGAGATTTCGGCCAGCGTCGAGAAAGACGCCCCGGAGAGCGCGCGGTTAGCCGGCCTGGACAAATTCTTTTTCAAGGAGAGCGGCTTTCACGGCAGCCGCCGCGATTACGGAAATCGCTCGAATAGCTACGTGAACGAAGTCCTCGACGATCGTGAAGGCCTGCCGATCACGCTGTCGTTGATCTACATGGAGTTGGGCAAGCGGCTTGGGCTGCAAATCGAAGGAGTCGGCCTGCCAGGGCATTTTGTGGTGCGCTTCCGCCCTGCCGACGGCGAGGCGCGATTGATCGACGTCTTCGAAGGCGGGCACGCGATTACACCAGACGAGGCCGAGAAGCGCGTTCGCGAGACGACCGGCGCGCCGCCGACCGAAGCTCAATTGCAGCCGATGACCAAACGCGCGATCCTGGTGCGTATGTTGCACAACCTGCTTAGCGCGGCGCGTAGCGGTAGTGACGAAGGCGCCATGCTCCGCTATCTCGATGCGCTACTGACGATCTCGCCTGACGCGCATCAGGAGCGCTGGCTGCGCGGAATTGCGCGGTGGCGAAGCGGCGATCGTCGCGGCGCCAAAGACGACGCCGACTGGCTGCTCAAGGCCGAGACCGACTTGATCGACCGCGAGCAACTGCAGGATTTCCGCGCCATGCTTGAGCGGACCGAAGAATAAGCGGCCCGCGAGTTCATCTCTGTCAGCGGAGCGTCGCAAGCCGCCCGGCAGCAGCGAGAATAGAGCGCCCAATATGAAACAGAGGCCTTGCGCCGGATCACCAAAAAGACATCACGCCGCAGCGCGATGACTACGAAGAGAAACGAAAACGGCGTAGACGCGCGGGTTCCGCGCGCGTCTACGCCGATGTGTTCTGCCCACGGCCAAGCGTGGCCAGTTCCCCATGGGCCAGTCCTCAAAGGACAAATCCTCAAAGGACAAGTCCCGACCGGGAGCTTACCACGACCAGCGCTTGTTGCGACGACGGTGCATTCCGCTGACCGACGCCGAAACCTTGCTGCTGCGACGCGCGCTCGACCGGCGGCTGCGGTTAGCGCCACCTTCGCTGGGGCGACGACCGTAGTCGATCTGGTTGTCCGCGCTGTAGTCCTGGTACAGACTGCTGTACGATTGCATGCTGCGTTCCTTTCTAGTTCTTGGGCGGCGTTAGCCGTCCACTGCGACACTGAATGCCCCGCCGGTGGGTCGCCGTCGGGACGTTTCCCCTCTTCGGATTGCGCCAACGCCACAAGGCGCAGGCTTCAAAAAAAAGCACTGAACTCAAACTACTGGCTCAAAACTTCTTCTTCGAACGTTGCCGATCCACGGTGTTCAGGCGTTCGACCGCTTCCCGGGCGGCCGAGCACAAGCCCACCAGATCGGATCCGTCGATCGCCCCTGGCAAATACATCCACACGCCTAAATGCCTGGCCCAAATTTCTTCTTTCGGATCGTCGAGCTTGCCACAGATCAACAGCAGCATGCGGCTGCCGCAGGCCAGGTGCTCAACCATGAACCGAAATGTAGTGAGCTGATTTTCCGTGGCGCCGGTGAGATCAACGATGGCCATCTGCGTCAGCGCGTGGCTGGCTTGTGTGATGGCAGTCGCGGAGTCTTCACAGAGCGTCACGTGCCAACCCCCTTCGCGCGCAGCGAACCCCAGGTTTTCGCGACGCCCTGTTTCGGCGGCGACAACCAGGCAGTTCAACGCGTCCGTCGCGCATAGCGTGGTCTGCGGCCGCGCTAACGCTGGAGTTGTGGTAATCTGAGTAGTAGTGTGCATCGTGGAATGTGGTTCATCGGGTGTGGGTGAAGCGCGCCTTCAAGCGCACATCCCTGCCTGCGGATCTCGGCTTGCCAACTCCTTCGGACTTACCTGTCCCGTCTGACAAGGCGCCGACTCGTAGCAATCACAAAACCAAGTCAGAAAGATCGCGCCGTGCATCGCGAGAGCGCTCACAAGTCGACCGACGCATGTGTCGTGTCTTCCTCGCACGCTCAAGTTCCCTTGCGGGCCAACTTGGGTTTACCTACGAACTGGCGGGATCTCCTAAGGCACGCAGCGTGCCAATTCGCGCACGGCGCGAGCGCCTCGGGATCGATGTCCGCAGGCCGCTTTGACTTGCGTTCGAAAGAATCTCGCTAGCCGCGAGAAAAGCCCTGGGCTGAGACCTCACCAAGGTGGTGAGAGGGGATCAAGTGACAAATCCTAACCGCATACAAGCAAACAACTTACGGATCGATTCACCATTCCGTGGAAAGCTCACAGGGATAGTGAAGCCGGCATAATCGGAACAGCCCATGGAGCCGGTAACCGGACAGCCCTCACAAGCGGCCAATCGCCCGCTGATTCGTCCCGCCAGAGTTGGCGCCTGCGCTCGACCCTTTAGGCTCGATGAGCTATTCTCCGTTAGTAGATCAAAGCCAGGGAACTCCTTATGTCGCGGGACCGTTTGAACCTGATCGCGCTGGGGGTCTTCGTCGCCATTCTCGGCGGCGGCTTCTATTACTGGCAGGAACGGGCTCGCCCTAGCTCGGCCTCGACAGCAAAGAACGCTGAAGGCGCCACGGCGCGCGAGACAATCTCGGCGCTTGGTCGCGTCGAGCCCAAGGGGGGCATCACCGACGTCGGCGGCACTACCGGCGAGCGCGTCGAGAAGCTGCTCGTTTCGGTAGGAGACCGAGTCGAAGCTGGTCAGCCTCTGGCGCAACTTGGCAGTTACGAACTCCGGCAGAGCGAATTCGAGCTTGCCGAGATCCAGGTGAAAGAAGGCGAAGCCCGCCTGGCGGCCGACGGGGCCTACGGCGCGGCCGTGGTCGCCGAGGCCGAAGCGGCCGTCGATCAGCTTCGCCTGGCCGAGCTCGACGAAGCAGCGCTACGGAGCAAAGTCGCTTCGCTTGAAATGAAACAGAAGATCGCCGAGCGCGATTATGAGCGACTCGAAAAGACCGGCAAGGAAATCATTCCGCAGCAAGAGCTCGAACACCAGAGCCTGGTGGTCGAAGGCGCCAAGACCGAGCTCGAAGCGGCGAAGTCGCAACTCGACAAGTTCGAAAAGTCGCGCCCGATCCAACAGCGAGAAGCGCAGGCTAAACTGGCCACGGCCAAGGCCAATCAACAGCGGCTGCACACAACCGTGCAATTGGAGTCGTTGAAAAAGCAATTCGCCGCCGCCAAGCAAAAGCTCGAACTGTCGATGATCCGAGCGCCGCACGCCGGTCAGGTCCTCAAGGTCGTCACCAGCCAGGGCGAATCGATTGGGCAGCGACCGATTCTGCTGTTGGGTGACACCAAGCATATGTACGCCGTGGCCGAAGTCTACGAGACCGACGTCCGCTACGTACGCCCCAATCAACGAGCGACGATCACCAGCGACGCTCTACCCGCGCCGCTAAAGGGGACGGTCGAAACGATTGGGATGACCGTGGCCAAAAATGAAGCCGTCAGCCTCGACCCGACGCAGAGCGCGGACAATCGCGTGGTGAAGGTCTGGATCCGGCTCGACGACAGCGCCCCGGTGACGGGACTCGTCGATCTGCAGGTGGATGTCGACATTGAAACGTCAGGCCAAGGTCTTGCAGAGCAAGACGGCAAGCGGGACACGGGAGGTTGAGGAAGCTCCCTGCCGCCTGTTGCAGGGAGTCGCCCCCAGCTCGCATGAAAACTCAGTTGGCCTGGACGAATCTGCTGCATCAAAAAACCCGTTCGGCCGTGGCCGTGGCCGGCGTCACGTTTGCCGTGGTGCTGGTGCTGATGCAACTGGGCTTTCTGGCCGCGGTGCGGCAAACTGCCACGCGCATCTATGGACGGCTCGCGTTCGATCTACTGTTGGTCGCGCCAGACTACGTTCATCTGTCGAAGGCCGGCACCATCCCGCGCGCCCGGTTGACGTCGGCTGCGTCGCTCCCCGAGGTCGAGGGAGCGAGCGCCCTGGACGTTGGCTTTAATCTTTGGCGCGGCAGCGGCGAGGAGAACCGCCAACGGCGCGGCATCCTGGTGATGGCGCTCGCTCCGTCGGAGCGTGTGATCGACCTGCCGGAGTTGCAGGAGCAACAACCACTGCTCGAAAAGCCAGGCACGGTGCTATCGGATCGGATGTCGCGGGCGGAATTCGGCCCGATGGAGCAAGGCGTCAGCGCCGAAGTCGGCCGGCAAAAAGTCCGCGTCGGCGGGCAGTTCACGCTCGGCACAGGCTTTAGCGCCGATGGCGCAATTGTCACCAGCGACGACACCTTTCGCAGGCTGTTTCCCAATCGCAAGTCAAGCGACGTCAGCCTAGGGCTGATTCGCTTGAAGCCGGGCGTCGATGCCGACGAGGCAGCCACGAAGCTCAGCAAGATCTTGCCGCGCGACGTGCGGATTTACACGCGGGCCGAGATCGAGGCGCGCGAACGACGGCACTGGATGGTCAAAACGTCAGTCGGCATCATTTTTGGTTTTGGCGTGCTCGTAGCGCTGTTCGTCGGCACGGCGATCGTCTACCAGGTGCTGTCGAGCGATATCGCCAGCCACTTGGGAGAGTACGCCACGCTGAAGGCGATGGGCTATACGCGCCGTTACCTCTCCTGGCTCGTCCTCCAACAGGCGCTGATTCTGGGCGTGGCCGGATTTGTGCCGGGAATGATCCTGGCCGTGGCCTTATATCAATTGACGCGTTACGTCACGCATGTGCCGGTTGAGATGACGCTCGAACGGGCGATTGGCGTATTGGTGCTTTCCGTAACGATGTGTGGTTTGTCAGGGCTAGCCTCCTCGGCCAAGGTGCAATCAGCCGATCCGGCGGACTTGTTTTAGGTTTTTTTATTTCGGTGCTTGAGAGTCGACAAAACGCAGCACTGGCAGAGCCAGTGGCATACGGAATTTGACACTCACGACAACGCAACTTCGACAGGCCGACCAACGGAAGGCCGGATTCGTTCGTATCGCCTCACGTCTCGCTAGGAACTGACCGCGCAACACAAAAATGGCTGATCGTCGTATACCGCTGGCTTGGAAGAACCTGGTGCACGAGCCGCGTCGGCTGCTCGTGGCGACCGGCGGGATCGGCTTTGCTGTGGTGTTGATGTTCATGCAGTTGGGCTTTCGCAACGCGCTCTTCGATAGCACGGTCGCGGTGCATCGGCAGTTGAACGCCGATCTGGTGATGACCAGCACCGCGCGCTACACGTTGAGCGTCAAAGAGACCTTCAGCCGGCGGCGGTTGATGCAGGCCGAGGCTTGCCCTGGCGTTGAATCTGCCTGGCCCTTGTATGTGGAGACGGCCCTCTCGATCTGGAAAAACCCAGAGACCGGACAAGGCTACCCGATCCGCGTGCTGGCGTTCGACCCGGCGCATCCGGTGCTGGCGATTGCCGGCCTGGCGGACCAGCAGCACTTACTGAAAACGCCAGGCGGCATGCTCGTCGATCGCCGATCGAAGGGGGACTATGGCGCGCCGGTCGTCGGCAATTCCGTCGAGCTGGCGAATCACAAGACGCGGATCGTTGGCATGTTCGATCTGGGAACTGATTTCAGCAACGACGGCAACGTGATCCTGAGCGATCGTGATTACAGCGCCTACTTCAGCCTGCCTATGTCGAAGCATGACAAGCTTGCCGATGTCGACGTGGGCCTGATCAAGCTCAAGCCGGGCGCCGATCCGAAAAAAGTACTGGCCGAAGTCCAGGCGGCTGTTGAAGACGACGTGTTGGTGCAAACCCGCCAGCAGTTTATTGATCGTGAGCTGGCCTTCTGGAAGAAGAGCACGCCGATTGGCTTTATCTTTTTCCTCGGCACGGTGATGGGATTTATCGTCGGCGTGGTGATTTGCTACCAGATTCTCTACTCCGACATCGACGACCACATGCCGGAGTTCGCCACGCTGAAGGCGATGGGCTACGCCAACCGCTACTTTGTTTCGGTCGTGCTGCAAGAAAGCCTGTGGCTCTCGGCGTTTGGCTTTTTACCCGGCATCGTGGTGGCGGCAATGCTCTATGCGGCGCTCGGTTGGGCCACGGGGCTACTATTGGACCTGACGGCGCCACGCGTAATTGGCGTGCTGTTTTTAACGGTGATGATGTGCGTTGTATCAGGCTGCCTGGCGCTGCGACGCGTGTTTCAGGCCGACCCGGCGGAACTGTTTTGACACAACTTTTCGTGTCGAACTCATGTGCAGGAGCGAACAATGACAACTCACAATTTCGGCTTGAGACTTGTCACCGTCGCCTTGGGCGCGTTCATCTTGTCGCAGTCAGCGCAGGATGGAAGCGCCGATGATGGACCACAAACACGAGAAGTTCGCGTCGAAGACGTTCAAGCTGGTCGTGTGACAATTATTGGCGCGCTCGGCAAGCCGGTCGGTAACGCAGTCACGATTCGCGGTGTCTGGGTACTTCCTGATGCACAACAGAAAGACCAGTCGCCTCTTTTTCAGGCTACGCACCTGGAAGGCCATGAACTAAGTTCGCCTATCAATCTGTCGGGTTCTCAGGTGGCGCCAATGTGCCAACAGGGAGTTTCCGGAATCGTAGACAACGTTGCCTGGTCATGGCGCGCCACTTCAAATGGCAAGCTTGCGCCGCCAACATTTGACGTCGGTGAACAATGGGAGTTTGTTGGGTTTGAGACTGTGCAGTCCTACAGCGCACCTTATTCGTGGATCGAAGGACTTCAAGTTCCCGGGCACACTCCACCGCCGGCTTTCGGGGCAAAATTCCACTACGGTCGTGCTCGCAGGATTTCGATCACGCAACAGCATTCGGTTAAAGAGCCACCCCTGAGTAAGAGGCAGTTCCCACAATACAGGAAGGCGGCACGGTAATTTCTATGCGGCTAAGACGCAAACAAGAACCGCTCAAACCCGATCAGGTTTCCGCCACGCGGTTTAATCCGCTGTTACGCGGTGAAGCAGGCGCGCGCAACCTGGGCGTGCGGATTAATCACCTGAATCATCACTATGGTGAAGGCGAGCTGCGCAAGCAGGTGCTGTTCGACAATCAACTGGAACTGGCCCGCGGCGAGATCGTGATCATGACGGGCCCATCGGGCTCGGGCAAAACGACGTTGCTCACCCTGATTGGCGCGTTGCGGACCGTGCAGGATGGCAGCGTGCAGGTGATGGGCCGCGAGATGGCCGGGCTGAACGATCGTGAACTGGTCGAAGTCCGCCGCGATATCGGCTTCATCTTTCAGGCCCACAACCTGTTCGCGTCGCTCACCTCGCGACAAAACGTGCGGATGGCGCTGGAGTTGAAAATGACCTCGCGCCAACAGGCCGACGAGCGCGCCGGAGAGCTGCTCACGGCGCTCGGGCTGGGCCATCGGATGGATTACAAGCCGGAATCGCTTTCGGGCGGGCAGCGGCAGCGCGTCGCCATCGCGCGGGCCCTGGCTAACCGACCGCAGATCATTCTGGCCGACGAACCGACCGCCGCGCTCGATAAGCAATCAGGCCGCGACGTCGTCGAGCTGCTCAAGAAGATCGCCAAAGAGGAACTGGCGACGATTTTGATCGTCACGCATGACAACCGGATCCTCGACGTGGCGGATCGGATCGTGAACATGGTCGATGGGCACGTGATTTCCGACGTGGTAGTCAGCGAATCGTCATTGATCTGCGAATTCCTTCGCAAAAGCCCACTCTTCGCGGCGCTTACGCCGACCACGCTGTCGGAAGTCGCCGACAAGATGTCGCTCGAAAAGTACCCGGCCGGCACGGTGATCGTGCGGCAAGGGGACGTCGGCGACAAGTTCTATTTGATTCGTTCCGGCGCGGCGAAAGTAACCGCTGATGACGGCTCCGGTCCACGACCACTCGCCACGCTCGACCAGGGGGACATTTTTGGCGAGGCGGCCCTGATGAGCGGCGATCCACGCAACGCCACAGTCACGGCCAGCGAAGACATCGAGCTCTGCACGCTGGATAAGGACGAATTCAAGGCCGTGCTCGAGCAAAGCTCGACTTTCAAAGAGCAGCTACTGCGAGTGCTCTTCGAGCGCCAGTAGATTTGGTGCGATTTTCGAACACACGGCCGCATTCTCGCTCTCCCGGCGGGAGAGGGCCGGGGTGAGGGCCAGATGCGTGGTTAGGGTTTCACACCAGGATGTCGCATGCGAGCTGCTCTGCCCTCATCCGGTTCGCTATCGCGAACCACCTTCTCCCGGCGGGAGAAGGATTTCGATGGCTTGCTCCCCTGGCGGAAGGGCTCTGCGTAGGGTACGCACCCCGTGCGTACCAATGGAAGCGGCGCGATTTGGTACGCACGGGGTGCGTACCCTACGGATGGCACGATCAATCGCGCCGCTCTGCCCTCATCCGGTGAGCTAACGCTCACCACCTTCTCCCGGCGGGAGAAGGGATTGTGCGGCGGCGTCTTCCTCAAGCCTCACACCCCAAGCCTTCTTCTCAGTGACAACACTCCATCACCAACAGCCCTTGAGATTGCTTCAAGCGGGCTTGGGCGATTTTCCAGGCGGCGATTTGTTCGATCAGGTCGCTTTCGGCCTGGGCAGTGGCGAGGCGGCCGCCGATGACTTCGGCGAACGTGGCGCCGCCCGTTTGGCTGCGACCTTGCAGTTCCTCGGTGCGGCTGCGCCACTGCGCGAGCGATTCTTTGGCCAGTGCGACCTGTCGCAGGCGTAGCTCGACCGTGGCCACGTTCTGGCGAATCTCGGCGGCGACTTCTTGTTCGCGCTGCCAGGCCAGGCGATTGAGCTGTTGTTGCCGCTCGGCCAGCTCGCGCTCCGCGCGGGCTTTCACTTTCAAGGCTTCCAGAATGCCGAATGGTCCGTCGCACTTCGCTGGCTGCGGAGCCAGCCCCAACAGTGGGCTGACCTGCGAGAGTGCGACTCGCGCCGAGTTCAATTGCTCGGTCGTTGCACAGCGGGCGCGTCGCAGTAGCCCAAGTTCTGGACGACTCGCCAAGCCAATCTGTACGGCCTCGTCAACGTCGATCGGTTCGACCGTCACCGTCATGTCGGTTGTCGGCCAGATGCGGTCGTCGGGGGAGTTGGGGCGGATACCGATCGAGTGCCACAGCCTAGAGTTGAGTTGCAGCACGCCGTTCTGCAGTTGGGCCTGCTGATCGCGCAGCTCGATCTCGCGGCGCGGGAATTCTGTTTTATCGGCGCGGGTCATCAGCCCTTGCTCGGCGGCTTTATTGAACCCTTCCACTCCGCGATGGGCGTCGCCGATGGCGCGTCCGGCGAGATCCAACTGCGCTTCGCGCTGGGCGAGCGAGTAGTAATCGTTAAGCGCTTCGCCGGCCTGACGGTTGCGATCTTCGAGCGCCGCGGTCCGCAGCACATCGTACGTCAGCGAGTTATCCTCGCCCTGGCAAAGTCCGCGCGATTCGCGCGCGGCGAGAGCGCGGCGTTCGTCGTCGAGCAAGTTGGCCCGCGGCGCGGCGTTGACCGCCAGGCACTGGCAGTCCGCCGGCGAGAGGGCGTGATATTGCCCGCCAGGGCGCGGGTAGCCAAGGATCTTGTCCACCTGGGCGAAGGCGCCCACGCGGGTGACGTCTGGCGTAATCACTCCGCGCTGGGTTTGCTCCAAGCCGAGCTCGCCAGCGCCCCCACCGGCATGGCCATGACCGCTCCGTCCCGCGCAGCCTATGGCGGCGCCGATGACGAACAGGCTGGCGATGAGCGGCGCACGGAGCATGCGATTCCTCGAAGGGCGGGAGAGAGAGGCGGGGTCTTTCTCTTCATCGCCGCGCCGGAATGCAGGCCTGTAGCATTTATTTGGGTGTTGCCCGGCAAATCGGATGTCGCGCGTTTAGCGAACAAACGGATAGCGCGTAGCGCCTACATTATGTTCTGCGCAGCGCAAAACGAATGGGCTGTAGCGGATGTTCCGGCGGCGCCGAGCAAACTCGAAATGCGGCTGGCGCCGGTTGTGCCGACTTTGCGGGCAGGACAAAAGCGACGAAAGGCCCGTCGCGCCTTGGGTGCCACTGGCTTTGCCAGTGTTTTTTCGTCCCAACGTCGAATGAGTGCGTGCCATGCTCACGCTCGCGTGAGCATGCTCTCTAACACTTGAGGTTGCCTTAGATCGCTTCGGCATGGGCACGCAAGCGTGGCCATGGCGCCCGGCGCCGTTATGACAACCGCGAAGAGCACTGGCGTAGCCAGTGGCACACAAGTGGCGCCCATTCGGCAAAATCTACTAGAGCCGTCTAGAAGAACATGCGCACCAAGGTCTCTGCCACGCAGACCGGCTTGCTTTCGCCTTCGACCTCGAAGGTGTTCTTGAACGTCCCCTGCACGCCGGCCGAGGTGTCCTTTAGCGAGACCAGCTCCAGCGTCATACGGACGCGCGAGCCGACTTTGACTGCCGACGGAAATCGCACGCGGTTCAGACCGTAGTTCAGCACCAGCTTCAGCCCGCTGACCTCGTAGATTTCGGTCGCCAGAACGGGGCAGAGCGAGAGGGTGAAAAACCCATGGGCGACCGTCACGCCGAAGGGTGACTCGCGCTTGGCTCGCTCGGGATCGCAGTGGATCCACTGGAAATCGCCGGTTCCTTCGGCAAAGTGGTTGACCCGCTCCTGGGTGACTTCAAACCAACTGCTGGTCCCGATGGCCTGACCAACAAGCGATCGGAGCTCTTCGAGACCTTGGACTACACGCGGCGGCATGGAACCTCCTCGCCTGGGTCGATCAATGGCGGCCGTAGACTTAGATTCTACGGCATGCTAGCCCTCCCGCCAAACTACCCTGCCAACATGCCGTGAACCCTCCAAATTGCCCGGTCACTGGCGGTTCGGCGTTGACCCAAGTGGCAAACTTTCCTATTTGTGCCACTCGTGCGGTCGGTTTCGACTGGCCGCTGCTCCCGCTGCGCCTGGGCCAAGTCACCAGGCGTCTTATCCAGAGCGGGCTCGGTGCCTATCAAACAATTCCAATCGCCAGATCCGCTTGCGCGCCGTTTTATGACTGTGCCGCTGGGTAGTTCGTTGCCTTCGCGTTCGACTGAGGGCGATATTGCGCGCCCGCGGAAGCATTGGCTGGCGCCCGGTCTGGTGGTGCTGCTGCTGTGTTGCTCCTGCACGGCCACCAAGTATGTCGAGCTACGTTCGACGCCGCGCAGTCCGCTGACTGAGCGTTTGAAGCTGACCAGCTCCGGCGGCCCGCAAGCATCTCGGCGGACCATGCAAACGCTACGGCAGTTCGATCTGCTGGAAGTCAGCAAAAGCGATCCCGTTGCCGCGGCCGACAAGCTGCAAGTCTACATGGATCGCCAGCCGTCGCTCGACACGCTCTACGCGCTGGCCGAGCTGAATTTTGTTGGCGCCAAAAAGCTCGAAACCTCGGACAAAAAGGCGGCCATCAACCTGTATGGCGCTGCCGTGGCAAACTCGTACCTCTACCTGTTTGACGAGCGCTTCACGCCCGTCCGTAATCCCTACGATCCCGAGTACCGCGCCGCCTGCGACATCTACAACGGCGCGCTCGAAAACTCGATGCGCATCGTTCGCCAGGCCGGCGGATTGCTCCCTGGCAAAACGCACACCATCGAGTCGGAATCGCAAAACTGGAACGTTACGGTCGTCGTCAAAGGAGGCCGGTGGCGGCCCGAAGACTTCGATCGCTTTGAATTTGTTTCCGACTACAAAGTCGCGGGACTACAAAACCACTTTCACAGCTATGGGCTAGGCGTGCCGCTGATCGCGGTTCGCAAGAACCATGCGCCCAGCGCTCCTGACGCGCAGTTCTTTCCGCCCGAGCTGAGTTTTCCGGTCACGGCGCTGTTGCGAGTGCTGCCTGACAACGAGCACGGACCGGATGCCAAGACGCACAACTGCGTGCTGGAGCTTTACGATCCGTTGGCCGCGTGCGACATCGTGCTGGGCGGACGACGCGTGCCGCTCGAAACCGACCTGAGCACGCCACTGGCGTATTTTCTCAACGATCCCAAGTTGGCGGGCGCAGCCACCGAGGGACTGCTGAATCCGGACCAGGCCGAAAAGACGCGCGGCCTGTACATGCTCGAGCCCTACACCCCGGGCAAGATCCCGGTGCTGATGGTGCACGGACTGTGGTCGAGTCCTTTGACCTGGATGGAAATGTTCAATGACCTGCGGAGCATGAAAGAGATTCGTGAACACTATCAGTTCTGGTTCTACGAATATCCTACCGGTCAGCCGTTCTGGGATAGCGCCGCACATTTGCGCGACGATCTGGCCAAGATGCGCGAAGTGCTCGACCCAACGCATAGCGAGCCGGCGCTCGATCAGATGGTGCTGGTCGGCCACAGCATGGGCGGATTGCTATCGAAGCTGCAAGTCGTCGATAGTGGCGACGAGTTCTGGCGCACGGTGAGCGACGAGCCGCTCGAAAAGCTGCAACTGCCTGACGATACGAAGCAAGACCTGGCCCGCGAGTTTTATTTCAAAGCGAACCCGTCGGTGCGACGCGTAATCACGATCGCGACGCCGCATCGTGGCAGCAAGTTTGCCAACGACACCACGCGCTGGCTGGCGCAAAAGCTGATCACGCTGCCGAAGCAAGTCGTGCGCGACGAACAACAGCTTTACAAAGACAACCCCGGCGTGATCCACAAGCCGTCGCCAATTCAGGTCGTGACGAGCATCGACTCGTTGGCGCCGAGCGTGCAACTCTTTCCGGTGCTGTTGAATGCGCCCCGCCCGACCTGGGTCAAACTTCACAATATCGTCGGCGAAGTGCCGCAATCAAGCTGGATTACGCGAATCGCCGGTCGTGGCGACAAAGGGACCGACGGCGCGGTGTCGTACGAAAGCGCGCACCTCGATAACGTCGATTCCGAGCTGGTCGTCACCGCTGATCACCTGACGGTGCACCGCCATCCGCTCTCGGTGCTCGAAGTCCGGCGGATCTTGCTGCTGCATCTCGACGAGTTGCGCAGCGGCGTCAACGACAATGGACCCAATGGCCAAGGTCCGCGGATCGTTCCTGTTGGCGGTCCGCCGACGACGCCCGCGCCGATGACTACGAAGGCAGCGTTGCCCTCTGGAGCCGAGCCGGCCAAGGCCCCGGAAGTCGCCGGCCCAGTGACGCCAACGCCACGACCTGCGTACGCGTCCCCGGTTCAACCGGCGTACGCGCCGCCAGCTCAATCAGCCTACGCGCCAGCGGCGCCAATGCAGGCGCCGCCGGCGCAAGGTTCGTACTATCAGCCGGCGCCCGGCGAGCCTCCGCTGAACGAAGCGCGTCGGATCGACAATGCGCCGGTGCGTTAGACCGGTTTCCGTAGCGGCGTGCGACGAATCGCGGTGAACGCGCCTTCTTCGCAACGGACGTCAAATGCCAGGACGCCGCGCCTACTTCTTGCCGCCCTTGGCGTCTGGCTTCTTGGCGTCCTGCTTCGGCTTCTTGTTCTTCTTGTCGTTCTTCTGGCTGTTGTTGCCTTTACCCATGACTGGTACTCCTTCGCCTGAATGAAATTTGTGGCTGGCCCCTGGCGCCGATCGCAGTGTGCTTGCGCGGGCGCGCAAGGATAGCAGATTCGAGTAAAAGTTGAATCGGCAAGTCGGTCGGATGGGCTGCCTGCAACCTCGGACGACGCAGCGCAATCTTCGCTGGGAAGGCGCATGTGACGGACGAGGATTTTGCAACCGAGGTCGCAGAGAACAGAGATCACCGAGAGGAGAATGAAACGAAGAGAATGCTGCGAGGCCAGACACGATCTGGCTTTCGGCGCTCGGCGTTGTCGGAATAGGTGCTAGGGCGAGCGCTAGAACGCGCCGGCGTGGGGCCTGGCCGCGGCGGTTATACGGCCGGCGAGATTCAAGGCTGACCCGCTGGCCAAATGGTGAGGCAGCGCTGTGGCGGCGTCCATTGGTTCATGACGCCGCCGCGACGTTACCCATCGTTGAAAAACCCTTGAATTTCACCAGAAAAACCTTGAATATGCCGTTCGGCATATATAGATTAGGGGCATGAACGACACATCGCATGAAGTCACAGCTCCTGCCCAGAACTGGTGGATCATCCAGGCATTGATCGCTCTCGGGCTGGCAGCGTTACTGATCTAACGATGCCTCACGATCGCGTGTGCCAAATCGCCTGTTAGCTTGGCGTAGTGACGCCGCCCCCATTCAATCGTTTTGAATGCCGCACGCGCAATGCGAGACGCGTGCACTGGCCGGGCACGCGTGCTTCTGAGAGGTCGCACTTTTCGCAAACCTTGGCTGCAAGTCGGCTGGCGCGGTTTCCTACCCAACGTCGATGGCGTTGTTTCGTTTGACTCCGGTTATCCTTAGCGTTCGCCGCGTCGAGAATTACCGGCGCCCAAATCGCTCTGGAGAACCACTATGCGCACGCTACTTGTCATGCTCTTGCTGTTACCAGGACTCGCGTTCGGCCAACAACCAGCCGCGTTGGACCGGGCGAAGGAAGAGGCCGAGATCATGAAGGTGCTCGACGACTTCATGGCGTCGTTCAACCAGGTCGACGCAGCGGCTCACCTGCGGACCTACCATTTTCCGCATTATCGACTGGCCGGCGGCCGCATGGCGGTGCTCGAAAAGGCTGGCGCTGAGAGCGAAGCAAAACAGACCGAGCAATTCAAAGGCTTGCGGGCCGCCGGCTGGGACCATAGCGAGTGGAAACACCGCCGGGTTGTGCACCTGTCCGACACGAAGGCGCACATCGATACCGAGTTCGCGCGGTACCGCAAAGACGGCTCGCTGATCGGCAAGTACGAATCGATCTACGTCCTGACCAAGGAAAACGGCCACTGGGGCGTCAAGCTGCGCTCGAGCTTTGCGGAATAATCCGGCGGGAATCTCAGCTGACGTCGGTGATCAACGCTGCGGCCGGCAGTCCGATCGACAATTTATTGATACCGAGGCGGTGAATGGGCCGGACCGCAGGCCTTTCGCGTCCGCGTTTCCGGGGCTTCCGCTGGTCGCCCCTCGCCCGTTTACCACCTAGGACTCAATCGGCCGTTCTGCTGGCAATTCTCGCCTCTTCGACTCCAAGACCTGAGCACTGGCTAAGTTCGACAATGTCACGGTTCGCAAGGCGGAACGTTGGCAATGCAGGGTGTTTTTGCTTGCTTGAGCATTAGGAATTGCACAACATGGGTGAACTTGAAACGTACCCCTCGCAAGAGACTTGAGAATGACCACTGTCAAGCGCAGTAAGTCGGCAGGCGCAACGATCCGCAGCACTCGGCAGAAGATTGCGACGCAACTAAAACTGCCCATCAAGGCAGTTCGACTGATCCTACCGTCGAAGCGTCGCGCCAAGGATTCCCTGCTGCTTGAGAAGTTGCGCAACAAGTGGAAGGATTAGGCTTTGTCTCAAAACCGTTTATCCGAGATATCGCAAGTATTGTTGGATGAAGGCGAGCTTGAGCATGCCCCCGAAATTTTTGGCTGTTTTCTCGAAGCGAGTAAGGATGCGTCGAGATTCCTTAAGCCAGCCGATC
>Ga0268266_10001560_pt1 | contig 26820 bp, 24 predicted proteins | sample KBSS13metaG_FD_190356 | JGI IMG/M metagenome (GOLD analysis project Ga0268266, IMG submission 190356) | Switchgrass rhizosphere microbial communities from Kellogg Biological Station, Michigan, USA - KBS S1-3 metaG (SPAdes) (version 2) | ecosystem: Host-associated > Plants > Roots > Rhizosphere... | reverse complement strand
CAGCGAGGTCAAGCCATGCCGATGGACAAAGCAGCATTGCCGGGCGGTCCCATGTCAGGGTTTGTCGCTTCGGCCGTAGAGTACATGATGGATGCCGGCCAGCGCAGCGTTCTGTTCCTGGATGTTTTGCGTCAACGCGGCGATCAATATCGGGAACACGTCGCCCAAACTGCACCGCATGTCCTGCAATATGCCGCCGAACTAATCATCGACGGCCGCAAGCTGGCTGAGCCGGTGAATTATGCGCTGGTGCGCATCATTCCGCCCAAAGACGTAGAGATCGACCTCGACCGGCGGCCGTTCATTGTGGTCGACCCCCGCGCGGGGCATGGCCCGGGAATTGGCGGCTTCAAGGCAGACAGCGAAATCGGCGTTGCGATGAAGGCGGGTCATCCCTGCTATTTCATCGGCTTCCTGCCTGAACCGATGCCTGGGCAAACAATCGAACGCGTCGCGCGCGCCGAAGCGATATTCATCGAGAAAGTCATCAGCCTTCATCCGAAAGCCGACGACAAGCCGTGTGTCATCGGAAATTGCCAGGCCGGCTGGGCCGTCATGATCCTGGCGTCGCTGCGGCCGGAACTGTTCGGACCCATCATCGTTGCAGGCGCCCCGCTTGCCTATTGGGCAGGCGTGCATGGCAAATACCCGATGCGCTATTCGGGTGGCCTGCTCGGAGGAAGCTGGCTGACGGCGCTAACGAGCGATCTCGGTGCCGGCAAGTTCGACGGCGCCTGGCTCGTGCAGAACTTCGAGAATCAAAATCCTTCGAACACGCTGTGGACCAAGCAATACAACGTCTACTCAAAGGTGGATACCGAGGCCGACCGATACCTCGAATTCGAACGCTGGTGGGGCGGGCACGTCAATCTCAATGCCGAGGAAATCCAGTTCATCGTCGATGAATTGTTCGTCGGCAACAATCTCGCCGCCGGTCGCATCATAATGTCCGACGGTCAGCCGGTCGATCTGCGCAATATCAGATCACCGATCGTGGTGTTTTGCTCCAAGGGCGACAATATTACGCCGCCGCAGCAGGCATTGGACTGGATCCTCGAGCTCTATGCCGACGTCGACGAAATCAGGGCCTACGGCCAGACCATCGTCTACACGGTTCACGAGAGCGTCGGCCATCTCGGTATTTTCGTTTCCGGCGGTATTGCCAAGAAGGAACACGCCGAGTTTTCCAGCAACATCGATCTGATCGATGTCTTGCCGCCTGGTCTCTACGAAGCGACGTTCGAGGCCAAGGGCGCCGATACGACGAATGCAGACCTTGCTGTCGGCCAGTGGGTCATGCGCTGCGAGGCGCGGACGCTTGACGACATCCGTGCCATGGGCGGCAATTCGCCCGAGGATGAGCGGCGGTTTGCCGCCGCCAAGCGCGTATCGGAAATCAATCTCGCGGCCTACCGCAAGTTCCTTCAGCCGTTGATCAAGGGCATGGTGAGGCCCCAGGCGGCGGAGATGATGCGCAATCTGCATCCGCTGCGGCTTCAATATGAAGCTTTCAGCAGCCGGAATCCATTCATGGCCATGGTGAGTTCTATGGCGGAGAAGGTGACCGAGGACCGCAAGCAGGTCTCGAAAGACAATCCCTTCGTTGCCATGCAGGAGCAGTTTTCCAAGCAGATCGTCAATGCGCTCGATAGTTGGCGGGATTCGCAGGAGGCGCTCAGCGAGGCGGCGTTCCTTGCGATCTACGGCTCGCCGGCGCTGCAAGCGGCGGTCGGGGTCGATCCGCAATCCACACCCTCGCGCCGACAGGAGATGTCTGCGTCACACCGTGAAATGCTCGAGAGGCGAATTGCCGAGCTGAAATCCAGGATCGGCGAAGGCGGCCTTCGCGAGGCGGCCATTCGCGGTCTTCTGTATGTCGGGTCGGCGAGAGGGATGGTGGACGAGCGGAGCCTTGAAGCCTTGCGCCAGGTTCGCCGCGACACCGGTGCGCAGCTGACATTGACCGAGTTCAAAATGCTGGTCCGCGAGCAGTTCTTCATGCTTCTGCTGGATCGAGAGGCCGCGCTTGCCGCGATACCGAAGCTGCTCCCCGACAATGCGGCTGCACGCCAGGCCGCGTTTACGGCGATTCGCGACGTGTTGTCCGCCAGTGCGGCAATATCGGGTGAGGTCGCCAATCGTCTGAAGCGTGTCGCCGCATTGTTCGGCGTCGATACGGGCGGCTCTTCGGATAAGGCTTCGAAAGTCGCCCCCTTCGATCCGAAGGCGAAGGCATCGTAGCAATAATTGGAAAGATCGGGAGCGACACTATGAACGCCATGCCTGCCGATTCAGGAAAAGCGCCCAGCAAGTACGACCGTCTGATCGCGGCCGCCAAGGCGGTGCCACCGGCGCCGACCATCGTCGTGCATCCCTGCGACGAAACCTCGCTGCGTGGTGCGGTCGACAGCGCGGCGGCAGGCATCATCCGGCCGATATTGGTCGGACCCGAAGGGAAAATCAGGGATACAGCCAGCAAGTTCGGCCTCGATATTTCGGGGTTCGAGATCGTCGATGCTCCCCATAGCGAAGCTGCGGCAACGAAGGGCGTTGAACTCATCCATGCCGCCAAGGGCGAGATGCTGATGAAGGGCAGCCTGCATACCGACGAGTTGATGCGGAGCGTCACGGCAAAGGTAGGCGGCTTGCGGACTGACCGGCGCATCAGCCACGTATTTGTGATGGATGTGCCGGCCTATGCTGAGACCCTCTTTATAACGGACGCGGCGATCAACATCTTTCCGGATCTCGATGCCAAACGGGACATCATCCAGAACGCGATTGATCTCTATACGCAGGCCGGTTTCGGTAAATCGCCACGCGTGGCAATCCTGTCCGCCGTCGAAACCGTTACCTCCAAGATCCCATCCACGCTCGAAGCGGCGGCGCTCTGCAAGATGGCGGATCGCGGACAGATCACCGGGGGCGTGCTCGACGGACCGCTTGCCTTTGACAATGCGATCGATGTGGAAGCGGCGAAGATCAAGGGCATCAAATCCGAGGTGGCCGGAAGGGCGCAGATCCTGCTCGTTCCCGACCTTGAAGCTGGCAACATGCTGGCGAAGAATCTGGCCTACTTCGCCAAGGCAGATAGTGCCGGCATCGTGCTCGGCGCACGTGTGCCCGTCGTTCTGACGTCGCGTGCGGACTCCGCGCGCGCCCGGATGGCCTCCTGCGCGGTAGCGGGGCTCTATGCAAATGCAAGACGCCAGCATGCTCCAAATGTCGCCGCGTGATCGCCATGGATACGATCCTCGTCGTCAATGCGGGCTCCTCAAGCGTCAAGTTCCAGATCTTTTCGGTTGAGGGAGAGGGGAAGCTCAAGCGGCTGATCAAAGGCCAGATGGATGGCATCGGCAGTCGGCCTCGCCTGCGGGCAAGTGGTGCGGACAATGGCCCAATGGCCGACCGCGCCTATCCGATCGAAGCGGTTCCGGACGTTCCGGCCGCGATGGCCATCGCAGGCGCATGGCTGCGGGATGAACTTCGCATCAGCCCGATGGCGGTCGGTCATCGCGTCGTCCATGGCGGTCCGGATTATGAGCGGCCGGTGCTGATCGACCACGGCGTCGTGGCCAAGCTGGAGCGTTACGTCGCACTAGCCCCGCTGCATCAGCCGCATAATCTGGCGCCGATCCGGTCTCTCCTGGCAAACCTTCCAGCCCTTCCGCAGGTGGCCTGTTTCGACACCGCCTTTCACCGCACGCACGATGCCGTCGCAGACTACTATGCAATCCCGCACCAGCTTCATGCCGAGGGCGTGCGGCGATACGGATTCCACGGTCTCTCCTACGAATATGTCGCGAAGGCCTTGCCGCAGGTTGCGCCCGATATCGCGAAAGGGCGAGTGATCGTCGCGCATCTCGGTAGTGGCGCCTCCATGTGCGCCCTGAAGGGTGGACGCAGCGTCGAGAGCACCATGGGGTTTACCGCGCTCGACGGGCTACCCATGGGAACGCGTCCGGGCCAAATCGACCCTGGTGTCCTGCTTTATCTGATCTCCGAAAAGGGCATGTCGGCGTCCAACGCACAGAACTTCCTCTACCGCGACTGCGGATTGAAGGGACTCTCCGGCGTCAGCAACGATATGCGCGAACTCGAGGCCAGCGAGGATCCCAAGGCGAAACTGGCGGTCGACTATTTCGTCTATCGGATCGGCCTGAACGCCGGCATGCTTGCAGCCGCACTGCAGGGGCTCGACGGTTTCGTTTTTACAGCCGGCATCGGAGAGAACTCGGTGCGTATCCGGGCGCGTATCGCCGATCAACTACGATGGCTTGGCGTGACCCTCGACGAGGCCGAGAATTCCCGCCATGCGCATCTGATATCCGGACCCGACAGCCGTATTCCGGTCTACGTCATACCAACTGACGAGGAACTGATGATCGCGCAACATACATTGGCGCTGCTGTTGAGCGCGTCATCCAGCGTCAGACATGAGAGGGCGTCATGATTCCCGTATTCCCGGACTCCAAGGTCGCCCTGAAGGGCAAGAAGGGCCTGATCGTCGGTATCGCCAACGATCAATCGATCGCATGGGGATGCGCCAAGGCGTTTCGCGCGCTCGGGGCTGATCTCGCCGTGACGTACCTGAACGAGCGCGCCAAGAAGCACGTCGAGCCGCTCGCACAGGCATTGGAGTCGCCGATCTTCATGCCGATGGATGTCATGGTGGAGGGCCAGACCGAGCAGGTATTCGAACGGATCGAGAAGGAATGGGGGCAGCTCGATTTTCTACTGCATTCGATCGCGTTCTCCCCGAAGGAGGCGCTCCATGGGCGGGTGGTGGACGTCGGCCGCGACGGCTTCCTCAAGACGATGGATGTCTCGTGCTGGTCGTTCATGCGAATGGCCCATCTGGCCGAGCCCTTGATGAAGAATGGCGGAACCATGTTCACCATGACCTATTACGGAAGCCAGATGGTGGTGGAGAACTACAACGTGATGGGCGTGGCAAAGGCGGCGCTTGAAGCCGCAGTTCGCTACATCGCCGCGGAACTGGGCCCGAAGGGTATCCGTGTTCACGCGATCTCGCCTGGGCCGCTCGCCACACGTGCAGCGTCGGGGATCCCCGAATTCGACGAACTGATGGACAAGGCGCAATCGAAAGCGCCGGCGCGCAGCCTCGTGAGCATTGACGACGTCGGCAACGCCACCGCATTTCTGGCACTAGACGGCGCCAAGCTTATCACGGGCGGCGTCCACTATGTCGACGGCGGGTATCACATCATCGATTGAGCGCGCTTGCCGCGCTCGCCGTCTAGCGGTAGTGCAGGGCGATCAACTCGGCGACGCAGGCGGGGCGCTTGCCGCCCTCGATCTCGATCACCAGATGATAGTTCACCCGCAAGCCGTCAGGCGGCACGTCCTCCGCCTCGGCGACCGTCAAGCGGCCGCGCAGCCTTGAACCCGCGGGCACCGGTGCCAGATATCGTATCCTGTCCGCCCCGTAGTTCAGGGTATTGCGCAGACCCTTCAGGCCCATCACCGAACGAATGAAGAGCGGCGCGAGCGCGAGCGACAGCAGTCCGTGGGCGATGGTGGTGCCACCCGGCAACTCCTCCTTCGCGCGCTCCTGGTCGACATGGATCCACTGCTCGTCGCAGGTCGCTTCCGCGAACTGGTTGATCCGTTCCTGCGAAACTTCGACCCAGTCGCTTATTCCGATCTCGGTGCCGAGGGCGGATCTGATCTCGTTGAAGTCGCTGAATATCCGCATACTCGTTACCGGTCAGATCTTCATTTCGGGGACGGTGTCGGGAATGACGATTTCAGCTTCGGTCACGGCGATGACCTCGGCGATGCTGACACCCGGCGCGGTCTCCATCAGGGTCGCTTTGCCGTCTGGGAAGGCGATGACCGCCATGTCGGTCACGACCAGACTTACCGGCCTTGTCGAGGTCAACGGCAGGGTGCATTTGGCGACGATCTTCGATTTGCCCTTCGCCGCATGCTGCATGGCGACGATAACGCGCTTGGCGCCGCTGACGAGATCCATCGCTCCACCCATTCCCGGCACCATCTTGCCGGGGATCATCCAGTTGGCGAGATAACCGTGCGCGTCGACCTGCAGCCCGCCGAGCACCGTCACGTCGACATGGCCGCCGCGGATCAATCCGAACGACATTGCGCTATCGAAGGTGCAGGCACCCGGCAGGGCGCTGATCGGGCGGCCACCCGCGTCCGTCAGGAGCGGATGAGCCATGCCTTGCTCGGGCATCGGTCCGGTACCGATCAATCCGTTTTCCGACTGGAAGAAAACCTTGAGCTCCGGCGGGACGTAGTTGGCAACCAACGTTGGAATGCCGATCCCCAGATTCACGAGATCGCCGGTGTGGAGTTCCCGCGCGACGCGCCGGGCGATGATCGTCTGTGCATCCATGGTTCACCCGTTCGTAATCAGATAGTCGACGAGCGGCGCCGGGGTTACGACGTGATCAGGTGCGATGACGCCTACGGGTACGATATGCTCCGCCGTTACGATCACGGTATCCGCCGCCATCGCCATGACCGGATTGAAATTGCGCGCGGTCAGCGCGTAGGTGAGGTTGCCGAGGTAATCTGCGAGAAAAGCATGGACCAGGGCGAATTGCGCCCGCAGCGCGGTCTCGAGCAAATACGTCGCTCCGTTTACCTCGACCTGGCGCTTGCCTTCGGCAACCGAGGTCCCGACGCCGGTCGGCGTGAGCACGCCTCCGAGGCCGCAACCACCCGCACGAATGCGTTCGACGAAGGTCCCCTGAGGTACAAGATCGACAGCGAGCTGATTGGCCAGCATTTGCTGCTGCGCCTTCGGATTGAGGCCGATGTGGCTTGCGGTGAGGCGGGAGACGAGTGTCGCATCGAACAGTTTGCCGACGCCTTTCCCCGGCACCGCGGCGTCGTTGCTGATCAGCGAAAGACGGCTCTTCTGCTGCCTGACGACCTCGTCAAGCAGGCGCTCGGGCGTCCCCACGCCCATGAAACCACCGACCATGACGCTCGCCCCGGCCGGGATCATTGCAACGGCTTCTTCGACGGAAACGGCCCTCATGATTGAAACTCCAGTCGATCAATGAAAAGGGCGGAAGTAAAACGTGTTGTTGACGATGGCCGTCAGAGCTCCTTTGATCTGCATCAAGGCTTTCCGCTTTTGCACGGGGGATGACACCACCCAACGCTTCCGCCCGTAGCCGCACCAATCTCGCGAGGAGTTAGCCATGTCAGACCCCAACTTTTCCGGCGATAAAGTCCGTACGATGCTGGCCGAGGCCAACGAGCGCCTTCGAAAGGCCAGCACGGAGTATTTTGACCTGCTCGAGAAGGGGCTGAACTCCTCGCAATTGCCGGTCGCCGACCAGGCGAAGCAGTACTGCGGCTATTTGCAGCGCAATGTCACCGCTACATTCGATCTCGGTGACAAGCTGATTCAGGCCAAGGACATGCAGGAAGCCGCCAGGATCCAGTCCGAATTTTTCCAGGAGCAGATGCGCTCGCTCACCGACCATGCAAGGAGCATGGGCGAGTCTGCCATGAAGGCTGCCACGGGTGTCTTTACCCCCAAGAGTTGACGGCCGCCCGCGCTTCGTCGCGGCCGACGCTCTAGGGTTCAGGTCTGCAGATCGAGGCTGGCGAGTTCCCGCCGATTTAGAAGAACGATCTGGCGCTGATTGCTGCCGATGAATCCGATGATGTCGAGTTCATGCAGGCGTGATAGTGCGCGGGACACGGTTTCCAGTGTCAGCCCCAGATAGTCGGCAATGTCACGCCGCGACATCGGTAGTGGCATGACGTTGGCTGCGGCAAGCCGTCGGTCCATCTCGATCAGGAAGGCCGCAACGCGCTCCAGCGAAGTCTTGCGGCCAAGCAAAAGCATGTGGTTTTCCGCATGCTGCAGATTGTCCGTGGTCATGCTGAGCAGGTTTCGCGAGACCATGGCATCGCTCTCCGCCACCATCTCGAGGCTCCGCCGCTTGATCAGGCGAACCGTCGTGTTGACGATCGCCTCCGCGGTAAACCGGTGCAAGCTTCCGTTTTCCAGCCCGAAGATGTCGCCGGCCAGATGAAATGCGCCGATCTGCCGGCGACCGTCCGAAAGCAGCTTATAGCTTCGCACCGCACCAATCTTGACCTGATAGACGTAGTCCGCCGGCTCCCTTTCTCCGTAGATTTCCGCTCCCTTTTTGTAGGTGAATTCGTTTAGACTTACCCTTGGATTTGAATCGCTCCCTATTCCGAGTTCGCCGAGAGAAGTGGGACGGTGTGCCGGATCGGCCGTGATGCGGACGAACATGGGCCAACTCCTGTACTGGTCGTTGGGGATGGTCTTTCCAGCCGTTAGAAGAAATTCTTATGCCGAATGTGCCGCCGCCGTTCGGCGTTGCTACTGCAGGTTTATTTTCGACTAAGGAAGTATTTTTAACTATTGTCTGAAGGTTCATTGTACCAAGGGACAATTCGGCAATACGTTTCCGGGAATGGGGAAGACTGGCGCCGGACATTAAACATTAGACACTTTGGCCCCGGGGAGAGGCCGATACCTCTCGATACCTCCAAGCAAATTTCTTTAACGTACTGCTGGTTGATCGCCGTTTGCAGAAGCTGCATTATTTCGCGCCCGAGGGGTGGAGATGCGCGCTCGCCATGTGGTTGAGGATGATCTGGCCGATCTGTACTCCTGTCATTCACGGCTAGGAGGGTAAATTGCCTGGCCTGGTTCACGTAATAGACGACGATGCCTCTTTCCGGACGGCGATTGAGCGCCGCCTGAAATTGGCGGGCTATGACGTTGAAACCTATTCGTCGGCCCAACAGCTGCTGGACCGCCTGCCGGTCGCCGAAAATCCGGGATGCATCCTGCTCGACGTGCAGATGCCGGGTCTGAACGGCCTCGACCTGCAAAGCCGGTTGACCGAGCGAGGTTCGATCCTGCCGATCGTCTTCGTTACCGGCTATGCCGACACGCCGTCGACCGTGCGGGCTATCAAGGCAGGCGCCGAGGATGTCCTGACCAAACCGACATCGTCAGCACTTCTGATCGATGCGATCGAGCGAGCCTTGGCGCGATACGAATCCGCACGCTATCAGCAGAGCGAACTCGATTCCCTTCGCGGACTCGTAGCTACCTTGACGCCGCGAGAGCGGCAGGTGTTCTGTCTGATCGTTCGCGGCAAGATCAACAAGCAGATCGCCCATGAGTTGGGAACGACCGAGCGCACCGTCAAAGCGCATCGCCACCAGGTGATGGAGAAGATGCAGGTGGACTCCCTTGCCGAACTTGTCTCGAACGCGGAGCGGCTCGGCATGCTCGACACCAAGCGTGATTTCCGTACCTAGGCAGTTCCAAAGCGGCGTTCGGGGTTCCCATTGCACATAAGGCCAATATGAAGGGCTTGTGATGAGGTGCAAAATAGCCAAATCCGGAGAATTTGCAGGCAGAGCGACATCTTGTCCGACCGCAGGTCCGTTTTCGTCGTGGACGATGACCCGTCGATGCTGAGGGGCATCAAACGGTTGCTGAGAGCTCACGGCTTCCATTCAATGTTGTTCGCATCGCCCAGCGCCATGTTGACCCATGACGATTTCGAAGATGCCCTTTGCTTCGTTCTTGATATCGACCTGAATGGAGAATCCGGCTTTGAACTGTGCCAATGCCTCGTGAGCAAAGGGATAAGGCTGCCCGTGATCTATATCACCGGTAACGATAGCGACGCGAACCGCGCAGCCGCAATCGAGTCCGGCTGCATCGCCTACCTGACCAAGCCCTTTACCGCGCTGTCGCTCATCAAACCCATTGAGAACGTGCGCGCTGCCGCCGCCTAGACGACCCACTCAGGCGAGCTTGAGCTCATTCATCAATGTCCTGCTCAAATAGCTGCGCCGGCGGGCCACTATGAACGGAGGCGAACTGACCGAGCGGTAGCGACGTCGTGAGTGTCAGGAGGCTTGAACCCACGAAATCCAGCCGCAACGTCTGCCCGCTCGCCATTTCCCCGACCATCTTCGGATCTGCCACCGCGCCCGCGATGCAGGCGTTGGTAAGGCACCAGGTATAAGGCACGCTATGGGGCTCGCCCTGGTCGATCGTAAGTTTAGCGGGCGTCGGCAGATACATCCCGACAGGAGAGAATACCTGCACCCGTGCGTTGCCGCCGCCTTCCGGCTCGACAATGTCAACGCGAACCGCCACCTGGCCGGTCGCGAACGTGCCGGTGATCGAAGTCCGGCAGATCATTTTTGCAGCGCCTGGCCTGAAGCACAGTTTTTTCCAGTCTCCATAAGCGATGTCCTTAACTTCGCGTTGCCCCCGGGGCGCAATTTCGGTACCGGCCGGTTTCGGCGCGGCGGCTGAGTTCTGTTGGGATGCAGCCGGCTGATTGGACGCAACGGTCGCGAGCATTGCGATCAAAAGGGATGCGCAGGAAAAGTTGGCATAATGGCGTCCCGGCCTTGTCGCAGTGCGATGTGGATTAGCCATGATCTCACCTCCGAGCGTACGCTTTCGCTATCTTTGCTCGTCCAGAAACTTCGTCACGAGTGGCGACCAGAGCGGGATGGCGTCGGGAGAACCGATAAAAAAATGTCCGTCGTCACCGAACGGTGGCATCAGGTGGTATTCGGCCTTGCCGCCCGCTGCGGTGAAAGCCTCGTGCATGCGTTTCGACAAAGCAGGGCCGAAGAAGGTATCGTTCTCGATATAGATCCAAAGCATCGGCACCCGCGACGTGCGGCCGAATTCTCCAGTTGCTTCCACCAGTTTGTCGGGTGCGCAATTGTTGTTCGGCTTGCCGTCGACGCGGCCGCCACGGCCGGCGGCGAAAACGATGATCGCCTTGACCGGGGGCGGATTCAGGCTTGAAAGCGCCATAGCGGCCCATCCGCCCGCCGACTGCCCGACGACGATAACGTCCTTCGGCAAAATGCGCTTTTCGGCAGCCATGTAGTCGATGATCCAGAGATCAACTTGCGCGACCGCAAGGCCGGGAGCGTGGAAATTGGGATTGCTGCACTTCCCGACTTTCGAGAAGAACGGGCCGTATAGACCATGCTCGGGTATGTCGATGGCCGCGGCGCCATATCCGGTACCGACGGGGGCCACCACGAGATAGCCCCGTTTGGCAAACCATTTGGCTGCGTCGCGGAATTCCACAAGTGGAAAGAAGCTGCGGCCGCTCGCGCTCATCGAAACGCCGTGGTTCATGATCACGAGTGGGAACGGCCCGTCACCGACCGGCCGCACCAGGTAAGCGAACATCGGGATCGGGAGCGGCAGCGCCCAGATCTCTTCCTGGATCTGGCGCGATCCAGCCTGATCTTCCGCGCGCGATGGCATGATCAGGCTTGCAAAGAGCAGCAGCACCGTAGCGACCAGGCCTCGGAAGTTCTGCTGACACATGTCATGCCTCCCTCGGTAGTCCCGGCAAGTGACATTTGAAGGTGCGCTGGGTGAGCGTGCAGCTATTTGAATCCCCGGAAGCCTTCAAAAGCTTGATCCAGATCAATCCGTGCGGGAGCTGGAGCGCTGTCCATAGCTGCTGAGATCGATGACAGCTTGGCGGCACTGCCATTCGTCTTGCTCGCTGCGAGATGCAGCCCCATGAGGAGCGCCCATGAAGTTCCGCGCGATCCAGCGACCGGGCTGGACACGGATCTTTCCGCCGCTGACGTGGCTGGCCGAATATGAATCCTCGTGGCTCCGCCATGATGCAATCGCCGGCGTGACGCTCGCGGCTTATGCGATCCCGGTGTCGCTGGCCTATGCGGGCCTTGCGGGCTTGCCACCTCAGGTCGGCATTTACGGCTATATGCTTGGTGGCCTTGGCTACGCCCTGCTGGGGTCGTCTCGCCAGCTTGCGGTCGGCCCAACCTCCGCAATCTCGCTCATGATCGCCGCCAGCGTCGGCGCGCTGGCCGGAGGGGACGCGATGCGCTTCGCACAGGTCGCGAGCCTTTCGGCTTTCGCAGTGGCGATGCTCTGCCTGATCGCCTGGGTTTTCAAGCTCAGCATTCTGGTCCGTCTGGTCAGCGACAGCATTCTCGTCGGCTTCAAGGCGGGGGCCGGGCTCACGATCATAATGAGTCAGTTGCCGAGCCTGTTCGGCGTGGCTGGTGGAGGTCACAACTTCTTCGACCGCGCAATCCGGCTCGCGGGACAGATCGGAAGTGTCAATCTGCTGGTGTTGGCAATTGGAGTAGCGGCGATCCTGCTCTTGCTCGCCGGTGAGCGGTTCTTGTCAGGCAGGCCGGTCGGGCTTGCCGTGGTGGCGTTATCAATCCTCGTGGCAACCTTGTTCGGCCTTCCGGCGCTGGGCGTAGCTGTCACCGGGACCATCCCGGAGGGATTGCCGGCTTTCCAGGCGCCCACTTTCGGGATGCTGGAATTTCAGGAGTTATTCCCAATCGCCGCCGGATGTCTGCTGCTGGCCTATATAGAAGGTGTTTCGGCGGCCCGGAGTTTTGCTGCGAAGCATGGATACAATCTTGATGTCCGGCAGGAGTTTCTGGGGTTGGGGGCGGCCAACCTCGCGGTTGCCTTTGGCCATGGCTATCCCGTGGCCGGCGGGCTGTCGCAATCCGCCGTCAACGACGCGGCTGGCGCGCGCACGTCGCTGGCATTGGTGTTCTGCTCGTTTGCGCTCGCACTCTGCCTGCTTTTCTTTACAGGGTTGCTGACCAACCTTCCCAAGGCCGTGCTGGCCGGCATTGTCTTTGTCGCCGTTTACAAATTGGTCGACATCCGCGCGCTGCTTCATATGTGGCGAGTAAGCCGGATCGACTTCTACGCCGCGTCCATCGCACTGGTGTCCGTGCTGCTGCTTGGAATCCTCCAAGGCGTGCTGCTTGCCGCCGTTGCGTCCATCGTCCTGCTGCTCGGCCGGGCGTCGCGGCCCAACATCGCGTTTCTCGGGCGACTTCCCGGATCCGGACGGTATTCCGACCTCGCCAGGCACGAGGGCGTGGAGCCGCTGGTCGGTGTCGTCGCGTTCCGCCCTGAGGCCTCGCTGCTCTACATCAACGCCGAAACGATTCAGGAAACGGTTTTGACGACGTTGCGGAAATCGTCCGACGTCAGGCTCGTCGCCTGCGACCTTTCGGCGTCTCCCTATATCGATCTGGCCGGCGCACGGATGTTGATTGATCTCCATGATGAGCTGGCGTCACGCCAAGTAGCTTTCTGCGTCGTCGGCGCCCATGCGCAGCTGCGGGACTTGCTGCGCGCGGAAGGGCTGGCGGAGAAGATCGACAGCAATGAATGGCTCCGCACGCTCGACAGTGTGTTGGGCGAGGCGACGTCAGGGAATGATCCGGTCCCCACCAGCAGCGGCCAGCTGCACCGTGAAGCCGGCTAGCACCCGGCGACCGCCAGACGTCCCTCACGCCTGCTTAATTGCGAAGCACCGCGTTTGCCACAGCCTGGGCGAGTTCGCACGGAGAGAGCGCGACCCTTGACTTGGATCAAAGGAGTGTTGGGGCAGGGGGGCACGATCCGTCGAGGCATCACCGTTGCCTTGTCCGACATTCTGCTCACCCTGTTCGGATATTTCGCCTGCTCCTAGCCCAATGTGGCATCCCGTCTCTTCAGAGGAAAATCGTCATGAAGAAATCTGTCTTGAGCCTTGCCGTGGTTGCCTTGCTCGCGGGCGTGGCTGGCCTTAGCACGCCATCCCGAGCCGAAACCGGTCAGGTCGCGGTCGTCTTCACCAAGGGCGGTTTTGTCATCGGAGTCGGGGGCGGAGAGGGCGTGCTGGTCCTGCGAGGCAAGCGCTATCCGTTCACCGTATCGGGCATGAGCGTCGGCTTCACGATCGGCGCCTCCACCACCAAGTTTGTCGGCCGTGCACTCAATCTGAAAGGGCCGGCTTCGATTGAAGGCTCCTATGCCGTGATCGGAGCTGGAGGTGCCGTTGCCGCCGGAGCCGGAGGTGTGCAGCTGCAAAACGCCAATGGTGTGATCTTGCAGCTCAGCGGTCCGAGGGTCGGCGCCGAAGTGTCTGCCGCCGTCGGTGGGGTCACTATACGGTTGAAGGGCTGAAGCAAGCAGGAGGCGCGATCGGGCCGCGCAGTTGCGTGGCCCGGTTTGCCTCAGTAGCGTTCTTCGACGAACTTCATCCGGCGCAGGCTGGCCTGATCGTCGTAGCGGCCTTTGCTGGATCGCTTCGGCAGCTTGACCTTGTCTCGCGCGATCTTCTTGTAGGGGATCGTTGCGAGGATATGCGAGATGACGTTGAGCCGCGCCCGACGCTTGTCGTCGGAGCGGATCAGCCGCCACGGCGCATGCTTGGTGTCGGTTGCCTCGAACATCATGTCGCGTGCCCGCGAGTAGTCGTACCAGCGCCCGAACGACGCCGTGTCCATCGGACTGAGCTTCCACTGCCGCAAGGGATCCTCGATGCGTGCCTTGAAGCGGGCTTCCTGCTCGTCCATCCCGACCTCGAGCCATAGTTTTATGAGGATGATGCCGGCATCGACGGCAAATTTCTCGACCAACGGGCATAGCTCGAGAAAACGCTTGTGGTCGGCAGGCGAGCAGAAGCCCATGACATATTCAACGCCGGCGCGGTTGTACCAGCTACGGTCGAAGATCACGATTTCGCCGCCGGCCGGGAATTGCTCGATATAGCGCTGCAGGAACAGCTGGGATTTCTGCCGGTCGGACGGCGCGGGCAAAGCGCAGACACGAAATATCCGGGGGCTCACCTTTTCGGTCAGGGCCTTGATGGTGCCGCCCTTGCCGGCGGCGTCGCGGCCTTCGAAGATGATGATCACCTTCAGCTTCTCGGCCTTCACCCATTCCTGGAGATGGCACAGCTCGACCTGGAGCTTCTCGAGTTCCTTCTCATAGGCCTTGCGCTTCATTCCTTTCGCGGGTTCGTCGGCTGGCATGCTTGCTGTCCCATTGCTTAATTCAAATCCGTCCGAAGCGCCTCAGTCTCCCCAGGAGATGGTGATGGCAATGTCTCCCGGCACGCCTCCAGGGTAATCGATCACCTGGTAGCTGATGCGATACTCCCGCGGCTTCAGGTAATCGGCCCAGAGCTGGAATATTTCCTTTGGAATACCCGTCAACGTATTCTCCCAGCCCGGCTCCTGCTGAATGATGGCGCGGCCCTTGTCGGTGCACAGCGAGTTGGGAAACCGATACACCTGCACTTCCGTCAGGCCGTTTCGCACCGCCCGCTGGATAATTGTCGAGGCGAGCTGGATCTTTTCCTCCTCGGACTTGCCTGACGGACGGTTGAGCCGGTCGATCAGCGCATGTTTCTCGGCTTCAGCGGCTGCGGCAAGCCGGGCGTATTGCTCCGCCTTTTCGGCTTCCTTGAGCGCGGCATCCTTACGGATCTGCTTTGCACTGGGAATGAGATTATCGATGCTGCCAGGCATGATTGGTGGCTCCCGAGTGATGGTTCTGGCTCTGCCTGGCGAAGGCTAGGTGGCGGCGTGGTCGTTCCCTTGATCCAAATCAAGCAATTTGCATCGGGGGTAAAGCTCCGTGCCTGGATGGCCTGTAAAGCTGAGGCGGTTGGCTGCGGTGTCGCTTGCGCTCGAAATATGCTGGAATGCAGCCGTTCGAACTGCCGGGATAGGTGGATGAGCGCAAACGTCCCGACCGCCGTGATCGCCCCGGGCTGGCCCGCCCTGGTCGTCCGTCTCTGCGCGTGCCTCATGGTTCTGGCGACGATACTGCCGGGACCGGCCAGCGGAGAGCCACACGGCGAAACCAAGCGTGTGCTGATGCTGCACTCGTTCGGGCGTGAATTCCTGCCCTGGAGCGTGTTTGCCCGTACCATCCGGACCGAGCTTGAGCAGCAGTCGCCGTGGCCACTGGAACTGCAGGAGCACAATCTGCTTTCAGCACGTTTCAACAACCCGGGACCGGAAGCTCCGTTCGTCGGCTATCTGCAATCGCTGTACTCCGGCCGGCCGCCGGACATCGTGGTGAGCATTGGCGCGCCTGCAGCCCGGTTCATTCAGAAATATCGGGCGCAGCTGTTTCCTGAAACACCGATGGTGTTGACGGCGGTCGAGCAGCGACTGGTGAAACGAGCCGACCTAACCGACAACGACACGGTCATCTCGGTCCACAACGACTTTTTGGCCTTCTTCAACAGCATTCTTCAGGTCCTGCCTGACACGCAGACGATTGCCGTGGTCATCGGCGCGTCGCCGCTGGAGAAATTCTGGCTTGAGGAGGCAAAGCGGGAAGTCAAGCCGCTCGAGAACCGGATTACATTGGTCTGGTATGCCGATCTCTCGTTTGCGGAAATTCTCAAGCGGGCATCTGAGCTCCCGCCCCATACCGTTCTGTTCTGGGGCTTGATGTCGGTCGATAGCGCCGGTGTGGCCCATGAAGGCGATCTCGCTCTGCGCAACCTTCATGCGGTCGCCAACGCCCCGATCTTTTCCTTCCAGGAAGCCTATTTCGGTCGAAATACGGTCGGTGGGCCGATGCATTCAATTCAGAGATCGAGCGATAAAACCGTGAATGCCGCCATCCGTATTCTCGCTGGCGAAAAACCCGCCGACATCAAGGTGCAGCCGATCGGGTTTGCATCACCGAAGTACGATTGGCGGGAAATGCAGCGATGGGGCATCAGCGAACGCAATTTGCCTCCGGGAAGCGAAGTCTTGTTTCGGGAGTCCAGCATCTGGGGAAAATATAGTTGGCAAATGGCGTTGATCGCGAGCGTAATCCTTATCCAGGGGGGATTGATCAGCGGTTTGCTACACGAGCGGCATCGCCGCCACCGTGCCGAAGTCGAATCGCGCCAACGTCTGGCGGAGCTCGCACACCTCAACCGCTACTCGGCTGTCGGCGAACTGACGACTTCCATCGCCCACGAGATAAACCAGCCCCTGGGCTCAATTCTTACCAACGCCGAAACGGCCGAGCTCATGCTGAAAAGCTCTTCGCCGAATCTCGATGAACTGAGGGAAATCCTCGCCGACATCAGGCGCGACGACCAGCGCGCCAGCGAAGTGATACGCCGGCTGCGCAGCGTGCTGAAGAAAACACCCTTTGAAATGAAATTGATCGACCTGAACGAAACAGTGCGGCAGGCGATGGGGTTCGTCACAGCCGTGGCGCACGGGCGCGGTATTGCACTGAAATACGTCCCGACCTCGGCGGAGCTGAACGTCAAGGGCGACGCCGTTCAGCTGCAGCAAGTCGTCCTGAATCTGATTATCAACGCGATGGACGCGATATCAGAAGCGGAGGCGAAGGACCGCGAGGTCAGCGTCACCACGAGCCTTTCCGGCGCAAGTGCCGAAATCAGCATTGGCGACACCGGCCCAGGTATAGCGACCGGCGATCTCAAGAGCGTTTTCGATCCGTTCTTCACAACCAAATCGCATGGCATGGGTATGGGACTTGCGATTGTCCGCACCATTGTTGAAGCGCACCACGGAAAGATTTCTGCGGCAAATCAATCATCCGGCGGCGCGCTTTTTACGATCCGACTTCCGATTGCCCGCGGTCGATCAACTTCGGCCTGATAGGCGCAGCCACGCCGCTCTTGCGGCGCAGCACGGCGGCTCCGCTGGTTTCCTTGATCTCGATCAAAGAACAACTTCGCTTCAGACCGATGCTGGCGCGATGAGTTCAAGGAGGGTGTAATGCTCCGTTGCGGCAAGACCGTTATAGCGCTCGCGTTGCTGATGGCGAATCCCGTCGCGGTCTACGCACAGACGACCGACAATCCGCCTGCGCCGAGCAGCTCGGCACAGGCGGCCGCCCAGCCGGCGCCGAGTGCCGAACTGTTGAAACCCGAGCAACTCGAGGCGCTGGTCGCGCCGATTGCCCTCTACCCGGACGAATTGCTGGCAAATGTGCTGGCGGCGTCAACCTATCCGCTGGAGGTGGTGCAGGCCGATCGCTGGCTGAAAGCGCAGAAGGCCTTGAAGGGCGACGCCTTAAAGAAGGAAGTCGATAAGCAGGCCTGGGACACCAGCGTAAAGGCGCTCACCAGCACCGCAGATGTCATTTCGATGATGAGCGACAAGGTCGACTGGACCAAGGACCTGGGCGACGCCGTGCTCGCGCAGCAACCGGACGTGATGGACGCGATCCAGCGTCTGCGTTCCAAGGCCTATGACAACAAGAAGCTGGTCACCACCAAGCAGCAGAAGGTCAGCGTTCAGACGCAGGAAAACAGGCAGGCGATCGTCATCGAGCAGGCCGACCCCAACACGATGTATGTGCCGTATTACGATCCGGCGACGGTTTACGGAGCCTGGCCCTACACAGAATACCCCCCTTATTACTTCGGCTACCCGTCCTATATCGGCGCCGGCGTGATCGCGGCGGGTCTCGCCTTCGGCACGGCCTGGGCGATCGGGCGTTGGGGCGGTTATTGGGGCGGCGGATGCAACTGGGGCAACCGCAATCTCTACGTCAATAACTTCAACAGGACGACGAACATCGGGAACAGTTGGCAACACAACGCCGCGCATCGCCAAGGCGTGCGATACAACAACGTCAACGTTCAGCAGCGCTTCGGCAACAACAACCTGAAGGCGGGCGCGGCCAACCGGATGGATTTCCGTGGCCGCGACGGGCAGCAGGTGCTTCGTCCGGGACAGGACCGCCCCGGCGGCGCCGATCGCGCAGGTGATCGTGCGGGCGATCGGGCAGGGGACCGCGGTGGCGATCGTGCCGGGGATCGTGGTGCCAATCGGCCGAGCACGGCGGATCGTGCAAAGGGTGGTGGCGATCGCGCCAAGGGCGGCGGCGGTGATCGCGCGAAGGCTGCCAATCGCGCCGGCAGCGCCGCGCGCGGAGATCGTGGAGGCGGCCGGGGCGGAGCAATGAACGTGTCTTCAGGCCGGGCTGCCGCCGCACAATCCGCCCGCGGCCGGGCAAGCATGGCGAGCATGGGCCCGCGTGGCGGCGGTGGTGCAAGCTTCGCCGGGCGTGGCGGCGGCGGTGCAGCATTTGGCGGCGGTGGCGGTGGTGGTTTCCGCGGCGGTGGTGGCGGCGGCGGATTCCGCGGTGGCGGCGGTGGTGGACGGCGCTCCGATATCGCGCTGAAGCACGACGTTATTCTGCTAGGTCATCTCGCCAACGGTCTCGGCTACTATCGCTTCAGCTATCTCGGCAGCAGCAAGGCCTATGTCGGCGTCATGGCGCAGGAAGTGCAGAACCTGACGCCGGAAGCCGTGACTCGCGGCCAGGACGGGTATCTCCGGGTCTATTACGAAAAGTTGGGATTGAAACTCCGCACCTACAGCGACTGGCTTGCCGGCGGCGCAAAGATCCCGGAGGTCTTGCCATGATCATGCTCAAATCGATCCGTCGCGCGGCTTCGGTGAGCGTCGGCGCAACCGTGGCCGTGGTATTGCTGACGTCAACGTCCCTGGCTCAGCAAGTCTTTCCGTCGCCGGAGGACGCCGCGGCGGCGCTGGTCGCCGCGGTCAAGACCGGCACAAACAGCAACATTCTGAAGGTCCTCGGCAGGGGCGCGGGGGACATTGTCGAGTCCGGCGACGACGTGGCCGATGCCGAAATGCGCCAGCATTTCCTGTCCGCCTATGACGCCAGGCATTCCATCAACGCCGAGGGAAACAAGAAGGCGACGCTCATCCTGGGCGCGGACAATTTTCCGTTCCCGATTCCCCTGGTGAATAACAGGGGTGGCTGGGAGTTCGATCCTGCTGCCGGGCGTATCGAAATTCTGTATCGCCGCATCGGACGGAACGAACTGGACGCGATCCAAACCTCGCTGGCCTACGTCGATGCCCAGAACGAATATGCCGCAAAGGATCGTACCGGCCAGGGGGTAGGCGTCTACGCACAACGTATCGTCAGCAGTCCGGGGAAGAAAGATGGGCTGTTCTGGCGCGACGACCGCGACCCGAGCCCGCTCGGCGAATTGGCGGCGCAGGCATCGGCTGAAGGTTACAAGGTCAGCGAGCAGGCGGCGCCCTATCATGGCTATTATTATCGAATTTTGACGGGCCAGGGATCCAACGCCCCGGGCGGAGCTATGGACTACGTCGTCAAGGGTAAGATGATTGGCGGCTTCGGACTGATCGCATACCCCGCCGAGTACGGAAATTCCGGCGTGATGACCTTCATGGTCAATCATGCCGGCACCGTCTATGAGAAGGATCTCGGACCACGTACCGAGGGCTTAGCCAAGCGCATCTACGGGTTCGATCCGGATCAGACCTGGAAGAAGGTCGATGTGGCAAGTCCTTGAACCAGGGAGAGCTGAAGCGATGTTGAGGGTGGTTCGGCTGGCCGTGCTGGCGCTTTTCGTCGTTGTCCTTCCGGCAACATCAGCGCTCGCGCAGGCGACCGGCTACGTCCGGGTCAAGATGCTGAAGGCGGGCCTGTTGGTAGGCGCAGGCGGCGGTAACGGCGTCCTGACGTATCGGGGGCGCGATTATCCATTCAGGATAACCGGTCTCAGCCTGGGTGTTACGGCGGGAGCGTCGCTCAGCCGGCTGGAAGGCAGGGCGTCAGGCATCAGGCAGGTGAGCGACTTCGCCGGTACCTACAGCTCGGTCGGTGGCGGAGGCAGCTTCGCCGGCGGATACGGAGGCGTTCAGTTGGGGAACGAGAAAGGCGTGAAGATCGCCCTGCAAGGGCCCCGGGCGGGAATGGAGTTCGCCGCCAACCTCAGCGAGGTCAGGATCTCGCTGAAGTGAGGCTGCGGAGGCTCGTTCTCATTATCGAACGCAACGCTGGATCGCTCGGACGAGCAACCGGATCGAAGTTACGTTGCCGGAGGCTCAAAAATTCTTGCTACCGCCAGCCCCGTTGCCAAACCACCGACAATGAAGCTGCATGTCGCGGCCGCCTGGAGGGCGTCAAGCATCTGTCCGTGATTGAAATGCACGATCGCCTCGAAGGCATATATTCCGGGTATCATGATCACGGTCGGCGCCACTGTCACCGCGATAGGCGGTACCTTGTGGCGTTGGTCCATCATCAGGGCGACGATCCCGATCGAAAGAGCCGCCAGGAAAGCGGCCGGCGCGGGCATCATGCCGACGTCGATCAGAATCAGGCGCAAGCCGTTCGCGCCTGCAGCCAGAAGACCGACCGCAAGCGCCGCTCTCGGTGAGCTGTTGAACAGTATTGCAAAAGCACCGGCCGAAATGAAGCTGGCGATGCCGCGGAGCAGCAGCTTCAACACATAGGCGAGTTCCATCGGAGGCTGCCTTGTCACGTCGATCCCACCGACGGCGACGATAAGGCTGAGGCCGAGCCCCACCGACAACAGGATCATCACGCCATAGGCGAGCCGGCTCACGGCGGCGAGCGTCTGGTATTGCAGCAAGTCGAACAGCGCCGCAATCAACGGAAATCCCGGGACCAGAAACAATATCGAGGCGATGAATCCTGCCGGATATTGGGCAAATCCAAAGCCGAAATGGTTTCCCGCCGCCGCCACGACAACGAAAACCCCGGATGCCATGATCGCCGCCGCCGCGACAGCGCCGTATTGATTCAGCCGGCGGTGCGTCAGCCATGACCGGAGCCATTGGCCGCAGCCGCCACCGATGATTGCCGCAAACGTCTCGGGCACTGCGGCGCCATTGAGAAAGGCAAACCCGCCACTTGCCAGGCCGACGGCTGCGGCAATCTGCACGGTGGAGTACTGATGAGTTGCAGATTCGATCTTATCAAGTTCAACCGCTATTTCGGCCGGCGTGGCTTCGGCGTAAACGGCGGTCGCCAGCCGCTCCAGCTGTGCAATGCGCAGAACGTTGATGCCTGGCGGCCCCACGTTTCGCATCGCCGTGAGCCACTCACCCCCGCGACGGACACTTACGGTGACGCTGTCCAGCGAAACGATCACCGACGCCGCCTCGAAGCCCAGTTTCGGTGCGATCGCGTTGACCCACTTGCGTGTACGGAAGGCGGTATTGCCCGCCTCCAGCATCAGGACGCCGAAGCGCAACAGAACTTCCAAGGCGTCAATCGGTGGGACGGAATTCGTCATAGCGTCCCGTTTGGAAATTAACGCACCCGGCCTTCCGCACCGCATCATCCACGCTCGAATTCACGACAGCATATCCGCTTTGCGTCGTGGCTCAGAAAGTGCACAGGCCGGCAAGATCGCTGACGGGATCATTGTTTCGTTGACCTAGATCAATGGCTGGAGCGCCTGACCGTCAATGACTGTATTCCCGCGGCGCGTCCGGATCGGCCGTGGGTGTCCAGGCATATACTCCGGCGGGAGACGCATCATGAAGGCAAGCGCAGCCGTTAGAAAGGAAGCTGATGCCGGCGATTGCTGGGATGGTTTTCGGCCCGGAGATTGGCTTACCTCAATCAACGTTCGCGATTTCATTGTCCGAAACGTCACGCCCTACGCCGGCAACGAGGAATTTCTGGTTGCACCATCGCAGCGCACAAAGGCGGTGTGGGCGAAATTGCAGCCGTACTTCGCGGATGAAAGAAAAAAAGGGGTGCTGGCAGTAGATGCCAAAAATCCCTCGACAATGCTTGCCCACGAAGCCGGCTACATTGATCGTGATAACGAAGTCATCGTGGGTCTGCAGACCGACCAGCCTTTCAAACGGGCGATTTTTCCTTACGGCGGATTGCGGATGGTCGAGGCGGGCCTGAAGGCCGCGGGCTTCGAGGCCGACCCGGCCGTCCACGAGGCGTTCACCAAATACCGCAAATCGCACAACGACGGCGTCTTCGACGCCTATACCCCCGAAATCATGAAATGCCGGCGGTCGGGGATTATCACCGGTCTGCCTGACGCTTACGGCCGCGGCCGCATTATCGGCGACTACCGGCGGGTCGCGCTTTACGGGACCGATCGGCTTCTCGAGGCCAAACGTGCCGAGCGAGAGCAGATTGACGACATGTGGCCGAGCGATGACATCATTCGGCTGCGCGAAGAACTATCCGACCAGATGCGAGCGCTCGCCGACCTTGCTTCGATGGCGAAGCTGTACGGCTGCGACATATCGAAGCCTGCCAGCAATGCTCAGGAAGCGTTCCAATGGACCTACTTTGCCTATCTCGGGGCAATCAAGGAGGCCAATGGGGCTGCAATGTCCATCGGACGAATATCGAGCTTCCTGGACATCTACATCGAACGGGATCTGAAGGCGGGCGTTCTCGACGAAAGCAGGGCCCAGGAACTCTGGGATCAGCTGGTTCAAAAGCTTCGTATCGTCCGTTTCCTGCGCACGCCCGACTACGATGCGCTGTTCAGCGGCGACCCCTATTGGGCAACCGAGTGTGTCGGCGGTATGGATCTGGACGGGCGAACGCTGGTGACCAAGAGCAGCTATCGCATGCTGCATACGCTCACCAATCTTGGCCCGGCGCCCGAACCGAACATCACGGTTCTCTGGTCCAGCCATATGCCTGCAGCATTCAAGCGCTACTGCGCCAAGGTCAGCCGCGAGACGTCCTCGCTTCAGTACGAGAATGACGATCTGATGCGTCCGTTCTGGGGTGACGATTACGGCATTGCCTGCTGCGTTTCAGCGATGCGGCTCGGCAAGCAGATGCAATTTTTTGGCGCCCGCGTAAACCTGGCGAAGGCGCTGCTGTACGCGATCAATGGCGGCCGCGACGAGGTTTCAGGCGATCAGGTCGCTCCGGAAACGCTGCCGGTCACGGGCGACTTCCTCGACTACGACGATGTGATGGCCAAGTTCAATACCACCATGGAGTGGCTGGCGCGCACATACGTCCACGCGATGAACTGCATCCACTACATGCACGACAAGTATTTTTACGAACGCCTGGAGATGGCGCTCCACGACCGCGACATTCTCAGAACCATGGCATTCGGCATCGCGGGCCTTTCCGTGGTGGCCGACAGCCTCAGCGCGATCAAGTACGGAAAGATCCGTGTTACCCGCGATGAGAAAGGGTTGGTGGTCGACTACCAGAACGAGGGCAACAAGGCGACTCCGCAATTCGGCAACAACGATGATCGCGTCGATCAAATCGCGTCCGATATCGTCACCAGCTTCATGGGCATGATACGAAAGCACCCGACTTACCGGAATGCGACGCATACCCAGAGCGTGCTTACCATTACGTCGAACGTGGTGTACGGCAAGGCGACGGGAAACACCCCCGATGGCCGCCGCAAGGGTGAGCCGTTCGGGCCGGGCGCAAATCCGATGCACGGCCGGGACAGCCATGGCTGGCTTGCCTCCTGCCTGTCCGTCGCCAAGCTGCCCTACAAGGACGCGCAGGACGGCATCAGCTACACGGTCTCCGTCGCTCCGCAGAAGGCGCATTTGTCGGAGACCCAGCTGATCGATGAAGCCGTCAAGGCCTTCGACGTCTACTTCGATCGCGGCGGGTTCCACATGAACCTGAACGTGATCGACAAGGACACGCTCGAAGACGCCATGAAGAATCCGGACAAGTACCCGCAGCTCACCATTCGGGTCTCGGGCTACGCCGTCAACTTCGTTCGTCTAACGCCGGAACAGCAGAGAGACGTGATCAGCCGCACTTTCCACGGCCAGATCTGAATCGAGGTGCACCATGTCGACGGTGCAGACACTTGAACCCGGAAGTCGTCACGACCTCCGGGTAGGGATTTCGCCCGACGCGCCCGACGAAGACCAGTTCAAGGATGAGAAGGGCGCGTTCGGATATTGCCACTCCTACGAAACCTCGTCCCGATACGACGGGCCGGGGCTGCGCGTGGTGCTGTTCGTCTCCGGCTGCCTGTTGCGTTGCACGTACTGCCACAATCCGGATACCTGGCATCTGAAGGACGGGACCTACGTTTCGGCCGAGCACGTGCTCCGTCGCCTGGGCGATTTCGCGCCCGCGCTTCGTTCGCTCGGTGGGGGCCTCACCATTTCCGGCGGCGAGGCGATGGTGCAGATGGAGTTCACCCGGCGGATATTCGCCGGTGCGAAGGCAATGGGCCTGCACACGGCCATCCAGACCTCCGGGTTCCTGGGCGATCGTGTCGACGAAGACTATTTGTCGAAAATCGATCTCGTTCTGCTCGACATCAAGAGTTCGGATCCCGAGACCTATCGGCGGGTGACCGGACGCGACCTCGCGCCGACGCTGCGCTTCGCCGAGCGGCTGGCGGCTCAGTCGAAGCCGACATGGATCCGCTTCACGCTCGTCCCCGGCGAGACCGACGATCCCGCCAATGTCGAAGGCATCGCTCGCTTCGTCGCGCCGATGACGAACGTCGAATGGGTCGAGGTGCAGCCGTTCCACCAGATGGGCGCCTTCAAGTGGAAGGCGATGGGGATCGAGTACAAGCTTGCCGACACTCCGACGGCCAGCCGGGAACTGGTGGATCGGGTGATCGGGCAATTTCGCGCGGCAGGTTGCCGGGTGCGTTAATCGATAACAGGTGCTTGGGGGATAAGTAACATGCTGGACCTTGCTCGCGACATCATCGGAAGCCAACCGATACTGACGGCGTTTCTCGCAATCGGACTAGGCTACCTGGTTGGTCAGATCAGCATCGGAGGATTTTCGCTCGGCGTCGGCGCCGTTCTTTTCGTGGGCCTTGCGATCGGTGCGTTCGCGCCCAAAGCCCAGATCACGGGACCGATCGGGCTGACGGGACTGATCATGTTCCTGTACGGGATCGGGATCCTCTACGGCAGGCAGTTTTTCGAAGGCATGGTTGGCGTCGGGCAGAAGTACAATCTGCTGGCGCTCGTCGCATGCCTGACCGGCCTGTTGGTTGCGCTCGGGCTCGGGCACATCTTCGGTATCAAGATCGGACATACGCTCGGCCTGTATGCCGGATCAATGACCAGCACCGCCACGCTGCAGGCTGCGCTCGACGTCATGAAGAACAAAGATCCATCGATCGGCTATTCCATTGCCTATCCGTTCGGTGTGATCGGGCCGATCCTTTGCATTTACTTCATGACCCGGATCGTAAAGCCGAAATTTCCGGCCAAGGCGCAGCGCTTCCACATGGGTGAAATTTCGATCGGCGAAAGCCATGCCGGAAAGAAACTCGGCGAACTGACGGCGGGAGCGCTCCGCGATGTGCAGGTGACGATGGTTCGAAAGGGCGGGCGCAATATCGTTCCGACCGACGATATGGTCCTGGCCGCCGGAGACGCCATTCTCGTGGTCGCGGAGCAGAATGAAGCCATTGCCAGTGCGGCCAGTGCGCTTGGAAAACTAGAGCCCGGCCGCCTGGCGAGCGACCGCGCCGATCTCGACTACATCAGGGTCTTCGTCGGAAAGGCCAATGTGGTTGGAGTGCCTCTTTCCAGCCTTCCATTGCCGGCCGGCTATCCGACCCACTTGTTGCATGTCCGTCGCTATGATGCGGACCTCGTGCCGGCGCCGGACCTGATGCTCGAATTCGGCGACCGGGTCGGGATACTGACGCCACCTGATCGCAAGGAAGAGATCCGGCGTCACTTCGGCGACTCGGTGAAGGCAGCGGCGGAATTCAGCTACGTCTCGCTCGGGCTCGGAATGGTCATGGGTGTCCTGCTCGGGCTTATTCCGATTCCCATTCCTGGCGTAGGCGTCGTGACGCTCGGCATCGGAGGAGGGCCGCTGATCGTCGCTCTCATCCTCGGCAAATTGCGGCGCACCGGCCCCATGCTCTGGACCATGCCGTTGCCTGCAAACATCGTCTTGCGAAACTTCGGACTTGCGATGTTCCTGGCCACGGTCGGCGTCAACGCAGGGCAGCCCTTTGTTCGAACCGTCGCGGAATCCGGATTTACGATGCTCTTTATCGGGGTCGCAGTTCTGCTGACGACGGTGTTCATCGTCTTGTTGGTGGGCCACTACATTCTTAGAATCCCGTACGACGATCTCGTCGGCGTGGCATCCGGCGCGACAGGAAATCCGGCGATCCTGGTCTACTCGACCAAGATGGCGCCCACCGAGCG
>Ga0268266_10001559_pt1 | contig 26821 bp, 22 predicted proteins | sample KBSS13metaG_FD_190356 | JGI IMG/M metagenome (GOLD analysis project Ga0268266, IMG submission 190356) | Switchgrass rhizosphere microbial communities from Kellogg Biological Station, Michigan, USA - KBS S1-3 metaG (SPAdes) (version 2) | ecosystem: Host-associated > Plants > Roots > Rhizosphere... | reverse complement strand
GAATCCTCACCATCTGGTCTTCAGAAAATCGGCTCTTCTTCATGGCTCCCTGGTCCGCCCCGAGAAGCCATCCTCTCAAATATCAGCTGGTCCGAAAATCGCCAGGCAGGTCACAACTCTGATCATCCGGCAGCTTGGCCAGAACTCCTTCGGCCATATCCAGATAACTCTCCACTTCGGCCCCATGACTGAAAGCCACGTGTAGCCACGACAACATGTGAGCACTGGCCACGGTCGCCACGAAGGACTTCAACGGATCCAGCCGCGCAGAGTCTCGGTACGCAGCAGGTGAGAGCGCGTCGGTCACCTTCAAGGCGAGCTTGCCGCCAAAGTGCCACACGTGCTCGCGGGAATACTTACCCGTCGAGCCCGATCACTTCCCCCGGCTCCAATCGATCGTTACCAGGTGAATCGGCCCGTCCTCGTCCGGGGGTGGCGCTTTATCCTTTGTCTTCCCCGAAGTCTAGACCAGTACCCGCTGAGACGCTTTTGCCTCTCCGATCAGGCACGCCGGCAAATTTGCGAAGAACGCCACCAAGTGCGCCCGCTTGAGTCTTTTGCGCACTACAGCTCTGCCGTGTTCAGCGACAGCGTGGATTTGGAACACGTTCTTTGCCAAATCAACGCCCATGGTCGTAATGTTCATATCGGATGCTCCTACTTGCCTAAGTGGTTGCTCGACACTTCCACTTGCGCACAACCTCTGTTGTGCCAAGTAGGGGCGTCCATGCCATTACTTAACCTATCAAGAAATCCGTCCGCAGAACCGATTCCATCCGTTTCGCTCACTGTGCCTTCTCCAAAATCAGAACCCAGTCTTGAGCTGCTGGAAATCGTTCCGGTCGATAGGAGTTCAACAAGATCGTTTTGTCTACTCCGTAATTTTCCCATCGTGGTCCACTCAGCTCGCCGCGATAGATCCCGCGCGCATCATACAGCTCTCGACTCAGCTTCAGATCACTTGCGATTTTTGGACTTTCTCGCAACTCAAAACGCCTGAAACTTTGAGAGGAGCCATCATTTGGATGCGAAAGCCCAACAAGGCCGGCAGTCATCGGCGCGTTGATCCGATCGAAGTCAGGAACGTTCTCGGGATTGAGATCAATGATTGGAGTTTGGTATCTATTATCCTCTCCATCAGATATAGATCCTGCCACCATATTCGATCGAATTTCTGCGCTGAAGCTTACTCGCCTTCCGAGTTTCGGAATCGAAACGGTCGTCAACCTTGGCCCGTCAACTCCTTTTGATCGCACGAATATATATAGCGATCGTTCTTTGGACGAATACATCACCGCGATGTAATTCGCGTTATTTTGATATCGTAGGACAATTCCGGCACTTCCTTGGCTTTCTGCATCTACGGAGACCGCTGCATCCTTAATTTCTGTATGGTTTGCAAGCGCAAGTGTCTCCCCTCGGGCAATCAACCCCCCTCGTACCTGATGACTCTTCACGAGTCCCCGGTCCAACCACAAAGAATTCTGCTTCGTGTCCATTTTGTCCATTCTGACGAGCCGCCCTGGTCTGGGGAGCTCAACGATACCGAGATCGAACCGAATACCTAGTGTCGGCTCCCAATAGAAGGCGTGATACCGAGTGTCTTTCTCTAACCCCAACACAGTTGGCGGAGCCGGCATCGTTAGCCCGAAATACGGCATGTAGATAATCCGCAGCTTTCCGGGGATTCCGGCAGCGTAGGGATGACGAAAACTCCCGTGAGCAGCCCTCCATTCTCCACCAGGCAGTATGGTCTCTGGTTTGTTCATGAAATCTTCTGTTGGCGACCAATCCGGAGTCACGGCCGTCGACGGATCGCCAAGATAATATGCATTACTGTCATGGTCGATAGATCTAACCAGCCTCGTACCGCGAGGGATTATCCACTCTGGGTGCGGCGAGATACGCCACCACTCGTAATTCCGCAAGAGCTTGGCGCCCAACCCAATTTGATAACCTCCCGGAAGATCCATGCCCTCCTGCCAAGTCATAAACGTATATTGTGCGAAGCGATGTAGCGGCTTGTCCGGGTTATTAACCTCAAAAACAGGGGCCGCACCGTAGGTAAATCCCGCAGCCCCGTTTAGCATTGCAAGCCAAAAAGCAGTGCGCTGAAAATCTTGTAAATTTGAATTACCTATCGTCTCATATCCAATTTCTCCTACAACGAATGGCTTCATGACTTCCGCTTGGGCGTAGCGCTTGCTCAATTGGGCCACTTCGTAACCAATGCTCGGCCAGCCAGCATGGCTCGGTTGCGACAGGTAAAAGTCTGTCAATGATGCAAGCTGCAAGCTCTCTCCCGCTTGAAATGCGACTTCGTGAGCCGAGACTGGATGTCGAAGCGGATCAGTCGCCCGTACGTAGCGAGCGATGTCGCTCCAACCTGCCGTTCGTGCGGCGGCAATCAGTCTTGGCACATTCTTGAGGGAAGATTTGGAGGGCGGATCGTATATCTCTCCGCCAACTATCCAAAATACTGGATAGGCAGAATACCTGGCGATTATGTAACGCCAGTGCTTTTTCAACTTATCGATCCCCATCTGTGGTAGAACTCTGTTCCACCCACCCACTATCGCCGGGGCAATTCCGCTATCGACCAGGCTTCTTATTCGACGGTCCGCATAATCAAAGTACACAGGGTTGATCCGCTTAAACTGTGGATCCCACACGGCACCGCCTTCGTTGCTAAATCCGGGATCTATCGGTGCCAACTCCTCATTTGTAGGAACCAATCCGGCGCAGATTTGTACAACGGTAAATCCCTTATCTTTACGATCGGCAGTCAACCTTAAAAAACCATCCCATGGCAGCCGGTCCGATAATCCCATCCACCATGTATCTCCCAGCCAATAGAAAGGTGTTCCATCTGCCTGTTCGAAACTGCGGCCGTCGGCACTAACACCAATCATTCCGTGCTTGAGAAGCTCGCTTCCTCCGCTATATGGCTTCAACTCAACCAGCCCCGCGTGTCCATTAAGATCGGGATTGCTCCTATCGGTACTTTCGAGGTGATATGCATATTGTCCCGCACTGGGCGGTGCAAAACGCACCGTCCACTTCTGCCCTCCTCGCCAGAACGCCGGAACGCGCCATGAATTCTTCCCATTCGAAAAAACGACATCGAGATCGACGTCGTTGAACGGATCAGCGTAGTCTCGCTTAGAAACAACGCTAAACTCTATCATCCGTTCCGCCCGTGCGGCTTCCATCTCGTGAGCTTGGATTGATGGGGGTAAAATCAAATTGCAGAGTAATCCCATCCGTACATAGTTCACGAACACTAGCTTTTGGAAACCGCGGGTGCACTTACTCATTTTCACCATATCACGCTCGATCACATGACCAACTATGTGGCCTCTCGGAGTTGCGTGTGCGCCATTTTCTGGCGATAGCATCAATCCGTATGTTAAGAACCATGGTAAAAAACACACACCCTCTCCGCACAATTAATTTCCATGCTACAAAAACATCTGTTGGCCGACATCAACTGAACTACCCATGTAAGTCTGTTTCTATGTGACGCTCATTACCGATAATTCGATCGGCGTGGGCTCATTGATGACGCTATGACAAAACTCTGGGGCATCTACGATTCGACAACGAAATATGGGTAACGACACATCTTCTTCGGGACAAACAGGGCAAATTGGCAGGGGTCTGCTGAATCGCGGAATGTTTCCGATGTACGTTTATAATTTCCAATAACCACTTCAAGAGAGAAACGTTGTCAACAAGCTCAGCCGAGCGACGATAACAATTTCGTCGTAGTCGCCTGGGTATCGCTGGGCCTCCGTCAGACGCTCTTGCCCCATTACCTCGTTCGTGAACTCAAGTGAACTCGGGTCGGCCAGCTAGGTCCGACAAGATTACCGCTCAAAGTCGCCCATGATCCCGTGGGCGTGTTGTCACCGGGCCTGGCAGGTAGCTGGTGATCGCCGATGGGGCCTAGACCCGGATTACTCCGAGGTCTCCTGTAACGTGGATGCCGAAATCATTGCCATGGTTTGCTAGTTCATCGTGGTTACCTCGGGAGCTGGCATGACCGACATTGAGCAGCAAGACAGCGTCCAGGTCTGCGCCGGTGTCGACGTGGGAAAGAGAGCTAATCATACAGTCGCAGCGGATCTCATAGGCAAACGGCTTCTCGATAGCGCGTTGCTCAATAGCGAGGCGAGTTGAGAGCGTTGCTCGACAAGCTCAAACTGCATGAAACGGTTCTGGTCATAGTGGATCAGCCGGCGACTGTCGGCACACTTCCGGTTGCAGTGGGGCGTGACGAAGGCGTCTTTGTAGCCTATCTGCCGGGACTGGCAATTCGGCATATTGCCAACCTGCACGCAGGCGAAGCCAAGACTGACGTTCGGGATGCCTACATTATCGCTCAGGCTGCCCGCAGCCTGCCGCATACGCTTCGCTCTCCTAAGTTGGCTGACGGCCAATTGGCAGAACTCACGATGTCGTGCGGCTTTGACATGGATTTGCCCGGGCAGATCACTCAAGTAAGCGATCGCATCCGAGGCTTGCTGACAAAGATCCACCCGACACTGGAGCTCATTGCTGGAACTCACCGGGATCATCAAGCGATGCTGGATCGGCTCAAGCGCTACCCCCCGCCCGCACAGCCGGCTGCACTGCCTCAGAAGCAGTTGGCAAAACGGCTCGTCAAAATGGCTCCGCGTATGGGGAAGACCTGGGCCGCAGAAATTCTCCAGGCGCTCTCTGCGCAGACTGCCGTTGCCTTGGGGACTCAGTATGCCACCATCGTACTGCCACGCCTGGCGCAGCAATTGGCGGAGTTGCGTATCCAACGCGACGAGGCAGCGAAGGAATTTGAGCGGCTCGTTCTCGCTCACCCGCTTCATCCGGTCCTGACCAGGCTGCCAGAAGTCGGCGTCAAGAGGACCGCCGCGAATTTCCTGATTAACGTTGTGAGCCGAGTCCTCGCTTCTGCGGGGGCACTTGGCCGCATATGCAGGGCTGACTCCAGTCACACGCCGTTCGGGTTCGTCCATCCGAAGTGACTTGCCTCCGAGGCGGGAAGCAGGTAACTGAAACACGCAATGCTCCTGTCGGCTTTCGCGGGTCTGCGTAATCTGGTCTCCAGCGCCTACTACACCCGCAAGATCAGTCAGGGAAAGCGACACAACCAGACCCTCATTGCACTCGCTCGCCGGCGCTGTGACTTCCTGTTCGACAGGCTGCGTGATGGGACGATTTACACCCCACCGCAGCCTTATTGATCGTTGACAAGAATACTGGGGCGCTTCCTTGGGAACAACCAAAGAAAAATGGAGTGCCGAGGTTATGAACCTGGTAGGTAGTCGCCACTGCTTTCCGATTGACGCCGTTAAACGAGCTGATCGATAGTCGTAGTCAACCACTTGTTAGATCCCATAGAGCTAAGGCGCCAGGATCTTGTTGATTGTCATGCCGCGTGTTTGTGGCCACTATCACGTACCCGCGCTCAATTCCTCGCGGCATTTCTGCATAGTTGAATGCTCCACCTAGGCCGCTACTCCCAACTAACTACTTCAAACTTGCGTTCCAAGCCGTCCACACCCGCATCAAATTTGCCCCAACCGGCCATTCGCGCGGTAGCGAAGTAGGTCTGACTTCCGTTTTCAGCCCCTCGGGAAGCGCGCTCCTTGCCTCAACCTAGGCTTGTTAAATTCAGCACCTCAAAATTCCTAAGACGGTATCTCCACAAACGACGAAGTGTGAAACATTCTGTTTGCATCGATTCGCGGAGGTGGTTTACAGCAATAGCTAATATTGGCTCGGAGATGACGGACGCAGGTATGAAAAGCTGCCGGTCTCTGTTTTTGCATCACCGCGCCTTATCCACGCAACGCACCAGGCAGCCTGTATTCCCTTCGGATGCTGGTAGACGTCCGAAATTCGAAATTGCGACAGCATCTCACACAGCTGCCCGTCCGCCCAAGCCCCAGGGCGGGCCCAATTTACGCGCTTGTGCCGATTCAGCTCCGTGTGAACCGAGGCGCAATCAGGTGATGAAGCAGCGGATCTCCGGCTCTTACCCGTGCGGAAAACGGGGCAAGGTCAGAAATCCTTACAATCCAAACATTGAGGTGTCCACGAAAGCGGCTTAAGTCCACCCTTGATCTGGTTAGAGGGTTGTAATTCTGAGAGATTAATTGACTGCGACCCCGATTGGCCTTTTTAGGCACGCGATTCCAGAATACGATCAAGATCGCTCTCGGCAAGCGCCCGGAAGCACCGGCATTTGGCCTCAAGCAAGGAGACGGTTTCATGAATGGTCGGCATTTCGCCATATTTACCCAGCTCGGTAATGGGCATGTATACCCCACGCTGTCTTTGTGTAGGGAGTTGGTGCGACGCGGACATCGCGTCACGTACGCCACGAACGATCACTATTCTCCAATGATAGTTGCCACGGGTGCAGAGCCCGTCGTTTTGAGGAATATGAGACTGCCGGATGATATTAAGGAAAAGGTAAGACATGGGCGAGGATTGCCCATCACCGATCCTCGATCTCAGGCGGCATTCAGATCTTGGCGCTCATATGCCTTGGCCGATGCCGCCGCGCTGCTTCCTCAGATTCAGTCAGTATACAAAAATGACGCCCCGGATCTGGTTCTTTACGACCATTACCACATTCCCGGCCGATTGTTCGCCAAGATGTGGAACATTCCAACAGTCCAAATATCTGCGCACTTCGCTTACTACAACGGCTTGGCGCTACGAAGGAACGGTATTTCTGAGAATCCGGAAGCGTTGATCGAATGGTCCCATGACGTTGACTCATTTTATATGAAATACGGAATCTATTCGAGAGGCAGCTTTTGGCACCTTGAGAAATTAAATATCTACTTTATTCCAAAAGAGTTTCAACACAATTGCGAGTCTTTTGACGATCGTTTTTGCTTTGTCGGATCTATGTTTGATCGTCCATTCCGCCATATTTGGAAAGATTGTAGTAACGGAAAGCCTATCATACTGATTTCTGGGCTTTCTCAGTTCAAGGGAATGGGCGCTAGCGGACTACGCGACTTCGACATCTTCACCGCAGCGCTGTCAGAATCTCCGTATCACTGCATACTATCAATTGGGGATGAAGACTTTGACAGAGATATTCCTCCGAATTTCGAAATAAACCGTCACGCATCTCATTTGGAGATTCTGCCGCACGCCGCCTTGTCTCTATGCCACGGTGGCACGGGGAGCACTCTCGAAGCAATCTACAACGCAGCCCCGCCCCTTATGGTTCCTCAAACTGAGTTCTGCGACGAAGTTGCATATCGTGCAGAGGAACTCGGCATCGGGGTCCGGCTTCCTAGGGCTGAGCTATCAGTGGAGAATGTAAAAAACACTATCGCCAGAATGTTGGACGACACCGATCTAAAAAATCGAGTGATAGGCATGCGGGAAGTATTTATGCGCTCCGGAGGTGCGAAGATGGCAGCCGACCGCATTGAAGGTTGCGTGGCTTGATCTAAAGATCGACTCGGTCGCCAGCAGCATCATTCACTCCTTTCTGAGTGTAGTTGACCCCGTGAAAACCGACAGGTCGCTGAGCTTATTCTAAGTCGTTTTCCTCCCTCGGATGGGTGAACGGTATTTCAGGGCGCTGTGAGGATCACCGGTGTTGTAATTACCGGAGGCTCACTAGAATGCGTAGTCCAAACTAACCCCAATGGTACGAGGCTGAACCGGAACGAACCTTGGGATTCCTGGTTCATTTGTAGCTTGAACGCCAACATACGAGCGATTATTAAATACGTTTGAGACGTACAGCTTTGTTGATATTTTGTTGATCGAAATCCCCCAATACATATCAACGATATTTTGCGGCCCCATGGGAAATGAACCTACAAGACTTAAATTGTTAACGATAGCATCTCGATACCGGTACCCTCCGCCCGCCAGGAACATCATACCGGCATCAAGCGAGCGAGCGTAGTCGACTGTTAGCGATGCCGTCCAAACCGGGGATACAGGCAATCGGTCGCCAGACTTACCGCCTCCCGCCGGTGCTCCATCCGATCCCGGTATATCCTCTTCCAATTTGGCATCGGTGTATGCAGTGGTCGCGTTAAACCTCAGTGCTTGCGTCATCCGGAACTCTAACCCGAGTTCCAGTCCTTTACTGCGCGCCTTTCCACCATTGCCGGCGTACGCAAATCCCTGAGAGGTTACTGTTGGTACCTGGATATTCTTCCAATCGATGTAGTACAACGCTGCATCGAGCTGCAATCTGTGGTCGAAGAACTGACCCTTTACTCCTGTCTCATAGTTAGTTGTTCGATCCGGGTTGAAAAACCCTGGGATTCCTAATGATGGAATGCCGCAGGGTGTACCATCACTGTAAAATTTGCATCCGCCACCAGGCCGGTATCCGGTAGCTACGCGCGCGTACATCGTCGAGTCTTCACTGAGATGATAGCGGGTGTTGGCCATCCATGTTGTTACACCGACAGACGGCAACGTTGTGTCGGGAAGGACAGTGTAATCGTTTCCGAAGATGACTCCTGTCTGGTAGGCATCAAAACTCCTTACGTTATATGCGGAGTGGCGTACACCGCCGCTGATGTCGAATTGACGAGTGATCTGGTATGTGAGATTGGCAAAGCCAGCTAACTCTTCGTAACGACTGTCGCTGGCTGAAATGAGCAGATTGTCCCTGTCCGGGAGGGGGACTACCGAGGGTGTAAAGGTCGGAAAACTGTATGGCGTGTACGTCGTTTCTCTTGTATAGAATCCGCCGAGCATCCACTGAATTCGTTGTTGCTCAGGTGAAACCAGACGAAACTCTTCAACCAATTTGGACGTGTTGCCAGCATATTTGAAGAGAGCTACCGCATCGGGAAATGGGTAGTCAACACAGCCGGGGTTCCCGGGCGAGAGTATCCCGGGCTTGCAAAAGGCGCCGAATGGGTAAGAAAGGTCGTTGGCCCGACTCCAATGCACTCTCGACCAACCTGTTGCACTGGTCAATGCGGCGAAGCCTAAGTCCCAATTGATATTCAACGAATAGTTCTGGGTCTTTAATTGAAACGGCTCCGCCATCCTGGTGCTGTCGATCTGAGGCCCATACAGCGGACGCCCAGTAGAGCCATTTATGGCGACGGACGTCACACCGTCAACCTTGTCTCTTTCTACCAAGGCGGTCGCTTGAACGGAGAGAGTATCGGATGCCCGCCAACGTAATGCAGCGCGACCGCCTTGCTGACTGGATGCGTTGGAGCTTTTGATTCCAATGTCATCGATATAACCTGCGGCACGTTTGTCAAACCCACTGACTCGCACGGCGAGTTTGTCGGCCACAAGCGGAAAATTGACGACCCCTCGCACACTCCAATTGGGCCCCATAGCATCGTTCGTATAGCCCAAATCGGTACCAACGCGCGCTTCGAACTGCTCCAGATCGGGTTTACGTACAACGTATTTGACCACTCCGCCAAGAGTGTTCGCCCCATAAAGCGTGCCTTGAGGCCCCTTCAGGACTTCTATTCTTTCGATCTCATAGGGCGGTAAATCGACCCCATACTGACCGCCGCGCCCAATCGTACCCGAGGGGCCAACTGGAAGATCGTCTATGTATGTAGCGACCGTAGATGCGACAGTATCATTATTAAAGCTGGTATTGAGGCCTCGAAGAACAATGCTTCTCGCACCTGGTGCACCAAGATCTTGGATGGACAATCCGGGAACGTAATTTGCCAAATCGGAGAGCGAGTTAACATTCATCGATTCCAGACGATCGCCGCTGACGGCGCTGATTGCGGTTGGTACGTCCAAAAGCCTCTCAGAACGCTTTTGAGCGGTGACGAGGATCTGTTCAAGGATGTCGTCGTTGGGAGCAGAGCTATGCGATTCGGCGGATTTTTTGTTATCTCCCGTAAATCCGGCAGCCGGATGCTGTACCTTTCCCGTGGACTGATCATTTGAGGGATTATATTGCGCAAGCGGCTCGCCCTGCGTAATCGCAATGGTATTACCAACCCGCTTGTAATTGAGTTTCGCTCCTTGGAGCAATAGAGATAGAGCTTCCTTGGCCTCAAAGGCTCCATTTACAGCTGGTGCAATGCCACCCTCATTTGGCGAAGTATCCATTTCCAACTGGATGCGGGCTTGCCGCGAGAATGCCAGCAATGCCTTTTCAAGTGGTTGAGGTGCGATATGGAAGTCAACCACTGTGCTGAGACCATCAGCATCGGAACTCGAATGTGCCTCCACCGCAGTTGCTGAAAGGCAAACACTCAAAAGTGAGAGTCCTGCCCAAATACGGCTACTCCTCAACAAGTCACTCGCGCGCGTCAAATCGCTCATTACAAGGCCCCCCCTCTTCAGCTCGTTTTTGTGTCGACATTCACCTCACGGCTGACATCTGATCTGGAACGTGTCGCGAACTCGGTCTTCAGCGCGTTCGAAGAGGTATTCTGTTGTATGACGCCCGAGCATCGCAATCGCGACACCGATTGATTGCCGCTATTTTCTGATTGCGTGCGTCGCGTTCTGGCGTAAGCGCGGTACAAAGCCCCTTTTGACGGCTATCGTCGCGTGCGGTGCCTCGTCGCATGGTTACGTTGTGCGGTTCTGAGTTTGGACCCTACTGCTTTGCAGCCGGACGCTAGGATCTTGTAATCGGTTTCGACCTTCCGATGCATGGCATACGAATCGAGCTCCTCGATAGCTTCGGCGGAACGGTCAGTGATTGGCTTCCAGTTGATCTTCTCTCGCGCCTTGGGAAGGTAATTGAAGCATGGCCGCGCGGCCACCTTCATCTGATTGAGATTCAACGTCACACGGCGGATTGCCGAGCAATAGTTGCCTGGAACAGCGATATCGGGATTTGCGTGCGCTCATCAGTTGGCATCTTCCTGGACTTCGAGCGCTAATACCCAGTCTTGGGAACTAGTGAATCGCTCGAGACGGTAGGCGTCGAGCAGTATTACTTTTCTCCGGCCGAAGTCATCCGCTGGCCCACTGAATTCACCACGATATCTGCCGCGCGTCGTACAGTTTTCTATCCAGGTGCGCATCCGGCTTGATAGTCGGACTTCGGCGCACTTCGAAATATGTGAACGACTGTGTCTTCCATCATCCTGATGCAGCAATCCCATCGCACCAGCCTCCAGTTGGTCCCGAGGTTTCACGTTCTCGCCGCCCGCAATGTCCACGATTGGTGTGGAATATGTTGTCTTGCCGTCGGTGAGGGAGGCCGCTCCCCAACTTTCGCGCACCTCATCAACGAGATGTACATCTGTGCCTATCGCATGACCGGCATGACGCCCATTCGGCCGGTGTCGACGCCTCGCTTTCGGGTCGATAAATACAGAACCTTGTCGCGGGCACAGTAGATAACCGCTACATAGTTATCTGCGTCTTGATACCGCAGCAGGAGACCCGCCGAGGAATCACTGCGCGCATCGACTGAGAGAACGCTGTCCCGTATGCGCACCGTTGGACGGTACTCAAGGTTTCGCCGCTCGCGAGAAACTTTCCGGTATCACGCCGGGCTTTCGCAGTTGCGTACGCCGACCCATGACGGACACGATTCCGGAGTGATGGCGGACAGTATTCCGGCGGCATGACGGACACGGTTCCGATCGGATGACGGACAATCTGGCGGTCGCGCGGAATGCTGTCCGCGATGACCGGAACGCTGTCCGGCATGCTCCCGGAATGAGTGGGCTGACTGCCCGCGGCGACTCGACGCAAGCCTTATCTGTCGCCCACCCTTCGTCCCTTTTTTCCAAGGGAGCGACGAGGTGGCGCAAGCGAGGCTGAGCGTGAGGAAGATCAAAGATTTACTGAGGCTGCACTGGGTGCGCGGCGTGAGCAGCTGTCGCCAGCTGGGCCTGTCTGTGGGCTGTGGCAAGACGGCCGTCGCCGACTGCCTGCGCAGAGCCGCTGCGGCGGGTCTGACGAGCTGGGAGGCGATCGCGGCGCTGGACGAAGAGGAGTTGGAGAAGCGGCTGTATCCGAGCGCTCGCAGCGGCGGGGCGCCGCCAAAAAGCGTGCAGCGGCCGCAACCGGATTGGTCAAAGGTGCGCGAAGAGCTCGCCCGCCGCGATCATCAAGTAACCCTGGCGCTGCTGTGGCAGGAATACAAGTCCGAGCACCCCGAGGGCTACCAGTAGTCCCAGTTTGCCGAGTTATATCGGCGCTTCGAGAAGAAGTTGTCGGTGGTACTGCGCCAGCCGCACCGGGCCGGCGAGAAGGTGTTTGTCGACTTCTGCGATGGTCTGTGGCTGACGGATCCGAACACGGGCACGATGATCTCAACGCAGCTGTTTGTGGGAGCGCTGGGTGCGAGCCCCTACACGTTCGCAATCGCCACGTTGACACAGGAGCTGCCGATCTGGCTCGATTGCCACGTGCGCCTGTTTGAGTTCCTCGGTGGCGTCACCGGACTGGTCATCTGCGACAACCTTCGCTCCGGTGTGAAGCATCCGGATCGGTATGAGGCTGAACTCAACGCCTCCTACCGAGAGCTCGCCACGCACTACGGCACCTGCATCATCCCAACACGGGTCAGAAAGCCCCAGGACAAAGGAAAAGTGGAAGCGGCCGTGCTCGTGGCACAGCGCTGGATCCTGGCCGTCCTGCGTCATCGCCGATTTTACCACCTGGACGAACTGAACGCAGCTATTGCTGAGTTGCTCGCCAAACTCAATGATCGGGTCATGCGCCACGTCAAGCAATCGCGGCGTCAGATGTACGAGCGGCTCGACCGACCGGCCCTGAAGCCCTTGCCCGCCCAGCCCTACGAGTATGCCGAGTGGAAACAGGTCGGTGCTAACATCGACTATCACGTCAGCTACGACGATCACTTCTACAGCGTGCCGTACCTGCTCACCGGTGAGACCCTGTGGTGTCGTGCCACCCAACACACCATAGAGCTCTTCCACAAAGGCAAGCGCATCACCAGCCACGTGCGCAGCTTCGTCAAATACGGCTACAGCACCCATCCGGAGCATCGACCTGCGTCCCACCGGGCGCATCTCGAGTGGACGCCATCCAGGCTGATCAACTGGGGAAAGAACATCGACCCGCATACCGCCGCGGTGGTGGAGCATGTGATCCGCTCCAAGCCGCATCCGGAGCAAGGCTACCGCTCGGCGCTCGGCCTGCTGCGCCTGAGCGACCGGTTCAGCTCGGCGCGACTGGAGAAGGCCTGCGAGCGCGCTATCACGATCCGATCGGCCACTTACCGTACGGTGAAAACCATGCTCAAAAAGGGCATGGAGGCAGCCCCACTGCCCGATCAAATCCCAGTGCAGGACTCACTCGAGAACCTCGGCTCGGTCAACGTACGTGGACGTCGCTACTACAACTGACAGTTGAACCGGACATGCGAGAACTCCTGCCTCTCACGCGGCAGGCCGCACTGCGGCTGCGCCACTACACGCGGAAATGAGCATTTATTTAAATGCAAGATGAGGAATATCCAGACACAGAAACCAACACGACCGATATGCCTACTCGACACCCAATCACTGAAGGACATTGATATGTTGCTCGAACAAACCCTCGATAAGCTCAACACCATGAAGCTCTTCGCCCTGGCCAAATCCCTGCAGGAGCGCCTCGAACGCCAGGACCACCAAAGCCTGAGCAAGGCGGAGTTCATCGGCCTGCTCGTAGATGATGAATGGCTGCATCGGGAAAATCGCAAACTCAGCGCACGCCTGAAAGTCGCGAAGTTTAAAGACCGCGCGGCCTCCATAGAGGGACTCAACTGGCCGGAATACGCAGCAGTACCCCGCTCCAACGAGTCGTTAATACAAAACACTCCTCCGGCGCGTCAACCGCTGGCGGCAAGACGCTCGCGCCAGAGGCGTGACCATCGGTCCAAAGACCTACCGACGCCTGAGTGACAAACGTCGCGGCCGCCGAGCCGATATCTTCAAAGACCACTGGAAGGAGATGGTCCAATGTCTAGAGGAAAGCCCGGACCAGACGGCGCTCGAGCTTCTCGTAGATCTCCAGGCTCGTTATCCAGGCCGATACACCCTGCGCAGCTTTACGCGCTGCAGGGGCGCGTCAGGGCATGGCTGCAAAAATCTGTGCAGGGGCTGATCTGCGAGATGCACTAGCACACGCATGATGTCTCCACGGCCCAAGCTGAGACATCATGATCGTCACATGCCCAGACGGTACTTCTGCCGCCAAAGGCGGCAGACTGCCTCGCGCTTTGACGTGGACATTGATTACGGAGGGGGACCCGGCAGACCTTCGGTAACATCCTCAATGGGGCAACGGGTAACAGAATTACGTGAGGCAACACGACAGCTCGAACAGCGCGCGAAAAGCGGCCAGCTTGCGCCGGCCCATCAACCCACTGCGAGAGATGGCTCTACCCGGGTCACCCTGGCGCATGCGTATCAGGATCTGTCGTTACTGGAATATCTCGAAACCCCTGCGGGCCACCGCCTTCTCCCTGCGCCAGGGCTGTTGCCCTGCAGGGTGGCGGTGCCGTCGCGTCGTTCGAGATGCCCGTCTCTACGCTCCAATATGCCGTGTATGGCTCCTTTACGGTGGAAGATGACAGCCGGAGAGTGCGGTGGCCGGGAACTCGGCCTGGATGTCTCGTGCTCTCAAGCCGTGCGTATCGCTGATTCTCCGTCTAGTGTCTTCGCATAAAAGTCTGCGGTTTCAGCGAGGAGAGCAGGTAGTCGGTGGCTTTGAATTTTCCGGAGCGCATTTTGGAGGCTACGATCGATTCCAACGTTTCGAGCTTCACGGACGGATCCACGCGTGTAAAAATCTCGGTCGTCTGCATGTTTGCATGTCCGAGCCAGAGTGCCACTTTTCTGAGATCCTTTGTTGCCCGTAATGCTACCAGGGCGGCGCTATCTGCAGACATTGGATGGCGCAAAATTCAATAACGGAAATCCTTCCGACAAACGACAACGTCCATGAGAGCTGTGTCGCGAGAGATATAATAATTGAAGTCATTCGCAAGAACTCAGTCGCGTCGGAGCGTAGTTAGTGCGCTCGCTGGGTTGATCTGTCATTCGAAGTTCGGACGTTCCGACGCGGCAGCTAAAACGGGCGGAACACTTACCCAGGAGAAGATAGCGCGCGCATGCGAAGAACTAGATTTTGAATACTTGACAGAACTGACAGTCAAGTTAGCCGCGATAAACAGTCCACTGGGTCGAGAGAGGCCTGTTGCGGAGTTGCTTTGCAACGAGATGGATATTTGCGGTCTTATGGCTAAACTCCAACCGATATCACGCGACCGCAGCAATGCAGTCGGAACATTGCCAGGTTCTGGTGGTGGACGCTCCCTAATACTAAACGGTCATTTGGAGACAAGTGGATCACAGACTCCGACTCCATTTCCAACACCACGCATAGTCGATGGAACATCGATTACCGGAAGGGGTGTCTGGAACATGAAAGGGGTGCTCGCAGCCTATGTCTGCGCACTCAGAGCAATTAGGGCAGCCCAAATAGAATTGGCTGGAAATGTTGTAATCGCGGGCGTTGCCGGCGCCTGGGATGAAGTGGACATTCAGACAACATTCTCGGTGAGAGGCGTCCAGGGATACGGAATTGGTACCGAGTATCTGCTAAGTCATGGCACCACTGCCGATTTCGCGATAGTTGGAGAACCAACGTCGTTTCGCATCGTTTCGGAGCACGTCGGAATGACGTGGCTGAGAGTTATAATTCAAGAGTCACGCTCGGCACGGGTGGCGATAACTGATCTCATAGAGTTTCAGGCCGAGCCCGGCCATTCTGTGTCCGAGGTGTTCGGTGCCGACGATGTAATCGAGGTGGCTGGCGAGATCGCTGACACACTTCGGCGATGGATTCCAATGTACAAGCATCGATACGCTGCTCGGGGCATAACCCTCTTCGCCGAAGTTTCTGGGATTGAAAGCGAGCCGCCGTGGAGCGCGTCACTACACCGTAGATGCGCCGTCCACTTTCGATTCTCAACGCCTCCGGGCCTTCAGGCCAACGATGCCATTGGAGACATCGAGGAGTTGCTCACCGACGTTCGCACAAAGCATTTGAAGTTGGAGATTAGTACCGACGTCTACTACTCGGTTGTTGGGCCCTCCGTGTCGAAGGATAACTATCTGGTTAAGCAGCTCGCCCGCGCACACAAGGATTTCCTTTCTGGGCCACCTACATTCGCCATTGCCCCTTGGTATACAGACGCGGCGCAGCTGAATAAATACGGAATTCATGCCATAAACTATGGCCCACCAGGTCGGTATACTGCAAGCTCAGAGACAGTCGAAATTTCTGACCTCATAAAATGCTGTAAGGTATATCTGGATTTGATCATTCGAACGTGCTCTGGGGAAGAATGACGTAGTTTCACGTACCCACGCCGCTACGGTGTTCTCACAACCTTACCGACGGATTCAATATGGCAGTATTGATGTCGGAATACCTGATATTTGGCAAATTGCCTCTGGCCCACGCCGCGGCTTCCGGACCGCCTGAACAATCGCTTCCGCCCTTTGACACTGAATCTGAGCTTTGGTCTAGTCGTGCCTTGGACCCTTGGACCGTCGGCCCGACGATTTCCGTCAGCAATGCTCACTCGTCTTGCAGCTCCCAGTTAGATAAGCTGGGCCACATCCGCAGGTGTGTGGGTGCCTGAGGGCGAACGCCTGAACCTCACGCATTGATCTCCGTGCATGACGCACGTCATTAGATCGAAAGATGGCGGAGCGACTCCAATGCCACTCGTCCCCACAGTTGGCCGGTAAACCCCACACCCACAGAGTTCGACCCGAGATGCCGTAAGTGTGCTCCTTGAAAGCAGGCACTCTCCAACCCGGACCGAGCACGAGATATGCTAACGTCAGAGTTGCGCAGGGCCCCAGCGCCCTGTGACCAACGTGGGAAAGCAGCCGGCATAGCGGAGTCTACTGTCATCCCAATCGCAATGGCGATTGAAGACCCCTTCTTCAGACTTGATCATCGCGCCGATTCTCGGCAGCATTGGCTATGGCGTCGATTGAGGCGCTCGCGTAATTCCCAGAAATCATGCCCGATTAACTTTCTATTATACGGACCACTTCGTTGCTCGCCGTTAATCGCAGTTCTGGCGAGAAAATCCCGGAGATATAGCTTTATCGAGCTGCATTGAGATATGCCGCTGCAATCTGGAGGTTAATACCAACACAGCACACATATCACCTCTGAGGCTCCGCCAGTACCGTTGGCGCCTCCGTGCGCCGAGATGCCCCGAGGCTGACTTCGCAGAAGGACGATTCGTTGCGCAGGCGAGGGATGACGAGATCTAACAGCGAGATTTCACGGCGCGCGTTCGTGACATTGGGCGCGGTCTTCGCGTCTACAGCCATCGCCCCACTCCGGTCTAAATCGGCTCATGCCAAACAGGAGGCTAGTATGACAAACCAGGAATCCTGGCTCAGGATAGCAAGTGCTGTCGATGTAAATAAGGTAATCAGGTGGGCACTTGAATTGGCAGAAATATACAGCCCCACAGGAAGTGAAAATGCAGTCGCGGAATATCTACATGGGGAGTATCGCAAAATCGGACTTCATAGCAAACTCCAACCTGTCGCGCCACAGCGATGCAATGCTATCGCGCGCCTGCAAGGCACAGGAGGCGGATATTCCCTAATGCTAAATTGCCATCTAGACACTTTTCTCCTTGGGAATCCACAGCGACGATTTCACTTCGCAAAGCGAGGAGGAAAGGACGGTGTAACTGACCGACCCATAAAGGCCCTACAAATAGACGAGCATTGGTTAACAGGTCAGGAAATCGGAAATATGAAGTGCGCGATGGCTGCCTATCTTGGTGCCATTGATGCCATCATTCGAAGTGAGTTGGATTTGAAGGGCGACATCATATTGGCGGGCGTTGTAGGAGCTGACCCGACACCCGCTTGGGCAGAAAGTACCTCGAATGATCAAGGTGATCAAATCGGGGTCGGCACTAAATTCATGTTAAATAACGGCATTTACGCCGACATGTGTATTTTAGGCGAACCGACTTCTTTGGGCGTGGCTCTCGCACCTTTCGGTCGCGTTCGCCTGAAAGTGACCTCCATCGGGACCGGAATAGATCAATTCGAACTCACATCCGAAATCGTCTCCGCATTCGAATCTTGGCGCTCGGAATACGGAAAGGCACACACCTTTCACAATTTGCAGCCTAGCCTCTCGATTGCCGGAGTGCATTTCCAACCGGCATCATCTGAAAGCAGTGTCTACTTGGAACTTCGGACGACCCCTCATCAGAATTCGCTTGCAGCTGTTGATGAGGTTAGGGAGGTTTTATCGCGACTTCAAAAGCACAACTCTCCGGTTGAGACAATTGTGGAGCCGCTGATGATTGAACCTTCCACAGTCGTGGCTCCCGATCAACCGGTTGTCAGGTCGCTGTTCCAAGCCCATACTCGTGTCTGTGGCACCCAACCTCAGATTCTTTACGTCCCCTGGAGTGGAGATGCGAACCGGCTAAACCAAAGTGGCATTCCCACGGTAATCTACGGCCCAGGGTGGAACATCGGAAGCAAAGGTTATAAAGGCGACACCAGCTACAACGCTATGAACTATCAAAATATAGACGACCTAGTTTCTGCCACGCGAGTTTACTCCCTAATGATGGCAGATATTGCGACTCGAAGTAGAGCTGGCACGAGGCACCCAGATGCTGACTAAAGCCATCTTGAGGCAAGAGACCTAGGAAACCTGCTGCGGAGTGACCTCGTCCAACCCTGCGAGATCCAATCTTACCTAGACCGACCAATCGAGCGCCCGACCTACAATTTCCTCAGTGCGCTCAACTAGGCCGTGGAAGGCCAAACTCATAATTTGATCACTGTCAGCGTCATATTTTTCATAGCTGCTATTCCGGTGACGAACGGAGAAGTCAAAGTCTCGCGCGGGCTCCGGATCAAGGTCAAGAAATCGGAGTATACGTTGCGTGGTCGCAAGTGGGTCCAACGACAATTCCGCTAACGTTATGGCAAACAATTGATCGCGCCCGAACAGTTTTATATATCGCTCTAACTGTTCGTCGTACATAGTGGATCGGCAGTAGAGGAACTGCCAAAAGTCCCATTTGCAGGTCTGCCAAAATTCTTTAGAGGTGTACCGTGACTCCTCAGCTCTTAGCGCTTCACGGAAAGTTGCAATGTCCTCCCAACCATAACGCCGCATGTTCTGATAGAGGGAATGGGCACGCGCCTTGGGATTTCGAAGCGAAACGATACAGCGAGCTTCCGGAAATAGGCTGTAGAGCACTCGCGGCGTCATCGGATTTATCAAATATGCTGTAGAAGAATCTAAGCGATATCTTTTCGGACTATCGAATTGATGGAAATACTCGATTGGATTTCTCGTAACTTGAAACGGCCAATTAAAAAATGTCGGCTCTTTCGAATAACAGGCATGGATATCTGGGTGCTGGCCCAAAATCTCATGCAAGCTGGTACTTCCACACTTTGACGCTCCAAGTACGAAGAGATTCGGGGTCATTCTGTCCATGCGCACTCCTTGCACCACTCAAATTAAAGGGGTTTCGGACTTTGTTTCGGCTCCACCCTTCCAAACGTCAACGCCCATAGTTCTCCGGAAGCTTACGAACTACGAAGACAACTGATCGTAATACCCATCAATTTGCGACGCAATAGAGTACCGGCGTGCAGGTTCGTAGCGCGCCATTTCTTGAGCGATGCTCCCACAAATTCAACTCGATCAACGAACACGCGCAAAGAATAGATATCCTCGATACATCGCAGTCTAGAAGTTATTTCAAGCATGCCAAGCGCTACATTTCCGTCGTGCATTTTACGAATGCGACTCTATAGAGGTCCCATCGCACTCCCCGTATAAATTCACTGTCCAATTCTCAACTCCACCCTTTCCCAGCAATGTTGCACTGCATCTTTCTTACGTATCGGCTATACCTATCTGAACCACCCGAGTGTTAAGATATGATCGTTCGCTCAATTAGCGATTTCATAATGTGGTGCGCCGCCACCTCCGCATTACCTAGTCGAGTGTCGACGACGATCTCGGCGTTCTCGGGGACTTCATAAGGCGAGCCAATCCCCGTGAAGTTTTTTATCTTCCCGTCCTTGGCGCGCGCGTAGAGCCCTTTCGGGTCACGCCGCATGCACTCTTCCAGCGGAGTGTCGATGAAGATCTCCACGAACTCATCGGCGTCGACAAGCTCGCGGACCATCTGCCGCTCTGCGCGGAACGGTGATATGAACGAGCAGAGAACAACCATCCCGGCATCCACAAACAACCTCGCCACTTCGCCAACTCGGCGAACGTTCTCCACGCGATTGGCGTCCGTGAAACCTAGATCACGATTCAAACCGTGCCGGACGTTGTCGCCGTCGAGCATGTAGGTGTGCACGCCACGCGTGTGCAACTCGCGCTCAAGGATACTGGCTATGGTACTCTTGCCTGAACCTGAGAGTCCGGTAAACCATATTACCGCGGGACGGTGGCCGTTCATGCGCTGACGCGCCAGCTTGTCGACGAGCACGGTCTGCCGATGGACAGTGGTCGCACGACGCAAGCTGAACGTGATCATGCCCGCACCGACCGGCGCGTTTGTGAACCGGTCGATGAGAATAAAGGAACCGGTTGCTCGGTTGTCCCTGTACGGATCGAGCGCCACAGGAATAGATGTCGACAGGTTACAGAGACCGATTTCATTGAGACCCAGCGTCTCGGCCGCGATGTGCTCCAGGTTGTTGATGTCTACCTTGTGCTTCAAGGTCGTTATGCATGCAGGAACGAACTTAGTACCAATTCGCATCAAGTACGAACGTCCCGGAAGCATCTCGTCCTCAGCCATCCAAAGGACGTGCGCGGCAAACTGATCAACCACATCCGGTGGGCTCTCAGATGGTGCGATAATGTCGCCGCGCGCAACATCGACTTCATCTGCGAGCGTCAATGTCACCGCATCGCCCGCCCGTGCTTCGGGCAGGTCACCGTCGGCCGTAACGATACGCGTGACAGTAGACCGTTTACCTGAGGGGACAACCGCGACCCGGTCGCCTGGACGCACCGTACCAGATGCCAATGTACCAGCAAATCCACGGAAATCGAGGTTCGGGCGGTTCACCCACTGGACGGGGAACCGAAGTGCCTTCTCGTCCAGTCCGAGCTCAATATCGAGGCTCTCCAGGTGCTGCAGCAGCGTCGCGCCATCGTACCAAGACATCCTGTCGGATTTTTGGGTGACGTTGTCACCATATCGGGCCGAAACAGGGATCGGCGTGATGGATATGAAGCCCAACGATTGGGCAAAACCGAGATAGTCACCCACGATGGGATAGAAATGCTCGCCCGAGTAGTCAACCAGGTCAATTTTGTTTACGGCAACAATGATGTGGCGGATGCCGAGGAGCGAACAAATGTAACTGTGTCGACGCGTCTGTGTGAGGACACCCTTGCGCGCATCGATAAGAATGACGGCAGCGTCGGAATTGGATGCTCCCGTGGCCATGTTGCGCGTGTACTGCTCGTGGCCGGGCGTGTCTGCGACAATGAATGATCTGCGAGGAGTTGTAAAGAGGCGGTATGCCACGTCAATCGTGATGCCCTGCTCACGCTCGGCTTCGAGACCGTCCACGAGAAGTGCGAAGTCAACATCGTCATCCGTGGAACCATGCCGGCAGCTGTCGCGCTTCAGTGCGACGAGTTGGTCATCCATAATGAGTTTCGCGTCATACAAGAGCCGACCGATGAGGGTCGATTTTCCGTCGTCGACAGAGCCGCAGGCGAGGAACCGCAGCGGGGTTGTGTCGGGAGGTGAGGGGAGAATTGCCACGCTCATCAGAAATATCCCTCACGCTTCTTCTTTTCCATCGACGCCGCCTCATCGTCGTCTATGAGGCGTCCTGATCGCTCCGACGTGCGCAACGACATCATCTCTTCGATGATGTCATCCAACGTCGCGGCGGTACTCTCCATGGCCGCCGACAACGGATAGCAACCCAACGACCTGAAGCGTACCATTCGAATTTCCTCAACCTCCCCCGGCAACAGCGGCATCCGATCGTCATCACGCATGATCAGCACGCCATCTCGCTTAACTACGGGCCTGGGTGCAGCAAAGTACAGTGGAACTACAGGAATGTTCTCCGCGCGAGTGTACTGCCAGATATCCAACTCCGACCAATTCGAAAGGGGAAACACTCGTATCGTTTCGCCCTTTTTGATCCTCGTGTCAAACAACTGCCACAGCTCTGGACGCTGGTTCCTCGGATCCCACACGTGCCCGGCAGAGCGGAAGGAAAACACACGCTCCTTCGCCCTGCTCTTCTCTTCGTCGCGTCGTGCGCCACCGAATGCAGCATCGAAATTCCAACGATCCAATGCTTGCTTGAGTGCCTCAGTTTTCATCACATGCGTGTGAATCTGGGACCCAGAGGTAATGGGATTGATTCCGCGCGCCAGACCTTCGGGGTTTGTATATACCAAAAGCCTCACACCGTAACGTTCGGCTATCTGGTCGCGGTGACGGATCATTGCGTTGAATTTCCAGTGTGTGTCGACGTGCAAAAGTGGAAATGGTAGCTTCGATGGGTAAAACGCCTTCATCGCTAAGTGCAACATCACACCAGAATCCTTGCCGATCGAATACAACATAACCGGGTTACGGAATTCCGCGGCGACCTCCCGAATGATACCAATGGATTCGGCTTCGAGGCGCTTCAAGCTCAACTTCAACGGCATGGGGGATTCACTCAGGCCGCTGCCAGCACGGGCGCTTTCAGCGTCCCCGTGGCAATAAAGTATGTATTGCGAAATTCTGGCTTTGCATACAACAGAGGCATGCCTCTGGGCGCCCAAACGCTTCCACCCGCTGCAACCAGGACAGCGTGACCTGCCGCTGTATCCCACTCCATCGTGGGACCTAGACGGGGGTACAGGTCTGCCTCGCCAGTAGCGACAAGACAGAATTTCAGTGAAGAGCCGACAGACACTCGATCCGCGACTTTCACTTGTCCCAAATAGACATCCGTCTCCGGGGTGGAGTGTGAACGCGAGCTGACGGCAATTACGCCGCTAGCCGAAACCGGACGTACCCTAATCGGACGGCGCGGCGCGTGCTTCGCGCTGTCTGTATTCTCGTCGCTGCGAAACGCCGAATGGGAGGTAACGTCGCCCGCAAACAGGCTGGACTTGGCAGGTGCGTAGACTACACCGAGGACAGGGGAGCGATCGCGAATCAGGGCGATGTTGACTGTGAAGTCACCCCGCTTCTGGATGAACTCCTTGGTGCCATCGAGCGGATCAACGAGAAAGAACTCGCAACCGATTGGGGGCATTCGCCCTGCAGCAATCTCCTCCTCCGCGATGACAGGAATGTGGGGAGCGACCTCCCGCAGGCGCCTTAGAATGACCGCCTCGGCAGCCTTGTCAGCATCAGTAACTGGCGAAGCGTCGGTCTTGCGCTGGACATCGAACGAACCGCGATAGAAATCATGCACGACCTTACCCGCCTCAATGGCGGCGGCAACGATCGCTTCAGAAATTGTATTGTCTTCCGCCTTTTGTGTGGACATATGACCCTCGCAGCAATTCAAGAAAAAAAACATCAATATCATGCGTTCTCTATCGCCAACCAACTCCCAGCGGGATCATCAGAGTCAGCAGGCCTTTGGAAGGAATTGACGCAGGGAAGCAACGGAAATTCCAAGATTGATCATGGTCATTTACGCTTGGTGATCCAACCTCCTATCTCGTAGTTAGCTTTGGAAACGCTTGAATAGATAACGTCCAAATACGACTTCAACGCGGGTGACTTCGAGGATCCTCGTAATGTCAGAGTGACTATATACGTCATTTACTTCATTCCCAACTAATTCATGGTAAGACATAGTCGGAGTTTGTTTTATAGCGGATTGCGCCTCCGCCACCCATGGAGCCGTTGATGGTTTTAGAGAAAGACGCAACCATGAAAGCGAATTTTTAACTCTCGTGTCATGGCCTCGGATTAACCCACGCACATCCCGGCGGATTGGAGTGCCACACCTTTCATCATTGATTTCCGATTCCCGACTTTGACTACCAGGGCAGTCCCCACCGCCTCGGCAACGTTTTCCAAATCCGACCTCAAGGATGGCACAAGTCGGTGTACTGGCGCATGCAACAGCTGTTGCCGCGGATATTCGCCGGATAGAGGTGATTTAGGGCGACCGTAACTACTTCATTGGCCAGCAACTCTCCCCCCTCCTAAAACCCATCGATCGAGGTCAGCACGTTTGAGCGGCGCGCTCGTATGGTCGCTTCAAGTGCTAGTACAAGACAACGCGCCGGTGTAATTGAGCGATCTCATCGACTGCTAGCGCAGAAGATGCTTCAGCACTGAGAGCCGACATGCCAATTGACCGGCCGCCTGAACTTCTTCCAGAGAAGTACTCAGAGTACCGTAATCCGCCCTTCGATCCCGTTGATCGACCGCAATCGCGAGGCTAATAGCCAAGTGCGTCTTGCCAACGCACGGTTGCTCCATGAGAACGACGTTATCCTTGCGCACGATGTCCCAAGCTCGCACAGACTCTCGACCTGTTTGCCGGCACGAATCACCCTGCGCAACTGTCGGACCGACATCAATGTCGCTGACGATGTCGTCAACCGCTTCCGGCGCTTGATGAGATCTACGAGTTTGGCAGCTTGCTGCTGCTCACATCGCGATTAGCGGACATTCGTTAGCATGCTCTGGCAACACGGCTATAAACAATCAGCGTAGGGCGTTCGACACTGGGTGCGCTCGCGCAGCAAAGTCTTTGGCATGAGGGATCGGAGATCGGTAGGGGTACGGAGCCAGACACTGAAGTGTGCCACGTTTATTCCCGCCGAATCGAACCTGAGAGGCACTCGGTTGCGAATTCATGAGTTGATGCGCGAGCCTGCGTGCAAACACCTACATCGTACCGGGTGCATGAGACAACAAGCTAAATGTGCACAAAGCAGCGCTGGAACCGCGCTATCGACAAAAAGAACTTCCACGCTCTCGCCCCGAGCCGCAGGCGCTATCAGCTGTTTGTCCTGACAGTACTCCAGGAATGTGATCAAGATGCGAGCCGCGGTGCCGGGGCGATCCGCAATAGGATTGTCGCAGATCAGATGGTTCGATCGAGAACTCAATCCGAGTCCGATGACTTCCAGGTCTGAAACCTGCAACTTGGGACATCCCGTTCGGGGGGCGTATAGGTCGCCAGTCCCCAGTCACCCTGACGATTGCAATTCCCGGTGAACACTAACACGACCTGACATCGCGAGATAATTCACCGAGGAACGACACCACTGAGGTCCTAAGATTCACCAACCCGAGCTGCTCCTAATGAGCATAGCGCAAGCCAAACCCACTTCCGAAAGACACGGCTTGCGCCAAGACGGCAGAGGCTGTTACTACCGGCGGATTGGATTGCTGCTGATCACTGCGCGAGCGCTCCTCCATCGATAACCAACTCGCTTCCCGTCATATATGACGACTCATCCGATGCAAGAAAAACCACTCCAGCAGCAATCTCTTCCAATCGAGCGAGCCGACCCATCGGCACACGCTTCAGTCTCTCCTTAAGGGAAGCCGGATCAGACAGGAATCGATGCAACATTCCTCCATCCGTCGGCCCCGGATGGACTGAGTTACATCGTATGTTCTCATGTGCATGCTGCGCAGCCGCCACTTTGCTGAACATTCTCACTGCAGCCTTGCTGGTGGCGTATGCCGGCTCCTGAAATTGCGACTGCCCAATTCCGGCAAGCGATGAAATATTCACTATCGAGCCCCCGCCCACCGCGCGCATATAAGGTATCACGTGCTTGGTACCGAGGAAAACGCTGCGCAGGTTCACGGCCATGACTTGATCCCACTCGTCAACGGTCCTTTCTTCTATCGCTACGCGCTTGATGACAATTCCTGCATTGTTGACGAGGACGTTCAACTTACCATGTTTCTCAACTGTGTCACGCACGCAGTCGATCCAATCCTGTTCCTTCGATACATCAAGATGCACGTAGTGAGCATCACCACCTTCCGAGCGAATCACATCCTCAAGGGCCTTACCGTGGGAGTCCGCCAAATCCCCAAACACTACGCTGCCACCCTCTCTGGCGAGCGCCTTCGCCTGAGCCGCACCTAGCCCCTGAGCCGCGCCGGTGATGAGAATGACCTTACCTTTCAGTCTATCCATGGTTAACCTCCGCGCCACCGCCGTCGATGATTCCCGTCATCAGGGAACACAGCGAGCCCCTTGCGAGGCAGAGGTCGCGAGCTTGGCGTATTTTGCGAGAACACCAGTAGTATGGCGCGGCAAAGGAGCGCGAAATTCTCCGCGACGCCTGTCCATCTCCTCCAGAGATACTTCGAGATGCAGGCATCCTCGAGAGATATCGATCTCGATCCGGTCGCCGTCGCGCACGAGCGCAAGCGGGCCGCCTAAGGCCGCTTCTGGAGACACGTGGCCAATGCACAACCCCTTGGTCCCGCCACCAAATCGCCCATCAGTAACGACTGCGACATCCGCCCCAAGGCCTGCACCGACAAGCGCGCCCGTCAGTGCAGTCATCTCTGGCATACCCGGTCCGCCGACCGGCCCTTCGTATCGCAGCACAACAACGTCTCCACGTGAAATCCTCCCATTGCGAACAGCATCCGCTCCCTCCTGCTCTGAATTGAAGCATCGGGCGGGTCCGCTATGTTGCAACTTCGCTTCATTCGCGATCTTGGTGACAGCACCATCAGGAGCGAGCGAACCATGAAGGATCGCGTAACCTCCCCTGCTCTTCACCGGATGAGAAATCGATCGAATGACTGGATGAGGCTGCCCGGCTGGGAATGAGACGA
>Ga0268266_10001557_pt1 | contig 26832 bp, 29 predicted proteins | sample KBSS13metaG_FD_190356 | JGI IMG/M metagenome (GOLD analysis project Ga0268266, IMG submission 190356) | Switchgrass rhizosphere microbial communities from Kellogg Biological Station, Michigan, USA - KBS S1-3 metaG (SPAdes) (version 2) | ecosystem: Host-associated > Plants > Roots > Rhizosphere... | reverse complement strand
ATGCACTACGATCTCGGCTTCATCGACTTGGAGCAGAAAACCCTGCAACCCCTCGACAACCCGTTCGGCACGAGGTTGTTACCTATGTCTTAGGTACGAGGTGTTACCTATCTGTCCGGGTCGGACAATTGAAAAACTGGAGCGGGCGAAGGGATTCGAACCCTCGACCCCAACCTTGGCAAGGTTGTGCTCTACCCCTGAGCTACGCCCGCGGCGGTTTCGTCCGCGTCACGACCCGATACGCTCCCGGTCGCGAAGCGGCGAATATACGCAAAACTTTGGCCGGCGCAAGCGGGGGCGCGAAGATCGTGATTTGACCCCGATGGTGGGCAGGTTCCGCTTGCCCAACCGGGGGCGACGTCACATGTTAGGGGCCATACGGAGGATAGGATTATGGATATCGCACTCGGGCAGCCGGCCGCCGGGAACGGCGCCGCGCCAATCAAGGATGTCACTACAGCGACTTTCGAGGCCGATGTCATCGCCGCCTCGATGGAGGCGCCGGTCATCGTCGATTTCTGGGCAACTTGGTGCGGCCCGTGCAAGCAGCTGGCCCCGGCGCTGGAGAAGGCGGTGGCGGCGACACGCGGCAAGGTGCGGCTGGCCAAGGTCGATATCGACAAGAATCCCGACCTGGCCCAGGCGCTGCGCATCCAGTCGATCCCGACCGTCTATGCCTTCTATCAGGGCCGCCCGGTCGACGCCTTCCAGGGCGCACTGCCCGACAGCCAGGTGAAGCAGTTCGTCGACCGGCTGGCCGCCAATGCCGGCGGCGACGACGGGCTGGCCGCCGTGCTGGAGCAGGCGGCCCAGGCGCTGGAGGCGGGCGACACGGAGAACGCTATCGCGCTGTACCACGCCATCCTGAACGAGGTGCCGGAAACGCCGGCCGCCTTCCTGGGGCTGGTGCGCGCCTTGCTGGCCGCGGACCGGCTGGAAGAGGCCAAGGACGTCCTCGCCCAGGCGCCGAAGGAGATCGCCGGCCATGCCGACATCGCCGCCGCCAAGGCCGCGATCGACCTGGCCGACCAGGCCGCCAACGCCGGCCCGATCGGCCCGCTGAAGGACGCCGTCGCCCGCGACCCTGCCGATCACCGCGCCCGGATCGACCTGGCGACCGCGCTTTATGCCGCAGGCCAGCACCAGGACGCGATCGACCATCTGCTGGAGAGCATCAAGCGCGACCGCGCCTGGAACGAGGAAGAGGCGCGCAAGCAGCTGGTGAAATATTTCGAGGCCAGGGGCCCCAAGGACCCGATCACGGTCGGCGGCCGCCGCAAGCTGTCCTCGATCCTGTTCTCCTGAACCGGCGCGACGTGAGCGGCAGCAAATGAGCGGCAGCTATGGCTCGACGGGGGACCTGCCCCGCGAATTGCCGGTCTTTCCGCTGACCGGCGTGCTGCTGCTGCCGCGCGGGCGCCTGCCGCTCAATATCTTCGAAAAGCGCTATCTGGCGATGTTCGACGATGCGATCGGCACCGACCGGCTAATCGGCATGATCCAGCCGTCTGATCCGGGCGCCGGCGACCCCTCTACCGGTGAAAAGGGGCCGCCACTGTATTCCGTCGGCTGCGCCGGACGCATCACTTCCTTCAGCGAAACCGACGACGGCCGCTATCTCGTCGCGCTGGATGGCGTCGCGCGCTTCCGGATCGTCGAGGAGCTGGAGCTGCGGCGCGGCTATCGCCGGGTCGTCGCCGATTGGTCGGCCTATGCGGCGGACCTGAGCGACGCGGACTTGGCCGAGAAGGGGGGCGCCGTCGACCGGCACCGGCTGATCGAGCTGCTGCAAGCCTATTTCCGCCAGCACCAGCTGTCGGCCAACTGGGACGCGATCGGCCAGACGCCGGATGAGCGGCTGGTCACATCGCTGGCGATGATCTGCCCGTTCGAGCCGCCCGAGAAACAGGCACTGCTCGAAGCCGGTTGCCTTTCCGATCGGGCGAAGCTCATGATGAGCCTGCTCGAAATCGCCATCGCCGGCCATGGCAGTGGCGATAGCCCCCGTCACTGAAACAGCCGGCCACTGACTGAGACATCCATGTCCAATCCCGACCGCAAAGCGGACCCCAAGCTGCTCGAAATCCTGGTCTGCCCGCTGACCAAGGGTCCCTTGCGCTATGACGCCGCGGCGCAGGAGCTGATCAGTGACCGCGCCGGATTAGCCTATCCGATCCGCGACGGCATTCCGATCATGCTGATCGACGAGGCGCGATCCCTGGACGACGACGCGCGCTGAGCATCCCAATGGCAAATTCCGGGAAAACCTTCTGGCCGACCGAGCTGGTCGTTAAGCGCGCCGAGCGGGTGCTACACATCGCCTTCGACGACGGGTCGAGTTTTGCCCTGTCTGCCGAATATCTGCGCACCCAATCCCCCTCAGCCGAGGTCCAGGGTCATAGCGAGGCGGAGCGCAAAACCATCGGCGGCAAGCAGACGGTCGCCATCACCGGGGCGGAGCCGGTCGGCAACTATGCCGTGCGGCTGCTGTTCGACGATGGCCACGACACCGGCCTCTATAGCTGGTCCTATCTGCACGAGCTGGGGCAGGAATACGACACGCGCTGGAAGAAATATCTCCAGGAGCTGGCCGACAAAGGCTTGCGGCGAGCCCCCTAGCCGATGGCGAATCGCTCAAGCCCATGCCGCATTTCCGCCATCTGACCGGTCTAGGCTGGACGGATGCTTAAAAGGTTTGGACTCCTGACCGGCGTCGCCCTTGCACTGGCGATGGCCGTTTCCGGCGGATGCGACGATCGCGATAGTGACAAGCAGGGCGTCAATGCCGACAAGAAGCCGGCGGCGATGTCGCCCGCGCGCTATGGCGTCGGCTGGCATGCGGTAGCGGAATCGCACCTGTCGAGCTGGAACTTCGCCCCCACACCGCCGGCCGCGGCTCCGCAGGTAAGCCGCATGCTGGCCAGCCAGTCGAGCGCGCCCGACATTCTGCCCGGCGATTCCCGTTCCGACGCGCTGTCCGGGATCCGCACCGCGCTGATGGCCAATATGCTGCCGGCCCATGGCAGCGTTCATATCGAGGCGCTGGTCAACCGGGCGCTGTCGTCGATCGGCCCGCTGACGGTCGAGACCACCCCCGACAAGCCGATGATCGTGCTGGCGACCACGCCCTGGAACGACGAGAGCCTGCTGCTGTGGGTCGAGGTGCCGGGCCTGGCCGCGCCGGACGCTGCCTCGATCGGCGTGGAATTTGATCCCAGCGCGGTGGCCGCCTTCCGACCGCTGGGCGACCCGGCGGCGATGCCCAGCCCGGCCGACGCCCAAAATGGTGTCGGTGCCGGCGGCATGGCGCTTGGCCGAGCAGCGATGCTCTATGAACTGCTGCCGCAGCGGACCGACGCCCCGGCCAAGGGGGGCGCGGCCAAGCTGATCGTCAAATACGGCGTGCTGCACGTCGCCGGCACAACGGCAAGCCAGGCCAAGCTGGACCAGCCGATCACAACCGCCGACGCGGTCGGCACCATCGACAACGCACCCGAGATCGTCCGTTTCGCCACCGCCGCCGCCGGTTTCGGCGGGCTGTTGCGCGGCGACCCTGCCATGCGCGACCTCAGCTGCAACGACGTCATCGCGCTGGCCCAGAGCGTGCGCCAGCCCGACGCCGACGGCTGGCGCGCCCAGCTGATCGCGCTGATGTACCGCGCCGAACCGCTGATCGACCTGCCACCGGCGCGATAGGCCGCGAAAACGCAAATATGCGTGCGCTATGCCGCGTTGACACTCTAAGGGGCCGCCGGTACATCCGACATTCCCTTCGAACGCTGCCAAAGACGGTGATTTCGCTTGAAGAAAGTCTATTCCGACGCCGCCACGGCCCTTGCGGGTCTGACCCATGACGGCATGACCCTGATGGCCGGCGGGTTCGGCCTCTGCGGCATCCCCGAGGCCCTGATCGACGCGCTGGTGGCGACCAAGGTCAAGGACGTGACCGTGATCTCCAACAATTGCGGCATCGACGGCTGTGGGCTCGGCAAGATGCTGGACGCGCGGCAGATCAAAAAGATGATCTCGTCCTATGTCGGCGAGAACAAGCTGTTCGCCCAACTGTATCTGGCGGGCGAGCTCGAGATCGAATTCAACCCGCAGGGCACCTTGGCCGAGCGCATCCGCGCCGGCGGCGCCGGCATCCCGGCCTTCTTCACCAAGACTGGCGTCGGCACCATCGTCGCCGAGGGCAAGGAAGTGCGCGAGTTCGACGGCCAGAAATATGTGATGGAGCGCGGGCTGACCGCCGACCTGTCGGTGGTCAAGGCCTGGAAGGCCGATACGGAGGGCAATCTGGTCTACCGGATGACCGCGCGCAACTTCAACCCGATGATGGCGACCGCCGGCAAGGTGACAGTGGCCGAGGTGGAGGAGCTGGTCGAGCCCGGCCAGCTGGACCCCGACGGCATCCACACGCCCGGCATCTATGTGCAGCGGATCATCGTCGGCGGAAACTATGAGAAGCGCATCGAGCAGCGCACTGTCAGACAAAGGAGCGCCTGATGCCTTGGACCCGCGATCAGATGGCGGCCCGCGCCGCGCGTGAGCTTCACGACGGTTTCTACGTCAATCTGGGCATCGGCATCCCAACCCTGGTGGCGAACAACATCCCGCCGGGCATGAAGGTGACGTTGCAGAGCGAGAACGGCATGCTGGGCATGGGTCCGTTCCCCTATGAGGACGAGGTCGACGCCGACCTGATCAACGCCGGCAAGCAGACCGTGACCAAGCTGCCGGAGACGAGCTTCTTCAGCTCGGCCGACAGCTTCGCGATGATCCGCGGCGGTCATATCGACCTGTCGGTGCTGGGCGCGATGGAAGTGTCGCAGAGCGGCGACCTGGCCAATTGGATGGTGCCTGGCAAGATGATCAAGGGTATGGGCGGCGCCATGGACCTGGTCGCCGGCGTGAAGCGCGTGGTCGTGACCATGGAGCACGCCGCCAAGGACGGCTCGTCCAAGCTCTTGAAGCAATGCACCCTGCCACTGACCGGCTCCGGCGTGGTCGACATGGTGATCACCGAGCTCGCCGTGTTCACGCTCCGCCGCGGTGACCCGACCGGGCTCACCCTGATCGAGCTGGCCAATGGCGTGACCTTGGACGAGGTCAAAGCCAAGACCGACGCCGATTACACAGTGGCGCTGAAGTAGGATAAATGGCCGGCCGGAATAGGGCCGGCGGGAAAGCCATGCGCGGTTATTTCGGAATCGGGGTCGAGGATATCAGCAAGCCGCATAATGCCGGCAACCTGATGCGCTCGGCCCATGCCTTCGGGGCGAGTTTCTTCTTCGCGGTCAAGCCGGATATCGATTTTCACGGCCTGCGCCAGTCCGACACGTCGGAGGCGGCGTTCCATATGCCGTTCTATGAATATGACAGCCCGGCGGCGCTGACCCTGCCGCGCGGCTGCAGGCTGGTGGGGATCGAGTTCCTGCCCGACGCCCAGGACCTGCCCAGCTTCAAGCACCCGATCCAGGCCGCCTATATCTTCGGTCCGGAAAAGGGCAACCTGTCGCCCGGAATCCTGGAGCGCTGCGACGAGGTCGTCAAAATCCCGACCAAGTTCTGCGTCAATGTCGGCGTCGCCGGCGCGCTGGTGATGTACGACCGGATGATCGCGCTGGGCAACTTCGCCGAGCGCCCAGTCGGCACGCGGGCCGCGCTGATCCGCAAGCCCCATCCAAGGAACAGATAGGCCCCCAGAACGGATAGGCGAACGATCGCTGAGCTTAGAGCGCCAGCAGCCGCGCCAAGAGCTTGCCCATGAGGGTCAGATAGCGCGGCTTCTCGCGGACCAGCAGCATGCAAACGCAGCCCTCGCCCGGTTCGGCGATCATCCTGTGTTGCTCGCCGGGCCCCATATAGGCGAAGTCGCCGGCGGCATAGGTTCCGGTCTCGTCGCTGAAGCCGCCTTCGAGCACCACGGTCCATTCGTCGGCCACATGGCTGTGGGCAAGCGGCCCACGGCCGCCCGGTGCCGTTACGACCCAGACGCGGCTGGACTGATCCTCGAATGGAACGCGCAGTGCGCGGAAGCCCGCGGGCAGCTTGCGCCAGGTGCCAGGCTCCGCCGCCAGTCGCTCGCGCAGCGGCGCGGGCCATTTGACGGCGAAAGTCGGGGCCGAACGGATCACGGCCTCGATAGAGACTGGCGCGCTGTCGATCGCCTGCAGCACGCGTTGGAAGGCCGAGGGCGGCAGCGCCATCGGCTCGATCGCATCGAGCAATGCACCGCCGGCGTCGAGCGCCGTCCGCTCCGCTTGGCGGCAATCCGCACAAAACTCCAGGTGGACCGCGATCACCAGCGCTTCCGCGGGAGACAGCGCGCCCGCCGCATAATCGAGCAGCAGCTCACCCGGAGGGTGATGGGTGGGCGCCGCCACCGGCATGTCAGACACATTTTCCATCAACCAAACCTGATACCGAATCGACCAAACTCAGCGGGCCCACAGAAGTGGAACCTCATTACCTAGTTAATATTGAGTACGTGGCCGTTTTGGTTCCGGATCAAGCAGGGTGTTATGCCCGCGTTATCAGCCTGGTTATCAGAGCCTGATGAACGGCGCGGCCAAACGGCCGACCGTGGTGGTGTATTTGGGCGACTCGCGCACCATGATCAGGCTGACGCAGCGTTCGCCCGCGCCGATCGACGGCTGGTGCGTCTCGCCGTCCTCGCGCAGGCCGAAATCGCCGACGCGATAGGTGCGATCGCCGTCATGGAAGACGCCGGAAAGGATCACTGTCCACTCGTCGCCGACATGACGGTGCGGCAGCAGCGTGAGGCCCGGCGGCGAGTCGAACAGCCAGGCGCGGCCCCCGTCCTTTTCATCCGTGCCCCTGCCGGCCGAAACCCGGCGCATCCGGAACCCGTTGGGCAACCGCTTCCAGTCGGTCGCAGCCATCTGGCGGGCCAGGAAGGTGGACAGCGGAGGTGGAGGCGGGGGCGCCGGGTCGTCCTGGATGCCGGCATCGATAGCGGCGAGCGTGCGGTTCAGCATGTTGGGCGGCAGGCGCGCCGGCTCCAGCGTGTCGAGCAAAGTCCCGCCGACGGTACGGGCTGCCTTCACTGCTTTGCGGCACCTGTCGCAATAGGCGAGATGGGTCGCCAGCAGCAGAGTCTCGGTCGGCGAAGCAGTGCCGGCGGCGTAGTCGAGCAGGAACTCATCAGCCGGATGATAGGCTGGCGCGGGCGTGCCCGGATTGGGAAAGCGAGGCATGGCGTGCGTGGCGCGGGTCATCGGTCGTCCCCCAGATGCGTACGCAGGCGCGCGAGCGCCAAGCGCAATCTGGATTTAACTGTTCCAAGCGGGAGACCGACCTCGGCGGCGATCACGCTGTGCGACTTGCCCTCATAGAAGGCGAGTTTCAGCAGCGAGGCCTGCTCATCAGGCAATATGGTGATCGCCTCGCCGAGCTTGCGCGCTTCCTGCGCGCTCTCCAGGCGATGGTCGGGCAAATGCTCCGGCTCTGGAGCCAATGTGGGGTCGTCCACATCGAAATCCAGATGGCGCTCACGGCGGAACTTGTCGATCCGCTTGTTGCGGGCGATGGTGAAGATCCAGGTCGCGGCATTCGCCTGCGCCGGGTCATAGCGTTCGGCCTTGCGCCAGACCAGCAGCATGACCTCCTGGGTCAGTTCGTCGGCGCCGGACGAATCCGATCCGGTGCGCACCAGATACGCCTTCACCCGCGGCGCGAAGTGCGCAAACAGCGCGGCAAAAGCCGAGCGGTCCTGGCGCGCGCCGACGGCGACGATCAGCTCTTCGAAGGAGGGGCTGGCTCGAAAGAGTGGTTCTGGCATTGCTCCGGCATGAAAGGCTATAGTTTCCGTCCGCACAAGATGCGTTGTAGCAGCGGACGTACGCGGAGCGAACTGGCGACGGCTTTCTGTGGCTTTCAGTCTCATGACACGCTCTACGCCGCGAACCCGTCGCAAGATCACTCAAATTGTAGAGAATTGTAAGAATTCAGTTTCGATGAATCCAGTCCCCGCTTCGAAAACCTCCATCCTTATCCACACCCTGCTGATCGGCCTGCTGGCCGCGATGCCGCTCGGCGCCGCATTCGCCCAGGACGTCATCGCCCAGGACGCGGTTGCCCAAGGCGCGGTTGATTCGCGCGGCGAGCCCTCGCTTGAGGGCGCCTTTAACGACTGGTCGCTCTACGGCCTGCAGGAGAACGGCAACCTGACCTGCTATCTGTCGTCAGGCCTCGAGCGATCGAGCGACAATGTCGCGCGCAAGCGGCCGGCGGTGGTGCTGATCACCAATCGCCCGTCCGAGGGGCGGCGGGGCGTTGTCAGCGTCGATCCCGGCTATATCTATGAGGACGGCAGTTCGGTGCTGATGAGCATCGGCGGGCGGCAGTTCCACCTCTATACCAAGGGCGGTCAGGCCTGGGCGGAGGATGCCGACGATCCGCTGATCATCCAGGCGATCCGCGGCGGTTCGACTCTTGTCGTCACCGGCCGTATGAAAGGTGGGCCGACGACGACCGATACATTCAGCCTGCGCGGCTTCGGCACGGCGCTGGCGGCGTTGGACCGCGCCTGCCCGGTCGCCGGTCAAAAGCCGGCGGCCGCGCCGCGCAAGACACGGAAGAAAAAGCGATGAGCGCATCGTCACACGCAACGACCTTTGCCCCGCCGGTGACAGCGGACGGCAGGATGGGCCTGATCGGCCTGGACCGCACCCAGCTGGAAGCCGCGCTGGGCGAGTTGGGCCTGCCGGCGTTTCGCGCCCGCCAGGTCTGGCATTGGCTCTATCATCGCGGCGTCACCTCGTTCGATGCGATGACGACGCTGGCCAAGCCGGTGCGCCAGCTGCTGGCCGAACGCTTCTCGATCGCCCGCCCCGCCGTAAGCCGGGACCAGGCGTCGGTCGACGGCACGCGCAAATGGCTGATCAAGATGAATGACGGGCAGGAGGTCGAGACCGTCCATATCCCGGAGACCGACCGCGGCGCGCTGTGCGTGTCGAGTCAGGTCGGCTGCACGCTGACCTGCCGCTTCTGCCATACCGGCACCCAGCCGCTGGTGCGCAATCTGGGCCCGGATGAGATCCTAACCCAGATCCTGACCGCCCGTGACGCGCTGGGCGAGTGGCCACCCGTCGGCACCAATCCGAACAACGAGACCAGCACGCTGACCAACATCGTCATGATGGGGATGGGCGAGCCGCTTTATAATTACGACAATGTCTCGGCCGCGTTGCGCATCGCCATGGACGGGGAGGGCATCGCCATCTCCAAGCGGCGGATCACGCTGTCGACCTCGGGCGTCGTGCCGATGATGCGGCGCTGCGGGGCCGAACTCGGCGTCAATCTCGCCGTGTCGCTGCATGCCGTGACCGATGAGATCCGCGACGAGATCATGCCGATCAACAAGGCCTATCCGATTGCCGAGCTGATGGCCGCCTGCCGCGACTATCCCGGCGCCTCGAACGCGCGGCGCATCACCTTCGAATATGTGATGCTGAAGGGCGTCAACGACAGCCTCGCCGACGCCCATGCGCTGGTCCGGCTGCTGGACGGCATTCCGGCCAAGGTTAATCTGATCCCGTTCAACCCGTGGCCGGGGTCGAGCTTCGAATGCTCGTCGCGCAACCAGATCGAGCGCTTCGCCAAGGTGCTGCTGGACGCCGGCTATGCCAGCCCTGTGCGCGAGCCGCGCGGCCGGGATATCCTGGCGGCCTGCGGCCAGCTTCGCTCCGACAGTTTGCGCCAGAAGAAGAACCGCGCCGCCTCGCCAGAACAGTTGGAAGCTGGGCAGGCGGCATGAGTAGCGACGTTTTCGTCATTTCGATCGCGCAGCAATGGATCATCCATTTCGCGCTGGCCGCGATCGCCGCCTGGCCGCTCTATCGCATCTTCCGCCGCGCCGGCCTCAACCCCTGGCCGGTCGCCTTCCTGGTGGTGCCGATCTTCGGCTTCGCCATCGTCGGCAGCTTTCTCGCGTTCCAGCGCTGGCCCAATATCGCCCCTCGTGTTGCGCTAAAGCCGCCGCGCAGGTCCCGGGGCAAGCAAGCAGCCAGGACCGCCTGAGATGGAAAGCTTCGACTATCAATATGTCTGGCGGCTGTTCGGCGCTGACCCGTACTGGCTGACCCAGATCGTCGTCTTCGTCACCGTGACCTATACCTGCTGCATCTTCGGCGTGGTCTTCGGCAAGATGGGCCGGTCCCCGTTCTGGGGCTTCATCTTCCTGCCACCCTTTTTCGGCACGCTGGCGCTGTGGCTGACCGGTTTCACCCGGTGGCCGCAGGAAAAGGTGAAGTCGCCCTGATTGCGCCGTAATCTGGGCGGATAATTCCTCCGTATATCGCTCGGGAGCCGTTATGGCTCAGGAGGATAGGCCGTGCGGATTGTCGCTTTGCTTCGTAAAATGATCTCCCGGTGGCTGACCGTCTCGCGCCGGCGCTATGACTGGATGCGGTCGCCCGCCCAGGCAAAGGATGCCGCTTGATCGGCCGTTAACAATGCGAAAATTTCCCGCATTGGAAAGTTAACAAAACAAACATTAATAAGTTGGAATAGAATTTACTTGCATGCTCGTCTAATGCACGTAATAGAGTAATCCAACTACAAGTTTTTGGGGAAGAAGACGCCGAATTCCGGAAGTCTTCGCTGTATAGTTGTGGGAGGAATGGAGCATGGGGATGTTCCGGGTCACCGCCTTTGCCCTGACCGTGGCAGGCGCACTATCCACCGCAATCGACCCAGCCCTCGCCTTCTGCGGCTTCTATGTCGCGCGGGCCGACGGCAAGCTGCTCAACAAGGCCTCGAAAGTCGTCCTGGCCCGGAACGGCACCACCACCGCCATCACCATGGCCAGCGACTATGAGGGCGACCCCAAGGATTTCGCCCTGGTGATCCCGGTGTCGACCGTGGTCAAGGAAAGCGACATCCATGTCGTCGACCAGGCCATGCTCGACCGGCTGGACAATTACAGCGAGCCCCGGCTGGTCGAATATACCGATCCCGACCCGTGCCCGCAGCCCATACAGTCGCCCCGAATGGCGATGATGGTGCCGGACTTACCGATCCCGGCGCAGCCGGACCTGAAACGGAATCGCGGCGATCTCGGCGTGAAAGTCGAGGCGCAATATTCGGTCGAGGAATATGAGATCGTCATTCTGTCGGCCGAGCAGAGCGACGGGCTGCAGACCTGGCTGACCGGGAACGGCTACAAAATCCCGGCCGGCGCCGGCGACGTGCTCGCCAGCTATATCAAGCAGAAGATGCACTTCTTCGTCGCCAAGGTCGACCTGGAGAAGATGAAGCTGGCCGCTCAGAACTTCATCAGGCCGCTGCAGGTCCGATACACATCACCCAAATTCATGCTCCCGCTTCGCCTGGGTACGGTGAATGCCGATGGGCCGCAGGACCTGATCCTTATGGCGTTGACCCAAAACGGGCGGGTGGAGACCACCAACTATCAGACCGAGCGCGTGCCCACCGGCATCGACGTGCCGCTCTATATCAAGGACCGCTTCGCCGACTTCTATCGCGCCCTGTTCGACCGCCAGGTGGTGAGGAGCGGCGGGACCAGCGTCTTTCTGGAATATGCTTGGAATACCGGCGGGTGCGACCCGTGCTCCGCCCCGCCGCCACCGCCGTCCGATCTCACGACCTTCGGCGCCGATATGGGGTCTGCGCCCATGCCATATATGCGGGGCCGCCCGTACTGGGGCGGCGGCACATTCATCACGCGGCTGCATGTCCGATACGACCGCGCCCACTTCCCGGAAGACTTGGTGCTGTACGAAACCGGCGACCGCGACAACTTCCAGGGCCGCTATGTCATGCACCATCCCTTCACCGGCAACACGGATTGCCCTGCGGGGATCGAATATCGGCGTCAGAGGTCGGCGCGCAACGAAGCCGAGCTTCAGCACACTGCAGACCTGACCGGATGGTCCCGGGCCGCGATCCAGGATGCGATGGTCAAGTCGGGCGAAACCATAGACCGCCGATCGGTCTGGGACCTGCTCTTCAGCAGGTAACCCTGAATCAATAAACAAACGGGAGGGCCGCGCCGATGATCGAAAATCTCTCGGCTAAACTGAACGGCGACGCGCGCCACTGGCAGATCGCCGCGCTCGGCACCTTGGTGCTCTACAGCTTCATCTTCCTCGATTTCGGCGCGAAGCCACTATTCACCTTCATTGCCCTTGCCTCCGTCCTCGCCACCCAGTGGGCATGCGCCCAGCTGTGGAAGCGGCCGTTCGAGTGGCGGTCGGGGCTGATCACCGGCCTGTCGCTGAGCCTGCTGCTGCGAACCAACGAGCCGTGGATCATGATGCTGGCGGCGGTACTGGCGATCTCGTCGAAATTCGTGATCCGGCTGCGCGGCAAACATCTGTTCAACCCGGCCGCCTTCGGCATCGTCTTCGTGCTGTTGACGACCCACGGCGCCTGGGTGTCGCCCGGCCAGTGGGGCGCCTCGATCTGGATCGTGGGTCTGATCTTCCTGCTGGGCGGGGCGGTGCTGACCCACGCGCCCCGGCTGGATACCGCCCTGGCCTTCCTGGCGGCCCATTTCGGCCTGCTGATCGCCCGAGCCGCCTGGCTGGGGGACCCGATGACGATCCCCGCGCACCAGATCATGACCGGATCGCTGCTGATCTTCTCCTTCTTCATGATCACCGATCCCAGGACCACGCCGGACAGCCGGATCGGCCGCATCCTGTTCGCCGTGCTGGTGGCGGCGCTGTGCCACTGGCTCGCTTTCTTCCATCAGGTCCGTCCGGCGCTCTATTTCGGGCTGATGGCGATGTCGCTGCTGGTCCCGATCATCGACTGGGCGCTGCCGCGGCAGCGGTTCGTATGGCGCCTGCCGCCCGGCCTGGCCAAGACCGCCGCGTTCGGCCTGACCCTGGCCGCGGCGCTGACAACCGCCATCCAGCCGGCCGTCGCGTTCTGCGGCTTCTATGTCGCGCGGGCCGACGGCAAGCTGTCGAACAAGGCGTCGATGGTCGTGCTGTCCCGCTCCGGCACTGAGACCGCCATCACCATGGCCAGCGACTATCAGGGCGACCCCAAGGATTTCGCCCTGGTGATCCCGGTGCCGACCGTAGTCAAGCAAAGCGACATCCATGTCGTCGACCAGGCCGTGCTCGACCGGCTGGACAGCTACAGCGAGCCCAGGCTGGTCGAATATGACGATGAGGATCCATGCTTCGTGCCTTGCACGAACTGCCTGGAAGAAATCGTACTTACGGCGCGCCGGAAGGAGGAGTCGGACAAGGCCAGAGGCATCAAGATCGAGGCGCAATATTCGGTCGAGGAATATGAGATCGTCGTCCTGTCGGCCGAGCAGAGTGACGGGCTGCAAAGCTGGCTGACCGAAAACGGGTACAAGATGCCCACCGGCGCCGGCGACGTTCTCGGCAGCTATATCAAGCAGAAGATGCATTTCTTCATCGCCAAGGTCGACCTGACCCGCATGAAGCTGGCAGGACGGAACTTCATCCGGCCGCTGCAGGTCCGCTACACATCACCCAAGTTCATGCTGCCGATCCGCCTGGGCACGGTGAATGCCGACGGACCGCAGGACCTGATCCTGCTGGCGCTGACGCAGCATGGCCGGGTCGAAACGACGAACTACCAGACCGAACGGGTGCCGACGGGCATCAATGTCCCTTTGTTTATCAAGGACCGGTTCGTCGATTTCTATCGCACGCTGTTCAACCGCGCGGTCACCAAGAGCGGCGGAACCAGCGTCTTTCTCGAATATGCCTGGAACACGAACTGGTGCGACCCGTGCTCAGCGCCACCGCCGACGGCGGCTGACCTCGCGACGTTCGGAGCCGGCTGGCGCAGCGCGGCGGCCAACGACGAGGATTATCCGCCGGGGCCGTTCCTGACCCGATTGCATGTGCGCTATGACCGCGCCCATTTCCCGGAAGACCTCGTGCTCAACGAGACCAAGGACGCCGACAATTTCCAGGCGCGCTATATCATGAACCATCTGTGGAAAAACGGCGGAAGCTGTGACGGCATTGCGAAATACAGGGACATGGTCGCCAAGCGCGGCCGGCAGGAAATCGACTCGGTCGCCGACCTGACCGGATGGTCACGCGACATGATCACCGCCGAGATGAAACAGTCCGGCGAGCCGATGGAATACCGCCAGCATTTGTTCGATTGGCTATTCCACTAAGCAGCCGCCAGCACCCTACCCTGCCGCGCGAACGGCTCCCTGGGCAGCATGCGCAGGCCCAGTATCGCCGGGGCGATCAGCCAGGGCAGGTTGAAGGGCAGATAGATCCAGGGATGCGGCGGCGGGTTGGGGCCGATGAAGGTGGTGACGAAATACATGAACATGTTGGTCACCGCCGCCCCGGCGTAGATCAGCGACAGCGTCCGTATCCACGGGCTCATCCGGATCAGCCCGTAGATCACGAAGAACAGGACCGGCGTCTGGATGAAGCCATCGAACAAGGTGGTGGCGATCAGGCTGGTCGGCGGGTCGAGATGCTGCGGCTCCTGCGCCACCGCCCAGTCGTAGAGCGAACGCAGAGGCGGCCACGGGCTGTCGGGCGCGACCTTGAAGCCCAGCGCCTCGGGCAGGCTGTCGAGTGCGCCGTAGAGAATGGACAGGGCGAAGAAGATCACCAGCCCGAGATCGAGCGGGCGGCGTAAGATGCTGTGCGGCGGAGTGCCGTTTGAATTGGCCATCCCTGATTCCTCCCTTTTCGGCCCAGCCTTGTGGCCGGTTTGGAGGCAGACTATCGGGATGTCGGAACAGGACCAAGCGAAGAATGCAGCCGGTCAGGGCCCCTAAACCTAATCGTCCAGGTGCTTGAGGTCCGCGGCATCGTCATAGCCGCGGCGGGAGCTGTAGAAAACCAGCGCCATCAGGCCTCCACCCACCACCAGCGTAGCAACGGCGCCGATGATGAGGGCTGCCATGCCGTTGCCGTTCATCGCCATGCCGCCCTGGCCCTGGTCGGCGCCGACGGTGGTCCAGACATGCCAGGAAAAGGCCAGCGCGGCCCCCAGCATGACGACCAGAACGAGGATCAAAAGAACAGATTTGCGGTCCATGTCCCGCATATAGGTGCGGCTTTGCGCCGCCGCTAGAATAAAGCGCTCACAATGAACAATTTGTCGCTGGGTCGATTCTCCAACCCCGTCCCCCTGCGCCCAAGAAGAACCCGGCGCTGCTCTCCGATTTCGACGTGATACGGCACCTCCCTGTGCCGAAGTAGCGCCAATGTTGATATTTACAGCGCATCGCCGCCTTGTCGTGCCTCTAGATTCATGATCATCTTGTTCTGAGCCCGGAGAGATCGCTAACGATCCAACTAAAAAGGGCGAATACATGGGAGGATATTCATGAAAAACCCTAAAATTGTGAGAATATTGTTGTGCACGGCCGCCGCCGCGCTCAGTCATCACTCCGCCTCGGCTCAGCAGGCCAGCGCGCCGTCCGGCGCGGGAACGCTCGAGGAGATCGTCGTCACGGCGGAGAAGCGCAGCGAAAACCAGCAGGTGGTTCCGGTCTCAGTGACCGCGATCAGCCCGGTCATGCTGCAGAACGCCAGAATCCTGAACGCGATGGATCTCGCGGGCACGGTGCCCAACCTCTTTATCATGCAGGGCGCGTCGATGAACGGCAGTTCCTCCACCCCGTGGATGACCTTGCGCGGCATCGAAGCCAACAACACCGGTACGGTGCAGACGGACAGCGGTATCGGCATCTATGTCGACGGTGTCTATGTCGCCCGCGCCAGCGGCCAGGTCTTCGACCTCGCCGACGTGCAGCAGATCGAGGTCCTGCGCGGACCGCAGGGCACGCTGTTCGGGCGTGACTCGGTCGGGGGCGCGATCAACTTCATCACCAAGGACCCCACCGGCACGTTCGGCGTCTCCGAGGATCTGTCGTTCGGCAATCTGGGAGAGATCCGCAACAAGACCAGGGTCGATTTCGACGAGCTCGCGGGTTTCCGACTGTCGCTCACCTACCTCCATTCGCAGGACGACGGATACATCAAGAATTTGGACCCCGGACATTATGTCGACCCGAGCAAGCTCACCTTCGGCGCCGTCGGTCCGGGCCTTTCGCAGCGCGACCTGGGCGCGCATGACGCCGACGGGTTCATGGCCTCGCTTAGGTACGATCCGCCCGGGATCGAGGGGCTGACCTTGAAGGCCAAGCTCGACTATACGGGGCAATACGAGACCCCGCCCGCGATCCAGCTTCTGGACATCGGGGCGCCGGCAGTCTTTTTCTATCCGCCGCCCTACGGCTTTGGCGCGTCTCCCCCTCCCCCTTCCCCTCCCGGGCCTCTTCACTCCCGGGGCACGATCGTCGTCAGCCGGACGCCCCAGGATGCGGTGTCCAACTCGCAGGCGATCCAGGTCTATCTGCAGACCTACGGCGCGAGCCTGACGACCACGTACGATCTAAGCGACAATATCCAGTTGAAGGACATCGTCGCCTATCGCCGGCTGCAGCAATCCTTCGCCAGCCAGCTGGACGGCGGCAACGCCCTCGTCGACTCCCGTGGCAACGATTTCCTGCCGTTCACCAGCATCGGACAAGTCAACCAGCATCAGCTGAGCAACGAGTTCACCCTCACCTACAAGAGCCAGTGGGTCGATGTCACGGCCGGGCAGCTCTATTTCTATGAGCAATTTCATTATCCTGACGGGTATCCCGTTCTCAGATCGGCGCGCGGCGGCGTTCTTCCCTCGCTCAACCCTGACGGCTCCTTCGTCGGAACGATCAGCGACGGCAACGCCGTAAGCATCGCCGAATACGCCCAGGCGAACGTGCACCTGCTGGACAATCTCGATCTTGTGGCCGGCATCCGCTACACACGCGACGATAAGGAGTCCCGCTACCCATTGACCCCTGCGCTGACCGCGGAAAACATCCATCAGCGGGTCGACTGGCTGGGCGGCGTCAATTACCGCCCGACTGACAACGTGCTCGTCTATGGCAAGGCCAGCAGCGGCTATATTTCCGGTGGGTCGTATAACGGCGTCAGTTTCGGCCCCGAGTCGATGACCCAGTTCGAGCTGGGTGAGAAAGCCGATCTGTTGGGCAAGCAGCTGCGCGTCAATACCGCCATCTTCTGGTCCGACTTCCGGCATTACCAGACCTTCGACTTCAACCCGTTGGACTGCAATGGCATCCAGATCGGTTGCATCGTGAATGCCGGCGCCGAACGGATTTGGGGGGCGGAATCGGAGATTACGTACGTTCCGACGGATCGCCTGATCTTGTCGACGAATGTCGGCTACACGCGGTATTCGCTGGATGAGAACCAGAACCCCTCCGCGATCCCCGAGAATCACGCCCCCAAGCTGTCGTTCGGTGTGTCCGGCGACTACACCTTCGACGAGATCAGCGGCATGACGCCGTCGGCCAGGCTGGAGGTGAACTATATCGGCCTGATCGACTGGGGCCCCACGGCCCCAGGGGCCTTCGCCCCCGGAGTACACCTCCTGGAGAGCTACAAGACGCCGGAACAGGTGATCCTGAATGCCCGCGTCAGCCTGGCGGACATTCCGATGGGCCCGGTAGAGGGCAAGATATCGCTGTGGGGCAAGAATATCACCAATACGCAGTATTTCTCTGAGATTCTGCCCGGATCGGTCATCGGCTTCGTGGACGGCAACATCTCACCGCCCGCGACTTACGGGGTGGACCTCTCATTCAAATGGGGCGCTTCCACCGCCCCGGCTGAAACGCCCGTGGCTTACACACCGCCGCCGGTTCAGGCTCCGGCGCCCGCCCCGCGCAGCTATCTTGTGTTCTTTGACTTCAACAAGTCGGACCTGACGCCCCAGGCCATCCAAATCGTTGATCAGGCGGCGTCCAACGCCGGCCCGGCGAAAGTCACCCGTCTGACCGTCACGGGTCACACCGACACGGTCGGCTCCGACGCCTACAACATGCGTCTCAGCCGTCGCCGGGCGGAGTCGGTAGCTGCACGTCTCGAGAAGGACGGCATCGCATCGTCCGAGATCGAAATCGTGGCCAAGGGCAAGCGCGACCTGCTGGTTCCGACCGCAGATGGGGTGAAGGAGCCGCAGAACCGTCGCGTCCAGATCGTCTATGATGGTGGCGCGAACTCGTAAAGGCCGCAACACCGGCCGGGCTAACGGCCTGAAACGCGAGCGCGAGGTGTCGCACACACCTCGCGCTCGTTATTTCAGGACCTACATTGGGGGTGACATGTCACCCCCAATGAACAATTTCCCGCTGCGATCTGTTTTCCGGTTCAATGACTGAAACCGGATGTCCCCTCCCCGCGCCGAGCAAGAACTGGGCGCTGTTCCTCGATATCGACGGAACGCTGCTCGAGCTCGCGCCCACCCCCTCGGCGGTCGTCGTGCCGCCCGATCTTCCCGGCCTGCTCCAGGCGCTTGGGCGCGTACTGGGCGGCGCGGTCGCGCTCGTCACCGGCCGGTCGCTGGCCGATGTCGACGCGCTGTTCGCGCCGCTGAAGTTCACCGGCGCCGGGCAGCATGGCGCCGAAATCCGCATCGCCGGCCATGAGACGGAGCGGGTGGGCCTCGGCAACGGCGCCCTGACGGCGCTGATGCCCCGAATCGAGGCCTTCGCCGCTGCCCGCCCGGGCATTTTGGTCGAAGGCAAGGGCATGACCATCGCGGTCCATTGCCGCCAGGTACCGCAATATCAGGACGCGCTCGGCGCCTTCCTGACCGGCCTGGCCGCCGAACATGGCGACCGGCTGGAAACAATCCGGGGTCATCGCGTGTTCGAGATCAAGCCGCGCAATGTGAGCAAGCGGACGGCGGTCGAGCATCTGATGTGCGACGCACCGTTCGCTGGGCGCTTGCCGCTCTTCATCGGTGACGACCGCACCGACGAGGACGGATTTGCCGCGGTACGCGCCCTGGGCGGGCACGCAATCCGCGTCGGACCGGATCAGCCATCCCTGGCCACATGGCGGATGGCGGACCCGGCCCGCGTGCGCGCATTCCTGTCCAACGCCGCGGAGGCGCTCGCACGTAAAAGATAGGACCGACATGCAGAGTCTCGACCTCGCCGTCATCGGCAATTGTGTCGTCAGCGCCTTGATCGACAAGCGGGGGCGCCATGTCTGGCACTGTCATCCCCGGCTCGATTCCGACCCGATCTTCTGCACGCTGCTGGACGACGAAAACGGCGGCTTCATGGATGTTGAGCTTGAGGGCTTCGCCTCCAGCGAGCAGGCCTATTATCGCAACAGCGCGATCCTGACCACGACGCTGATCAACGAAAGCGGCGGCAGCATCCGCATCACGGATTTCGCGCCCCGATTCAAGCAGTTCGGCCGCATGTTCCGCCCGGCGATGCTGGTCCGCCGGATCGAGCCCATGGGCGGCACCTGCCGGGTGCGCATCCGGGTCAAGCCGCGCTTCCACTATGGCGCGATCGAGCCCAAGACGACGCGCGGCAGCAACCATATCCGCTTCTGGTCGGACGACACGATCATCCGGATGACCACCGACGGGCCGGTCACCTTCATCGCCGAGGAGATCTGGTTCGTGCTGGATCACCCGGTGAACCTGATCCTGGCGCCGGATGAGACCATCGCCGGCTCGGTCACCGATGTGTCACGGGATTTTCTGGAGAAGACCGAAGACTATTGGCTGGACTGGATTCGTTATCTGTCCGTCCCGTTCGAATGGCAGGAAGCGGTGATCCGCGCCGCCGTCACCCTGAAACTGTGCAGCTTTGAGGAGTCAGGCGGCATCGTCGCCGCGATGACGACATCGATCCCGGAAGGGCCCGAGAACGGGCGCGGCTGGGACTATCGCTTCTGCTGGGTCCGCGACGCCTATTTCGTGGTCGAGGCGCTGAACCGGCTCTGCGCGACGCTGACGATGGAGGATTTCATCCGCTATGTCACCGATGTTGCCGCCATCGATCCCGGGGGCGAGCTGAAGCCGGTCTACGGCATTGTTCCGGGCCTGCCGCTGGAAGAGCAGGAGCTGACGCACCTGCCGGGCTATCGGGGCTATGGTCCCGTGCGGATCGGCAACGCCGCCGCGCTGCAGACCCAGAATGACGGCTACGGCAACGTCGTGCTGGCCGCGACCCAGATGTTCTTCGACCATCGCCTGCCCAAGCGCGGCGGCATCGACATGTTCGAGCGGCTGGAAAAGCTGGGCGAACAGGCGATCCAACGCGCCTTCCTGCCCGATGCCGGCCTGTGGGAGTTCCGCGGCCGGGCGCGCATCCATACCTATTCCACCGTGATGTGCTGGGCTGCGTGCGACCGGCTGGCCCGGATCGCCGACGTTCTGGACCTGCAGCAGCGCGCCGAATACTGGCGGGTCGCGGCCCACAAGATCCGCGAAGAGACGCTGGCCCGGGCCTGGAACGCCGAGCGCAACATCTTCACCGAGAGCCTGGGCGGCACCGACGTGGACGCCAGCCTGCTACTGCTGGCGGAGGTCGGTTTCGTCCCGGCCACCGATCCCCGCTTCATCGCGACCGTCGCGGCCATCGAGAAGGAGCTCAAGCGCGGCCACAATATCTTCCGCTATGCCGCGCCGGACGACTTCGGCATCCCGACCACCGCCTTCAACATCTGCACCTTCTGGTACATCGACGCGCTGACCGCGATCGGCCGGCGCGACGAGGCGCGGGCGATGTTCGAGGAGCTGCTGTCGCGCCGCAACCATGTCGGGCTGCTGTCGGAGGATGTCGATCCGAATACTGGGGAACTGTGGGGCAACTTCCCCCAGACCTATTCCATGGTCGGCATCATCGTGTCGGCAATGCGCCTGAGCAAACAGTGGGAAGATGCATTTTGAGCCGCCTGATCAGCGTTTCCAACCGGGTCGGCATTCCGACCCCGGCCGCAGTCCGCGCGGGCGGGCTGGAAGCCGCCCTGCGCGAGGCGCTGGAGGAGGATGGCGGGATCTGGTTCGGCTGGTCAGGTGAGGTCGCCGAGACGCGGTCGGAAAAGCCGACCATCCTGAAGAAGGGCAACGTCACCTTCGCCACGGTCGATCTCAGCCGCACCGACTATGAGGACTATTACCTGGGCTATGCCAACAGCGCGCTGTGGCCGCTGGTGCATTACCAGCTCGGCCGGCTCGAATTCCATCGCAAGCAGTTCCGCGGCTATATCGCGGTCAACGAATATCTGGCGAAGATGCTGGCGCCGCTGATCAAGCCGGACGATCTGATCTGGGTGCACGACTACCACCTGATCCCGCTGGGGGAGGAGCTGCGCAAGCTGGGGATCAAGAACAGGATCGGCTTCTTCCTGCATACGCCCTTTCCGCCAACCGACATTATGGTGGCACTGCCGCACCACGACACCATCATGCAGGCGCTGTGCTGCTACGATCTGGTCGGGCTGCAGACCGAGCTCGGGGTCAGGGCGTTCCTGGATTATATCGCGCGGGAGGCGAACGGGCGGCTGGAATTCGACGGATCGCTGTCGGCCTACGGCAAGCTGACCCGGGTGGTCGCCTTCCCGATCGGCATCGATACCGAGCATTTCGCCAGAAGCGCGGTCCGCGCCGTGCGCTCGGTCGAGGCGCGGCGGCTCAATGCCAGCGTCGGCAACCGCAAGCTGATCATCGGCGTCGATCGGATGGATTACAGCAAGGGCATCCAGACCCGGTTCGAGGCGATCGACGATCTGTTGACCGAATGGCCGGACGAGGCCAGCCGGTTTACCTATCTGCAGATCTCACCCCCCTCGCGCTCCGACGTGCAGAGCTATCAGCAGCTCAGGCGCGAGATCGAGCATGCCGCCGGCCATGTGAACGGCAAATATTCCGACATCGACTGGGTGCCGATACGCTTCGTGGTCCGTACCGTGTCGCGCTCGGCGCTGGCCGGCATCTACCGCTCCAGCCGGGTCGGGCTGGTGACGCCGTGGCGCGACGGCATGAACCTGGTGGCCAAGGAATATGTCGCCTCACAGGACCCGGAGGACCCCGGCGTGCTGGTCCTCTCCCGCTTCGCCGGCGCCGCCGCCGAGCTCAAGACCGCGCTCCTGGTCAACCCGATCGACCCCAGCGAGATTGCCGGCGCCATCCACCACGCGCTGAAAATGGGCCTGCCCGAACGGCGCGAACGCTGGCAGCTGATGATGGAAGCGCTGCGCATCAACACCATCCAGACCTGGACGACGAATTTCCTGAAGGCGCTGAGGGCGGTGCGGACGCTGGGGTGAAGGAGGGTAGGCTTGCCCCTTCGCCGCTCCCCGCCTAAGGTCCCGCCGCTTTGTCGATATGCGGAATGGGACGATCATGGCGGATGGTAAGAAGGGAACGGTCAAGAAGGTGGTGCTGGCCTATTCGGGCGGGCTGGACACCTCTGTCATCCTGCGCTGGCTGAAAGAGAATTACGGCTGCGAGGTCGTCACCTTCACCGCCGATCTTGGCCAGGGCGAAGAGGTGGAGCCGGCGCGCAAGAAGGCCGAGATGGCCGGCTGCACCGAGATCTTCATCGAAGACCTGCGCGAGGAGTTCGTCCGCGACTATGTCATGCCGATGTTCCGCGCCAACACGCTTTATGAGGGCGTGTATCTGCTGGGCACCTCGATCGCCCGGCCGCTGATCGCCAAGCGCCAGATCGAGATCGCCCGCATGACCGGGGCCGACGCCGTTGCGCATGGCGCGACCGGCAAGGGCAACGACCAGGTGCGGTTCGAGCTGACCTATTATGCGCTGGAGCCGGAGATCAAGGTGATCGCCCCCTGGCGCGAATGGGAGCTGAACTCCCGCACCGTGCTGCTGGACTATGCCGAGAAGCACCAGATTCCGATCGCCAAGGGCAAGACCGGCGAGCCGCCGTATTCGACCGACGCCAACCTGCTGCACATCTCCTATGAGGGCCGGGCGCTGGAGGATCCGTGGGTCCAGCCGGACGAGTCGATCTTCACCCGCTCGGTCGCGCCGGAAAATGCGCCCGATACCGCGACCTATGTCGAGATCGAATTCGAGAAGGGTGACCCTGTCGCCGTCAATGGCGTGCGCCTGTCGCCGGCGGCGATGCTGACCGAGCTCAACCGGCTGGGCGGCGAGAACGGCATCGGCCGGCTGGACCTGGTCGAGAACCGCTTTGTCGGCATGAAGAGCCGCGGCGTCTATGAGACCCCCGGCGGCACGATCTGGATGGTCGCCCACCGCGCCATCGAATCGCTGACCTTGGATCGCGGCGCCATGCACCTGAAGGACGAGCTGATGCCGCGCTATGCGGCGCTGATCTATAACGGCTTCTGGTATTCGCCGGAGCGCAAGGCGCTGCAGGCGCTGATCGACCAGACGCAGGAGCGCGTGTCCGGCACCGTGCGGCTCAAGCTCTATAAAGGCCTGGCCTCGGTTGTCGGCCGCAAGTCGCCCAATTCGCTCTATCGCCTCGACTACGTCACCTTCGAGGCCGATCAGGTCTATAGCCAGAAGGACGCCGAAGGCTTCATCAAGCTGAACGCGCTGAGACTGCGTCTGGGAACGATATCGGAGCGCGGCGGGAGCTAATGTTCAAGGAGCCCCTCCAGCCGGTCACGCTGGAGAACGCCTTCGTCCTCCTGGAGCCTTTACGGCCGGATCACGCTGCCGACCTGGCTGCGCTGACCGTCGGCACCGGCATCACTCGCTGGTTCCCGGAGCCGATGGAGACGCGCGCGATCCTCGACCGTTTCGTCGCGGAGGCTGTGATCCAGGCCGGAAACGGCACGGCGCTCCCCTTTGTCATCATCGATCCAGGTGGCCCGGTGGTCGGCTCGACGCGGTTCGCGAACATCGCCGCTGAGCACAAACGACTGGAGATTGGTTGGACCTTTGTCGGGGCGCCGTGGCAGCGGAGCGCCGTCAATACTGCGGCCAAGCTGCTGTTGCTCGAGCATGGATTCGAGCGGCTGGGCTGCAATCGCATCGAGCTCAAGACCGATTCGCGCAATATGAAATCGCGCAGTGCCATCCTGCGCCTCGGTGCGACAGAGGAAGGTATATTCCGCAAGCATATGGTCTGCGCGGACGGGCATCTGCGCGACACCGTCTATTTCAGCATCCTGGCCGACGAATGGCCCGCGATCAAAGCGCGGCTTACGGCGCGGCTGGGCTAATGCGCCAGAAGCCATCCAAGCGGCTGGATGCGTCGGGCCTGACCTGCCCACTTCCGGTGCTGAAGGCCCGCAAGCTGCTGATCGGAATGCGCCCGGGCGAGATTCTGGAGGTGCTGACCACCGACCCGATGTCTGTCGTCGACATGCCGGTCTTCTGCGCACAGGCCGGACACACCATTATTCGTGAGGAGAAACAGGACAGCCGGTTCGTGTTTGCGATCGAAAGGGGAAACGGATGACTCCGGCCGAAATGCAGATCGTGCTGCCGCTGCTGATCGCGGTCCCAATCATCCTGCTGAGGGCCCGGCGGATGATGCGGCCGCGCCGGTTCCGGCCGGCGGCGCTGTGGATCGGCCCCGCGCTGACGGTGGTCGGGGCGGCCATGCTGATGGCCGTTCGCCCTGCACCCTCCGCTGCCCATATCGTCGGCATGGGCGTCGCCTTCCTGCTCGGCTGCGGCCTGGGCCTGGCACGGGCGCGGCTGGTCAGGATCGCGTTCGATCCGGAGACAGACATGATAACCCAGCGCGGCACGCCGTTCGGCATCTTGCTGCTGGTTGGGCTATTGCTGCTCCGCTCTGGCCTGCGCCTGGTCGCGGTCGATCATCCGGAGCTGGGGATCGACCTCAACAGCACGACCGACCTGCTGCTGTTTTTTGCTTTCGGCCTTCTGGGCAGCTATGCTTTGGCCATGGGTGTCGCCGTCGGCCGTCTTCGCCGCGCGGGCTGATAGCGACGCAATCGGATGTGAAAAGCGCGGCAATCCTGCAACAGGTGAGCGGTCAAAATCGGTCTCGCGGGGGCGGCAAACCCGCGACGGCGCTTGTCGTGCCCTGAGTCGGCACCCTAAACTTATGCAGAGAATCCATGTCCATGACTGACCCTACAACCACGCCCCACGCCGACATTGCGGCACTGAGCTTCGAAGACGCGCTGAACGAACTGGAAAAGATCGTACGGCAGATCGAGGACGGGCGCGGCAAGCTGGACGAGGCGATTTCGGCCTATGAGCGCGGGGTCGCGCTCAAGCGCCACTGCGAGAACAAGCTTAAAGAAGCCCAAGTGAAGATCGAGCAAATTACCGTTGGCGAAAACACCATCGGCACTACCGGATTTGGCGGGTAACCAGACGATGCTGACAAGCATGAAGACAGGGCGCTCCTTGCCGGACGCCATGGCTGAGGCGAGCCGCCTGATCAACCTGGCGATCGACGAGATGCTGCCGGCGCAGGATGGCGAGGAAGGCCGGCTGATGCAGTCGATGCGCTATGCCTGCCTGGGCGGCGGCAAGCGCCTGCGGCCGCTCCTGGTGCTGCAAACCTCCGCCCTGTTCGGCGTGGCGCAGAGTTGCGCCGTGCGCGCGGCGGCGGCGATCGAGTTCATCCACTGCTATTCGCTGGTCCATGACGACCTGCCGGCGATGGACGATTCGGATCTGCGCCGCGGTCGTCCGACCGCGCATAAGCAGTTCGACGAGGCGACGGCGATCTTGGCCGGCGATGCGCTGCTGACATTGGGCTTCGAGGTTCTGGCCGATCCCAGGACACATGAGGACCCGAATGTCCGCTGCCAGCTGGTCACCGCGCTCGCGACCGGCGCCGGCGCAGCCGGCATGGTCGGCGGCCAGATGCTGGATCTGATGGGCGAGAACAAGCAGCTCGACGCCGCCGGGGTTGCCCGGCTGCAGCGGTTGAAAACCGGCGAATTGATCTCATTCTCCTGTGAAGCCGGGGCGATCCTGGGCAAAGCATCGCCGCCGCAGCGCACCGCGCTGAAGGCCTATGCGCACGATCTGGGGATCGCCTTCCAGATGGCTGACGACATTCTGGACGCGACCGGCACGGAAGAGGATACCGGCAAGTCTGTCGGGCAGGATGCGACGGCGGGCAAATCGACCTTCGTCTCGATCCTGGGACTGGAACAGGCGCGCGAGCAGGCAGCGATGCTGTCGCGCCAGGCGGCCGAGCATCTCGATATCTTCGAGGAGCGGGCTGAGGTTCTGCGCGAGCTGGCGCAGTATGTTGTTGAACGGCGTGGATGATGAAAGAAAAAGTCAGCGAATCGGAGGCCACCTTGCGCAACACCCCGACTCCCCTGCTGGATACGATCGAGGTTCCGGCCGATCTACGCAAGCTCGACGCCAAGCAACTGAAACAGGTTGCCGACGAGCTGCGGCATGAGACGATCGACGCGGTGTCGGTCACCGGCGGCCATCTGGGCGCGGGGCTCGGCGTCGTCGAGCTGACCGTTGCCCTGCATTACGTTTTCAACACCCCGGCCGACCGGATCATCTGGGACGTCGGCCACCAGGCCTATCCGCACAAGATCCTGACCGGGCGGCGCGACCGTATCCGCACCTTGCGCCAGGGCGGCGGCCTGTCGGGCTTCACCAAGCGCAGCGAGAGCGAGTTCGACCCGTTCGGCGCGGCCCATAGCTCGACCTCGATCTCGGCCGGCCTCGGCATGGCGGTGGCGCGCGACCTGATGGGCGGCGACAACAATGTCATCGCGGTGATCGGCGACGGCTCGATGAGCGCGGGCATGGCCTATGAGGCGATGAACAATGCCGGCGCCAGCAAGAGCCGGCTGGTCGTTATCCTGAACGACAACGACATGTCCATCGCCCCGCCGGTCGGGGCGATGAGCGCCCACCTGTCGCGGCTGATCTCCTCGCGCTCCTATCAGGGCCTGCGCCACCTCGCCAAGGAAGTGACCGGGATTTTCCCGGAGGCGATCAAGCAGGCGGCACGCAAGGCCGAGCATCTGGCCCGCG
>Ga0268266_10001554_pt1 | contig 26868 bp, 20 predicted proteins | sample KBSS13metaG_FD_190356 | JGI IMG/M metagenome (GOLD analysis project Ga0268266, IMG submission 190356) | Switchgrass rhizosphere microbial communities from Kellogg Biological Station, Michigan, USA - KBS S1-3 metaG (SPAdes) (version 2) | ecosystem: Host-associated > Plants > Roots > Rhizosphere... | reverse complement strand
GCGGTGAGGAGCGCTTCGAATATGACGCGCAAGCCCGTCTGACTTCCCACGTCCTGACCGTCGACGGCAAAGCGTTCCGCATCTCCTACGAGTTCGATTCCCTCGGTCGCCTCTCCCGCAAGCATTCACCCGACGGCAGCGTCCTGCGTTACCGATACAACGGACCGCTGCATCCCAAGCCCGGTGTCCTCGCCGGCATCTACCTCGAAGGTTTGATCGACCGACCGATTGTCACGGACCTGAACTCTTCCGACGAGCGGTTCGCCAATCGCGGCTTCACATTCGGCAATGGACTGGCGCAACGCCGGGTCCTGAATGTGGACGGACAAGTGGTCAGCGACGGCAATCCCAAGGTGGGACAAAGTCATGTCGACGGGCTCTCGGCAACCTACACACACACCGCTGGTGTGGGAAGTGCAATCGCAGCCGACTCGTTGCCTCCACTAACGGCGAGGTTTGCCAGCCGCTTCGCGGAGCTCGGCTCCGCCCATAACGACTTTCACACAACGCAGTCAGTCCAGACACCCAACTTCGTCAATACGCCCACGCTCGATGTCCGAGGTGAGGTTGTACAGGACTCCCAGCGCGAGTACGAATGGGACGCCCTGGGACGACTGGTTCGTGTCTCCAGGGCCGAGACGCCCAGCGGCTTCCACCGGACGAGCTTTTCTGACACGCCTGCCGCCGCGACGGCCCCACGGCGTGTCATTGCTGAATACCGCTACAACCTCTTCGGCGAGCGCATCGCCAAGCTCGTCAATGGCCCGACGGGCCCCAAACTCACCTACTTTCTCTGGGACGGCACCGAGCTGGCCGCCGAAATGGATGAGCACGGCGCGGTTCTACGCGACTACGTCTATCTCGACAGCCGTCCGGTCGCACTGCTGTCCGGACACGCGATCTATGCCATTCATACCGATCATCGCCTGGCGCCTATAGCGGTCACCGACTCGAATCGCCGCGTCGTCTGGATGGCGCAGGTGCAGGACAACGGTGCTGCTGACGTACTGCCCGGATGCGAGCTCGAGTTGCCCCTGCGTGCTTCCAATCAGTACTTCGACGCCGAGACCGGTCTCCACTACAACCTCCACCGCTACCTGGATGCCCGGCAGGGGCGCTATCTGAGCCCGGATCCCATGGGCCTGGCCGCCGGCACGGACGTCTATCAGTTTGCCCTCGGCCGTCCGCACGCCTTCGTCGATCTGCTCGGCCTGCAGGCCACGAAGACCGATTGGAGCACAGCGAGTTACACCGACAAGTTGGTCGAGATCATCAAGCGGGCCGTCCCCCTGGTGCCGGGAGAAATCGGCGCGGCGCTGCAACAACTCATCCAACCCGGCAACCTGGTCGTGATGGGTGCGATCTTCACGGCGTTCGCGGCCGCGCAATCGACCCCGATCGGCTGGATCGCCGATGCGGCCATTCTCGGCTATAGCGCGTGGTCACTCGGCAGCGGCCTGACGGTCATCATCGACACGCTGCTGCAACTCAATACCGACACCAGGAATGCCAAGTGCGACCCGGACCTGACCGCGGCGGCCAAGCGGCTCGCGGCAGGCTTTGTATCCGGCACGGGGCAGGTTTCCTCCGGGCTCCTGGGTGTGTTTGGCGTCAAGTCGAGTGGGGGCATCACTCGCATAGCGAACGGCATCACCACGCTCGTCGACTACGCCAAGACTGCGCTGGGCGTCACAGAAGAGACCGCTCTCGTCATCCAGGGCACCACGGGCGCGGTGCCCGTCAGTCCTCCTTTGACACAAGGGCTCGGAGGTACGGTTCCAAATTCTCTGGTCAAAATCGTGTGGACTACGGTTGTCTCCGGAATCAAGGGACAGGGCCTCCCGTTCGAGGACTACGTCGCCACCCAGTTGGGGGCCAACAGCCGCTTGCCCGTGAATTTCGAGACCTGGGATTTCTTCAATGCGAAGTCGGGCGTTGCCACCAGCGCCAAGACTCTCAACACCCTGGCGCCCGGCTATGCAAAAAATCCGGCTGGAGTATATAGTGCCCTGACAAAATATCTGAATGCCATGAAGGCCTTTAAGACGGCTACCCTGAAAGGTGTGACTGTGAATGCGTCGCAAATCACCGCTCGCGAGCTGCAACTTGCGGTTCCCGCAGGGACATCCGCCGCTGTATGGACCGAGATCCTGCGAGCGCAAAGCGATGCGGCCGCAGCGGGCATGAAACTGATCATCACTGTGGTGAATTGAATGAACGAAGTGCCTCGCAGGCAATTCGCGGCGGCCTACAGGCATCCGGCATTTCTCCTTGTGGACACCTGGTCCGGCTATCGCAGCAGCGCGTACGATCCGCGCGGGGCGCAACACCTGCTACCTCTGGATTGCAGCGACGCCGACCTGGGTCGGGCAGTGCTGGACGCCCTCAACCGCAGCCACTTTTTTTCTGACGAAGAGATGGACACGACCGACTTTTTCCATTTTGACAATCGCAATCGGATCTACGACGCGTGGGTGGCCAAGTTGATGGCCACGCGCAGCCTCAAGACCAAGCGCGCCTTGTTCAAGGAGCTGGATTACGTCGAGATTACGCTGCGCGACGGCACGATTTCGTTTACGCCCAAGCATCACGTCAAGTTGGAAGCTTGGGAGGAAGTTCCCGGCGTTGCCGACCTGACTGTTCCGGTCAGCCGTCCACCGGAGGAGATCGGCGCCAGCCTCCGGCGGGCTTTCAGTTTGTGCACGAAGCCAAAGTAGTTGGGACTATCGCGGTCAGGACTGTCGCCGGGTGGCCGCCTCGAGGGTCTCGCTGTCGATTATTTCACTGGGCGACAACCGAGGCAGGGTTTTCAGATCCACCTCGCGTATTTCCGCGACCCATCGGGCGATTGGATCAGGCGTCACAGGATACTGGATGTCCAATGGATCACTGCTGACATCGATCCCAGCGCGGCGCACCTGTACGAGAACGTCGGACCACGGTGCTAGGCCGTAGCGCTTGACACCGGATTCCTCCCGCCCAACCAGGACGTAGTCGACCTTGGGCAGGACAACCGGCATGCCCAGCGCCCAGACGACTACGAGGCTCGGCGTATTCGCAACCGCCACTGTCATGATACCGGGGACGAACTGCCGCTCGCCGACTTCCGCGGAGAGTTGTGGCTTGTTGTAGTTCCACTTCCAGGCCGTGAGCAGCTTCTGCGTCGGCAGCGTCGACACTTTGTGTTGGGGGTTGCTGGCCGTGATGGCACCCACGGCGAACGTGTTGCCGTAGTTCCAACCTTTGAGAAAGCCTTCACCCGAATAAGGCCCCTGCCCCATACCGTTGATTTGCGGATCTTCGATCCGCGGTGTAAATCTGGCCACGAGCGCCGACAGCTCGATCTGCGCCTCCAGTCCGTAAAAGCTCGGCCGGAAGTAGTTCAGCTCGAAGTGCGCCGTGGTAAGGCTCTTGCGGCTGAGGAAGCCCTTGCTCAACTCGTAACGGAGGAAAAAACCCACGGTCGTGTCCGGGTTCTGATAGACGACCTCGGTGCCGCGGGCCGTGAAGTGTCGCCGCCCGGCGAAATACTCCAGGAAGTCCCGTTCGGTCACGCCCTTGTCGAAATGCAGGTGCAGATCGTAACTCATGTGTCCTCGATGACAGGCCAGGCGGGACCCGGAGCCCTCGGCCCGCAAGACGTGCAGAGTAGAGCGTGCGCGCGACCCGGTTCAAGTCCGAGCCGCACCCGCTCGAGAGCCTACGGCCGCAGACGATGAACAGCGGCGCGGCGCGCACCGGCTTTGTGTTGACGACCCCTCTAGTCGGGGGCGGCAAGGCGCGCATAGACTTTCTGTTGGCGACTCCGCTTGTCGGGGCCGTCCACGGACTGGCCTTCGGAGCCACGCACCCAGCGGCCCTCCAATGGCCGGCCTTTGCCATTCTTGCCGGTGCGGTCTTCCTCCTGAGATCACAACGTCAGTGGCCTGTCTTGCTCTTGTGCTGCGCCCTCTTCTGGCTCACTTCCTATGGAGTGGGTTTACGGTGGATCGCCGCTGCGCTAATGGCGCCGCAGTCCCTGGGAGTCGCGCTCGGCAGCCTGGTGTACTGCCTGTTGGTTTTCGGGCTGGCCAGTGCCAGCATCCTGACACTCTGGCTCGCTGCGGCACTGGCCGCGCCCATTCGATCCGAGGCCCTATATTGCGCAACACTGAGCACCGCGCTGCTGTGCGGAGACCTGTTACGTGAGCTCGTCCTACCGAGCTTTCCATGGTTGTCCGTCGGCTACGCGCATGTCGAAGGTCCCCTTGCCGCGCTACTCCCGATCGTGGGCGTGCAGGGGGCAGGCTGGTTTGCCCAATGGACTGCCCTGCTGGCCGGCTCAGCGATTTTGTCCGTCAGCAACCGCCGTTTGCCTCGAGAAGCATTGCTCACCCTGACCGCCTTGGTCGTGTTACTGCCGCTGCTGCCTACGGCAGCAACCCGGGATCGAGGCTCCCTGCGAGTGGTGGCGTACCAAACGGCCGTCTCGCCGAAGGACAAATTCCGCGCGAGCTTGTTCGGCCGTCACCTGCAGGAGATCGGCGATGTCACCCGCGAACAGGCCGCACAACTCGTTGTGACTCCGGAAACGGCCGTGCCGACTTCCCTACGCGCATTGACACCGGCGCAGGAGCATTTCCTGGAGGACAGCGTGAGTGCGACACGAGCCTTGCTGTTCGGGGCATTTGCGGAGGATTCGCGCGGCGATGTTTTCAACAGCGGTGTGTTGTTGCAACGCTCTGCCGACGGTCGGAGCCTGCAACGCACGATCTACATCAAGCAGCATCTCGCCCCGATCGGAGAATATGCCCCGCCGGGCTTCGGCTGGATCGCGGACCTGCTCAACTTCCCGATCACGAACCTGCGCGCCACACGAGATCCGCCCCAGAATTTCGTCGTGGCGGGCACTTCTATCATCCCCACCATCTGCCAGGACCTGTTATATGGCGATGACTTGCGGACCACGACCCACACCCCCCGCCTGTTGGTCAATCTCTCCAACATCGCTTTTTTCAAAGCGCCGCTGATCCGGACACAGCTTTTGAACATTGCGCGCGCTCGCGCCCTGGAGCAGCAGGTACCCCTGTTGATCGCCGCGAACTACGGGCCCACGGCCTTCATCAACGCCTCGGGGATCATCGAGCGCGAGCTACCGGCCGGCGCCCCCGGCGCCCTGGAGGTCACTGTTCACCCACGAACAGGGGCGACGCTCTACGCGCGCTTCGGAAACGAGCTTGTGTACTTGCTAGCGGGCCTCACGCTTGCCGCGGCGGCCCTCACCCCGTTACTCCGCCAGTTCATTGCAGCCCTGCGCCGCGCGCGGCACGCGGCCGCGCCTCGTGAGCCTGCTTGATCGCGTTGAACTGCGTCTCACCCCAACGAAGACGCATGGCCAGGAGACAAGGCTCCACCCACGAGCGTGCCACACCCGATCCCAACAGATTGGCGAGAGTCGCCCAGCTGTTGGCCAGTACCGTGTAGGCCGCGTCACGCTCGCCTAAAACGTCGAGCGACTCGGCGAGCTCCACGCTTGCCGTAAAAAAAGGAACGGGTGCGACGGCGCTCACAGCGGCCGAGCGTCCCGCCGTTGCGTGTTTGCGGGCCGCGTCGATGTCGCCGCTGGCGCGGGCGAGGCGCGCCTTCTGTGCTTCTATCTCAGCGAGGAGCTGACTGTCCGGTGCGATGGGCTCGGGTAGAACCGCCGCGGCAGCATCCAACTCCCCCGCGTCGAGTAACAGTCGCGACTGCTCTATGCGCAGGAGTGCTGCGATTCTCGGATAAGCAAGCTGACAGGCGTCGCTGAAATCGCTATCGGCGCCCGTGTAGTCACCGGTCGCTACACGGCACGCTGCCCGGCGTCGGAGCAATGCGATCTGCGAAGCAGACGGTAATCCCGCCGCGCGCGCATTGTCGAGACTCGCGCTGAATATCTCGGTGGCCCGACGATAGCGACCTTGGGTTGCCGCCACATCGGCCTGTCGCGCCAGGCTCGCGACGGTGACCGGCAAATTCTCCGGCGCGACCTTGGCGGAGTTCTGCGAGAGCGCCCGGGTCGATTCCGCGTCTGCCGCCACCAACTTCAAGGCCGCGGCGAGTTGCAACGTAAGAGCCTGGTCCACGGTCCGTCCCGCACTGCCGTGCAAGTTGGCCGCTTCCTCCGCCAGAATGGCGGCGCGTCCGAAGTCACCGCCTGAAACCCACCGCAGGGCGTTCAGCAGCAGGGTGTCCGCATTGCCTTGCGTATTCATTTTGAATTAACACTAACGAGGGTCGGCAGGCGCCACAATGAGGGCGGGGTGCGCCCCGCCATCGATCCGCGACACCGGTAATCGATCCGTGATCATTCGCATCCCGTGCCCGATGCGAGCAATGCCGGTGTCGCGGAAGCCCTCAACCTTGCATCTTGTGGCTCATGGCATCGATGACGCGCGCGGTGTTCCTACGGGCCACTACGGGGCGGGTCACGGAAACGACGCGCGTGACAAAGCCCGTAGCCGGGTTCGAGCAGGCCTCGCGATAGATCTGGTCCGTCGCGGCCGAGGGGCTCGTTGCGAAATGACGCCACAGCATGGTGCGGCAGCGTTGATACGCTGCGCCGACGGACGCCGGCTTGCCTTCACGTGCGAAGCACCGCATGAGGGCACGATGCACATCCTCGGGTGTGCAGTCGGTGTCGAGGGCGTTCTCGTAGAGAGCGATGGCGGAACCGAGCTCACCGTTACGCTCATACGCCTGGCCGAGGTGCAGGACCGCCTGGACGTACTTACGTCGCAGCCGCTCCCGGGCTTCGTAGGCCAGCGGGTGGTCTGCATCATTCAGGAGCATCCCACCGTAGAGCTTCAGGACGGACTGCAGCCCGACGGGGTCCAACGGCTCGGAGATGCCTTGCTCAAACGCCCAGGCATCCACCCAGCATAGGGACGGGTCCAGCGCGACCCAGCCATCGTTGAGCGCGACCGCCTCCTTGCTGCGCAGAAGGCGGCGCAGCCGATAGACGGAAGTATTGAGAGCCCGCCGCGCGAGCAGCGATTCGGATTCGGGCCACAGGGCGTCCTGCAGGGTGCCCTGGCTCACGCCGCGCCGGCCGGCGCACAAGAGACCCTTCAGCACGGCGAGCACCTTGCGGGGCGTCTTCGAGACAAACCGCAACGGCGTTCCATCGAGCACAATATCGAAACGGCCGAGCACATATATCTGGATCGGCCGCGGTTCCCCCGATTGCATGGTCATGATCGTCTCCAGTCACTTCATTTGCGCAATTCGCGGGTCGACGATTTACGGATTCCGGGCCTTTAAGTCCTCAAGAGGGCCAGAGGAATTCCTGAAGTATTTCTGACGAGGCATTTGTGAAGTGTTTGTGACCGATCTGCGGCCGGTCTGAGGCCCGTGGCGGTGGCGTATACTGCTGAGTCGTTCGGAGAGGGATGATGTTCGCTGGCAGTACAAGCCCACTACAAATAGGGGACTGGCTCGTAGACCCGGGCACCGACACCATCTCCCAAGGTCAAGAGACTCAGAAGCTCGAGCCGCGCACCATGCGGCTGCTCATGCTGCTGGCCCAATCCGAGGGTGCGGTGGTCAGTGCCGACCGCATGCTGGCCGAGGTGTGGCCGGGGGTGATTGTCAGCCCCGCTTCCGTCTACCAGGCAGTGTCGCGTCTGCGCCGACTGCTGCGCGATACGGACCCATCACCGACCTACATTGCAACCGTTCCGCGCAAGGGGTACCGGTTGGTGGCCCCGGTGCGCCCGGTCGAGCCGGTACCCACCCCTACCGAGGAGGAGACTCAGAACTCGCGCCGTTGGCCGCTGCTCGCCGGGCTCGGCGGGCTCCTGCTGATTGCGGCCATCGCGCTCGTGGTCGTCTGGACCCAGTTCGGCAAGCGCGCTCCCCCGCTAGCCGACACCATTTCTATTGTGGTGCTCCCCTTCATGGACATGACGGCGGAGAAGAACGACCAGGCCTTCTGCGACGGCCTGACCGAGGAGCTGTCGAACTGGCTGGCGCAGATCCCCACTCTTCGGGTCGTCGCCCGCACCTCTGCCTTCGCGTATCGGGGCAAGGAGCTCGACGTTCGCACCATAGGGCACGCGTTGGGAACGACACATGTCCTCGAAGGGTCGTTACGCCGTTCGGGCAATCAGCTGCGGGTGACCACGCAGCTCGTGAGCGCCAAGGATGGCTATCACATCTGGTCGGCGACCTTTGACCGGCCCATGGAAGATGTGGTCAAGATCCAGGAAGAGGTTGCCCGTTCGGTGGCGGACAGCCTGGAAATCCGCCTCACCGAGAGTGCATCCCAGCGACTGGCGGCCCGCGAAGGGGGTGCGCCCCAGGCCTATCAGCTCTACCTGCTGGGCCGGCATCACCAGCAGCAACTGACGCGGGAGTCCAACAATCGGGCGATCGAGCTCTACCGGCAGGCCCTATCGCTCGACGACCATTTCGCCCTGGCCTATGCCGCGCTCGCTTACGCCTATGCCAACCAGTCCTATCTGAATGGGCTCTCGGTGAAGGAGGTCGCCGCCAAGGCGGAGCCCTTGCTCGCCACCGGATTGCGCCTGAACCCTAATCTCCCCGACCTCTATGCGACACGCGGCGGGCTCCGTAGTGACCAAGGACGTTACGAGGACGCTCTCACCGACCTGCGGCACGCCATCGACTTGAACCCCAACGACTCGCAAGCGCTAGCTGAGATGGGGTACGTGTACATCACCAACGCCCGGCCGCGGGATGCGCTCACGAGTTACAGCGCGGCCGCGCTGCTGGACCCGCTGAATTTCAATTTGCACGCCCGACGCTGCATCGCGCTGGGCGACATGGCGCGCTTCGATGAAGCGGAGGCAGCGTGCGCGCATGCTCGCGCCCTCGCCCCGGACGCGTCCTGGAGTTACGTCGCGAGCAGTTGGCTGGAGACCGCGCGCGGTCGCATCGACGAAGCCCTGAAGTGGAACGCCATGGCCTTGAAAGAGAGTCCGGACGAATTCGAGTTATATGATGACCGGGCGAACCTCCTGCTGACCCTGGGACTGCCCGCGCAAGCTCGGGAGACCCTGGATCGCGCGCGCGCGACGGGCGGTAACGAGGAGGCCATTGCGTTGCGCCTCGCGGAAATCAGCTACTACGAGCACGGCGCCCCGGCGGCGGCGGCCCTGGTGCAGGAAGGGCACTTCGACTCCTCCAATCACGCCGACACGTTGTTGCGAGCGGCACGACTGCATGTCCTGATGGGCGAAGCGCCGCTCGCGAAGAAACTGTTGGAGAAGGCGCTGGCGGCCCCCGACTTGAGTCGCACCACTTTGGATCACCCGTTCTATGTGCGCCAGGGCGAGTCCTATGGGCTCATCATGGCCCTGGCGGAAAACGGCAGCGGCGATCGGCACGCGGCGGAGCGGCAGCTCGACGCCCTGCTCGCAGCGCTCGACCACATGAAGCAGGCCGGCATGGAACGCTACGGGGTCTACACTCTGCGGGCCGATGTCCTGGCGATGCGAGGGGATGCGGATGGGGCGATGGTCGCGCTAGGCCGGGCCGCTGAGCTCGGATGGCGCGGGGCAACACAGGCCCTACGTGATCCGGCGTTGGCTCCACTGCAAGCGCGCGGGGATTTCAAAGCGTTGCTGGAGCGCCTGCAGGAGCAGGATCAGCGCATGGGTGCAAACTACTCCACGCACTGATCCACCGCCTCACTCAGCCGTGTGGGCCGAGGCCGCCATCCGGTTGCACGCCCTTTCCCTTGATCTTAGTGGGCTTCGCCGCGTCCGTATCGCCCGTCTGCATGGCATTGAGCGCCGCGCCGTGCGGACCGAGGCCGCCCTTGGCCTTCAGCGCCGCGCCGTGCGGACCCAAGCCGCCCTTGGCCTTCAGCGCCGAGCCGTGGGGACCCAGGCCGCCGCCTTTCTTGTGCGACTTGGCAGGTTTCTTGGCCATGATGTGACACTCCCGTAGTACAAAGGTTTTGAAGTGGGTGAATGTGACCGCCGCGTGTCTTTGGATTCGCACCCGACGGGAACATCCCCTATCGAGCCTTCGTGTTGGACCTGCGCGGCGAGACAGTTTGACCCTAACACAAGGCCCCGCGCGCCCGCAATGTTTGTACCGAGCGCACCTGGGCGTTGGTCGTTACAAACAACTTGATGGGTGTCCGATCCGTGATCAACGCACGTTAGGCTGCGCCTCAATCACCCGCGAGTTGCCCCAGTGGCAGCGCAACGGGAGGGGGTTATACCAATGCCAGCTGATAGTGTCCCCGCAACGGTCCCTATAACGTTTCTGCAAACGGTCCAGGCGCTCCAGGGCGCCAAGGTCAAGCATAACAGGTGGCGTAAGAGATGCGGCGCCTGGTAGCAGCCCTCCTGCTATGTGCCCTGCTAAGCGGTCCGGCCCTCGCCTTCCAGGAGGCACCGGCCGGAACGAATAACAACAGCATGGTCACTGACCCCGCCGCCGAGCCGCAGAGCTTTGCGGCAGGCGTGCGACCGCAGGTCTACCCGGCTGCGCGCCTCGCTACCCTGTTTCCGGCGGCAGTTCAGATCAGCTTCGCGGTCGCGGTGGTACCCGACCCGCTCGTACCCCGATATCGGCGACCCTACGATCTCGAGGTCGTGGCGCTGGAACTCGGCATGCTCCAGGACGGCTATGTCCTCGATCGTTTTTACCTCCCCTGGAATGATGACCTCCGCAATGACGAGCGGCCGGCGGAGCCGGTGGCCACCAATACGCCGCCGCTCCAACAGGCGTTGCTGCAACAGGCGCCGATGAAATCTCGTTACGGCCTGATGATCTTCCGCTGCGACGGCTGGCGGGTGCGTGACGAGCTGCACCCGACCAACTCCAAGGGGCCCAGGGGTGGCGGCTCCGCCTGCAACGCCCCCGTCAACGAGTCCTCCACCCGCGGCGCCCGGATCCGGGCCCTGTATATCGTGACGGACACGGCTACGAAGGGAATCGAGAGCGAGGCACTCCTGTGCGCGATCGAGCGGATCAACTCCCAACTTCCGGGCGCCCCCGATAGCGCGACCCCGCGGCAGCTGCTGCCGCATTGCTGGCCGTGGCGCCCGAACCCGGCAGCCGAGTCGGCGGTTACTCCCTCACCCCAGACGGCGCTGCTCTCTTATCCGGATGCCTGCCAGTCGTCACACCAGTCCTCCACGCTGCTCGTGCTCGGTCCCAACTTCTCCGGGTCCGTGGATTCGGCCGGTGAGGCGGGCAGACGCCTGCAGCTCGCCTTCGGCAACGAGCTACCCGCGCAACCCGTCAGATCCATGTGCCTGTTATCGAGCTCGGCGACCGATAGCACCAACGAGGCGGCCAACGAGCTGTGGAGCAACGTGCCCTTCCCTGTCAGGTACGAAAGCCTGGCGCTCGACAATGCCCACAAGCTCCGCGACATTGCCCACCTGTTGCCGGCGCTCGTCGGCGACTTGCCGCCGACGGGTGCCGCGGAACCCAGCCCCGTAGCGATTCTGGCTGAAGGGTCCACCTATGGGTATGGCGTGTGTGGCTACGCGGATGATCACGATCACGCCATGACACCCGAGGTGAGAAGACTGTGTCTCTCGGCACGCCGCCTCTACTTCCCCGCGAACATTGCCGACATCCGCTACGGCATGCAACAGACCCAACAACGCCAGGCGCAGGACAACCCCCTGAAGATGACCCTGCCCAGCGGCCATCTGTCCCTCAACCTCGGTGCCGAGAACGGCAGCGAGTATCCGGAGAGCCGCCAGTCGGCCTTGACCTCGGTCGGCATCCAACTCGCCCTCGAGCAGGTGCTCGAGCAACTGCAGGCCCATCCACCCAAGATCGTCATTGTCGTGGCCACCGACGTGCGCGACCGGCTCTTCCTGTTCGACGAGTTGCGCAAGCGCCTGGCCCGCGCGATGTTGGTCGACCTGGAATCCGACAACCTGATCAGCCATCCTGACTTCCTGCATGCCAGCCGGGGCGCCCTGGCTATCGGCTCGGCGGAGCTCACGACGCAGGGTTTGACCTACGGGTGCAAGGCGACAGGCTCGGCCGCGCAGATGATGTCGACCTGGTCAACGGACTTTCAGGCCATTCTCGCTGATGCCGTCTCCCGCTTGTACGTTGCTACGAGCGAGCGCAGCAGGCCGTGTGACGCGGCCAATGTAAAATACCGGCGGCCGATCATGCAGGTCATTTCCCTGGAAGGACTGCGGAGCCTGACGAAGAAGGACCCGGAAGCGGCCGTCACGGTCACCGCGATACCGGGCGATGACCGGCCCGCAGCCCATCGCGCAATGTTGGCGAGCGCGGAAATCAGCGCGCCCTTCTTCTGTCTCGGCGCTGCATGGCTGCTCGTCGGCCCGCTGATCCTGCCGCATCTGCGCCCTGCTCCCGCGGTCCGATCGAGGCTCTGGCTCACCAACACGCTGGTGGGCGGCATCTGCCTGGCCTACCCCATTACCGCGTTGCTACTCACCCGCTCGCTGCACCAGCGCGATCATGACAACCTCATCTGCCTGGGCACCCTTCTCATTCTTGGGGTGGCGCTCTGGGGCCTCGTCGTGTGCATCCGGCAGGTTCGACAGGCGACACGCACCTCCCCACCCGCGAACTTGCGGAACATCATCGGGCCCGTTGTGCTCGCACTCGCAGCGGCTGGCTTCGCGATCATGCCTTCCATCTGGTACGCCTCCGTCAAGGACTCCTTCGCCGATCACCTGATCAACCTGGATGTGTCCCAGCTCGAGGCGCTCGCGTTGGATCCGAATCCCGGACTGGCGTTTCTGCTCCTAATGGCCCTGGCGGCACTCACTCTTTTATATAGCTGTGTAGTCCTGGCGACGAGCGCGGGCATCGTGAATCGGAACTCGGCGGTTCTGCGGCAAGCCCCGGAGGGGGCGACGAACGCCTCTTCAGCACTCTCGCCAGAGCAAGCCGGAGCCTTGCCCCCCGGAGTCGTGACGCTGCCAGCCGCGGCCGCGACCGACGGACTCCCTGGCACGCTCTTCGTATCCGCTGTCGAGCCGCTGCAAATACCGCAGGCCCTGAAGCCAGTGCCAGCCACACCCGCGGAGCCACCGCCGCAACCCCCGGTGACGCAGGAACAACAGGAGACCAACTCCCAACAGCCGCCCCGGCGCGAGCTCAGGGGCGCCCTCAATCTGAACCCCCTGGGCGTATTCCTTGTCGGTACACTGGTGATCGGCGCGATTGTGATTCCCGACCTGGCGTGGGGTGATCTGCGCTTGACCGTCTTCGGCCCCCTCGCCTCGAGAATCGCGTTGCTGGCCCTGGGCGCCACGAGCCTGGCCGCCACGGTGCTCCTGGCTTGCAGCCTCGGGATGGCCCGCAGGATTATCGCCGTGTCGCGTTATCTGGTGACCGCACGCAGACCAACGTCCAAGGAAGATCCCGTGAATGGATGGCCCGCTGACGAGGTATCGGCGCCGCGCGTCTTTGCACCCACGCCCGTCGTCGCAAGAGCCGCCGACGGTGGCAAAAAAGCGCATGAGCTCCTCTGGGGCGAGAATCTGAATGGGTGGCGGAAGCAGGTTTCGGAGTGGCTCCGGGACGGACATAACGATGCCCGACACCGGATGGCCATCTTCACGTTGTTGGCAACCGAGCTTTCCGTGTTCCGCTGGTGCGTGCTCGGCACAGTCCTGTGCGCGCTCGCGAGCATTGGCGCGGTCTACCTGTTCCCCATCGAGGCGGATCCCCTGTTGGTCTACAACCTCCTGGCGCTCGTCGGGATCGGGGCAATAGCCGGTCTTGCCGCCACCACCTTCGAGCGCGATAGCCTCCTGAGCAATCTACTGTGTAACCGGCCAGCGCCGCGCAAGTTTTCCACGTCCCTGTTCGTGTTCATCGCCGTGCCTTTCATTGCGCTGGCCGTTGCCGTTGCCATAGCGCAGGTCCCGGGCGTCCTGGACTGGAGCGGTGGTGTGCTCCAGCTCCTTGGAGCTCTCGGCCTGCACTAGTTGATGGGAAAAAGTCGCCTGCGCCCCGAATGGGGTTTTCAGACATCAGCTTCGCTCCCGCCCCCTACGCGGGCCGGGCAAAAAGCGTGGTTTTTGCCGTCTACGCGGTGCACAGCTGAGCTCGCGCTTCGAGTTAGCAAAGATCGCGAAATCGCGCGATCATAGCGGCGCACAGTTTCCGTGGCTTTCGAGTTTCGGATCCTCGGGGAGCCCACCATGAAAAAATTGTCCGGAACAATTTTTGACGGCGGTAGCCGGCCCGAAGGGCGAGGCGCAGGGACGGGGCCTCGCAAACCTTTCCAGCTCGCCGTTTCGGCTGCCGTTGCGGCCACTGTGGTTCTGACATGTGTCTCCTGCAGCAGCCATCCGCCGCCAACCCGTGCGGCTGGAATTCGCGCACAATGCATTCCCGATGCGGTCGCGAAACGTCGGGTCCCGCTGACTGGGACGGCCGATCCCAACCTGCGTCTGAAAGTGGCCCTCCAACTCCCGCTGCGCAACCAGGCTGAGCTCACTCAGTTGCTGCACGACCTCTATGATCCGCGCAGCCCGCAGTTCCACAAGTACCTGAGCGTGTCGGAGTTTACGGAGCGCTTCGGCCCAACAGCCTCTGACTATAAGAAAGTCGTTGCCTGGGCGAAATCGAATGGTCTCAGTGTCACAACCACGACACCCAACCGGCGGATGGTCGCGGTGGAGGCGCCGGTGGCGAAAATCGACCGCGCCTTCCAGGTTAGAATCAGCAATTATCGCCATCCGAATGAAGGGCGCATCTTCTACTCGGCGGATCGTGAGCCGACCCCCACCGGATTGTCGGTTCCGCTGCTGCAAATCACGGGGATGAGCAACTATGTCCTGCCACGACCCATGTTACAGCGCGGCAATGCCACGAATGTGGCCGGTACCGGCTCCGGTCCCTCGGGCGAGTATCTGCCGAGCGACCTCCGTGCCGCCTATTATGGCAAGGGCCCACTCACGGGCGCCGGCCAGGTCCTCGGCATCCTGTCGTTTGATGGTTATCTGGACCGCGACCTGCAGCTGTATTACTCCAAGACCCGGATGTCTGCCAAGGTACCGGTCAAAAACGTGTTGGTGAACGGATTCAGCGGCGCGTGCACCACGCCGGGCTCCACCACGAGCACCACCTGCGACGACGGCGAGCAGATCCTTGATATCGTCAACGCCGTCGGCATGGCTCCGGGCCTGAAGCAGATCCTGTTCTATGAAGGCTCGAGCGACACCCTGATTCTCAACCAGATGGCGATCGACAACACCGCCAAGGTGCTCAGCTCCTCCTGGGGTTGGAATCCCGCCGATGCCGACAGTGACGACCCCATCTTCCAGGAGTTCGCCGCACAGGGCCAAACGTTCGTCAGCGCGAGCGGCGATAGTGGCGCATTCAACAGCTCGACCTACTTCTTCCCGAGTGTCGATCCGTACGTCCTCCAGGTCGGCGGCACCGATCTGACCACCTCGGGCCCGGGTGGGGCCTGGTCGGCCGAGACCGCCTGGAGCCAAAGCGGCGGCGGCTATGTCAACGACACGGCGCTTCCCGGCTGGCAACAGCTTCCGGGAGTCGTCAATTCGGCGAATCTCGGCTCTACGACCCAGCGGAATTCCCCCGACGTCGCCGCCGAATCGAACTTCGACAACCCTACCGTGGTCAATGGACAATTCGTGACGGGCTACGGCGGGACGAGCTTTGCGGCGCCGCGCTGGGCCGGCTTTCTGGCGCTGGTGAATCAGCAATCCGTGGCCAACGGCCGCGGCACCGTGGGATTCATCAATCCGACACTCTACAACCTGGGCACGAGTGCGAATCGTTCGAGCGTCTTTCACGACATTACCACCGGCAGTAACCCGCCCTCGGTGGGCGACGGCAGTGGCTTCAACGCCGTCCCCGGATATGACCTGGTCACAGGCTGGGGCAGCCCCGCCGGCGCGGCGTTGATCGATCAGCTGGCGGGTCGCAAGGCGAAGTAGTGAGGAATCCATGCAATGTAGACGACGCGGACTCATCGCCCTGCTGGCAGCGCCACTGCTTGGCGCCGTAATGCCCATGACAGCCCACTCTTCGAGTCCTGTTGACGTCGCAGCCGCGGACAATACTTTCGGCTTCCGTCTACTCAATGCCGTTCAGAAGAAAAATCCGCACGGCAACGTCGTGCTCTCTCCGGTCAGCGCCGCGCTGAATCTTTCGATGGTGCTCAACGGCGCTGAAGGCGAGACCCGGCACGAGATGCTGACAGCGCTCGCGCTCCACGCCTCGGAGCTCAAGGAAATCAACACGGCGAACGAGCAGTTGATCAAGCTGCTCCGCACGCCGACGCAAAGCGTCACCCTTTCCGTGGCGGATTCGTTGTGGGTCGACAGTCGGCGTGCCAAGCTGCGTCCCGAGTACATGAAGCGCATGCACGCCGCCTACGACGCCGAGCTGGTAGACCTGGATTTCTCCGCCCCGAATGCGACTCAACGGGTCAACGCCTGGGCGGCGAAGGAAACCCAGGGAAAGATTCCGAAGGTCATCGACCGGATCGACCCCGCCGAGCTCCTGTTGCTCATGAACGCGGTGTATTTCAAGGGAGAGTGGCTGCACAAGTTCGACAAGACGAAGACGCGCCCCCATGACTTCACACGCGGCAACGACTCCACCCGGCAGGTGCAGCTCATGTCGCAATCGGGTCGCTTCGAGTATTTCGAGACGCCGCAGATGCAGGGGATCCGCCTGCCTTTCGGCGCCGGCGATCTCATCATGGAGGTCATCCTCCCGGCGCAGTCATCTAGCCTGGGCGAGTTGGAAGAGCAGCTCACACGCGAGCATTGGAAGCAGTGGCGCGCGCAATATGCGTGGCACTCGGGGACGATCGAGCTGCCGAGGTTCGAGCTGAAATCCGACTATGTGTTGAACGAGCCCCTGCAAGCCCTCGGCATGCGGCGCGCCTTTCAGGCGGGCAGCGCGCAATTGTCGGGCCTGCTCTCGCCCGGCCCGGACGCGGAACGCCTGGCTATTTCCAGGGTGCTGCAGTCGACTTACTGGAAGGTTGACGAGGAAGGCTCGGAGGCCGCGGCTGTCACGACCACGGGGATCAGGGCCACGGCGGTCGCCCGGCCGGAGCAGCCTTTCCGGATGATTGTCGAGCGGCCCTTCTTCTGCACGATTGAAGACCACCGCAACGGTGCGCTGTTGTTCGTCGGGGCCATTCACGACCCCGGCGGCTAAAAAATCGTCATGCCGGCGCTACGCCGGACCAGCACCCGGGACGGTCTACATGGATGACTCGCGCACCCGCCGAGCAGGCAATCCCCTCGTCCGGATGCACATGGAAGCGCGATCCAGGCAATCTCAAAAGAAGCGACCGGTGGAGCCGATCACTACGTTCAAGAGGCCTAACACGAGGTTGGTGGTGACGAGCCAGCGGATCTGGCGGATCTGGCTATCTGCCCGCGGCCAGTCGGACGCGGTGGTTGCAGCGCGGAAGCGGCGCCAGGGCACGAAATACACGTAGAGGTAGATCAGTGTCATGAGCACGCCGAGCGCCATCATGACCTGGACATACCCGTTGAGTGTCGAAAACCCACCGAACTCCAGGGACACCATCGACACACCGCTGCCGAACAGCGCGATGATGCTCAACCACACCCAGGGGAAGAAGCGCGCGAAGACCCGTTGCCACACGGGCAGCCGACTCGACGGCTCGAGCGACACCAGGCTGGGTCGCAGGATCAGGTGGGCGAAAAACATGCCGCCGATCCAGATGACCGCAGCCAGGACATGAAGCGCGTGTCCCAGGATCATGGCCCCCTCCTTCGATAAGGAACATACACGGTCGGGCCCGGATCCGCCACGCGTGGAAAATCAACGCTGACGTAAACCGAACTGTTGATTTGCGCGGTGGCCCAGGGTATCGCGTGCTCAATGGTCAGCGGGGGGTGTTGCTGAATCAGCGCGAGCGCGCGATCCGCGATCGCCTCGTTGATGGCGAGGCGCTCGAATCCACGCAGGAACTCCCGAGTCTCCGGCTCGAGCCGCGACGGCGCCTCGGTCATCACCTCGACCCAGGTTCCGACTGTGATGGCGCGATCGGGAAACTGGGCAAAGGCCTCCTGCGCGCGCTTGACGCCGCGCAGGTAATCGACCACGAGCGCCGTGTCGAACACTCCGGTCATGGAGCTTTACCAGCGTTCTCGCCCGCTCCCCGGGACCAAAGGCCAAAACCTTCCTTGTCCAGGCCGTATTTGACGTTGAGGAAGGCGTGAACGGCGCGGCGTACGCCTTCCGCGCGCGAAATTCCCAGCGTACGACAGCGAGCATCCAGATTGCGCATCTGGGCCGACGGGATATCAACTATGGTGCGGGGCATGGCTCGACCTCCGGTGTGCTAAGCAGCGGTTTTCTTGACGTTCGCAACGGGCTTGATGAAGTCCCGGTCACGGAATTTGGCTTCCAGAAATTGGCCGTTGGCGAGCAGCGCATCGGCGTCACCGCGCGCGAGATTGCCAACGACTTCTTTCATCTGGTCATCGAGAACGGTGAGCTGGTCCATCAACAGGTCGCGTGCGGTCTTGCCATCCTTCAGGACACGCGTCACCCGGAACATGGGCGGCAACGCGATGTAGTTTGCGAGCGTCTCCGGGAGATAGCGGGCGATCGTCTCCCGGACCGTGTAGAGATTGTCGTCGAACGCACGCGACTCCGCGAGCCGCGGCAGCACTTCCTGGATCGAGCGTCGGATGCTGTCCAGGCGACCGGCCATGGTAGGCGGCAACTGCGCGCGCGCTTGCTTCACGAGGCGATCGAAACGCTCGAGCAGAGCGTCGAACGACAGCGACTGCGTCAGGACCGGATCGAGGACCTGCGGTGCGGGAGTCGCGAAGTAGCCGGCGGCATACAGCGCGGCGGTAATCAACAGCCAACCCTCCCGGATGACACCCAGGAAGAGCAGCGCAGGTCCCAACAGGGCCGCGGCGCTCGCGACAATGTTGCGGGTGCTGTACAGGTACAGCAGTATTCGGGTGCTCAGCGGCAATTCGCTCATCTACGGGTCCGCATCATTCACTGGTAGCCACGGATCTCCCGGAAGACGTCCCTGAGATCGGCGCTGCGCCCATCGAACGACCGGCCGCCGGTCAGGCGCGCAATGTCGTCCAACTCGCTCGAGCTGGCCTCGCCGAACAGAATAGGAAAGGTGCGCACGGGGTCGGCCCCACCGGCACTGCGGCCCGCCCAACGCCGCCGGAACTCGTCGTACGGCAGGCCGAGGTTGTTCTTCCCATCGGTCAGCAGGACGACGCTCACCACTCGACCCGGATAGCGGGCCAGTTCCTGGTACGCCAGGTCATAGGCCAGGTCGAGCGTAGAAAAGATCGCCGTGCCACCGCCAGCATGCAGATTCTCGACAAAGTCGCGCAGCTCCCCTTCCGTTTGCGCTTTCCGGGCCTCGTTCTCGAAGTTGAAGCGCGAGGCGGGCCAGGGCGAGCCGGCAAACGGAATCAACATCACGTGCTCCCGATTCTGGAAGCGAGCATACCGTGCCGCCGAGCCTCGAGCATCCACTCCAGTCAATAACTCCAGGGCATGCTTGAGCGCTTCGAGACGCGGGCCGCGCATGGAGCCGCTCACATCGAGCAGGTAGATCGAGGTCGCGGCGCGCCGCAGCTCGGCCTGGTAGGAGCTGAGCACCGCATCAATGACGGCCAGGTTGTTGGGAAACGCAAGCTCCACCACGACGCCATCCGACAGGCGCGGAGAGTGTCTGGCGGTGGGGTCAGACGGGCGTAGGAAGGCGCGCTCCAGGGCGTTCGACTGGAAGGCGGGACTCTTCAGCGCGGCGACGAGCCGGTCGTATACCGCCCTCTTCTGCGGATCGAGCAACATCAGGGGATAGTCTGCCGAGATGACGCCGTCGCGTGGATAGATGAGGGTGAGCTTCTCGTGCAGCTCAGGTCGCTCGTCCAGGCGCAGCAGGAGCGCCTCGTAGTTCACGAGCCCATCCAGGCGGTCCTGCTCCCGGACATACGCATCGGCCAGCCATCCGGAGCTGCCGGCGGTCAGCTTCTGGCCGCTCAGGAAATCTTTCAGGGCCTTGTTGTCGACTTCCGCGGCGCCGAGATCCTCCGTCTTGCCCGCTGTCGAGGCGGCTACCGCGAACAACGCACTCATGCCGGTGTTCGAGCTGGTCGGGTTCGTCATGGCGTAGGCAAACTTGCCGTCCCTGACCGCTTGGGTGACATCACTCCAGCTGGGCGCCGTGTGATCCCAACCGAGAGCGTGTGATTTCGACTTTTTGACGCCCAGGGCAACGCGCGAATAGAAGAGCTTCTCCTTCGCGACCGCCTTTCTCGTCAGGGCCAGCGAAGGATAGGCTCCGTTGGGAGGCAGAATGGCGTCGACGGCATCTCCCTGGTTGACGCGGTCGACCATTTCGAGCGTCCCGGCGTATGCCAGCGCGACGTTCACGCCGGCCGACCGGGCCGCGTTGAGAATGTCCGGCTCGAGCTCCTTCAATTCGGAGCCCGCCAGAATGCGCAGGTCGGGCGCGGCGTGCGAACCCGCCGGGCCCCAGGAGTCGGCGCCGGCGCCAGGGCTCCCCGCGGCTCCAGGGGTCCCGGTCGCCGGGCGTCCGCCGGCACCACCGGAGCCGCCAGCGCCCCCGGAGCATCCCCAGAGCAACACGGCGGCAATGCAAGCGAGCAAACCTTTCATGGCTACAGCCGCACGTCACCCGACTTGACGTCCGCCGTCAGCGCCGCGGCTGACTCGCGCTGCCGCACCCGGTCCAGGTACGTCCGCGCCTTCGCAACCTCCTGCGACAGCGACTCGACAGTCTTCTGCATCGATTCGAGCGAGCGCGCCTTGAAGTCCGCGATCGCATCCATGGTCTGGTAGACGTTCTCGAACGACTTGCGCAGCTTCTCCACTTCAATCGTGCTGGAGGCAGCCTGCTGGTGGACCTCGCCCGTCTGCTTCTTGAGCATCTCGCTCGTGGTCTCGATCATGTTGCCCGTCGTGGTGTTGAGGGCGGAGATCTGGTCGAGAACCAGTTTCTGATTGATGAGAGCCTGCGCGACCATCACGGCCGTGCGCAGCGCCGCGACCGTCGTCGTGGTGGCGCGATCGACACCCTTGATGAGCTCGAAGTTGTTCTTGCGCAGCAGGTCCAGAGCCAGGTAGCCCTGGATGTTCACCGCCATCTGGGTGAGCAGGTCGGTCACCTTCTGCCGCGTATAGAAGAGCAACTCTTCGCGCACGACCCGCGCCCGCTGCGCGTCGCTCGCATCCAACGCCTTGGCCTTCGCATCGAGCGCGGTATCCAGCTTCTTGCCGAGATAGATGTATTTCTCGAGCCGCTCCATCAGGGCCCAGAGATTGACCTTCTCCTGCTCGATGGCGGCGTTGTCGCGCAGCAGCTCGTCCTTGCCGCGCTTCAAGGTCTCGACAATGGCGTTCAGGTGACTCTGCGAGGAGCGATACTGATCGAAGTACTCGTTCACCCGGTTGCCGAAGGGAATGAGACCCAGCAGCTTTCTCGGGGCGAACAGGTCGCCCTGGCTGGAGGGATCGAGCTTCTCCACCGTGGTGCGCAGGTCCACCAGCGCGCGCGAGATGTCGGAGCCGGAATCGAACAAGCCGTTTTTCAGGGTCTTGACCGGCCGGTCCAACAGCCGGTTGGAGACCCCGGCCGATTGCTCGACATCCTTGTTGCCCATGGTGTGGATCCGGTCCAGGCAGTCCTTGAACTTCGGATCCTGCTCATCCAGGCCGGTCATGGCGTCGATGAAGGCGCGCACCTGGGAGTCGAGCTCCGCCAGGTCCTCGGGCTTGAGTTTTACCCGGCCGCTCGCCGACTCGGGGGCCACCGCCTGCACGGGTTGCGGCGGGGTCAGTTGCAGGTCGGCCGGAGGCGTCAGCGCCTCGGGCGCCGGGGAGGTGTTGGTCGTAGTCGCAACGGTGTCGGAAGGGGACATCTGATGCTCCTTAGGGAAACTTCTGCTCTATACCGGTGATCATCTTTTCCAACCACTCGTTGCTCGGCGGATCGATGACGTCGACCACGGTGGGTGGCGTATGAATGCCATGTTTTTCCCAGAGCTCCGGTCCCCTGGTGTTGCCACCCGTGCGGTACCCATACTCGTGGGCGAGCTCCTGCAACGCCGGATCGTGCTCGAGCGCCTCTCCCAGCCGCCGTCCCTTGTCATTGAACGGGACGAGCACGTGCTTGGAGAACACGGTGGGCGTGGGGTACAACATGACCATGTCCCCGTGCAGCCGCTCCGGGTGCGCCAGCCAGAAGGTCACGACCTGCGACTCGTAGGCCACCAGCAAGGGCGTCTTACCCATTCCCAGTGCAAGGTAGTCCTCGAAGGGCGCGGCCGAGGAGCTCTCCTGGAACCCCTGGCGTAGAAACAGCTCGGTCATGAGCGGCAGAACCGTATCCACCTCGGCCTGGCTCTGCACCACCGACTGGCCGTTGGCGGTGTAGCTCGCCAATGACAGGTACATCGCGGCGCTGTTGGAAGTGCGCACGTCGGTGGAGTTGACCAGGACCGCCTTGTTGGTCGAGAACGCATCACTCCCAGCGAGCTCGTTCCAACGCTTGTGCGCCTCCATGAGCTTCAACAGCGCCGGCAGATCCGTGATGTAGTAATCGTTGTCACGCTCCGTGACGATGTGGTTCGCCTCCAGGATCTGCGCGATCGGCCGCCAGCTCGCGACCACAATCGGCGTATAAAACGGCGTGAACGTTTCGGACGCCTGCGCAAGCCGCTTCAGCTCCGCAGCCGCGGGAGCGCCCGAGGGAAATCCGAAGTCATCGTGTTGCGGGTTGAAACCGTGAGCAATGGCGCGCGAGCCCGCCTTCTCAACACTCACGATCAGATGTTCCCGCGACAGTTCCGCCTGTACTTTCGGGTCGGCGAAAAAGGCGTCCTTCTCAGAACCGATCAAACCGTGCACGGTGACGGTTTGCGCGACATCGAGGCGACGTTTCTCGGCAACGTCATGCTCGGTGCGTAAGCTGTCGTGTGAGTACCAGATGCCCCCTCCCACGGAGGCGAGCAGTACCAGTGCGACAGTGGGGCCGATCAGTTTGCGTATGTTCACGGCGGGGCCATGATGACGTCATCAGATGACGATATCAAGACAGCGCGACCACGGACCGGTCGGTATGCGCTAAGCCGTTCATTTGGCGGGATAAATGGTTTATTCCACAGGCCAGGCGGCCGCGTCGGGAGAATGCACCCGCGCTCAGTGGCCGGTGACGGCCATGGCCGCCAGGATCAGCCCCGCGCCCACGAGCGCGATGGCCCAAACAAGGTCCAGGTTGATCCAGCCCCGGCGCAAGAACGCCAATCCGACCCATTCATATACTATGAGCCCAACAGCTCCGGCGACACATAACATCGCCAGGGTGTGGATCCCAACAGCCGCGAGTGCGCCGAGGGCCGTCTGCCCTACCCCGCTCATGACATGCGCATGTTGGTCCGGCATTCCCAACAGGACGGGCAACAACATGAGACCGGCCCCGTGCGCGGTCGCCATCAGAAATGACCAGCCGACCAGTTGCAACGAGCTGACCTGCATGCCAAAGCGGCCGCGATGGCGCGCCAACAGGCGATAGACGCCAAAGCCGATCAGCAGCACGGCGCAGGCGATCTGCAGCGCGTTCAGGTCGATGAAGGCCCGCAAGGCACTCACGAGCAGCACCACCGCACTGATGGACAAGGCATGACCGGCAGCGATAGGCAGCAGAGATTGCAGCACCGCTTCGCGGCACTGCCGTTGCAGGCCGAGCGCGACCGCAAACAACCAGCCCATCGCGGGATTCAAGCCGTGAAACGCGCCCAGCCCGGCGAGCGCGAGCCACGGCCACGCACCTGTCACGGTGTCAGGAGTAGCAGAACGTATCCGACGATGAGTCACCGCCCTGCAGGCGGACCTGGTGGCTGCGGTAACCCGCCTCCGCCGGGAGGAAGAACTCCGGGTCGAGCCTCAGTCCGCCGTTGGGATCGGCGTCGCACTTGACCATCCAGCCCAGGATGCCGTCGGGATAGAACTGCTCATCCCAGGCCCGGTACAACCCGTTCGTGAAGTACACCCGGCGGCCGTCACGGCTCACCTCCACCATCTGCGGACCGCCATTGAGCGGACCGCTCGCCGGATGCGGGGAGCGTTTGACGATGCCGCCAAGTCGCACCGAGCCGGTCTGTCGCGGCTTGTGCGGATCCGACACGTCGTACTGCCGGATCTCACCCGTGCCCCAGCACGAAACGTACAGAAAACGATCGTCCAGGGAGAGGTTGATGTCCGCGATCAGCGGCGGCACGGCCTTGAAGCTTTTCAGCAGCGGCGGCAGCTGGTCGGGCTCGGCGGGTTCCGCGGGAATCTCGATGACCTTGCGGGCGGCCCACTGCCCGTTGTCGCGATACCAGAGCCAGACCGAGGAAGACAGGTCCTTCAGGCTGATGACCACTCCGGCGAAGCCGTAGGCTTTGCTCGGGTCGCGCGCCTGGCGCAGCTCGAGCACCATCTGCTGCTCCGCGCCCAGGTCGATCGACTGCAGGTGCTTGCGGCGCCGCAGGTCCCAGACGTGGAGCTGGTGCCCGTACTTGCCGCCCAGCAGCAGCTCCGGTACCAGGCCGTTCTCGATCATGTTCGGAGTGCCCCACTCGCTGGAGATCTGGATGTCGTGGCCCAGGTGCCAGGCGAAGTCATAAGCGAGTTGCTGGGTGCCCCGGTCCACTTCCCAGCGTCCCAACACGTCGAATGCATCGTGATCCAACAGCAGCACGCCACCCGGACCGTTGCCGTCGGGCGCCCCCAAGGCGCTCATGTAGATACCCTCGGGACCGCAGTGCAGCGTGTGCGGCCGTGAATAACCCGATCGGCGATGCAACTCCTCGGGCTCGATGACTTTGACGAGCCGCGGCTGCGCCGGGTCGGGCTTGGTGTCGAGGATATGGATGCGCGAGGAACGCAGCCCGGGAACCAGCAGGTAGCGTCGCTCGACGTGGGGATGTGGAGCATACGGACACAACGCCGAGCTGCAGGCATTCCAGCCGAAATGATGCAACTCATCGCCGGCATTCGGCATGGGCGTGCGGCCGATCAGCTTGCCGTACGTTGAGGAGGCCGGATTGAGATCGACGACCCCCAGGGCGTCCGGGCGGTCTCCTGCCGAGCTCAGGATTGCCAGGTAGGCGAGTTTCTCGGGTGGGGCCTGCATTGCCATGCGGGCCGAAGGATAGAAAGTCGGGTCAGGTGTCCAGCCCATGGGAGACCTCCGCACACGCTTTTCTAACGCGAGCGTATCACGATTCGAGCGGTCTCCTCGTCCGCCTCGACCGCAAAGACACGCTCCAGGCTGTTGATCCAGCCGGAAATGTTGTTCCGCTCCACCGTCCCCGTGATGATGATCGCTCCCAGGTCGGGCTGCTCCAGAACGATGGGCTTCGGCGCATACCGATTCACTTCCTCGAGCACGTAGCGTAGCGGTTGCAGGCGGAACGCGAGCCGCCCGGTCTGCCAGGATGTTGCGGCCGCGGGATCCTCCACCTCGGTCGGTTCTTCGATTCCGGCGCTGCCGGCGGTTGTCTGTTGCCCTGCGTCCAGGTGCACGGTGCGCAGCTTGGGACGGAACTGCTGTAACACCGACACGGGCAGGAAGTGAGCCGCGGGCTCCACCAACACCCGTCCTTCCGTAACCGACACGATCGCGCGATCGCTGTCGCGCTGAATGTCGAAGGCCGTTCCCAGGGCCACGATCGTCGCATCACCCACGTGCACCTCGAACGGACGGTCGGGATCCTTGGCGACGACAAACAACGCCTCGCCTTTCAAGAGCTCCACCGAACGCACCCGCGGCGAGACGGTCACGGAGATTCGAGTGTCCCCCCCTAACGCGATGGTCGATCCGTCGCCCAGGGCGATGTTGCGATTCTCGCCGACGGCGGTGACGTACATCCTGGCAGGGCTCGCCTGCCACAGCACGACGGACAATATGAAAGCGACTCCCGCCAACAACGCCGCCAGGGCAAGCGTCGTCCAGGGGGGCGTCGATTTTTCCTTCCATTCTTTCAGCGGCACCGACGCGTCGTAAGAGTCCCTCGCCAGCTCACGTTCGCGGACCTCCGGAGGCAAAGGAACTCTGCACAGGACTTGAGACAGCGCCTCGATCCGCGTAAAGGCGCGGGCGTTAGCGGGACTCTCGTTGAGCCACGCCTGCCACGCGAGCGTATCCTCGATCGACACCTCGGAGCCTTGCAGCCGCACGAACCAGTCAGCCGCTGCCTGGTGCGTAGGATCGCGCTCGATATCAGCGGGGATCGACATACCCGGGTTAGTCATGGTGCTCGAGATCCATCTGTTCGCGGCAGCGGAGCAGTGCCCGCACCACATATTTGCGCACCATGCTGTCCGTGATCCCCAGCCGGGTTGCGATCGTCACGGCATCCAGGCCGTGGATCTGGCTCATGACGAAGGCGGCCCGGCACTTGGGTGGCATGGATTCGATCAGGTTGCCGAGGCGCCGTAGCGTCTGCTCGCCGGCGACCCACCGTTCCGGCGTGCGGTTCTCGGTGAATTCCGTGAACAGTTGTCCGTTCCCGGTGACCCGGTCGTAGCTCTGATCGCGCCGGCGCCGGTCGATAGCGATGTTGGCCGCGGTCTTGAACAGGAACGCGCGCAGATAGCTCACGGCGCCCGGCTGATCCAGGCTGAGCAACCTGACATAAGCTTCCTGGGCAACCTCGAGTGCCTCGTTGTGGGAACCCACGCGACCGCGCAGAAATCGGACCAAAGCCTCGTTGTGCTCGCGAAACAACCGTTCGATCACGGCGGCGCGCGCTGCCCCGTCGGCGGGCGCGACCTCAGCCACCTCATCGATGTTCGTAGGTCCTGGCATTGCAGTAGAGCTTAGACGAACAAGTGGCCCGAACCGGG
>Ga0268266_10001552_pt1 | contig 26881 bp, 26 predicted proteins | sample KBSS13metaG_FD_190356 | JGI IMG/M metagenome (GOLD analysis project Ga0268266, IMG submission 190356) | Switchgrass rhizosphere microbial communities from Kellogg Biological Station, Michigan, USA - KBS S1-3 metaG (SPAdes) (version 2) | ecosystem: Host-associated > Plants > Roots > Rhizosphere... | reverse complement strand
GCTGGCCGGTCAGGGTGATTTCGTCGTATTGAGCGCCGTTCAGCAGGGCCTCGCTGAGCATATTGCGGCGGGTGCCCTCTTTGGCGGAATCAGGAACGTCCTTCGGAAAGTCAGGGCCTTCCTTGGCCCGCAGGTCGGGCTCATCAACAGCCAGTTGCCCTACTGGAACGTGCAGCTCGAATGTTGAGTGCTCGATGTCATCGGGCACATAGAAGGTACCGCTGATGTCATGCGATGCGATGACGTGGTTGTGGCCGAATTTCGCGAGCGTTCCGCCGCGGAACGCCAGAATGGTCAAGAGGGATTCGCCCCTTGCTACATCGTACGGGCGCCCCTCGTGCCGCTGGGCGGGCGCCGCCGGCGCTATTTTTGTAGTTGCCGCGGGCTCGGGGCCTTTGGGTCGGGTGGGACATCCTGCCAAGGAGGTAAGGACCAGTCCCGCGACTGAAACACTCAGAAGCAGGTATCGGCTTTCCATTCGCATGTAAGATCAGTCTCCATGAGCATCCGAAATACGCCCACCCGCTGGGGCCACATCGCACAATTTCTGCACTGGCTGATTGTCATACTGATCATCATCCAGGTGATCCTCGCGAATATCGCCGAGGATCTGCCCATCGGGCCGAAGAAGATCGAAGTGTATGCGTGGCACAAGTCGGTGGGCATCACCGTTCTGTGTCTCGCGATCCTGCGGCTGCTGTGGCGTTGGGCAAACCCCACTCCGGAGCTGCCCTCCACACTGAAGCCGTACGAGCGCATGCTCGCCAAGGTCACCCACTTCGGCCTGTACCTGCTGCTGTTCGCCCAGCCGCTCACCGGCTGGATGATGACCTCAGCGCGTGGGTTCCCGGTGAGCTGGTTTGGGTTCTTGCAGTTGCCGGATTTTGTGCCGAGGAATCAGGCGCTCTACAACGCCTTGAAGGACACCCACGATACGCTGGCGCTGGTCCTGTATGTGATTGTGTTCCTGCACGTGGCGGCTGCCCTGAAGCATCACTTCTTCCTGAAGGATGACGTCCTGCGCCGCATGCTGCCGTTTACTAAGAGGTAGATCGAATGAGATTGTTGGTTTCGAGTGTTGTTTCCCTGCTCGCGGCGGGTCTCGCAGCCGGCACGGCCGGCGCGATCGCCGCTGACGCGCACTACACCCTGGATCCTGCCAAGAGCGCCCTGGAGTATCAGTTCACGCAGGCGGGTGCCCTGAACAAGGGCAAGTTCACCAAGTACTCGGTCACGCTCGATGTGGCGGCCGATGCGCCCAGCAAGCTGGACGTTGTTATCGAGATGGCCTCGCTCAATACCGGCGACCAGGAACGCGACGACACTCTGAAGACGGCTGACCTGTTTTCCGTAGCCAAGTTTCCGCAGTCGCATTTCACCTCGACCCAGATCACCAAGACCGCCAATGGCTACGACGCCGCGGGCAAGCTGACGATCCGCGGCGTTACCAAGGATGTCCATGTGCCGTTTACATTCTCGGCGGCGAATGGATCACTGATCGGCAAGGTCCGTCTCGAGCGACTCGACTACGGTGTCGGTCAGGGCGACTGGAAGGCCACCGACCAGGTTGGCAACGACGTGACGGTGTCGTACGCGCTGAAGTTGGTCGCCGGGCACTAGCCCGGCATCACTGTTGGTAACTGTGTAGTTTTGATGTGCACAGGTCGTAGATGGACCCCATCAACACCTGCACCGAATGCGTCATCGCAATCTCGATGCCCTTGAGCGCGGCTTCCTTGATGACCCGTGTCAGAGCATCGAGTTGCTCCGGTGTCAGATTCTCGGGGAGTTTGGTGGTGATCTGTACAGAGGGCACTTCCTCCACGATTTCCCGGAGCACGTGGTAGACGCAGTCCGCCTTGGCGCGCATCAGGCTTTCATCGTCTCCGAACAAGGAGCCGATGGTGACCAGCCCATCCACGGTCTTTTCGTGGGTTTGTTCCCACTCACGCTCCGTTCCGAAGGCGACATGTATGACTTCACCCATAGTGGACCATCCGCGTGTTCACTCATGGGCAAGGTCGCAAGTTCTGTACCCCGCCTACGGCTTGCGGATTCGGTCCCCGATGGGGGAGCCATCGCGGCGTTTCATCCCTTCCGGGGTGGCCATCATGTCGACGTCGGGATCAGAATAGTAAACGTGGTCCTGAGCGTCGCGATTACTGACCTCGAGGTAGACCGCGGGTTTGTCACTGCGGTTGATCAGCTGATGCCCGTCTTTTGCACCTGCAGCAAATCCGGCGCAAGCGCCGGCCTTCAGCACCTGCTCACCGCCGTCGGTGCGCAGGATGACTTCGCCTTCGAGCACGAAGATGAATTCTTCTTCGTGCGTATGCCAGTGGCGCATGGACGATTCCTTGCCTGGGGGCAGGGTCGTGCGGTTGATGCCGATCTTGGTCAGTCCGAGTTGCTCACCCAGCTCCCGCTTTTCGCGGGGCATTACCCGGGACCGATACGGTTCCGGGTAGCCCGTCCGAGAAACGGGAGTGACGGCGAGCGAATCCAACGCGGGTTTGATCAGCGGCACAACAGCCTCACTTCTTGCGCGCGGGCTTCTTCGCCTTTGCCGACGCCTTCTTCTTCGCAGCTTTGACCGGCGCCTTCTTCACCGGCGCGGCCTTCTTCTCAGAAGACTTCTTCGCCGCGGCTTTATTCCCTGCGGGTTTGGCTGCCGGGTTGGCCGCGGTTTTCTTCGCGGCCTTCTTGCCGGCCGACTTCGCCGCAGCGGATTTGCCCGCAGGTTTCGCAACGGCTGACTTTGCGCCCGCGGTTTTACCGGCAGACTTTGCTCCCGCCTTCGTGCCCGCGGACTGACCACCAGCCTTTGCGCCGCCCTTGGCACCAGCAGAATTACCGGCAGTAGGTTTACCGCCAGCCGATTTCGCGGCGCCCTTTCCGGCGGACTTCTTCGTCGGCGCCGGCTCAGCGTCATCGTCGTTGGCCGACTCGAGCGCGGGAGCGGCAGCTGCGGGTGCCGGGGCGGCGGCGGGCATGCCTTCCGTGCCTCGCAGCTGATCGAGAATCGCCGGGTTCTCCAACGTCGACACGTCCTGCAGAATCTCCTCGCCGCGCGCAACCGACCTCAACAACCGGCGCATGATCTTGCCCGAGCGCGTCTTGGGCAGGTTGTCAGAAAACCGGATGTCATCCGGCTTGGCAATCGCGCCCACCTGCTCTCCCACCCAGTTGCGCAACTCAGTGACCAACGCACTGACATCCCCAGTCGGGCGCTCCCCACGCAACACCACGAAGGCAAACACAGCCTCGCCCTTAACCTCGTGCGGCCGTCCAACCACGGCTGCTTCAGCAACCCGCGGATTGGCAACCAACGCCGACTCGATCTCCATCGTCCCCAACCGATGACCCGCCACATTCAACACGTCATCGATGCGCCCCATGATCCAGAAGTAGCCATCCTTATCCCGACGCGCGCTGTCGCCGGCAACATAGTACTTGTTGTTGAACTTCTCCCAATACGAGGCGATGTACCGGTCATTGTCACGCCACAACGTACGCAACATCGCAGGCCACGGCTTCTTGATGACGAGATACCCACCGGCCTCAGGACGAGTCACCGGCTTCCCATGATCATCAACAATGTCGGCGTCAATGCCCGGCAGCGGGATAGTGCACGACCCCGGCTTGGTAGCCGTGGTCGCCGGCAGCGGCGAAATCATGATCGCGCCCGTCTCCGTCTGCCACCAGGTATCCACGATCGGGCAGCGCTCTTTACCGATCACGCGGTGATACCACATCCACGCCTCGGGATTGATCGGCTCACCCACCGTACCCAACAGTCTGAGCTTGGACAGATCATACTGTGCAGGCCAATGGTCACCGAGCTTCATCAAAGCGCGGATCGCCGTCGGCGCCGTATAGAAAATGGTCACCCCGTGAGTCTGGCAGATCTTCCAGAACCGGCCGGCGTTCGGCGTCGTCGGCGCACCTTCATACAACACGATGGTCGCCCCACACGCCAATGGGCCATAGGCAACATAACTGTGCCCCGTAACCCAACCCACATCGGCTGTACACCAGAATACATCGTCATCCTGCAGGTCAAACACCCAACGGCTCGACAGCTTCGCCTGCAGCAGATAGCCGCCGCTGGAATGTTGAATTCCCTTGGGCTTGCCGGTTGAGCCGGAGGTATACAACAGGAACAGCGGATGCTCGGCCTCGACCCACTCGGGCTCGAGTGTCGGCTGATGCCCCTCGATGGCGTCGTCCCACCAGACATCGCGCTTTGGATCCATGACGACGCGCTTACCTGTACGCTCGAGCACGATGACTTTCTTGACGCTGGGGCAGCCCTCAGCCAACGCCTTATCCGCAGCCGCCTTTAGCTCGACGACGTTTCCGCCGCGCCAACCGCCGTCAGCGGTGATAACGACTTTCGCCTCAGTGTCGATGATGCGGTCCCGCAGCGCAGGCGCCGAGAAGCCGCCGAAAACCACGGAGTGAATGGCACCAATGCGGGCGCACGCATGCATCGCGATCACCGTCTCCGGGACCAGCGGCATATAAATGATCACGCGATCGCCCTTCTCAACGCCCTGCGCACGCAGAGCACTGGCAAAGCGACAAACCTCGGCGTGCAGTTCCCGATAGCTCAGGTGGCGAGTGCCACCGTTCTCGGCCTCAAAAATAATTGCAGTCTTGTGACCACGCTCAGCGAGGTGCACATCGAGACAATTGAACGACACGTTGAGGCGACCGTCGTTGAACCATCGATAGTTCGGCGCATCGGAATCGTCAAGAGCCTCCGTGAACGGCTCCTGCCATACCAGTTCCTTGCGGGCCAGATCCGCCCAGAACCCCACATGATCGGCGGCCGCAGCGCTCCGGAGCTGCTCCAGGTCGACTGGCTTCAGGCCAGCCTTCGCGGTAAAGGCTTCCGGCGGGGGGAACGACCGTTCTTCCAGCAACACCGACTCGATGTTCTTCGCATCCATAAATCTGCCCCCTTTTTAGAGCACTGAAACACTCAACGTGTGCATATTTGAGCATAGCGGAGTGCCAAACGGCACACTCCATCCAAGTAGCGCCGGGTGATGCTTGGCACGACGGCTTTTTTTGGCGTAGAACGGCGGTTACCCTGCCGTATTGCGTATGCTGACTTTGCGTCACATCCACTTCTGCTGGCTCGTCGCGCTGTTTCCGTCGCTGCTGCTGACGGGGTGCGGTTCGAGCACTGCGACGCGTCCCGTGCTCGCGGCGACCTGCATGCAAATAGGCGGCGCGCGTGAGAGTACGCTGAACGTCAAGGCGCCGGACGACGGAACGTTGCGTTTCCAGATTCAGGAGCGCGGGATATCGGTCGTCGCCACTCTGGACGGCGATACCGCTACCGCCGGCGAAACTCCTGTTGAACGCCTCGGTACCATCGACCTGGTGGCTCCCGTCAAACGCGGTGACAGCCATTTGGTCAGCGTTAAGGCAAATGATTCGCCGGACATCACCGCTGAGGTGTGTGTCCGCGCCGATCTGATTGCTGTTTCCGACGAGGTCCGCACATCCGCCGCGACCGCATTCGCGAACGCGGGACGCGCGACTCGAACCTTTGATTGGAACAAGGCGTTCGATCAATACCTGACGGCCGCGCGTCGATTCGATCAGTTGGGCGAGCGACACTCGTCCGGTGCCGCCCGTCAGGCCATGGCCGAAATCGCCTACAGGCGCTTCGACAACAAGCGTGACGTCTACGCGCTGGCCAGCCAAGCATTGGCCGACTACGGTGAAGGTGCCGAATCCTTTATCCGAGGAGCGTTGATCGGACTGCAGAGCAAGGCGCTCTTCGAGATGCCCGACCTCGAGATCAGCGCCATTGCGCCTGAGATACGACGTCTCCTCGCATCGGCTCGTAAAGCTCTGCGCACTTCGCCGATCGGCTCGCGGGAATTGCCGCGTCTGAAGATCATGGAAGGTTTTCTGGAATATCGCCTCGAAGCCCCCGGGCCTGCGCGCGCCGCGTTCATAGAGGCCGCGCACAGCTGTCAGCAGATGCGCGACTGGGGTTGTTATGCGCGAGCCAACCAGAATCTGGCCGCGTTGGCCTACGAGAGCAAGAACTACACCGCGGCCATGTTTGCTTTTGGCGACGCTCTGAGACAACTCCCGCCCGAGCTCGATCCGAAGCTGGCGGCGGAGATCTGGGCCAACTACGGCGCCATGCAGGGCAAAGTGGGCCTGTTTGGCAGCAGTCAGCGCTCGTATGCCACGGCGATGCGCGTATACGGGCAGCTCGGTGATTGCCAGGGAGTCCGCCGCAGCCTGCAGCACTCGGGCATTCTGATGGTCCAGCTCGGAAGTCTCAGCGACGCGAAAAATGACTTGCAGCAAGCCGTGTCCCTCGATTGCACCGAGCTGCTCGCCAGTGCCGGCCGTCCGAGCACTCGCAATACAACCGCTCCGTGGTGCACCCGACTGCTCAATCCGGAGGAGCTCACGACCGAAGACAAAACGATCCTGCTGTATTCACTGGTGTCCTTGGGGCGCGCATTGCAGTTGGAAGGGGATTCGGCGCGCGCCATGCAATGTCTGGATGCTGCGATCCCGTATGCAGGTGTCGGCCGACTGCAAGTCCCACTCGCAATAGCCCGCGGCGAGGTCCTTCTCGACAACGACAAACCGACTGACGCACGCAGCTCGTTCGAGCGCGCATTGCACATCGCGGATGAAGCCCAGGGTCCCCACGAGTATCGCGGCTACGCGCAGCTCGGCATCGCGAAATCGGCCCTCCTGGCCGGCGATTCCAACCGGGCCGTCCAGGACGCGCTGAGTGCAACAGAAGCCGGCGTCAAACGCGGGGACATCGAGCAGACCGTGACGGCATTGAAAGTGCTCGCCGAGGGCTATCGCGGGCTGAAACAACCTGAGCAGGCGGCGAAAACATTGCAGACCGCGGTCAGTCTGATCGAGACCGTGCCGACCGACGAGCTCGACGGCGAAAAGCGCGCCACCTACCTGGCCACTCAGCACAGCGTCTTTTCGGAGCTGACCGACCTGTATGCCTCCGATGACCAGACCACTGCGCCGGCTTTCCTAACTTCCGAACGGGGCCGGGCCCGGAGCCTGCGCTACGCCGCCAGCCAGACCCAAGGTGACACGCCTGTGGATCCTACGACGCTACCTACAGCCCGCTACCAGCAGATGCTGCAACATGTTGTCGAGTTGACCGCATCTAAAACAAACCTCCTGGACGCGCTCGCGCAGGAAGCGACGCATGAGGGCCATGCGGACGATCCGTTTGACCAGCAGCGGCTCACCCGCACGCTCGGGCAACTGAAAGCCACCCTCGTCGAGTATTCTGCCGGCCCGCGCGACATGTTTGCTTTCATCGCGAACGACAGCGGCCTGCGGGTCGTGCGCCTGGGGGACCGCCAGAAGATCTCCGCCGCGGCCGCCGACCTGCACGATCGGCTGCTCGATCCGGAATCGCCGCGGTCCGACATACGCGCATCCGCCCGGCAGCTCGCGGAGTTGGTGTTGTGGCCATTGACCGCGCAGCTCGGCGCCAGGCGCCTCATCTTTGTGCCGGACGAAGGGCTGCATACGATCCCCTTCAACATCCTGCCCTGGTCGGCAACGGCATCGGACCAGTTGGTTCTGCAACATGCGGAAGTCGCAATCGTCCCCTCGGCCAGGTTCCTGACCCGTATGCAGGCCAACATGCCGGCGCGTGACAGCGCGCCGCGTGTCGAGTTGCTGGGCGACCCGGTATTCAGGATCGCCGATTGGCACCACGAGTGCGCTGACCCGTTGAGTGGCCAGAAGACGGCACGCACGACGCGCGCCGCTTCAGACTGGACCGAGTCACTGCCCCGCCTTCCCGGCAGTCGCGCTGAAGTGCAGATGGTAGCTCGTCTCACTCAACAGACCCGGCCCTCCAGTCACGTGGAAACACTGCTGGGATGCGCGGCCGTTCCGTCCGCCTTGCGACGTGCAGCCAGCGGGCGCGTCGATCTCCTGCACATTGCAACTCACGCGCGTGTGGATTCGCAGCGTCCGCGACTTTCATCGTTAGCCCTGACACCAGAAAACTCGGACGACCCGAGATCAGGCGCATTCGGCCTGCTGGACATCCTCGGCTTGAAGTTGAGTGCCAACCTCGTCGTTCTGAGTGCCTGCGAAACCTCACGGGGACGGTTGTTACCGGGCGAAGGCGTTCTCGGCCCGGCACAGGCATTTCTTCAGGCGGGGGCAGGCGCTGTGATCGCGAGCTACTGGCGGGTAGACGATCAGGCGACCTCCGCTTTTATGCAACGGTTTTACAAATACCTGCTTTCCGAGCGTCTGCCGGCTGCGACGGCCCTGCGAAGGGCGCAATTGGACGAGGCGGAAGCCTCCAGCTCGTATGATTGGGCCGCGTTTTCTCTGTACGGCTGGCCTGACAGCTCCATTTAACCGTGTTCTTTCGTGCGCCTTTCGTGCCGCACCCTCAAGATTTCCTGAGATAACGAACGAGGTCGCAGCAGTGATCTCCCGGCGGATTCATTGCCACCGCCCACTTCAGGAGCTCACCCATGCGTTTTTCCCGTAATGTCATCCTGGCCTCAGCCATCGCCGTGCAGTGTTTGTTTGGAGGACTGGCCGCCGCCCCGGCCCGGGCCGCCGATATTCCCGACAATTTCTTCATGGAGTGGACGGTGTCCAAGAACTGCACCGAGCAACATGTGGGCCTCGCCGCCCGTGTGGCCTCGGGCCTCAAGTTCAAGATTTCCCGGGATGCGCAGGCCGCTGATGGAAGTTATGTCTTCCAGGCTGAGAACACGGGAAAACAGCGCTGGAATGCCGGCTGGGACGGCATCAAGCTGCAATATCGCCCGGGCACGGCCATGCAGACGTTGCCGGCTGATTTCGAGTGCATTCCCGGCCAGGAAGCGAGCAATTCCTTCCTCGCCATGTCCAACTATGCGGTGGCTACCGAGCCGCAGTACGAGCAGGGTCACTGGTACGCCCTGGCTCGCATCCACGGCCAGTTGGAACATATTCTGATTTTCCCCAGCAGCGCGGCGACGGGCCCGAAAGCTGTGATCATCATGCAGTCGGTCAACGCAGCGAATTCCCTGCAGCTCGATGACAACGGCACGATCCACGTCAATTGAGCCCAGTGAATTGACCAAGTGATCCGCCGAAGGACGGACGAGCTTGGGCGAGGCTCGTCCGTTCGCATCTGACTTTCGTCCCGTTCGCCTACAATAGGCCGCATGACGCGCCGCACTGTCCCCGTTGCCGGCCTTTGCGGCCTCTTGGCTATTTTTGGGTCCCAATCGTGGGGGCAGGCGACGCCTGAGCGGACGCCGTTTCAGTGTCAGCCTGTTGCGTGCTCAACACTGTCGCCCTCTCTTCCCGTAGACGCCCCTGATAACAACGACTGCGCGTATCGCGCGGGCAATCTTTGGTGGGTTGACTATGTTGCCGGGTCACTGGCTTGGAATGACCACAGGTCGGTCAAGCCTGTCATAGTCGCCATATTCGATGATGGCGCTTTTATCGATCACGAGGATCTGCGCAATCAGCTCTGGACCAACGAAGCCGAGGCGCACGGCAAACCGGGTGCCGACGATGACGGCAACGGTTATGTAGACGATGTTCACGGCTGGGACTTCGTGGACAACAGCCCGGACGTATCCCCCAAAGGCGAATGCCAGAGTCGGGTGAGCCACGGCACGGCGATGGCGAGCCTGGTCGCGGCCGAACGAAACAATGGCACCGGAATTGCGGCACCGGGATCGGACGGTGCGCGTTTAATGATCCTGCGTGTCGTCGGTTGTCATGGCGGTGTCAATGACGACGCAAATCCCGAACGCCTCGTGCGGGCGTTGGATTATGCAACAAGGATGGGAGCACAGATTTTGAGTTTCAGTTCGCACTGGTATGCCACCACGCCCGAGCTCGACGCGGCGTTTGAGGAGATCGCGGAAAAGCGTGACGCGCGTCACGCTGCAATCGTGGTCGCCAGCGTGCCTAATAAGGGAGAACCGCGAGCCGGTTATCCGGCGGCGTACACCTTTCGGCGTATCGTCCGTGCAATACCCATTGGAAACGAGGACATGATCTCCCCAGGAACCACGGTCGCCCCGGACGGGCTCAACCTAGGTGCGCCAAGCGCGTGCGTAATCGGTGCAGGGAAGCCGCCCGACTCCTACCGAGTGGACCAGGGGAGTTCGAACTCGACAGCGATTCTATCGGGATTACTAGCCGGCATATGGGCGAGCCCGCCCTATGATAAATTGACTACTGACGAGTTCCTGGCAAGGGTCGTACAAGGGCGGATGGTCGCATCTCCGCGGCGTTCGAAGCCTGGGTCACGGGCCCCGTATCTCAACGGGGTGCCGCTAGCCGATGCTTGTCTTCTGGAAACGGAGCGCCGGAAAGCGCGCGTTTGTCCCCAGCCAGGATCGCAGCGGGAACCGCGTCCATGAACTATACAGAATCGACGACGGCAAACGTCCGCGCCGAAAAGCCGCTCGAAACGAGCGATAGCGGCGATTTGTCCCTTGTAGAAGCCGTGGCCGAGCGCACCGGCCTGCAAAATCAACTTTACGTGAGATATCGGAGGCCTTTGCTACAGGTATTCCTCCACAGGCGTATCGCACGCGATGCGGCTGAGGACCTGTTGCAACGCACGTTCCTGCAGGCGATCAAAAAGATTCGCACTGAAGGACTGGATGACCCGAGCAATCTGGGAGGCTATCTCTATCGCACGGCCTGTAAGCTCGCCACCGCCTACTGGCGCGGTGAGCTGTCGAGGCGGCACGACAACGATCGCGAGCTGCTGTCGAACCTCAAGGACGAGGCTTTGTCCCTCGAGGAGCGACTCGACCACGAGCAACTCGCGAAGGTGGTTCGCGATCTCATGGTGCACCTGCCCGTGCAGCGCGACCGTGAAGTGTTGGAACGGTATTACCTCCATGAAGAGCCTCGCACCGTCATACGAGAGTCTTTGCAATTGACTGACATGCAGTTCAACCAGGTCCTCTGGCGCGCCCGGCAGCGCTTCGGCGACATCCTTCGCAGGCACGGCCTCACCAACGGCGAGACCGGGTCGGCGCAATTGACTCGTGAGGGATAGGGAGAACCATGGACCATATACAGTTCAAAGCCAATCAGACTGCCGCGGGCTATGTAGCCAACGGCCTCGACGAGAGTACCCAGGAGGCGTTCGAGCTCCACATGATGGGTTGCTCGGAGTGTGTCGCGGATGTGGAAGTCTGGCGGGCCATCAAGTTGGAAATGCCGCGGCAACAGGCCGAGGTGCGTACGTTGACTCCACGGCGCAAGCTGGCCGCGTTCAGCGACTGGCGCATGGCGGCCTCGCTGGTAGGCGCCGGCGTCATCGGGGCGACAGGAGGCTGGTTGGGAAAAGCCACAACGGCCACGGACCTGGATTCGACCCGGACGGTGGTGTTCAACCTCCCTTCCGTGTCACGCGGTGCGGACGAGTGCACCGCTATGCGACTAGCGTCAGACACCCGCTTAGCCGTCCTCCGTGTGCCGGGGATTTCAAAGGATCTGCATGTGGTCGCTCTCGACTCCGAAAGACGCGAGCTGCCGGCCGCCGCCTACACTTCCCGGATCCAACCTGACGGCAGTCAGTTGTTGAAGATCGACGCCTCACTGCTGGCGGGGCGCCAGGTTCACCTGGAAGCCCGTCGGACCGACGGCAGCGGCGAGCCCCTCGGCTGCATTACCGGCACAGTGCCCTAGTCGAGAGCCAACTGCGTCAGTCGCTCTCCCTGGCGCCGTAGGAAAGGGCCGAACCCGAGGTGGTCGTACAGGCCACCGAGGGCTGACATGTCGGGCAATCGGCGTCGAAGCCCTTCTTCGCCGGTCCCGAGATCCATATCACAGGTGATCCGCGTGAGCCGCTGGGCAAGGTAGACGGACTCGCGACACTCGCGGAGCTTGTCCATGAGCGTCTTCGAGCCGCGCAGCTTCAGCGCCGCCACCCGCGACAGATTCCCGTACAGATCATCCAGCGATTCGAATTCCTTCATGAGCGAGGCGGCCGTCTTGGGCCCCACACCCGGGACGCCCGGAATGTTGTCGCTCGTGTCGCCCGTCAACGCGAGAAAGTCCGCGAAGCGCTCGGGAGCCACTCCATAGTGCCGCTCGATGTCGCGGTAACCAAACTGATCGCGCGCGCCATAATCCCAGAACAGGTCTCCGTCACGCACCAACTGCGCCAGGTCCTTGTCGCGCGTAATGAACGCTGAGCGCACTCCCGCTTCCCGCATCTGACACGAGAGCGTGCCGATGATGTCATCGGCCTCGTACTCCGGGTGCGTGAACACGGCCAGTCCCAGGCACCGGCACACTTCGCGGCAATGTTCGAATTGCGCCAGCAGGTCCACGGGATGCGGATCGCGATTGGCTTTGTAAGCCGGATAGATCCGGCTGCGATAGGAGTTGGGCAGCCGCTGATCAAAAGCCACGGCCATGTGTCTCGGCCGCACGCGCTCGATCAGATCGCCGATGAAGCGCGCAAAACCAAACACCGCGTGGGTGGGGTTGCCATCGCGATCGACCATTCCGGGATATGCAGAGTGATACGCGCGGAATACATACACCGACGCGTCAACGAGAAATATCAACGTCTGCGTCTCACGACAACCAGCGTTGGATGCGATCGTGCAGCGGGCTCGTGCGCGGGAAGTGAGCGAGCAGGTATTCCATCTGGTCCGCGAGCACGCGCCGCCCTTTGAGGAAAATATATTCCGCATAGGTCGGCGTGAACGGCACTGCAATGAGCTGCATTTTTGCCTGCTCCGGCGTGCGCGAGGCCTTCTGATTGTTACAACGGCGACAGGCCGTTACGACATTGGTCCAGACATCGATGCCGCCCTGGCTGAAAGGCCTGATGTGATCCCGCGACAGCTCGCGAGTTGGAAAGCGCAGGCCGCAGTACATGCACAGAAAGGCATCGCGCCGAAACAGCGTCTGATTGTTCAAAGGTGGAACATAGTCGTGCCGGGTGTTGCCCGGATTACCGGTATGGCCCACTGTGGCCACAATCGAGTTGACTTCGAGCACCGTGCGAAGTCCACTCGCTGCGTTGACACCACCGAAGAGTTTGTAGAGTGGAGATCCACAGGTATAAGCGACCTGTTCCTGATGATAGAGTCGTGCCGCTTCCTTGTAGTCGATCCATTCGAGGGGCATACCGGCGATATCGGTACGCAGGACCAATTGCGAGAGAGAACGGGCTCCCGGGCTCGCGACGATCCGCAAGTCATCCTGGTTGCCGAGGTCGGCGCGGTCTAGATCTATGCCTAGCATGGGCGCTGTAAGATAAAGCACTTTTATGCAAGAATTCAACAACGCAACGTCTTAATTCGCCTGGGAATTTCCAAATGCCAGTCATCATAGGCGCGCTTCGTGAAAGCGCGCCGCAAGAAACGCGCGTCAGCCTCACGCCCGAGATTGTCGGCAAACTCACCCAGGCGGGCGCCAAGGTCCTCGTTGAGAGGGGTCTCGGCGCACTCGCCCGATTCCCTGATGATGCCTACAAGAACGCGGCTTGGGCGGATTCGCCGACCGCCGTCCTGGATCAGGCACAGGTTCTGCTCACTGTACAGCCCTTGTCTGTCGAACAGATTACGCGTCTGAAGGCGGGGACGGTAGTCGTCGGCTACATGCAGGCCTATAGCCGGAAGGCCGAAGTGAAGGCCCTGCAGGAACGGGGTATCACCAGTTTTGCCATGGAATTCATTCCGCGCATATCGCGGGCCCAGTCCATGGACGCCCTTTCGTCCCAGGCTGCCATCGCCGGCTACAAGGCCGTGCTGATCGCCGCCGACAATCTGCCGAAGTTTCTGCCGATGCTGACGACCGCGGCCGGCACGATCAGGCCTTCGATGGTGCTGGTGATCGGTGCCGGCGTCGCCGGGCTCCAAGCCATCGCCACGGCTAAGCGACTGGGTGCCGTCGTCGAAGCCTATGACGTGCGTAGCGCGACCAAAGAGCAGGTGAAGTCGTTGGGCGCGAAGTTTGTTGATACGGGCGTCAGCGCGGATGGCGTTGGCGGCTACGCCCGCGAGCTGACGGCTGAGGAAAAGGCCAAACAACAGGAAGTGCTGGACTCACGGATTGCCGCCGCGGACGCGGTGGTTACGACCGCCGCTGTGCCGGGCCGGCCGGCTCCGAAGCTCATCTCCCGGAGCGTTGTGGAGCGCATGCGGCCGGGCTCGGTGATCGTGGACATTGCCGCCGAGCAAGGCGGCAACTGCGAGCTCACCCGGGCGGGAGAGATCGTCGATCACAACGGCGTGAAAATCATCGGCGCCGTCAACCTGCCGGCGCATCTCGGCTACAACGCGAGCGAGATGTACTCACGCAACCTGTTCAACTTCCTGAAGCCCGCCATCAACCAGAGCGGCGAGCTCGAGATCGATTGGAACGACGAAGTCTTCGCCCAGTCGTGCCTGACGCACAACGGCGAAATCAAACACGAACAAACTCGCAAATCCCTCGGGGGCTGACCACATGACGGGCATTATTGCTTTATATATTTTCATGTTGGCGGCCTTTACGGGCTACGAGGTCATCTCGCGCGTGCCGGTCATCCTGCACACGCCCCTGATGTCGGGATCGAACTTCGTGCACGGTATCGTGCTGGTGGGTGCGATGGTTGCATTGGGCGGTGCGCACACGCCGCTCGAGAAGACGATCGGCGTCATTGGTGTGTTGCTGGCTGCAGGTAACGCCGTCGGCGGTTATGTGGTCACCGAGCGCATGCTGGAGATGTTCAAGTCCAGCGGCGCGCGTAAAGGTCCGCCGGCCGGAGGATCGCACTGATGGAGACTGATGTCCTCATTCAGGCGAGTTACCTCGTAACTGCCGCGCTGTTCATTCTCGGCCTGAAGCGCATGAGCTCGCCCGTGACTGCCCGCAGCGGCATTCTGTGGGCGGGCGCCGGTATGTTGGTGGCCACCCTGGTGTCCTTCCTGTACCCGGGAATGACCAACTACGAGTTGATCGTTCCGGCCATGTTTGGCGGTGGCGCGCTCGCGTGGTGGAGCGGGAAGCGGGTCGCCATGACCGACATGCCGCAGATGATTGCGCTTTATAACGGTATGGGTGGTGGCGCGGCTGCGGCCATTGCCGCAGTGGAATTGTACCGGGGTGAGAATACCGGCTATGCCACTTCAACGCTGGCTGTCGTCGGCGGGATCATCGGGTCGGTCTCGTTCAGCGGGAGCGCGATTGCGTTTGGCAAGCTGCAGGGGCTGATTACGAAGAGCATTCGCTTTTCCGGGCAGCAGATTTTCAACATGCTGCTGTTGGTTGCGGCGCTGGTGCTGGGGGCCATGGTGGCATTCGGGTTGAATGCCACCCCCGGGGTCATCACAGCGTTTTTTGCGTTGGCACTGCTGTTGGGGCTCACGATGACCTTGCCGATCGGCGGCGCCGACATGCCGGTGGTCATCTCGCTCTACAACGCGCTGACTGGTCTTGCGGTGGCGTTTGAAGGTTTCGTTCTCAACAACGCGGCCATGATTATCGCAGGCACGGTTGTCGGATCTGCCGGTACGCTGCTCACGCAGTTGATGGCGAAGGCGATGAACCGTTCGCTCGGCAACGTGTTGTTCTCCGGATTCGGCGATACCGGCGGCGAAGCCGCGGCGGGCAGCGTGACCGGCAGTTTGAAGCCGATCGAAGCTTCCGACGTGGGCGTCATGATGGCGTTCGCCTCGAAGGTCATCATCGTCCCGGGTTATGGCATGGCGGTGGCGCAGGCGCAGCACAAGATCTGGGAGTTGTGCCAGTTGCTGATCGACCGTGGGGTCACGGTGAAATTCGCGATTCACCCGGTGGCGGGTCGCATGCCGGGCCACATGAACGTGTTGTTGGCTGAAGCCGGGGTGCCCTACGACTTGATTTCGGACCTGGATGAAATCAACTCGGAATTCGACACGGCGGATGTGGCGCTGATCATCGGCGCCAACGACGTGGTGAACCCGGTGGCCCGCAACGACAAGTCGAGCCCGATTTACGGGATGCCGATTTTGAACGCCGACAAGGCGAAGAATGTGATTGTCATCAAGCGCGGCAAGGGCGCGGGGTTCTCAGGGATCGAGAATGCGCTGTTCTACCTCGACAACACTCGTATGTTGTATGGAGACGCGCAGAAGGCCGGCGCGGAGTTGATTCAGTCGATCAAGGCGGTTGGTTGAACGTGAAGAACACCATCGCGACGGTGCGGGTGGCAGTGTTGGCGTTGATCACGGCGCAGGCCGCGACGGCGGCTCAGGGTGCGAACACGGCTGCGCCTGCGGAAAGCGCGCGTCGGCCGACTACGACCGCGGATGTCATTTCGTCGTCGACTGCTGCTGACTGGCGGGCGCTGGATCCGCAGAACACGTTGTACATGGACCTGCCCGGTGGTCGCGTGATCATCGAGCTCAACACCGAATTCGCGCCTCACCACGCCGCCAACATCATCGCTCTGGCGCGCGAGGGCTACTACAACGGCACCGCCATCGTCCGCTCCCAGGACAACTACGTTGTCCAATGGGCCGATCCCGATGGCAAACGCCCAATCAAGAACGCCCAGAAAACGGTGGCCGCCGAATTCGAGCGCACCGCTCGCGGGCTTCCCTTCACCCCGCTCGTAGACCCCGACACCTACGCTCCGGAAGTTGGCTTCACCGAAGGCTTTCCGACGGCCCGGGATCCCAAGTTCGGCCGCGCATGGCTCGTCCACTGCTACGGCATGGTGGGCGTCGGCCGTGACAATGACGTCGACAGCGGCGGTGGCACCGAGCTCTACGTTGTAACGGGCCACGCACCCCGCCACCTGGACCGAAACACGACATTGGTAGGTCGAGTCCTGCAGGGTATGGAATTACTGTCATCGCTGCCCCGTGGCACCGGCGCGCTCGGCTTCTATGAAAAGCCCGACCAGCGAGTCCCGATCAAATCAATCCGCGTCGCCGCCGACCTCCCCGCGTCTCAGCGCACGGAGCTCGAGGTGTTGCGAACGGATACGCCAACATTCACGGCATATGTGGAAGCGCGCCGCAATCGCCGCGAAGAGTGGTTCAAAGTGCCAGCCGGCCACGTTGATGTGTGCAACGTGCCGATCGTGGTTCGCCCGAAAGCCAAGTCCTAGCTTCTGCTGCGGAGATTACGTGGCTTAATATCCGCATCATGTGCGGAGAATATTGCATCTGCGGAGAATGCCAGGCATAATCACCGCGAAATTTGCGGAGATTAGATGTACATCTGGCAGGAGAAGCTCTGGCCTGGCCTCTTCTGGGAGGGCGCACGCTTATTGCCCGTTCTGGGTCGAGTCGCTCGGCAGCAGGGGCGCCTGCTCGGCAGAATCCAGGACCTTGGATTCGAGCTGCGTCGTGAGGCCCAACTCAGCACGCTGACCGAAGAGGTCGTCCGCTCGAGCGAGATCGAAGGCGAGAACCTGGACAGCGATCAAGTCAGATCATCGATCGCGCGCCGGCTCGGCATGGATATCGGCGGATTGGTTGCGACCGACCGCAATGTCGAGGGCGTGGTCGAGATGATGCTCGATGCGGCAACCAACTCCGCACAACCTCTGACCGCCGACCGATTGTTCGACTGGCACGCGGCACTCTTTCCCACCGGCCGCAACGGACTCCATAAAATCACCGTCGGCCAATGGCGCGATGACAGAAGCGGACCGATGCAGGTTGTCTCAGGTCCTGTCGGTAGGCAAAAAGTACACTACGAAGCGCCACCTGCCGCGCGCGTCGATGAAGAAATGAAACGCTTCCTGACCTGGTTCGAAGCGCCCGGCGATGTAGACGCCCTGTTGGTCGCAGGGCTCGCACACCTTTGGTTCGTTACCATTCACCCCTTCGATGATGGCAACGGAAGGATTGCACGCGCAATTGCTGACATGGCGCTCGCACGCTCCGAAGGAAGCACACTGCGCTGCTACAGCATGTCAGCCCAGATCCGGCGCGAACGCAGTGAGTATTACAGGATGCTCGAGCACACTCAAAGAAGAGGGCTGGATGTTACATCGTGGCAGGAGTGGTTCCTTTCCTGCCTGGGGCGCGCGATCGAGGGCGCACAGGATACCTTGAGCTCGGTGCTGACCAAGGCTCGCTTCTGGAAGCGATTTGCGCAGCAGTCGTTGAACGCACGCCAGGTTACGGTGCTGAACCGGCTGTTGGATGGCTTCGAAGGAAAACTCACCACATCAAAGTGGGCCAGACTGACGAAGTCATCACAGGACACAGCTTATCGCGACATTCTGGCTCTGGTCGATTGCGGCGCGTTGCGCAAGGACCCGAGCGGAGGGCGGAGTACGAGCTACTCACTCGTCATCGACGAGGGCCCTGCTCTATGAGATCTCAGCGCACGGAGCTCGAGGTGTTGCGAACGGATACGCCAACATTCACGGCATATGTGGAAGCGCGCCGCAATCGCCGCGAAGAGTGGTTCAAAGTGCCAGCCGGCCACGTTGATGTGTGCAACGTGCCGATCGTGGTTCGCCCGAAAGCCTCTCACTGAGCAGACACTTCAACGGCCGCGGTTGGCCGACTGGGGATATCGCTATACCTACCGCGGCGTTGGCTCATCTACGCGGCCTCGGGGGTGGTGGAGGACGCGGGCCGCCGCGCATCTCCATTCTCTGCATGTGCCGTTCACGCGCTCGCTGAATCATCATCTGCCGCTCCGCCGGAGAGGCGTTGCGCCAACGCTCGCGTAACATCTGCCGCCGCTCGGGCGGCAAATCCTTGAACCGGTGGAAATTCTGCCGCACCCGATCCTGTTGCTCCGGCGGCAGCGATTGAAACTTCTGCCACCGGTCTCGCAACGCGTTGCGCTGCTCGGGCGGCAAATTGTGGAACCGCTGGAAGCGCTGCTGAGCCTGCCCCCGCTGCTCCGGTGACATCCCCAACCAACGATTGCTCCCTCGCGCCAACGCCTGCTGCCGCTCAGGGGGCAGGGAATTCCAATTACCGCTGAATTTCCCCAACAGCTTCTGCTGATCCGCAGACAAGCTCGACCACGGCACACTCTGCGCAGGTGCCTGTGCCGGCGCATTCGGCGGCGGGGGTGTTTGCTGTGCAAACGACGGCGCTGCCGCCGCCAGCAGCACAACCAACATGATTGACGACCCCTTAATCATTTTTCTTGTCTTGCGGGCGCAGCAGCCTGATCCCCGTTCGGGGATGGCTTCTTGGACGGATCGGTCTTGGCGACCTTGCCGATGTCCGTCTGCGCCAGGTATTCAATCCAACTGCCATCATCCGCCGCTGTTTGTGAATCCGCCCCGGAATCCACGCTTCCCAGAAACTCGAGCAGATCGGAATCTGCCTGGGTGTCTGCCTTTTTCTGATCCTGAGCAGCCGCGGTTTCGCACACGAGTGCGAGCACTGTCAGCCCCACCAGCCGGCGCAAGCCAGTGCCGGGGGTGTATCTAGGCACCAGTGCTGCTCGCCTCGTTTGAATCGGCCTGATCCACCGCCCACTCATAGAACTGACCCGTATCCGTCTCATCAGACACGAGATCGAGCGCGTCGCTGTCTGCAAATAGATCGAGATCTTCCACACCCGGGCGGCCACTGCTTTCCGCCGTTAAAGAGACACCCGAATGAGAGTGCGGCCAGAGAAAAAAAGCAACCAGCAACGCCGCTGCCACCGCTCCCGCGGCCGGCATCAACGTGAAACGCCGCCACACTGAGGACCGGCGTCGAGTCGCCTCCTCAATGGCGGCATGGCGCGCCTGGTTCAGGCGCGACCGGATTCGGCCGTCCACCCGCTGCACGCTGTCTTCGAGCAACTCGCGGGTGCGCTTTTCAAATTCGCTGGTCGTCTCGTTCATGGGGGTCGGGCCCACTTGCGCGGGCGGGCTCATGTCCAGAAGTCTCCGAGTTGTGCGCGTAGCGTCTGCAACGCGCGGAAGTAATGTGTCTTGACGCTGCCTTCGGAGCAACCCATCGCCGTCGCTGTTTCAGCCACGTCGAGGCCTTCGAGCGTCCGCAGCATGAACACCTGTTGCTGCCGACGAGGGAGCGTTTCGATGGCTTTCTCGAGCGCCTCCATGGTCTCGGAAATCTCGAGCTTGCGGGGCGGCTGCGGATCGAAGCTCGGTGCTTGAGCAATCGGGTCCTGCTCTTCGTCGTCCTCGTCATTGCCACGGAAGGGCAACCACGAGATGACACGGCCCCGAACCGTCCGGCGGCGCTGCATGTCCCGGATGCGGTTCTCCAGAATTCGGTAGAACAGCGGCTTCCACTCTTCGGCCGGCCGATCAGAATACGCACGCGCAAGCTGCAGCATCGCGTCCTGTACGGCATCGAGCGCATCATCCTCATGACGCAACGCTGCCTGCGCGATCTTGAAAGCCTTCAATTCGACGCCGGCCAGAAACTGGTTCAGCGCACGCGATTGGCTATTTGTAGTCGAATCCGACAGTTCCACGTCGCCGTGTGATGCGGACGGCATGCTATAAGGCGGCGCGAGCGTAGCAAACCCAGACATGGGATGTATAACGCACGTGCGCCGGACCTGGTTGACTCGGCCCGCTAAGCGCGTAAACCATTGATTTCCCGCAGGGCGGGAGCACTGATGCATAGTACCGCATGACCGGACTCCAGGTCTTTCGCGTCGCGCTCGACATGCCTTTGCGACGGGTTTTCGATTATTTGGCTCCCGAGGCCCCATCCCCGGGGGCCGTTCCCGTGCCCGGCGTCCGGGTTCGCGTGCCCTTTGGGCGCCAGCGCCTCGTGGGCATGGTCATCGAGGCGGCCGACTCATCCGATCTGCCGGCGGACCGGCTGAAGCCCATTCTGGAGGTGCTGGACCCCCAGCCCATCCTCGACCCACCGGCGTTGGGGCTGCTCCGGTGGGCGGCGGAGTATTACCACCATCCCATCGGCGAGGTGGTCGCCGCTGCCATGCCGAAGGCGCTTCGCCTGGGCGCCAGCTCCTCCAGTAAGGAGGAGCGATGGAGCCTGACCGCAGCCGGTCACGACGCACATGAGCAAGGCGAGCCCAAGCGCGCGCCAAAGCAACGCAAGCTCCTCGAATTCCTCGCGTCCAACGACGCCGCCACAGCGGACGCCCTAACCGAGCACCTTCCCAATTGGCGGGACGCAGCCAAGCAGCTTGTCGCTCGCGGTTGGCTCGGCTCCATGGAGGTCGAGCCTGCCGCGCCCGATGTCCCCACATCCGCGCAGTCGGAAGGTCCGGCCCTCTCCGACGCCCAACGGAACGCGGTCGAAGCCGTTGGTGAGAGCCTCAAGCGCTACGGCACGTTCGTGCTTCACGGCGTCACCGGTAGCGGTAAGACCGAGGTCTACCTTCGCCTGGTCGAACGAGCGTTAACCGCCGGCCGTCGCGCCTTGGTGTTGGTCCCGGAAATTGGCCTAACCCCCCAGTTGGTAAGCCGCTTCGCTCAGCGCTTCGCCGTAACGATGGCGGTGTTGCATTCCGCGTTGACGGACCACGAACGCTTGCTGGCCTGGCGCGAAGCATTCAGCGGACGTGCCAAGATCGTCCTCGGGACACGCTCGGCCGTGTTCGCTCCGGTTCCTGACCTCGGTATCATCATCGTCGATGAGGAGCACGACGCTTCGTTCAAACAACACGAAGGCGGCTTCCGTTATTCAGCTCGTGACCTCGCCGTCGTCCGCGCCCAACGCGCAGACGTCCCCATCGTGCTTGGCTCCGCCACGCCCGCGTTGGAAACACTGAACAACGTTAATACCAACCGATACGTACGCCTGACGCTACCTCGGCGTGCGGACCAGGCCGCGCCACCTCAGATGGCGTTCATAGACCTCCGAGCCCACGCCACCCACGCGGGGATATCGACGCCTGCAGTCCAGGCGATCGAACGGCACATCAAGGAAGACGGTCAGGTGCTCGTTTTCCTGAATCGGCGCGGATATTCACCAACACTGCTCTGCACAGCGTGCGGCTGGGTTGCGCCGTGCACGGAGTGTGATGCTCGGTTGACCGTCCACATGTCTGCCGGCCGGCTGCGATGCCATCACTGTGGCGCAGATGGTCCGTTGCCAACTCGCTGCCCGGTGTGTGGATTCGCAGTGAAGCCGGTGGGTCAGGGAACTGAGCGCATCGAAGAAACTATGGCCGCGTTGTTTCCCAACGTGCCCCTCGTCAGGCTGGACCGTGACGTGGTTCGGAAGCGCGGGGACATGGAAGAGGCTATGCGGCGCATGGCCTCAGGCGAGGCACGCATCCTCGTCGGCACGCAAATGGTGACCAAAGGGCATGATTTCCCCAACGTCACGCTCGTTGTGGTGTTGAATGCGGACCAGGGTTTATTCAGCACTGACTTTCGTGCGCCGGAGCGGCTGGCACAGACGATCGTGCAGGTGGCAGGGCGTGCCGGCCGCGGGACGCGCCCTGGTGAAGTGCTCGTTCAGACAGAGTTCCCTGAACACCCGCTCCTGCTGAGCCTGCAGTCTGAAGGCTACGATGGGTTCGCACGCGCCGCTTTGGAAGAGCGAGCCCAAGCGTCGTGGCCGCCCTTCAGCCGACTGGCTGCAGTACGCGATTCAGCAACAACGGCGCACGCCGCGTTGGAGTTTCTGACGGAAGCTCGCAAGATCGCCAAGCTACCACGCAACGTGAAATTGCTCGGCCCCGTCCCCGCCGCCATGGCCAAACGCGCGGGGCGTCACCACGCACAGTTGTTGGTTGAAAGCCCGGAGCGCGGGGCCCTACACCGCTTCATCGACGCCTGGCTCCCCGAAGTCGAACAGTTACAAAGCGCCCGCCGCGTCCGCTGGGCGCTAGATGTAGACCCGGGCGAGCTGTTTTGATCCGCGAAGTGCCACCGGCGCCAGCGCGATTGACGCATCTAACGCGAACGCTGCGGCGTCGCAAGCACTAACGCGGCTAACGCGGCTAACGCGGAGGCCGATGCGCTGGCCCGCCAACCGAACGCTATACCTGGCGTTTCCGCGCCCAACGGCGCACGCTTGCACCTTAGCCTGCGACGCCCTCGAGGATACTAAGCGACGACGCCGTCCTCACTACCCTTTTCAACCGCAGCCCGGCGCGAGCAAACAGCTGCCGAAACTCATCCTTGGTGCGCTCCTTGCTCCCCAGCATCACCATCATGTTGATATCCATCAACTTGCCCCAGTCAAACCGATTGCCTGCGGCCACAACATGATCAATGACGAGCACCCGTCCGTCTTCCGCCATCGCCTTGCGGCAATTCTGCAGGATGCGCACACTCTTCTCGTCGTCCCAGTCATGGATGATGTACTTCATGACATAGGCATCCGCCCCGGGCGGCACTGATTCGAAGAAATCCCCACCCACCGCCTCACAGCGCCCCGCCAGATCCGACGCGCCCAGAAAACCGGATTTCGCGGCCTCTTCAATCACCGGGGGCTGATCAAAAAGCACCCCCCGCACCTTCGCATAACTGCGCAAAATCGAAACCAGCAGATGTCCATGCGCTCCGCCGACGTCCACGACCTTCCGCAGCTTCTGGAATGCATACGCCCGCGTGACAGCGCCATTCTCCATGACCGAGATGCTCGCCATGGACGCCGAAAACATCCTTTCCTTTTCAGGATGCTCCCGCATCCAAGGAAATGCAGGCGCGCCGTGAACGTGCTCGAACGCGGGCTCACCCGTCCGAACCGTATGCTCCAGCGCGCCCCACGCCGACCAGTTGTAGTCATCGACGAGCATCAGCGCGAAATTACGGAGTGATTCCGGGTGGTCGCTTCGAAGGGTTTGAGCGAGACGGGTGAGGTGAAAGCGCCCGTGAGGGTCCGCCGCGAAAATACCCACGCTGGCGAGGGCACGCATCACGCGGCCAAGATAAGGAGGGTGCGCCCCCACACGTGCGGCGATTTCGTGAACGGTCAGCGGGCCCGCTACGAGCGCGTCGGCAATGCCGAGCTTCGCTGCCACAAACACCAGCTGAGATTGCCAATAAGCGGCGATGCGCTCGAGCATGGCGTCATGCGCCCGTTTCGGTAACCTCATTGACGGCCTGTGGCCAAACCTTCCTGGGTATCGATCCGCACATTCTATCCTGACAGCCTTCTGTTACGGGTCCACCCACCCAGGAACACGCTCACCCCGGACTTCGGTCTTTGAGGAGGGGGATACCCGATACCACGGATATCCCCCCTCCGAGGTAAACTCCCGGTCCCATTGCCGGAATCGATTCCTTTGAAGCAGCAACTCGAGCAACTCCTCCTGACCGCCGTGAGCGGCCTGGTGGGAGGCATTCTTCCCGAGGCTCCCGAGGCCGCCGCCGTTGCGGTTGAGCGGACCCGCGACCCGAAACATGGCGATTTCGCGACGAATATCGCCTTGCGCCTCGCCAAGCCGGCCCGCCGCAGCCCGCGCGAGCTCGCCCAGGCCATCATTGATGCGCTACCGTCCAACTCCCTGGTCGCCCGCACCGAGGTCGCCGGCGCCGGCTTCATCAATTTCTTTCTCACGACCGAGGCCTACGGTCGCGAGCTGACGAAAATCCTGGAGATGGGTGATCGCTATGGCCGATCCCATATCGGCAATGGCGAAAAGGTCATGCTGGAGTTCGTGTCCGCGAACCCCACCGGTCCTCTGCACGTCGGGCACGGCCGGCAAGCCGCCTATGGTGCGACGCTCGCCAATCTTCTGAACGCCATCGGCTACAACGTCAGCCGTGAGTACTACATCAATGACGCCGGACGGCAGGTGGACATCCTCACAGCCAGCGTCTGGCTGCGCTACCTGGAACAGGGAGGCGAACATATCCCATTCCCCTCCAATGGCTACCGCGGCGACTACGTAAAGCCGATTGGTGAGCTATTGCGGGCGAAGGTGGGCAGCGATTTCCATCGCCCGGCGGGCGTTGTGCTGGCGAATCTCCCTGAGGACACGCCCGAGAACAAGGACGTCTACATCGACGCCGTCATCGAGCGTTGCCGCGAGTTGATTGGGGCTGACGGCTTCTACAAGGTGTTGGAGCTGGCTCTCGAACAGATGCTCGCGGACATCCGGGACGATCTGGAGCAGTTCGGCGTCTCCTTCGACCGTTGGTATTCTGAACGCGCGCTAGGCGAAAGCGGCGCAATCGATCGCGCCCTCGAACGCCTCAAGACCCAAGGTCGTCTGTATGAAAAAGACGGCGCAACGTGGTTTCGCGCTACGGAGTTCGGCGACGAGAAAGACCGTGTGGTTGTGCGCGACAATGGCGTGAAGACTTATTTTGCGTCTGACATCGCGTATCACCTCGAAAAACGCGAGCGGGGCTTCGAGCGCCTCATCGACGTGCTCGGTGCCGATCACCACGGCTATGTCGCACGCGTGCGCGCCGGCCTCGAAGCAATGGGTGAGCCGGGCAACTGCCTGGAAGTGAATCTCATCCAGTTCGTCAGCCTCTTCCGCGGCGGCGAAAAGATTCCGATGGGCAAGCGCGAGGCTCAGTTCGTAACCTTGCGCGAGTTGCGCAGCGAAGTAGGCAATGACGCCTGCCGATTCTTCTACCTGATCAGCAGTCACGATCAGCCGCTGGACTTCGATCTGGAGCTCGCCAAGTCACGGACGCGCGACAATCCTGTGTATTACATACAGTACGCACATGCGCGCGTTTCGAGCGTGATGAAAGAGGCCGACGCTCGCGGCTATGCGTACAACCGCGAAGAAGGGCTGGCGAACATCTCTTTCCTCGTTGGAGACAACGAGCAGGCGGTATTGAAGTCAGTCACGCGTTATCCCGAGGCGTTGGAACTCGCGGCGACCAATCGATCGCCACACATCCTCGCGCACTACCTGCGGGATCTGGCCAACAGCTTCCACACGTATTACAACGCGGAGAAGTTCATCGTCCCCGACGCCAAGATGCGTGATGCGCGTTTGGCGTTGATTGAAGCGACACAGCAGGTGATCCGCAACGGGCTCACCCTGTTGGGCGTCTCGTCGCCGGAGACGATGTGAGGGCGAGCACGCGGGACTATAAGCGCCGCCAGAAGCCCTCTCTCGAGCTATGGAAGATGCGCGAGTTCGGCATGGGCGCGCTCGTCGGCATCATTCTGGCGGGCAGTGCCACGGTGTTCGTCATGAACGCGCGCCAGCACGAGGCTGCCGTGCGCGAAAAGAACGAAGCCCCTCGCCCTGAGCCGCGCCGCAAAGCCCCGGCCGACCCTGAGGCCACGGGGACTGCCGCGGCCGGGGAGAAGTATGACTTCTACGAGATGCTGCCCAACTTCGAAGTGGTGGTACCGGAGAAGGATAAGGACGTAAAGCGCGATCTACCGGCCACCGCCAAGGTAGAACGCCCCGGCGTCTATGTTCTACAAGCCGGCTCCTACCGCAACGAGGCCGACGCCGACCGCGTGCGCCAGCAGCTATCCATGCAGGGCATTGACGCCAAAGTCCAGCGGGTGGCAGTCGACACTGACGTCTGGCACCGCGTCCGCATCGGCCCCATCACCAACCTCGACCAACTCAACAAGGTCCGCAAGCAGTTGCAGGCGGCCGACGTTGACGCGCTGGTCATCCGCGTCGGCGACTAAGCGAGGCTTCCACAGCCAATCGACGCAGGGGCGGCGGAGAGAACCCGGGCTCCGCGCGAACTTTTTCGCGCCAATGAACTAGTTCAGGTCCCGGCGCACCGGCCGCTTGAGCTGCCGGGCGAGCATCTGCTCCAACTGCTCGGCCGGCACCGGACGGGCGTGCAAGAAGCCTTGCGAGTGGTTGCACTTCAACTTGCGCAACAGCTCCAGCTGCTCCGGCGTTTCCACGCCTTCGGCGATGGTCACGAGATTGAACGCGGAAGCGAGTCCGATGATGCTGGACACCAGCGTACCGCTGGCCGGGTCCTCGGGCAGGCCGCTGATAAAAGTCCGGTCGATCTTCAACAGATCGACCGGTAGTTTGGACAAGAGGCCAAGCGACG
>Ga0268266_10001551_pt1 | contig 26890 bp, 22 predicted proteins | sample KBSS13metaG_FD_190356 | JGI IMG/M metagenome (GOLD analysis project Ga0268266, IMG submission 190356) | Switchgrass rhizosphere microbial communities from Kellogg Biological Station, Michigan, USA - KBS S1-3 metaG (SPAdes) (version 2) | ecosystem: Host-associated > Plants > Roots > Rhizosphere... | reverse complement strand
TTCCTTGGCACTGTCCGGAATGATGATGCCGCCAGCGGTCTTCTCTTCGGCGTCGATGCGCTTGACCACGACGCGGTCGTGAAGCGGACGGAATTTCATGCAGTCCTCCTAAGTTTCTGAAGATGTTATCAGAATTTGAAATTTGGCAGTCCGGGCAAGCGAGTGCCAGCACGGCTGCGGCTGATTTAGGCCAGACTTGTTCGGGGGACAAGGGCTTCTAGCAGAAAAATTGGCACTCAAATATGACGCCTGCCAATTCTGTTCATCATGATTAATCCGGCGAAGCGGTGCCCGGATATCCGTATTAGCACGTGCGGTAAGCTGCTGCTAACGCGTGAATTTTCAACAATTCATTAAACATTTAGGCTTGTGATGGGTTGGTATCGTGCGTCACATTTCTCTCATGTGAGCGCATCTCCGCCGGGGTTGGCTCGGTGTGTGGCCACCACGTGAAATGCGCTTCCAGCAATGGAGGTTTGGCATGGTCTCGAGGGTTGGGGTTGCTTCCGAAGACTTCCGGAAGCAGGTGCTGGGTTACGGGCTGACGACGGCGGAAATCCTGTATCGGATGCCGGATCACCCGGCGTTGCTGCAGACCTATGTCTGGCAGAATTACGATCTGTTTCCGAAATTCCCGGCACTGAAGGATTTCCTCGCCTTCTGGGAGGAAAAGCTTGATGGCCCGCTGTTTTCCGTGACGGTCGCACATTCCAGGCTGATCAAGCCGGCGGAGCTGCGCGCAGTCGACGGCGTGTTCAGGCTGCATTGAGCTGACGGCTTTGTAAGGTGGGTTAGCGCAGCCTGACCTACCATCCCTCGAAGCGTCGAGAATTCCCCGGTGGGTTACGTCTTTGGCTAACCCACCCTACGAATTCAGTTTTGTGTTAGGCTCCCGCGACAAACAAAAAAGGGAGGCACAAATGGCCAAGAAGACAACGTCACGACCCGCGGCGCAGCCTGCCGTGAAGAAGAAATGGTCAGGCCACAAGACGGCCGCCAAATCCCGCGCCCGCAAGGCTCTCAAATCCAAGGGACGCGTGACGAAAGCCAAGCCGGCCAAGAAGGCGCGGCCGAAGCAGCGCATCGCCATCAGCCATCACCGCGAAGAGGATTTCAAGGCCGACGGCCTGCGCACCTATGCGAAGTATCGCGACCTCGGGATTGCGGACGCCACCCACGGCCTGGCGCAGGCGCATGTGATCCGCCTGCAGGGGCCGTGCAATCCGGCGGAAGTTTCAAAGCTGCATTTCCACGCCGTCGATTTCCAGATGGTCTACGTGCTCAAGGGCTGGGTGAAGACCTACATGGAAGGGCAGGGCGAGACGCTGATGAAGGAAGGCAGCGCCTGGACCCAGCCGCCGCGCATCAAGCATCTGATCATGGATTATTCCGACGACGTCGAGTTGCTGGAAGTGATCTTGCCGGCGGAATTCAAGACGGTGGAATTGGCAGGTTGATTTGAGGCGGTCATTCCGGGGCAGCGCGCAGGGCTGAACCCGGAATCTCGAGATTCTCTGGTGCGCAATTGCGCACCAGAGTTCGACGCTGGCGTGTCGCCCCGGAACGACGGAGAGTCCTCACGTCAACACCCCCACGATCGCTCCCATCAGGCACGTCGTCAGCGTGCCCGATACGATCGACTTCAGCCCCAGCGCATTGATCTCCTCGCGCCGCTCCGGCGCCATGGTGCCGAGGCCGCCGATCATGATGCCGAGGCTGGCGAAGTTGGCAAAGCCGCACATCGCATAGAGCATGATCAGTCGCGAGCGCGGGTCGAGCGCATCAGCGCCCAGTTTCGAAAATTCGACATAGGCGATCAGCTCGTTCAGCACGGTCTTGGTGCCCATCAGGCTTCCCGCCGTGATCGCCTGCGGCCACGGCAAGCCCATCAGCCAGCATATCGGCGCCATCAGGTAACCGAGGAGGCGCTGCAGCGAAATCTTCGCGCCGCCGATCTCGGGCAGCAGGCCGAGGGCTGCATTGGCGAGGTAGACCAGCGCAACAAGCACCAGCAGCATCGCGACGATGTTCAGGAGCAATTCAAGTCCGGCGGCGGTGCCCTTGACGATCGCGTCCATCGTCGACTTCGTCTGCATGTCGGGATCTTCCAGCGACCCGCCGGTGCGCTGGTTGGAAGTTTCCGGCACCATGATCAGGCTGACAAGAATGGCCGCCGGCGCGCCGAGCACCGACGCAATGACAAAGTGCGCCGCCGCATCCGGGATCAGCGGCGCGAGGAACGTCGCGTAGAGCACCAGCACGGTGCCGGCGATGCCGGCCATGCCGCCGGTCATCACCAGGAACAATTCGCTGCGCGTGAGCTGCGCCAGATAGGGGCGGATGAACAGCGGCGCCTCGACCATGCCGAGAAAGATATTGGCCGCGGTCGACAGCCCCACCGCGCCGCCGACGCCTAGCGTGCGCTCCAGCAACCATGCCATGCCGCGCACGATCGGCGGCAGGATGCGCCAGTAGAACAATAGCGTCGTCAGAACGCTCATGACCAGCACGATCGGGAGCGCCTGAAACGCCAGGATGAAATCCGCGCCCGGCGTCTTGAGATCGAAGGGGAGTGCGCCGCCGCCGAGATAACCGAACACGAAGGAAGTGCCGGCGCGCGTCGCCGCCGCAATCGTGTTGACGGCGTCGTTGATGGCGCCGAACGCTTTCGCCACCGGCGGCAGCTTGAGCAGCACCAGCGCGGTGACGACGGTGACGGCCAGGCTGACCGCCATTTGCCGCAACGACACCGCGCGGCGGTTTTCGCCAAAGAGCCACGCAATGGCCAGCAACGCCAGCACGCCAAACGCGGATTGCAATTGCGGCATGAATCCCCCGGAAGCCCGGGAGTGATTATGCCAGCGCCGGGCGGCCGCGCAATGCCGTGTTGCGAGGCCGCCCGTTGACATCTGCGTTCCGCTCGGCCACCGCTGTGGCCATGTCCTCAACGATGCCGGTCGGCGCCCGCGAGCTGCTCAGGCACGCGCCGTTCCTGTTCTTCCTGTTGTCGCGCAGCCTGTCGCGCTTCGCCAGCCAGATCGCGGCGGTCGCGATCGGCTGGCAGATCTACGACATCACCGGCAGCGCCTTCCAGCTCGGCATGGTCGGGCTGGTGCAATTCCTGCCGACGGCGCTGCTGGTGTTCGTGGCGGGCCATGCCGCCGACCGGTTCGAGCGAAGGCGCGTGGTGCAGCTTTGCCAGATCGCGGAAGCTGCGACTGCGCTATTTCTCGCCGTCAGCACCTTCGCCGGCTGGCTTAGCGTTACGCAGATCTTCATCGCCACGTTCGTGATCGGAATCGCGGGCGCCTTCGAGAGTCCGGCGACGGCGGCGCTGCTGCCGCTGATCGCCCCAAAAGGCTCGGTGCAGCGGGCGACCGCGATCTCCTCCGGCGCAGCCCAGGTTGCGACCATCACCGGCCCCGCGCTCGGCGGTCTCGCTTACGTGCTGGCGCCGAGCCTGCCATATCTCATCATCGTCGTGTTCTGGCTGGCGGGGGCGATTCTGACCGGCTTTATTCACACGGAAAAGCAGGAGCCGTCGACAGAAGCGAGTGCGGTTGCGGACGACGTCTTTGCCGGCGTCCGCTTCATCCGCAACAACCCGGCAATCCTCGGCACCATCTCGCTCGACCTGTTCGCGGTGCTGCTCGGCGGCGTCACGGCGCTGTTGCCGATCTTTGCGCGCGACATCCTGCAGGCCGGCCCGCTCGGCCTCGGCGTCCTGCGCGCGGCGCCCGCCGTCGGCGCGCTGCTGATGACCGCCTATCTCGCGCGTCACACCATCAATCGTCATGTCGGCTTGCGTATGTTTCAGGCCGTGATCGTATTCGGCGCAGCGACGGTGATATTCGCTCTCTCGCAGTGGATGTGGCTGTCGGTGCTGGCGCTAGCGCTGCTCGGCGCAGCCGATACGATCAGCGTGGTGATCCGCTTCTCGCTGGTGCAGCTCTCGACACCCGACGAGATGCGCGGCCGGGTCGGTGCGGTCAATTTCCTGTTCATCAACGCCTCCAACCAGCTCGGCCAGTTCGAAAGCGGCGTCACCGCGGCGCTGTTCGGCACCGTGCCGGCCGCTGTGCTCGGCGGCGTCGGCACGATCGCGATCGCGCTGCTATGGATGAAGCTGTTTCCGGCGCTGCGAAAGGTGGAGCGGCTGGAGTAGGGGTGATCCTCATCCTGAGGAGCGCGGAACGCGCGTCTCGAAGGATGAGGCCACCAGCGGGGGCAGCATGGTTCGAGACGGCGCCCACGGGGCGCCTCCTCACCATGAGGGTTGAGTTTGCTGAAAAACTAACCCCGTCCGACGAACGGCATCTTCGTCGCCATCACCGTCATGAACAGCACGTTGGCATCGAGCGGCAGGCCGGCCATGTAGGCGACCGCATCGCCGACCGCTTTCGCATCCATCCGCGGCTCGTGCTTCATCGTGCCGTCGGGCTGCATCACGCCGGGGCCAGCGACCATGCGGTCCGTCATCGGTGTCGCGGCATTGCCGATATCGACCTGGCCGACCGCGATGTCGTACATGCGGCCGTCGAGATTGGAGGCCTTGGTCAGCCCGGTGATCGCGTGCTTGGTCGAAGTGTAGGCCGACGAGAACGGGCGCGGGGCGTGCGCCGAAATCGAGCCGTTGTTGATGATGCGGCCGCCGCGCGGGTTCTGGTCCTTCATGATGCGGAAGGCGTGCTGCGTGCACAGGAACGGGCCGGTGAGGTTGGTGTTCACCACCGCCTGCCACTGCTCGAGGCTGAGGTCCTCGAAATTGACCGGTGGCGCGCCCATGCCGGCGTTGTTGAAGAGGACGTCGAGCCGGCCGTAGGTATCCTTCACCTTGGCGAACAGCGCTGCGATCGACTCCGGCTTGGTCATGTCGGCGGACACGCACATGCTCTTGCCGACATTGTCGCCAAGCTTCTTGGTCTCTTCCAGCATCTCCATGCGACGCCCGGCCAGCACCACGATGAAGCCGGCATTCATCAGCGCCAGTGAAGCCGCGCGCCCGACGCCAGTGCCTGCACCGGTGACGACTGCGATCTTGTTTGTTGCCTCGGCCATTGTTTCCTCGCCTTCAGTTTTTTGCTTCTGTTTCGGATTTGTAGGGTGGTCTTGGGATATTCTGATGCGCCGCGCGCAGCGCCGCCGACCAGCGCGAGCGCAGGTCGTGGAAATAGGGCTCGCCCGCCTCGATTCGGTGGTTGAGGTCGGCCTCGCAGGCATCCGTGCGCACCACCAAGACGTCGATCGGCAGGCCGACGCCGAGATTGGATCGCATGGTCGAATCCATCGAGATCAGGCTCGTCTTCAGCGCCTCATACAGTTCGACGTCATAGTGCATCGCGCGGTCCAGCACCGGCTTGCCGTATTTGTGCTCGCCGATCTGCAAATAGGGGGTGTCGGTGGTGCATTCGATGAAGTTGCCGGCGGTGTAGACCATGAACAACCGCATCCGCGATCCCTTGATCTGTCCGCCGAACAGGAAGGACACGTCGAAGGAAACGTCTTCGGACCGCAGCGCCGGGCCTTCGGTGGCATGGACCTGGCGGATCGCCCGCCCGATGCGCTGCGCCGCCTGGAACATGGTCGGTGCATTCATCAGCGTCTCGACCTCGCCGGTGGTGGGGTCTTCGATGCCCTCGGTCAATGTCGACAGCACCGACTGGCTGATTGCCAGATTGCCGGCGCTGGCAATCGCCATGATGCGCTCGCCGGGCTTGGAGAAAATATGCAGCTTGCGAAAGGTCGAGACATTGTCGAGGCCGGCATTGGTACGGGTGTCCGCGATCATGACGAGACCGTCCCGCACCAGAATTCCGCAACAATAGGTCATTCCAGGTCCCCGAACCGTCCAATTCCGGCGGGCAACTAGTAGCCAATTTCAGGGTGTCGTCCAACCCCCATTCCCCGTGGTGCGTCATGCTTCCGATGGCTGGAAAATGGGGCGGCCGGGAGCCGGCACCAGGCTTGATTGGCTAATCGCGGCATCGGTCTGCCGGATGGCACGTGGTGCGCCTGCTTCCAGGAGGTGTCATCGCGGCCCAACCGGGGCGGGTGGTCACAATTCCGGTGTTCGCCCTGCCGGCGCATCCACGAGAAATGCGTCGTCGACCGGCACGCCAAGGGCGGTGACGAGCCGGTTGGTCTCTGCCGCCATGCCGATGATGGCGATCATTTCGCGATATTCCGCCTCGGTCATGCCCTTGGCTCGCGCACCAGCGGTGTGCGAATGAATGCAGTAGTTGCAGCCATGGGCAACTGAAACGGCTACGTACAGCATTTCCTTGATCTTGGGGTCCAGCGCGCCCGGCGCCATCACCTCCTTGATGCTCTCCCATGTCCGGCGAAGCGTTCGGGGATCATGGGCCAGCGCGCGCCAGAAGTTGTTGACGAAATCCGACTGCCGCGTCTTTCGGATGTCGTCGAAGACGGCGCGCGCTTCGCTTGAGAGTTCATCATCGGAAAGCAGCTTTACGGTCGCCATGGCCTGTCCCGCGGATTTGTTGCGATGTGCCGCGGTTATAGCACGGGACGGTGCCGGGGCGCTCCGAGACGCGTGGTTGTTCGGAACGCCGATCCGGGTCCGTCAGGTCTTGTCGGCCGCACGTTGCAATGCCAGCTTGCCCACACCGGCATACTGCCGGTGCTGCACGATAACGTGCTGGGCCCCGACGTGAAGATCGCGCAAGCGCCGTTGCAGCGGAGAACTCTCGTAGAGAGCGCTGCTCCCACCAAGCGCGAAGCATGCGTCCGCTACGCCAACGCAGGTCGTTGCGATCCAGACCGCGGACTGCGTCCCGTCGATGAGGAGACCTTCGCCTTTCAACGTGCCGGCCAATGCGTGATCCCAATGACCCGCGACTTGCACTTTGTGAAGGGCCTGCGCTGCCCTGACGTCGGCGGAAACCCGGCCGAGTTCGAACTGGAACGTCTCGGATTCCCGCATAGGCGCGGGAGCGTATAGCTGTTGCCTTCCGGTATTGGCGAGTGCGAGCAGTTCATCGAGCGTGCCCGCCGCCATGCCCACCGAAAACGCGCCGTGGAACAGTGGCAGAAGATGCCGGAATGCCTGATAGAGCGGGCCGGGTACGCAGGCCACGCCGCCCTCGAGATCGAAGAAGTTGATCTCCGGCACCAGCGTATCCCGTAGCGCGATGTGATGGCTACCGGTTCCTTTCAGCCCCGCCGCGTACCAGGTGTCCTCGATTTCCCACTCGGACGCCGGTATCAAAAAGCCGCGCATCATCGGCTTTCCCTGCGCGTCGGTGACCGGCTTGCCGTCCTTGACGATCTTGCAGACCGCGCCCATCCAGTTGGCGTGCTTGCAGCCGCTGGCGAACGGCCATCGGCCGCTGACCCGGTAGCCGTTGGCTGTCTGCTCTGCCGTTCCGGCCGGCTGAGAGGAGCCGCAGATCGCGACGTCGGGTCCATCTTGATAGATGCGATCGTAGACTTCGCGTTGTGTCAGGGTCGCGAAAAGACCGCTGGCGCACGCCACCATCGCTGTCCAGCCGAGCGAGCCTTCAATTCGGGCGAGCGCCGTGATCACCTCAAGCCCTTCCGGTAAAGTCAGTTCCAGCCCGCCATAACTCTCCGGCACAAAAATGCGAAACATGCCGATCGATCTCAGCCGTTCCACGAGGTCGATTGGAACGCGGCGTACCGCTTCGATCTCGGCGGCGCGGGCGGTGATCTCCGGCGCCAGTTCCCGGATGCCGGCAAGCAGCTTCTCATTGGTGGGGCGCGTCGTGAGGGAGCGGGGGTGACGAAGCGGGCTTTGAAGGCGCATCTGGTTCGAACCTCTCTTGAAAAAAATGTTTCAAGCGAGGCTGCAGAAGCGGCGCTACGCGGTGGTTTCATCGAGGGTAATGCTGGACTACATCAGTAACGAGATTGCCGTGATTACGGCAAAGTGAAGGGATGCAGTGCCGGACCCGGCTCACGCCCTCATCGGGCCGCGAACAGCGATCCTGGGTCAACGAGGTGATGTGATCGGCGGATCCTATGTCCACGCCATGATAACATGCGCCTGGATCTTGGCCTCAACCTCGCCGCTACCATGCTTGCGCGCGATGGCAGATGCCGCGTGATCGGTCGCGGCATCGAGTTTGTCGGCGCCGCGGGCCTCGATCTCGTTACGCAGCGGCGTTCCCTGGCAATAGGCGACCGCGGGAAGACGCGGCGAGGGCGCGCGGCTCCGCTCCGCCCTGGTTTCGATCGTGACGTTGGAAAAGCCTGCCTTCTCCAGATCGCTACGGATCAGCGCGGTGTCGTGATAGCCGTGCGGCGTGCGGGCCAGGAAGCGCGGCGGATCGTTCGGAAAAAGCCCCGCGAGCGCATGGGTCACATCGTCGGCAAATACGTTTTCCTCGATACGGTCCCAGGCGCTGAACAGAAAACATCCGCCCGGCTTGAGCACGCGCCTCGCTTCGCGGTAGGCGGACGGACGGTCGGGGAAGAACATCGCGCCGAACTGGCAGCAGACCAGATCGAACGCGGCGTCTTCGAACGGCAGCGCCTGAGCATCGGCCTGGCGCCAGGTGATGCGCTCATCCTGCTTTTGCCGCGTGGCGGCATAATCGAGCATCGGCTGGTTGAGGTCGGTCGCGATATAACGCGCATCGGGAGAAAGCTTCGGTGCCAGTGCACGTGTCACCACGCCGCTCCCGGCCGCTATTTCGAGCACGGTTTTGGGCGAAAGCGCCGATGCCTTCTGCGCCATATCGCGGGCGTAGGGCTCGAAGATCAGGGGAACCATATCGCGGTCGTAGTTTTCCGGAATCGAGCCGGCAAAAACCTTGTCGCCTGCTGACATGGCCTGTCCTCTGCGCTACCGTTGACCTCACGCAATTCTACAGAAAAAGAAAATACATTGGGAGGCTGAATGCGAACCTGCAATTTGCCGGGCAAGTTACTTGCCGCGCTCGTCATGCTCTTTTGCATCGCACTGGTTGCCGCCAACCCCGCCGCCGCGCAGAAAAAGGGCGGCACGCTTCGGCTCTATCACAACGACAATCCGCCCTCGACCTCGCTGCTGGAAGAATCGACCATCGCCTCGGTGATGCCTTTCGCGGCTGTCTTCAACAATCTCGTGACGTTCGATCCGGCCAAGGTCCACGAAAGCATCGAGACCGTCATTCCCGATCTCGCCGAAAGCTGGGCGTGGGATCAAACCAACACCAAACTGACCTTCAAGCTGCGGCAAGGCGTCAAATGGCACGACGGCCAGCCATTCACCGCGAAGGACGTGCAGTGCACCTGGCGGATGCTGATTGGCAAGGCAGAGACGCAGGATTTCAAGCGCAATCCGCGTAAGGTCTGGTACACCAAGCTGCAGGATGTCAGCATTAACGGCGATTACGAGGCGACCTTCGAACTGAGCGAGCCGCAGCCCAGCCTGCCGGTGCTGCTCGCGAGCGCGTTCTCGGCGGTCTATCCCTGTCATGTGCCGCAGCAGGTGATGCGCACCAAGCCGGTGGGCACCGGTCCCTTCAAATTCGTCGAGTTCAAGCGCGGCGATTCGATCCGCCTTGTGCGCAATTCCGACTATTTCAAGAAGGACCGGCCCTATCTCGACGAGATCACGGTGCGCACCATCGACAGCCGCGCCACGCGCATGCTTGCGTTCTCGACCGGCGACTACGACATCACCTTTCCCTCCGATGTCAGCATCCCCCTGATGAAGGACGTCAAGGCGCGGGCACCGAATGCCATCTGCGAGGTCATCACGACAGGCACGCTCATCAATCTGATGGTCAACCGCGTCAATCCGCCGTTCGACAATCCGGATATTCGCAAGGCGATGTCGCTGGCGCTGGACCGCAAGCCGTTCAACAGCATCCTGATGGAAGGCACCGCGCGGCTCGGCGGGGCGATGCTGCCGAAGCCGGAAGGCGAGTGGGGCATGCCGGCGGAGATGCAGGCTTCGCTGACCGGCTACGGCTCCGAAGCCGAGAAGAATCTCACTGAGGCCCAGGCCATCATGCAGAAGCTCGGCTATAGCGATGCCAAGCCGCTGCAGATCAAGATTCAGACGCGCAATCTGCCGACCTACCGCGATCCTGCGGTGATTTTGTCCGACCAGCTCAAGAAGATCTATATCGTCGCTGAGCTCGACATTCTGGACACGCCGCGCTGGTACGCCAAGCTACAGCGCAAGGATTACACGATCGGCCTCAACGTCACCGGCGTGAGCGTCGACGATCCCGACGGCAATATCGTCGAGAATTATTCGTGCAACTCCGAACGCAACTATACCCAGTATTGCAACGCCGATGTCGACAAGCTGCTGGCGGCACAGTCACGCGAACTCGACAAGGAGAAGCGGCGCAAACTGGTCTGGGATATCGAGCGGATCCTGGTGGAAGACGCCGCGCGCCCCGTCATCCTGCATGGCGCCGCCGGCAATTGCTGGCAACCGCACGTGAAGAACTTCAAGCCGCACGATAACAGCCAGTACAACAATCTGCGGTTCGAGGACGTCTGGCTGGACAAGTAATCAGTGAGCTCGGCTGGCTTTCCAGCCGAGCACGGCCAGCGGGATGGCCAGCGCTATCCATGACAGCGCATCCCAGTGATCGTTGCCGAACAATGCTGAAGCAAGGCCCACGACAGTGAGCACGCCGAGCCAGAGCGGCCAGCGAAAAATGTTTTTCGTGGTCTGGCGCCGGCGAGTCATGGGCGGAGGGCGGATGTGGCCGCGACTGCGGGCCGGTCCGGCACGCGCGCGGCGCGGGGAGCCTTGCGCTTGCCGAGCCAGAGATAGACACCGCTGGCGAGCACGACGATCGCCGCAAGGTCGAGCAGCGCCCAGATGATCTTCAGCGGCAACCCGCCGTAATCGCCGAAGTGCAGGGGACGCGATACCTGCAGGGCACGGAGGTACCAGGGCAGCCCTCGCGCAGTGACGAGCTGCCCGGTCTCGGCATCGAGCATCGCCGGCGTGAACAGGCGCGAGGTGATCGGCGTCGTTCCCTTGGTCCAGACAATGAAGTGCCGCGGCGTGCCGAACCGGGCCTCCGTCGGAAATACGATGCTGGTGGGCGTGTTGCCGTCGAGCGCCTGGCGCGCTGCGGCTACGACGTCATCGACGTCGGCCAATTTCGCAAGCGGCGGCTTGCCGAGATGCGGCGCGATCAGGTCCGGCATCACCTGGGCGCGCCAGGCGGAAAACAGCGGCAGCGATATCGTGTTGATGACGCCGGTGACGCCGACGGCGGCCAGCCAGACCAATGTCACCGCGCCGATCAGGTTGTGCAGGTCGAGCCATTTGACCCGCCGTGCGCCGGCACGACGCACCGCGCCGAATTCGAGCCGCCGCATGAAGGGCGCGTACAGCACCACGCCGGAGACGATGGCTGCGACGAACAGCAGGCCCATGAAGCCGAGAACCAGTTCGCCCGGCAATCCCAGAAACATGTCGCGGTGAAAGATGCGGATGGCGCGCATCAGCCCATCTTGCTGCGCGTCCTCGCCGATCAGTTCGGCGGTCCTGGAATCGAACGACAGTTTCAGGAAGCGCTGTCCGGGGGGCGCTTCCGGCGTTGCCGATGAGAAGACGTTGACGACGTTGGCGCGGTCGTCATCCCAGCCGAGCACCTGGATGTAGCGCTGCGGATAGCGCGCCTTCGCTGCGTCGACCAGCCGGCTGAGCGGAGCCTGCGGGGTATCCGTCGGCAGTTCGCGGGCCGTGGCTTCGGACTTGAAGAGGTCGTCGATCTCGTCATGGAAGATCAGCGGCAGTCCGGTGATGCACAGCATCAGCAGGAACAGCGTGCAGACCAGGCTGGTCCATTTATGGACCAGCGACCACCATTTGACGGATCGTGCTGTCATCTCTCACCACCGGTAGGTCAACGTCGCCAGCACCGTGCGTCCGAGCGCCCAGCGGCAGCCGCCGGCCGTGCAGAGCGAGACGTAGGTTTTGTCGAAGACGTTGTTGACGTTGAGCGCAGCGCTCAGGCCCTTCCACTCCCTGTACCGCATTCCGAAATCGTATGAGAGCGCGGCGTCAAAGACGGTGCTGGCCGGGACTACGGCGGCCGGCACGGAGACGCCGGGGACGATGGTTGGAACGGTGAGATTGTTGGCGTTGGTTGAATACACGTCGCCAACATAGCGCACGCCGCCACCGAAGCCAAAGCCCGTGGCCGGGCCGCTCTGCACCAGATAGTTAGCCCACAGCGAGGCCGTGTGCATCGGCGTGTTGGCGAGCCGCTTGCCGAAATTGACGTCCTGAACGCCGGTGATGCGGTTGTCGAGATACGAATATTGCCCGCGCAGGGTCAGGCCGGGCAGGGGACTGCCGACCACCGATCCTTCGAAGCCGCGCGAACTGACTTCGCCGACCTGGGCCTGGGTGTTGGCGGGAATGCCGGGGCCGGCAATCGTGGTCGTCACGTTCTGCTGCTTGAGGTCGTAGATCGCAGCCGTGAACATCAGATTGTAGCCGATCGGCTGGTACTTCACGCCAGCCTCATATTGCTCGCCGGTGGTCGGTTTGAACGGTTGGCCGTTGAGCAGCGTGCCGACGCTGGTCGGCTGGAACGAGGTCGAGTAGCTGACATAGGGCGCGACGCCGGTGTCGAAATTGTAGATCGCGCCGAGGCGGCCGGTCGGCTTCTGGTCGTCGTTTCGCACGGCCGGCGTGCCGAGGTTCTGGGCCAGTGTGCTGCCTTCGGCCCAGTCGTAGCGGACGCCGCCGAGCACGGTGAGCCGGCCGAGCTTCGCCTCGTCCTGGACATAGACGCCGCGCTGCTGCAGGTGCTGATCCAGGTTCTGGAATATCGCCGTGGGGACGGCGATGTTCTGGGTGTAGTTCGGCGCGAGGATGTCGAGCGTATTGGTGGGAAGGCCGGCAAAGCGGGCGAAATTGTTGAAGTCGAACCGCTGGTAGTCGAACCCCGCGAGCACCGTGTGCTGCAGCGGCCCCATGTTGAACTTGGCCTGGAGCTGATTGTCGGCCGCGAAGGTGTCGAGGTTCTCGTTGGTCGAGAAATAGCTTCGGGTGATGGTGCGGCCGTCGGCCAGCCGAAGGGTGGGACCGGCGCCGGTCGTCGTGAACGCACCGGGCTGCACCTCGACGTAATTGAGCTCGTTGTGCAGGTAACGCACATTCTGGCGCACGGTGAAGACGTCGTCAAAGCGATGCTCGAATTCGTAGCCGAGCGTCGCCTGCTTGTATTTCAGGCTCTCATAGTTCAGATCTCCGGCAAAGAAATTCCTTGGAATTTGGCCGAAAGTGCCGGGCACCAGCGTACCCTGGATCGGCAACAGCGCAAACGCGCCGCCCTTCGGATCCTGCCGGTAGCTCGTCAGGAAGGTGATGGTGGTGTCGATATCCGGCCGCCAGGTCCAGGCCGGCGCGATCGAGAACCTCTGCTCGCCGATATTGTCGACCTGGGTGTTGGCGTTCAGCCCGATGCCGGTGACGCGGTAGAGCAGGGTCTTGTCCTTGTCGACGGGGCCGCCGACATCGAACGCGCCCTGGATGCGGTCGAACGAACCGGTTTGCAGCGAGACCTCGCCGAACGGGTTTTCGGTCGGGCGTTTGCTGACGAGGTTGAGGATGCCGCCGGGCGATGCCGCGCCGTACAGGATCGACGCCGGCCCGGTGATCACCTCGGCGCGCTCAAGCAGATAGGGATCGATGCGCGGCGCACCGAATGGCCCGCCCTGCAGGCGCAGCCCGTCGAGATATGTTTCGAGCAGGAAGCCGCGCGCGCTGGTTTGCTGGAAGCGGAAATCGGTATCGTTGCTGAAATAGACGCCGGGCACATAGCGTAGGATGTCGCGGATGCTCTGAGCGCGTCGCACGTCCATTTCCTCGCGGGTAACGACGGCGATCGAAGCCGGCGTCGACATGATCGGCGCATCCGTCTTGGTCGCGCCGGAGGCGCGGCTTGCGATAAAGCCGTTGGTGCCGGCATTGACGCGTGCCGCGGTCCCGACCAATGCTGTCGGCGCGGGCGGCTGTGCCGAACGGTTGGCTTGTTGAATGGCTCGCTGGTTAGCATCGCGCCGCGTCGCCGTATTGCGTCGCGGCTGGACCGGACGTTGGGCGCGTTGCGCCGGTGCATCGACGGTCACCGGAGGCAACGCCGATCCTCCGGGCTGACCCGCGTTCTGTGCGCCCGCCGGCGAGGCTGATATAAGCAAGCCGCTCAACGCGAGGACGCTCGCCGTGCCCTTAATAATATTCGCTCGACAAAAATAAATTTCACAACCGCGCAGGTCGTGTGCAACGCATTCCATATTCGCTCCCCATCCGGCGAACGCCGCGCCGGCGGGGTGATCCACTTGACCTCACGCGACATTCGTACCCGCACGCGTCTTAGGTTCCGGTTTCATGCGCGTCGAGTTGTCGCGATTTTGAATCGCTCGAAGATATTGATCTGGAACGATTCTTAGAAGTTTTCGAATATGTCTGCTAACTAGACGACGATGCTTTTGAATCCGTTGCACGCGCATTGCGCGCGACGAGGTCAGTCGAGATTTCAATCGCGCCACAAAGCTGCGCAGTGTGATTTAACGGACACACGAATTGCTGCGATCGCGCGTGACGAGATTCAACTATTTGGTTGAGGCATCCCGGAGGTTTCGCTCACGCGAGAGCACGCGAAACGAATCGCGCCGTAGCTGAGCGATGCGGGCCTACTGCGACTGGCTCTGCCACTGGCCCGGCCGTCCGGCCTGTTCGACCTTCACCGCCACCGTCAGCGTCTCGGTGCCGCCGCCATAGCGGGTGCCGCGCACGGGGGCGGCGCCGAGGTAGTCGAGCCCGATGGCGACACGGGCGTGCGCGTCGGTGGTGCAGATGCCGTTGGCGGCATCGAAGCCGACCCAGCCGAGACTGGGCACGTAGGCTTCCGCCCAGGCGTGGCCGGCCTGCTGTTGGGTGGTGCCGTCGGAGCGCAGGAAGTGCCCGGAGACAAAGCGCGCCGGTACGCCGCCGGAGCGGGCGCAGGCGATGAAGATGTGGGCGTAGTCCTGGCAGACGCCCCGCTTGAGCGCGAACGCTTCCGCCGCCGAGGTGCCCGAATTGGTGGGATCCTCGTCGAAGGTCATGTGCTCGTTGATCTGCACCATCAGCGCATGCAGGAAGCCGAGCACGTCGCCGTCGGACTCCGAGCGCATCTCGCGCACAAACGTCGCCATCGCGGGATTGACTTCGGTGAGTGCGGTCGAGCGAAGGAACAGACTCGGCGGAAAACGTTCGTCGGTGCCGCGCAGCACGCCGCCGGTGTCATGGGTTTCGATCAGGCCCGCAACGTGGATGGTGAGGTCGGCGATCGGGCCGTGGGTGAGCACATGCGTGACGTTGCCGAACGCGTCCTGATGCGTGTCGAGTCGGGAATCGGTGGAGACATCGATCTGCCATTCGGCGACGTATTGCCCGTCATGGCTCCCGGGCGTCATCCGCAGGATCTGGATTACGCCGGAGGCGGGGGGCTCGTAGCGATAGCTGGTGGAATGGTCAATTCGCAGGCGCATGGCAGAACCAGGTTCGGATCGTCTTGCCCGGGCATTAGCGCGAAGCGCGTCTTCGCGCCAGATGCCCCGGGGCACCAAGTCTTTCTCATCCTCTCAAAGCAGACGGGGATGGCCGGAACAAGCCCGGCCATGACATTGCTCAAATCAAATATTGCTTTGTGATGATCTCACCGAGCCGCGCATTGTCCGAGATGAATTCCTGGATGAATTCATGAACGCCGTGCTGGAAAATGTCGTCCATATGGCTGTGTTCCAACCGGTTTCGGACGCCGCGGGCGTGGCGCTGCGAGGCGCCCTGGCGGCCATAGGCGACGCCGATCTGGTCGAGGTTGCGCACCAGGTTGCTGTAGCAGCTCGCCAGCGACCGCGGCAGCGTATCGTTGAGGATCAGCAGATCGGCGATCAGCCATGGTTTCAGCGTCTCGCGATAGACCCAGTGATAGGCGGTCAGCGCCGACACCGATCGCAGGATCGAGGTCCACTGGTAGTAATCGAGGGGACCGCCGACATGTTCTTCTTCGGGAAGCAGCACGTGATACTTCACGTCGAGAATCCGCGCGGTGTTGTCGGCGCGTTCCAGGTGCAGGCCGAGGCGTGAGAACCAGTAGGCGTCGTTGCGCAGCATGGTCCGGTAGGCCGAACCGTCGAACCGCAATGATGTCTCCTGCACGAAGCGCAGGAACCGCGCCAGTTCCTCGCGGCTTGACGTGCCCCGGCCCCAGACCTCCTGCAATTCGATCCAGGCCGAGTTGATGGTGTCCCACATCTCGCTCGTCAACGCTGTTCGCACCGAGCGCGAGTTGAGCCGCGCCGCCTCGATGCAGTTCTTGATCGAGGAGGGATTGGACGGAGAGAACGCCAGATACTCGACGACGTTCGCCTCGTTGGCCTCCTGATAGGCCTCGAAGAAGCTCGCGCTGACGCCGGCCGTCAGCAGGGCCGATTCCCATTCATTGGTCTTGCCGATATAGGCGGCGGGAAGCGCCGTGACGCGCAACGTCGCGTCGATGGTGCGCGCGATATATTCGGCGCGCTCGACATAGCGGGCCAGCCAGTACAGGTTTTCGGCAGTGCGCGACAGCATACGAAAAAATTCGCTCTCTATTCGTCCAGAATCCAGGTGTCTTTGGTACCGCCGCCCTGACTCGAATTGACCACCAGCGAGCCTTCCTTCAGCGCCACCCGCGTCAGGCCGCCCGGCACGATGGTGACGTGCTTGCTTCCGGTCAGCACGAAGGGCCGCAAATCGACATGGCGGGGCGCGAGGCCGGATGCGGTGCAGGTCGGGCAGGTCGACAGCGCCAGCGTCGGCTGGGCGATAAATCCCTCGGGCTCGCGCTTGAGCTTGTCGCGGAACGCTTCGATCGTCGCCTTGGTGGCGGCGGGGCCGATCAGCATGCCGTAGCCGCCGGAGCCGTGGACTTCCTTCACCACGAGGTCGCTTAGATTATCGAGCACGTAGGACAGGTCCTTCGGCTCGCGGCAGCGCCAGGTCGGCACGTTCTTCAGGATCGGCTCTTCACTGAGATAGAACTTCACGATGTCAGGCATGTACGAGTAGACAGCCTTGTCGTCGGCAATGCCGGTGCCGACCGCGTTCGCCAGCGTGATATTGCCGGCGGCATAGGCTGACATCAGCCCGGGAACGCCGAGCGCCGAATCCGGACGGAAGGTCAAGGGATCGAGGAAATCGTCGTCGACGCGGCGGTAGATCACGTCGACGCGCTTCAATCCTTCCGTGGTGCGCATGAACACCTCGTCGTTCTTGACGATGAGGTCGCGGCCCTCGACCAGCTCGATGCCGAGTTTGTCGGCCAAAAACGAGTGCTCGTAATAGGCGGAGTTGTAGACGCCGGGCGTCATCAGGGCGACGGTGGGCTCCACCGAGGCCGAGCGCGGCGCGACCGAGCGCAGCGCCGACAGCAATTCGTCGGGATAGCGTTCCACAGGTGCCACACGGTGGCGGGCGAACAGGTCCGGAAACAGCCGCATCATGATTTCGCGGTTTTCCAGCATGTAGGACACGCCCGATGGTGTCCGAGCGTTGTCCTCCAGCACGATGAAATTGTCGGCGTCGACCCGGACGATGTCGATCCCGGCGATGTGGACGTAGACGTCGTGCGGCACGCTCTGGCCGTTCATCTCCGGGCGGAATACCGGGTTCTGGAAGATCAGGTCATCGGGAATGACATTGGCGCGCAGGATGTCGCGGCCGTGATAGATGTCGCGCAGGAACATATTGAGCGCGCGGACCCGCTGCTTCAGGCCATTTTCCAGCAGCGTCCATTCCTTGGCCGACATGATCCGGGGGATCACGTCAAAGGGAATCAGCCGTTCCTGGGCTTCGGCGTCGCCGTAGACGGCGAAGGTGATGCCGATCCGGCGGAACAGCAGTTCCGCTTCCTGCCGGCGATATTCCAGGGCGTCAGGAGGGGTCTCCTTCAGCCAGCGGGAGAGCTCCCGATAGGCCGGGCGGAGGTCGCCTCCGGGCCCGTTCATTTCATCGAAGGCAACTGCCATAAATCCTGACTATCTCCCGAAGCCATGCAGCACAGTGCATGACTTCACGTGATGGTAGCAAGGCTCGGGCCAGCGCGATTATGCAATGGCTCGCAGCATTTGGTATGGGTAGCTCGCCGCGCTGCCCTAAAAAAAGGCTGCCGGGTGCTTATTTCGGCAGCAAACCCCCGTGACTTCAATGCGTTGCTTGCGCAAAGTCATGGGGAGGTGGGGAGAAGTCATGAGCGAGATCGTCACGGCGGGTATTCTGGTCATTGGAGACGAGATCCTGTCCGGCCGTACCAAGGACAAGAACATCGGCTTCATCGCCGAATACCTGACCAATATCGGGATCGACCTCAAGGAGGTCCGTGTTGTCGCCGACGACGAGGCCGACATCGTCGTAGCCCTTGATGCACTGCGGCATCGCTACGATTACGTCTTCACGACCGGCGGCATCGGGCCGACCCATGACGACATCACCGCCGACAGCGTCGCCAAGGCGTTCGGCGTCGGCATCGACCATCACCCGGAGGTGGTGGCGCGGTTCCGCGAGCGCTGGAGCGAGCAGGATCTGAACGAGGCGCGGTTGCGCATGGCCCGCGTCCCCGATGGCGCCGAGCTGATCCAGAGTGCGACCATCCTGGCGCCCGGCTTCAAGCTCGGCAATGTCATCGTGATGGCCGGCATCCCCTCGATCATGCAGGCGATGATGGACATCGTGGCGCCCAAGCTGAAGTCCGGAGTGCGGATGCTCTCGGATACGGTCCGGGCCAACGCGCGGGAGGGGGACATCGGCGGGCCGCTGCGCGAGATCGCCAATGCGCACCCGGACACCATCATCGGCAGCTATCCGTTCATGGACGAGGACAAGAAGCCGAACACCAATCTCGTCGTCCGCTCCCGCGATCCCGAAAAGCTCAACGCAGCGATGACCGCAGTGAAGGAGATGCTGGCGGGCATGCCGAAGTAGCGGACGATTGGTTGATCTTCGAAGTTTGAAATACGGGAGAACAGAAGTGACCGCTTGTTCTGGAGCGCGTTCGTGACCGAGCGCGACAAAGCCACGCCGCCGCCGGAAAAGGCCTTTCCGGTCTCCTGGGACCAGTTTCACCGGGATTGCCGGGCGCTGACCTGGCGGCTCAACGAGGTCGGACCGTTTCACGCCATCATCGCGATCACCCGCGGCGGGCTGGTGCCGGCGGCCATCGTGGCGCGCGAACTCGGTATTCGCATCATCGATACCGTCTGCATTGCCAGCTATGATCACACCCGGCAGGGCGATCTGCAGGCGCTCAAGGGCGTTTCGGCCGAGGTGGCAAAACTCGGCGCCGGGACCGGCAAGGGGCTGCTGATCGTCGACGACCTCGTCGATACCGGCAAGACCGGGCGCATGGTGCGCTCGATGATGCCGGACGCACATTTCGCGGCGGTCTACGCCAAGCCGCAGGGTAAGCCGCTGGTCGATACCTTCATCACCGAAGTGTCGCAGGACACCTGGATCCATTTTCCCTGGGACACCGCGCTGTCATTCCAGCCGCCGCTACGTCCGTGACGGCAGGGTGATCTTTCTTGCCTCGCCCCGCTTGCGGGGAGAGGTCGGATTGCGCAGCAATCCGGGTGAGGGGGCTCCCCACGCATTCGGTGTTTGTGGGGACAGCCCCTCATCCCGACCTTCTCCCCGCAAGTGCGGGGAGAAGGAGAAGGAATACCGCATGCCCCTGCAAAACCGTGTCACGCCCACTGGCGACATCATCGCCACCCCGCATCGCGGCATGTTCACCGGTAATCGCGGCATCATCCATGATACGGCGACGAAGACCTTGCTGAAAAAGCGCTGGTCCAACCCGGCGTGGATCACCTGTGTCTGCGAATTCAGGGGTTGGCGGCGCAAGGTGATGGGTGGGCGGAGCTGGACCGAATTGTTCTTTCTCGACGAGGCGACCGCCTTCGCTGCCGGCCACCGCCCCTGCTTCTTCTGTCGCCGTGACGATGCCAACCGTTTTCGCACGGCTTGGGAGAAGGGTAATGGCGTTACGGACGTTCGCGCGCGGGAGATGGACGCGGTGCTGCATGGTGAGCGGCTGGACCGCGGCAAGAAGCGGCTGCATCCGTTGCCGGAGCCGGTAGCGCAACTACCCGAGGGTGCGATGGTGAGGCAGGGAGAGGAAAGTTTTCTGATCGTACAGGGCAAGGCGGTGCAATGGTCGATGGGAGGATATCAGAAAACGGAAGCCGTGCTCGATGACGCGTCGCTGCTCACGCCACCGTCGACGCTGCGCGCACTTCGTGTCGGATATCGCCCCGTACTGCATCCGAGTGCGGTGGGCACCACAACAATCCCGTCATCCTGAGGTGCGCGCACTTGCGCGCCTCGAAGGATGCGCTCACGCTCCACCATCTCCATCCTTCGAGGCTCGCCGAAGCCGGCGAGCACCTCAGGATGACGACTTCCTCACCCAAGTTTCTGCCGTGCCAGCTTGGCCCCCGCACCGAGCGCGGCCAGCTTGGCCTCGGCAATATCCCGGCGCATCGGGGCCATGCCGCAGTTGGTTGTGGCGACGATGTTGCTCAGCGGCACGAATTTCGACACGGCCTCGATCACCTTCACGACGTCCTCGGCGGACTCGACCGTGTCGCTGGCGACGTCGATCACACCGGCCTGGATGACCTTGCCGGGGAGCAGCGCCAGCAGATCCAGCGGCACCTTGGAATTGCGGCACTCGATCGCGACCTGCTGGATCGGGCTGTTCTCGATCGCCGGGAAAATATCCTCGTACTGCCGCCACTCGCTGCCGAGCGTCTGCTTCCAGTCGGTGTTGGCCTTGATGCCGTAGCCGTAGCAGATGTGCACGGCGGTGGTGCAGGTCAGGCCTTCGGCGGCGCGCTCGAGCGCCTTGATGCCCCAGTCGGAGACTTCGTCCATGAAGACGTTGAAGGCGGGCTCGTCGAACTGGATCACGTCGACGCCGTCGGCCTGCAGCGCCTTGGCTTCCGCGTTGAGCAGTTCGGCGAAGGCGAACGCCATCTTGACCTTGTCGCCGTAATACTTGTCCGCGACGGTGTCAGCGATCGTCATCGGGCCGGGCAGGGTGAATTTCAGCTTGTTCTTAGTGTGTGTGCGGGCGACGCGGGCCTCGTCGGCGTGGACGCGGCCCTTCAGCGTCAGCGGCGCCGTTACCTGCGGCACCATTGCCTTGTAGCGGTCATTGCGGATGCCCATCTCGACCTTGTGGGCGAAATCGATGCCGTCGACCTTCTCCAGGAAGCCGTGGACGAAATGCTGGCGGGCCTGCTCGCCCTCGGTGACGATATCGACGCCGGCATCCTCCTGCAGCTTGACCGCCAGCATGGTGGCGTCGCGCTTGGCGCGGGCCAGCTCGTCGCCCTTCGACTTCCAGGGCGCCCACAGCATGTTGGGTTCGGCCAGCCATTCCGGCTTCGGCAAAGAGCCTGCAATCGTGGTTGGAAACAGCATAGGGGCCTCCCGCTCGGTTCTGATTGAGCGCCTGTCTGCCATGTCTTAGGATCGAGGTACAGAACAACAAAAGTCGCCAATACGGGGAATATTCCCGCATCGGCAGCTAGGGGAGCCATGATCGACCTGCACCATGCGCCGACGCCTAATGGCTGGAAGATTTCGATCATGCTGGAGGAACTCGGGCTTCCCTATCAGGTCATCCCGGTCAACATCCGCGCCGGCGAGCAGTTCAGGCCCGAATTCCTGGCGATCAGCCCGAACAACCGCATTCCGGCCATCGTCGACCGGGCGCCAGCCGACGGCGGTGAGCCGGTCTCGGTGTTCGAGACCGGGGCGATCCTGATCTATCTCGCCGACAAGACCGGGCGCTTTCTGCCGAAGGAAACGCGGGCGCGATCACGGGTCATGGAATGGCTGATGTGGCAGATGAGTGGGCTGGGGCCCATGCTCGGCCAGCACGGCCATTTCGCGCTCTATGCGGCGGAGAAGATCCCTTACGCGATCGAGCGCTACCGCGACGAGGCCGCGCGGCTCTACCGCGTGCTCGATACCCAGTTGGGCAAGACCGGCGCATATGTCGCCGTCGATTACTCGATCGCCGACATCGCCTGTTTCCCCTGGACCATGACCCACAAGGCGCAGGGCTTTACGCTCGACGATTATCCAAACGTCAAGCGCTGGTACGCGGATGTACGCGCGCGGCCGCAGGTGCAGGCGGGCCTTGCGATCGGAAAGTTCGTGAAGGAGCCGTTCGACGAGGAGGCGCGGCGGAACATGTTCGGTCAGCGGGCGAAGGAACTGAGGTCCTGACATCGGCCGCAACCGGAGACGGGATCACGATCGCGGCAAAGGCATTCGACATGTTGCGCAAAACCATTGAGACCATCATTGTGCAGTCGAGCGCTGATCCTTGATTTTATCGGTCAGGGTCGCCTTCGCTAAATACAAGTTGTTATTGTCTGGCTCCATGCCGGCGGCGGCTTCGATAGCCTCAAGCGCGCGTTGATAGTACGCTAGGGCATCTGGTTCGTCCTTACCAGCAAGCTCGGTTGCCGCGGGACCGTCTCTTGCTTTCTGTGCAAGGGAATCGCCAGCCCGCTCCAGCGCAACAGATAGTCTGCTCTGCCAATCCCCAACGCGCCCGGTGGCCGCTGCCTGTGACGCCGTTGCCGATGCCGACTGATACGCATCCAGCGCTTCCTTGTACTTATTTAGTCGAATGAGGGCATCTCCGATCTTCAACCTGACGTCGAAGAGGTTGGAGAACCGCGTAGCGCCTGCGCTCGGATCGCTCACTATCTTCTGAAGAATGTCTTCCGCTACGCGATAGCGGGTCAAAGCAATACTTATGAATCGTGAAGACTCAGAGGCGCCCGAAGACTCTTCCAGTCGAGCGATCGATACGTCGCCCCGCTTCAGATTGGCAACAGCGAGCTGTCGCTGCCAAACGGCGTTGGCCGGATCTTTTCGAACAAGCCCCTCCTGGACCTGGATGGCTGCATTATAGTTTTGCGCGGCACCTCTGAAATCCTTCAGCTGCGATAGCGTGTCGCCAAGCAACAAATAATCTGCAATCAGGCCGGTTCGCCAAAGTACGTTACCGGGGTCACTTTCGAAGAGCTTCTTACGATTCGCGACAGCGGCCTCATATTCGACCTGTGCTTCGTCGGGCTTTCCTTTTAATAGTCCGCCGATACGTCTATGGGTCAATGCGGCATTCGACAGGAGCGTGGCGTCATCGGGCGATTTGCTGAGCAAATTCGTTTGAATCGCCAGCGCCTCGCGATATTGAACGTAGGCAGCCTGAGCGTCTCCCGGTTGATTCCTTTCGCTCAATAGCTGAGCAATTCTGGTTTTCTGCGTTGCGATATCGCCGGGAAATTTTGCGGCCACGGTCTGAGCGATTTTCAGCCCTTCGGTATATTTGTCCATCGCCGTTTGCCAATCTCGCCTGATCTTGTACAGATCGGCGATCTTGTTGAGGACGAAGGCGACGTTGCGCTGGCGATCCGCGTTCCCTGGATCGCTTGACGCGAGCTCTCGGGCTATCTTGAGCGCAATAGTGTATTGTGCTTCCGCATCCTGGTTGTTGCCCGTTCTCGCTTTCTCGTCGCCGATCCGGAATCTGCTGGCATAGATGTTGCGCTTCAGATCGTTGTTGTCAGGATACCGGTTCAGAAGTTTTTCCGAGATGGCGACCGCGCGCTCGGCGCGCTTGAGAGCATCATCATGGTCTCCCATCGCGACTCGGACATCCGAGAAGTTAAGCAGAAACAGGACCTCGACCTTGGAAATCTCCAGCGACTGGTTATCGGTTTTCGCGAGATCGTCGAGTGTGATCTTGGCGCCTTCCAGAAGTCGTTCCGCGTTTTTGGCTGACAGCGTGCCATCGTTCAAGAAACTTCCCAATCGACCGATCGAGGTCGTGGTAGCATTGAGTGCGCTTGCACGGCTTGTTTCTGCTTCCGCCTGCGCGCGCTCGGCCGACTGCCAGAGCCAGAACATGGCGCCGCCAAAACCAGCAACAATGATGAATGCTGCGACGATCCCCACTCGCTTGATGCGCTGCCATCGCTGTGACTCCCGCAGCAAATGTCGAACGCGCGCGAATCCACCACCGTAACGTTCCGCCCACGCAGACGTTCGTGGACGAGCTTGCCACCATGCCAGACGTTCATCGATAAGGTGCGAAGGCAGCGTCGCACTGTCGCCGTCAGCCATGGCGAGCAAGCTGCGATAACGTTCTCCGGCCTGCTGTTCGGCACGCAACCAACCAGGCTCAGCGCCGCGGCCGCTCACTTTCTCCCACCGGCGCAGCAGCGCTTCGTGACCGACGTCGATGCGCGTCGTGCCTTGTATCTCGTTCACCTCGAAGAGAGGCGGTGTCAGGAAGGAGCAGTCGTCGGCACGGAACCGGTCCAGCGCCCTGCGAACTGACGCCTCGTTGACCCCGGTTTCCGCAACAAGCTGGGAAAATCTCAGGGCACGGCGGACGGCTCGCCCCTCTTTATCGAGTTCGGACAGCGCACTGAATATCTGTTCGACCGCGAGCTGCAACGTCGGCCCTGGCAGATTTCCAAGGATTTCGTCGGCGTGCCGCGATAGTGCGTTGGCGAATTCTCCAATGTTACGGTAGTGCGTCAATGACAGACGCCGTCCGCTAACCTTGCTGGTATTGTCGTTCTGTGCAACGGGCGCAGTGCCGGATGGCGTCGGGCTTGCCGCCGTCGCTTTGCCTGCCTCTTCCCACAGCCGCAACAGGCAATGCTGCAGCACCGGCAACTGATCCATCTCGGTTCCGCAATCATTCAGCAAACGTTCGATCAATTCCGGATCTATCGTGGCTCCGGCTTTTTCGATCGGTTTTCGAATGACGTCATCCAGTTGATCACGCGTGAGCGAAGGAACCAGAAACTGCGCCGCACAGACCGCTTCCGGCAACCCGTGAAACCGCGCGCAGTCGCCGATGAAATCCGAGCGCATTGTCAGTACGACGTGGATCCTGATCGATGGCGCGCGACTTGCTTCCAGCAGGAGCTGGACGAACTGCGTCGCCTCGTCGCGTGCACGCATTTCCTTGCCGGTCAGGTCGGCTTTGCCCGATACCGTAGTGGCGTATCGGAACAGCTCCTCAAACTGATCGATCACCATCACGATCGATTTGCCAGCCAGGCCCTTCGTCTCCGCCAAAGCCTCGGATATCCCAAAGCTCGATCGCTGCAGCTGCGCGGCTATCCGCTCGGACCGTCCCGACGCGACGATTGGGTCGTCATCGTTCGAAAGACTCGCGAGGAGGGTTGTCAGTCGCTGCAGCGGAGCGTCGCCGGGGCGCATTTCACGCCACAGCCAATTGTGACCACCGGCTTCGCTGGTTTCGATATCGAGCAGCGGCAACAGTCCGGCACGAACCAGCGAGGACTTGCCGCTGCCGGAGCTTCCAACGACTGCGATGAAATGGGAGCGGTCGATCAGCCGATAGAGCGCATAGGTCTGATCTTCGCGGCCGAAAAAATATTCATGGTCCCGGTAGGCGAACGGCCGCAGCCCGGGGAAAGGATGCTCGGCCGAAACCGCTGAAAATGGCAGGGAGACGCTCATGGCGCTTGCGCACGTGCGGCCGGCACCAGAACGTCGAGAAGATCGGCGGTCGGAAGCTCCTTGTCGGAGAGATCGACGACCAGATCGATTTCGCTGCGCGGGAACAGCAGCTTACCGGCCTTCTTACGATTGCCGGGAGGTGGAGCCGCGATCACCGCACGATAGTAAAACTGCTGCGTTCGTCCGAGATCGTGCCAGTTGCGCAAGCCGCTCGCTTGGGCGCGAACCCAGACCTCCGATGCTGACGCCCAGCAAAGGATCACGGCATCGCACGCCGCCAGCTGCTTGCCATTGAAGCTCTTGATCTCGGAGTCCGGACCGTCGAACACCGGAAGCAGTGCTTCGAGCTGTCGCTGCTGCAACGCCTGGGCGAGGCTGAGTGCGTAATCGCTGTCTTCCTGGGAGTGATACAGATAAAGGCGCGCATCATTGCCGGCGGCGGGCAGTGCTGCCAGTGGCCGCGGCGGAGCGATGGCGAGCAGGTGTTGATTGAGGAAGTCGACGAATTTGCTCAGACTGTCGCCCTCGATCTTGTCGGTAGGCCGCTGTCTGTCAAATTTTGCCAATACATCGACTGGATGTCTCATCGTTTCATGTGCCGGCAGGGCAGGGTTCGGTTTGACGGTCCAGAGGCTGGGTGCCCATACAACTCGGTGAAACGTCGCGCCGCCGCCTTGGGTCTCCCTCGCAGCGGCCAGCGCGAGTTGAAGCTTTACCAATGGCAGCTGATCTTCCGGCGCCTCGCCCGCCTTCTCGCCGAGAAGATGGACGGTAATTTCCGCTTGCGACAGCGCTGCATTGATGACATCGACCGCCGTGTCGAGGGGAATTTCATCCTTGGGCGGTGGCACGACAGTGTGACCTTTCCCGACCAGTTCCGAGACGATGCGGTCATATCCCGCGCGCATATCGGAGGCGGGCTTGGCGACATAGATCGTACGGCCGGTGGGCGGGTACGTAGGCAATGGCGGCGCGTCAGGTTTGCGCTTCAGCAAGTAGGCCGTCAGGGCCTTGAGCTTCCCCCAGTATCGGTCATCGCGAGCTTCGCCGCGGTCGAAAAATTCGAGATCGCCGTTGATATCATCGGGATCCTGATTTCTTATGTAGAAGGCATAGCCCGATTGGCCCTGCAGCAACGAAGGTCGTTTGTCGGGGTCGATGTGATGCTTGCCGACAACGACGATGCGTTCGCAAGCGTTGTCCGGGCCGTGGTACTTGGCGAACGTTTCGAGCTCCCTGTTGCACCAGGTGCTGGCCATCCAGTTCGGCGAAAGGATAACGAGCAGCACCGTAGCGTTTTTCAGTGCCTCTTCGAGCTCGGGG
>Ga0268266_10001550_pt1 | contig 26903 bp, 19 predicted proteins | sample KBSS13metaG_FD_190356 | JGI IMG/M metagenome (GOLD analysis project Ga0268266, IMG submission 190356) | Switchgrass rhizosphere microbial communities from Kellogg Biological Station, Michigan, USA - KBS S1-3 metaG (SPAdes) (version 2) | ecosystem: Host-associated > Plants > Roots > Rhizosphere... | reverse complement strand
ACGGGTCCAGGTGCAAAACTACATTGACAACACTGGCGTGCAGGTCGCGGATGTTGTCATCGGTTTCCAGCACATGGAAAAGAAATCAGTGGCTGAGGTTCGCGCGATGGCGGCCCAGCCCGGTTTCGACTATTTGTGCTGGGACTTATACGCAAAGGTTACGCAATTTTATGAAGAAGACAAAGCGCAAGCAGCCGCGCTGCGCGGGGCGACGCTAAAGGCAATTGAACAAGGCCATGGTGAGGCAGCGGAAATGGGTGCGGTCGTGGCGGATGCCATCGTTGGCTTCCACTTGCGCACGATGGCGCGACTCGACATCGCCTACGAACTGCTTGCACGCGAGAGCGAAATTCTCCATCTGAGATTTTGGGACGCGGCATTCGCAAAGTTGAAAGAGCAGGGCGTCATCCATCTGGCGACTAGCGGGAAAATGGCCGGATGCTGGATCATGCCGGCTGAAAAAGGCGCGGTTGCCACTACCGACTCATCTGCGGCAGAAGACGAAGAAAATATTCAGGACAAGATCATTGTTCGCTCCAACGGAACGGTCACCTACGTCGGCAAAGACATCGCTTATCAGCTTTGGAAGTTCGCCCTGCTTGGCAAGGATTTCCGTTACAAGCGCTGGCTCAATGCGCCGTCAAGCGAGACTGTCTGGACGACTACTGCCGACGCCGATGATCGAGCCGCTCCGCATTTTGGCGAACCCGCGGTGCGCGTTTATAACGTCATCGATACGCGCCAATCCTATTTGCAAGACGTTGTGGCGCAGGGACTGCGCGGCCTTGGGTACGAACAAGCCGCCAAGAACTCCATCCATTTGTCCTACTCGTTTGTCGTGCTGACGCCTCGCTGCGCAACGGAGTTGGGCTACGAACTCTCGCCGGAAGATGCCAAGCGGCCTTTCGTGGACATGAGCGGCCGCAAAGGATTTGGAGTCAAGGCCGACGATCTACTGGATAAATTGGAAGAAGCGACTCTGAGCGAGGTCCGACAACGCCACCCGGAAATGCATGAGAAAGGACAGAAGCAAACCGCTCACGCAATTGCGGTTGGCGCATTGCGCTTTTTCTTATTGAAAGTTACGCGCAATTCCATCATCGCTTTTGACTTTAAAGACGCTCTGAGCTTCGAAGGCGAAACCGGTCCGTATTGTCAGTACGCAGTAGTGCGAATTCGCGGCATTCGGCGTAAGGGAACGGAAGCAAGCGGCGGCACTACGAGTGCGGGATCCGCCGCAAAGTTTCTCACCGGTGAAGAAGGCGCAGGGCTTTGGGAGTTACTACTGCACGCCGGAATGCTCGACCACGCTTGCGACGCAGCCATTTCAGCGCAGGAACCGGCGTTCGTTGCGAAGTACACGTTTCAGCTCGCGCAGGCCTTCAACAACTTCTATCACAAACACCACATCCTCTCGGAACCAGACGGGGAGAGACGCGCGTTTCTGCTTGGCCTGACCGAGTTGGTGGAGTTCCAACTGATTGAAGCTCTGAACCTGCTGGGAATCGAGGCGCCGGAACGAATGTAGATCCGGCCCATTCTGCCGCCAGCTCTCGTTGCGCGCGGACCTAGCGCAGTCCGGCCAGCGTCTTCCTTACCTCAACCAGCAGTGGGGATGGCAGAGACGTATAGCCGGCGTCGTCCGCGACTCCCTGGCCATCCGCATAAATCCAACTCAGGAGCGCTTTTACCGCAGCCGACCGAGCCGGGTCGTCCGTCTTGGTGCGTAGATAGACCCACGTAAAACTGGTCAAAGGATAAGACTCGGCCCCGCGCGCATTGGTCAGAGAAACCCCTAAGTTGTGCCATCCGGGGGCTTCCACGTTTTCGCACGCCGCCGTCAGGCTTCGCGCAGATGCTTTTACAAAGTTGCCGGAAGAATTAAGCACCGCCGCGGTCGGAATATTGCCCTTAACAGCGTATTGATATTCCACGTAGCCGATCGCACCCTGCTCCACCTTGACTTTGTCCGCCACATCGGAACTCCGCTCCGCCGACTCGCCCACCGGCCACTTGGGGGAAAGGCTGACGCCGATCTGCGAACGAAACTTCGCGCAGGTCTTCGAGAGGAAATCCGTGAACACGTAGTTGGAGCCTTTTCCGCCAGGGCGTTGAATCACTCTGATCGGGAGATTCGGCAAGTTCAAACCTGGATTGAGCTTCGCAATCTGCGGCGCATTCCAATTCTTGATGGTGCCCAAATAGATTTCCGCGAGCACGTCGCCCGACAGGCGCAGTTCGTGATGAATTTCGGGCAGGTTGTACACGGTCACGATGCCAATTAACGCGGCAGGAAGCTCGGCCAGACTCTCATCGTTCCGCTGCTTTTCGGAAAGTGGCTCCTCGCCCGCCGAAAAATCCCCCGAACCCCGGGCGATTTCCTTGATCCCTTCTTCCGTACCGAGAGGCAGATACCGAATCTGCACTGAGGGATTGCTCTTCGCGTACTCGCGCCCCCAGGCGCTGTAAAGAGGTGCCGGCACGCTCGAACCGGCTCCAACGATAACGGTCCTTTGTGCTGCCACCGGCAAAACGATGAAGCCTAGCGCAGCTAGAAGTCCCAAAATACCCTTCGCCATCGGCGTCTTCTCCCGCTTTCGCACACAGGCTATGGCTCGAGAGTTCCCAAACGCTCTGCGTTGGAACCTCCACAAGCTGTCTTGTCTTAAGTAAGGAGTCTTGCTGACGATGCCGAATTCCAGGAAATGTGGCGTACGATTCCCGACATCCGGATCGCAGGCACGTTCGACCGGCTTCTATCGTCAGCCCTGCCGCTTCCGCACGCAACCACAATCGCGGCGAGCTGCGCCCGATGAATTATTGCGAGAGCGGCATGCGTTCCTTAGCTGGCCGCTTTATTTTTGGTGAGTGCGCGGCGGTCAGTACGTCCGGACCAGGTGTACCAGCGTGCGCAGTGCAACGCCGGTTGGGCCTTTCGCCAGCCACGGTTTCGCGTCGTCATTCCACGCCGTTCCCGCGATGTCGAGGTGGATCCAGGGCGTATCGCCGGCGAATTCGCGAATGAACCAAGCGCCGGTGATGGAGCCGCCGCCTTTGCCGCTGCCAATGTTCTGGATGTCGGCGAAGCTCCCTTTGATGAATTCACGATATTCGTCATCCATTGGAAGTTGCCACATCTTTTCGCCGGCAGCTTTTGCGGATGCCAGGAGCTTATCCGTAAATTCCTGATTCGAACCGAACACGCCGACGTTCACGTTCGCCAGCGCCACCACAATGGCGCCGGTCAGCGTTGCCGCATCCACGATGTGAGTTACTCCCAATTGCTTCGCGTAGGTAATCGCGTCGGCGAGAATCAGCCGGCCTTCGGCGTCCGTGTTCAGCACTTCGATGGTCTTTCCTGACATGGCCGTCTGAATATCGCCCGGCTTCTGTGCTTTGCCTCCCGGCATGTTTTCCGTGGACGGCACGACGCAAATCACTTTGACGTTGGGCTTCAAGGCGGCCAGCGCGCGAATCGCTCCCAGCATGGTCGCGCCGCCTGCCATGTCGTACTTCATCTTCTCCATGCCGTCGGCCGGTTTGATGGAGATGCCGCCCGTGTCGAATGTCACCGCCTTGCCGACCAGCCCGATCACCGGAGCGCCCGGCTTTGCATTAGGTGGGGTGTAGGTCACGACGATCATGCGTGGCGGTTCAACGCTGCCCTGCGCTACGCTGAGCAGCGCGCCCATCTTGAGCTCGGTGATTCTCTTCTCGTCCAGAATGTCCACAGCGAGACCGGCTTCTTTTGCCATCGCTTCGGCTTTTTCCGCCAAGATCCGCGGCGTCAGCTTGTTCGAAGGCTCATTGACCAGGTCGCGCGTGAAGTTCTGCGACTCCGCGATGATCTTGCCCGCCGCCAGCCCCTTTTCCGCAGCCGAAACCTCGCCTTCCGGAAACCCAACTAAGGCAATGGCGTCGATTTTTTTCTCTTTCTTGTCGGTCTTGTATTTGTCGGTTTCAAAATTGGCGGCAACAAATCCTTCGGCCAGCGCCTGCGCCCCTTCGGCAGCGGGCAGCGCGCCGCCAGCGAGAAACGCAAAGTTTTTCACGGACTTGCCTTTTAGTGCGCGCAGCGCAGCACCGGCGATCTTCCGCAACGTGGCGACACTGAACTGTTCGCGCTTCCCCGCCCCGACCAGAAGCAATCGGGATGCTTTCAATCCCGCAGGAGCATGCAGCAGCGTGAACTCCAGGTTCTTGCCAGTAAGCTCCCCGCTCGTGGCCAGCTTCCTCAGCAAGCCTCCCAAGAACTGATCCAGTTCCGCTACGCGGCCCTGGATGGGGTCGTCCGCTTCGAAAACCGGCGTAACAATCGCTTCGGTCTCCAGCGACGCGTACGGCTTCGTTTCAATGGTGATCTGCATGACTCTCTATCGCCTCCGATTGCGATACATTGCTGCTTCCGCTTCCTTGCGAGCTTCTTTCGTGCGTTCGTCCTGGCGCCGGTCCCACTGCTTTTTGCCCTGCGCGAGAGCGATTTCGCACTTGGCAATTCCGTCGCGAAAGTAAATCCGCAAGGGTATGACGGTCAAACCTTTGGATTGGGTGCGCCCAGCCCACTTAGCGATTTCGTTCTTGTGCAACAACAGCTTACGGTTGCCTAGCGGCTCATGATTCCAGGGGCCGCCTGCCATATATTGGGCAATATGGGCGTTCACCAGCCACGGCCCTGAGGGCTTGAAGTCCACAAAGGCATCCCGAATGTTGGCTTTCCCCTCGCGCAAGGCTTTCACTTCCGTCCCGTGCAGCACGAGTCCGGCTTCCATGCGCTCTAAAAGATGGTAGTTGTAGCTCGCCGCGCGGTTTTGCGCGACGATCTGCTCACCTTTCTTGTTTGTATCCCGCCCCTGTTTGCCCGCTGCCTTGGCCATAACACCCCAATATAGCATTCCTTTTAAGTGCCATTAGCAAATGCATGACAGCCAACCCAGCACTTCTTGTCCCGCCTCTAAGCCAATGCTAGAGTGGTACCGATTTTGTCGAGGGCCTGGCTACAACCCACGGAGTGTGCATGCGCCGTAGAATCATTCTGACTTTGTGCGCCGTAACAGGCCTGTTTGCTGCAGGATGCCCTAAGGGCAACGAGCATTACAAAGCGGCTCGCAAAGCCGAAGACCTGCAGGACTACGACACCGCTCTGCAGTACTACCAAAAGGCGCTCGCCTCCGATCCCCAGAACGCGGATTACCGCATCAAGTACAACCAGATTCGCTTTGAAGCCGGCGCTTACCACATCAAAAAGGGCCAGGATCTTCGCGAAAAAGGCGACCTTCAGGGCGCCGCGGCCGAATTTCAGCGCGCCGCCACCATTGATTCCAGCAGCGCCGTAGCCGTGCAGGAATTCCGCGCTACTGTCGACCAAATGAGCGATTTGGCGCGCAAGCAGGACGAAGCCGCCGCCGGTCCCAACCATCAGGTCGAAGCCGACCTTGCCTCTGCGCCGCCCGAGCTTAAGCCGCTCTCCGATGCGCCGGTGAGCCTGAAAATGGTTAACGACGTCAAGATTATCTTTGACACCATCGCCAAGCAGGCCGGGATCAACGTGATTTACGACCCGGACTTCCCTGCGCGCCGCGTGTCTGTCGAGCTGAACAATGTGACCCTTCAGCAGGCTCTCGACATCGTCTGCATGCAGAGCAAGACCTTTTGGAAGCCGGTCACTGAAAACATCATCTTCGTGGCACAGGACACCACGCAGAAACACAAAGACTACGACGAACAAATGGTGGAGACGTTCTACCTCTCCAACACCATCCAGTCCCAAGACCTTACGGAAATCGCCAACGGTCTTCGTCAAGTACTCAACTTGACGAAAGTTCAGCAGCTTAACTCGCAGAACGCCATTATCGTTCGCGATACACCAGACAAGCTCGCTATCGCGCGGCGCTTGCTCAAGGACATCGACAAAGCCAAACCCGAAGTCCTCATACAAGTCGAAGTGCTATCAGCCAGCACCGACCGCCTCCGTGACCTTGGCGTGCTTCCAGGTCAGTCCGCCTCCATTACATTTACGCCGCCTGGTACGACCTCGACTTCCGGTAGCAGCACCACAACTAGTACGGGCGCTCCTCTAAAAGGTTTTTCGCTTAGCGCGGACTACTATACCGTCACGCTACCGGGCGCAACGGCCAACTTCGTCCTGACCGACACCACCACCAAAATTATCCAGAATCCCGAAATCCGCTCCATCGATGGCCAGCCCGCCAAGCTCAATATTGGCAGCCGCGTTCCCATCGCCACCGGCAGTTTCCAGGCAGGTGTCGGCGTAGGCACCACGTCCGTCAACCCTCTCGTCAACACTCAGTTCACCTACATCGACGTCGGTGTCAACGTCAACATCACACCGCGCATTCACCCCAATCATGAGGTCAGTCTGAAAGTCGCTCTCGAAGTCTCCCAAGTCACCGGCACCGCCACCATCGGCGGCATTCAGCAGCCCATCATCGGCCAGAACAAGATCGAGCACGACATACGCCTCCGCGAAGGCGAAGCCAACATTCTCGGCGGCCTTTTCACCAAGACCGACAGCAAAACCGTGAACGGCTGGCCAGGCTTGGCACAAATTCCTCTGATGAAATATCTCTTCGCGGATAATAAGGTCGATCACGCCCAGAGCGACATCCTCATCGTCCTCATTCCGCGCATCGTTCGCCTGCCCGATTGGACTCGCGCCGACCTCCGGCCCATCTCTTCCGGCGTCGAACAGAACATCACCACTCGCCGCCAGAGCGACATTCGCACGCCCGGGACCCAGGCCCCGGCGCAGCAGTCTCCTGCTCAACAGCAACCCGCTCCAGTCACGCCACCTCCGGCTACACAACCACAAGCGGGCGCGCCCGAAGCCGCTGCGCCTGGTCAAACCGCGCGCCTGCGTTTTGATCCGCAGGGACTCACCTTAGCTCCGGGTCAGACGGCTACCATCGGCGTTGCCGTAGACAACGTCAACGACCTCTATTCGATTCCGATGATGCTGCAGTACGACCCTGCGGTCATCAGTATCGAGGACGTTCAGCACGGGACTTTCTTGTCCAGCGGCAATCAGGAAATTGCCATCGTCCAGGGCGGCGACAAATCGAAGGGACAAGTTATGATCGCCGCGACGCGGCAGCCCAACACGCCGGGCGTCAGCGGCAGCGGCACGCTTTTGGGAGTCGTCGTCAGAGCAATTGCCCCCGGCGCTACGAATTTGTCGATAGTGCAGGTCAACGCCAAAGACTCCCAGCAAAAACCCCTGTCACTGCTTACGACTGAAGCGAGCGTTCAAGTAAAACCGCAGTAGCAGGACCAGTTTGCTATCCAACAACCGTAAACGGTCGCTGCTGTTTGGAGTGCTGGCCGCGCAACTTCGCTTTTCCAGTCCGTTCTTTCGGCGCTATATTGGGATTAGGCATCCACTATGAAACGCGGAAACCCACAGGCTGGCATGACTTTGATCGAGCTCATCATCGCCTGCTCGATTCTGGTGATTCTTGCCTCCGCCGCCCTGCCGGTTGCTCGCTACTCCATTGTTCGCGCCAAGGAAAGTGAGCTTCGCCGCGACCTTCGCGAAATGAAGGACGCGGTCGACCGCTACAAGGATTATGCAGACAAACAGCAAATTCGTGTCGAAGTCGGAAGCGAAAACTATCCTCCGGACCTCGACACCCTGGTCAAAGGCGTTCAGGTGGGCACTGCTGAAAAAAAGATTCGTTTCCTCCGCAAAATCCCGGTAGATCCCATGACCGGCCACGCGGATTGGGGCTTTCGCTGCGTAACCGACGACCCAGACTCACAAAGCTGGTGCGGAAAGAATGTTTTTGATGTCTACTCAAAATCGCAGGGGACGGCGCTCGACGGCACTAAATATTCGGATTGGTGAGTTATGAGAAAGAATCGCAAACTCGACAACTCGCGCGGCTTCACGTTGATCGAACTGCTGCTGGTCATTTCGATCATCCTTATCCTTGTCGGCATCGCGGCTGGCAACTATCGCCGGACGGTGGTTCGGGCCAACGAAACCGTGCTCAAGCAAGATCTCATGGAGATGCGCAAGGCCATCGACAACTACACGCTCGACAAGCAAGCCGCCCCGCAATCCCTGGACGACCTGGTTCCTGATTATCTGCGTGCCGTTCCCAAAGATCCGATTACGCAGCAGCTCGACTGGGTTCCTAAAGTTGAACCGGTAGTTCTCAGCCCCGATCAAGCCGGCACTGGCATCACGGATGTTCATTCGGCTTCGGAGAAAGCCTCTCCGTTCGACGGCACAGCCTATAACACCTGGTAACGGTCCCCCTCGACCGGCGACGGTCGATTCTGAGTTGTGGCTGTCGTAGCTCCTACATTTGTCGGTCTTCTTCGCGTAAGTCATACTAATTTGTATCGTTCGTTGTCGATGCATGGCCATCCGCAATCATGAGTCGTTCTAAGCTCGCCAAAATTTCTGGCAAACGTACCCGCTCGCTGAAGCAGGGCCTCGCCTCCATGCACCAACGCAAATGGAGAGCGGCCTTCTTGCACCTGTCGGCCGCTGACCGGGCTGCTTTTCTGACTGGCGATGAACTCGAAGCCCTGGCCATCGCAGCCCACCTCAGCGGAAATGAGGCACACGCTCTCGAACTCCTCGCTCGCATCCATCAAACTCATCTGGATGCCGGTAACGTTCGGCGCGCTGCGCGTTTCGCTTTTTGGCTAGGCTTCATTGCACTCAACGAAGGCCAGCACGCCCAGTCGAATGGCTGGCTGGCCCGCGCCAGCCGCTTGCTCGAAGAGCAGGAAGCCTGTTCCGAACACGGCTATCTACTGATTCCCGCCGGCATCTTCGCCGCACGTGGCGGCGAAATTCAAGAAGCGATTGCCGCTTTTGTCCGCGCCGGACAAATCGGCAAGCGGTTTGCCGACAACGACCTCATGACTATGGCTCTCAACGGTCATGGCAGAGCGTTAATTCGCGGCGGCGAGCATGAGAAGGGTAACAAACTCCTCGACGAAGCAATGGTCGCGGTCATTGCCGGCGAAGTTTCTCCCATCGTTGCGGGCGGAATGTACTGCAGCGTGCTTGAGTCGTGCCATGAGACGCGCGACTTGCGGAGAGCGCAGGAGTGGACTCGCGCTCTCGATCGGTGGTGCGCCGACCAGCCCGAGCTGGTGCCTTATCGCGGCCATTGTCTTCTTCACCGCGCCGAGCTTCTCCAGTTCCGTGGTTCCTGGCGCGAAGCCTTAGTGGAGACGCAAAGCGCTCGCGATCGTCTGTCGCAACCGACGCCCAAGCCGGCCCTCGCCGCGGCATTTTATCGTACTGGCGATATTCACCGCCTGCTGGGCGAATTCGCTGAAGCGGAGGATGCGTATCTCAGCGCCGCAAAGCTTGGCCACCCAGCACAACCGGGGCTGGCTCTGCTACGGCTCGCGCAAGGTCGGCTTACTGAAGCTTCAAAGTCCATTCAGAGCCACGCCTCTAGAATGGGGGTGAATGGTACTCGTCTCTCCGGCGCGCATACCGAATTGCTAGAAGCCTGTTTGGAAATTGCTCTCGCGGAACAGGACCTGGATGCGTCGCGGCGGTACGCCAAGGCGCTGCGCACGCTTGCCACAAAGCACAAAGTCCCGCTGCTTGAGGCGGTGTCCGCCTGCGCCGAAGGCGCGATCCTCCTCGCCGCTGGTGAACCTCGCGATGCCCTCAGAGCCTTGCGTCGCGGATGCACCATTTGGGCAGAACTTGACGCACCCTATCCCGCGGCACGAGCTCGCGCTCTGGCTGCACGTGCCTGTCTTGCGCTCGACGATTGCGACGCTTCGGCGCTCGAACTGGCCGCCGCTCGGAGTTCGTTCGAACGGCTCGGCGCCAAACCCGATCTCACCCGCTTGTCCGCGCTCTCCCCAAGTCCAGTGGAAAACGATTCCCCTCTTACTTCCCGCGAAATTGAAGTGCTTCGCCTCGTCGCTTCCGGGGCGGGTAACCGTGCCATCGCTCAAAAACTCTCCATAAGCGAGAAAACCGTCGCTCGTCATCTCAGCAACATCTTCGTCAAACTCGACCTCAATTCTCGCTCCGCCGCAACGGCCTACGCTTTCCAGCATCGACTCGTATAGCGCGACCGCTTTTCCTTCTTGGTTGGAGTACTGCATAAAAATACCCAATTCCTTTCTTTCCAAGCGAATGGGTATTTCGGCCGATGCGCACTCGCTCGTCCTCTCCTACTCTTGTTTTCACTTAAAACATCGAGGGGGTACTCATGCAAACTGTAAATGCAACGCGTATGCACACCATCGTCATCGGAGGCGGCCAGGCCGGCCTCGCCGTCGGCTATCACCTTGCCCGCCGAGGTGTGCGTTTCCTGATTCTCGACGCAAATCATCGCGTCGGCGACGCCTGGAGGAACCGCTGGGATTCCTTGCGTCTTTTCACGCCGGCACGCTACGTAAAGCTCCCCGGATTTCCTTTCCCTGCGTCCGGGGACTCCTTCCCCACGAAAGGACAACTAGCTGACTACCTTGAGGCCTACTCCCGGCGTTTCCATCTGCCGGTTCGAAACGGGTTACGCGTCGATCGGGTCTCTCGGCGAGGCGACCATTTTTTGGTTTCGGCCGGCTCCCAACAATTTGAGGCCGAAAACGTCGTCGTCGCCATGGCCAACTATCAGCGGCCTCGCACGCCGGCCTTCGCAAAAAATCTTGACGCTTCGATCACGCAGCTTCACTCGGCCGAGTATCGCAACCCAGGCCAGCTTCAACCCGGCAAGGTACTCATCGTCGGCGCTGGAAATTCCGCAGCCGATATCGCCATCGAACTTTCACGCACTCACGCCACGCTGATGTCCGGAAAAGAGTCCGGCCATATCCCGTTTCGCATTGAAAGCTTCTTGGCGCGTTTCGTAGCCGTCCGGATTGTTCGCTTCATCGGCCACTACATCCTTTCGCTGGCCACCCCAATTGGCCGTAAGCTGCGACCGAAAATGCTTCACCGCTCCGCCCCTCTGGTTCGCGTGAAGCCCGCCGATCTCATCACCGCGGGAGTCGAGCGCGTGCCTCGTGTCGTGGATGTTCGTGACGGCCTGCCGCTGCTCGCCGGCGGTCGCGTGCTCGACGTGCAAAACGTCATCTGGTGCACCGGCTATCATTCCGGCTTTTCATGGATTGACTTGCCCGTGTTCGAGCCCAATGGCGATCCCGTTCACGATCGCGGCATCGTCTCTCGCGTTCCTGGCCTCTTCTTTGTTGGACTTCACTACCTTTACTCGATGACTTCCGCCACCATCATCGGCGTTTCCCGCGATGCAAAACACATCGTCGACGCCATCGTCGCTCGCGACCGCTCGCAAGCCGCAGCCTGATTTTCCATCCGAAACAACAAAGCCGTCCTTCTGCCGAATGGCGGCTCTCTGTTTCTCGCCCGATTCCGAGGTTTTTAGCAGCGACCCTGGGCCCAAATCTCACATTTCGGATGGAGGACTATCAGGTGCCGATCGCAGTGTCAGCTAAGGTTAGCGCAGCGTCCAGCGCAGCAATGCCCTGGTCGATTTCGGCTTCGGAGATGATGAGCGGCGGAGCAATGACGAAGTGGGAGATCCAGGCCTGCACGGTGACGCCTCGCTTCATCATGTCGGCAGCGACTTGGTCCACGATGAGGGGCGTGCCGGAGATTTTGTCTTGCATGGTGTTGAGCGGCTGCTTGGTGTCTTTGTTCCGGACGAGGTCTACCGCCCAGAACATCCCGAGTCCGCGGACTTCGCCGACAGAAGGGTGCTTGGTGGCCAGCGCTTTGAGTTTTTCTCCGAGATAGGCGCCGACTCTTCTCGCGCGATCCACGAGATTTAGTCGTTGCATCTCGTGGATGGTGGCGACGGCAGGTGCAAGAGTCATCGGATGGGCTTCGTAAGTGTGGCCGTGAGCGAAGTAGTGATCGTCAAAGTGTTTCGCGATCTTCGCGGTCGTGGCGCAGAGGCCAAGCGGCACATAGGCGGACGTGATGCCCTTAGCGGTGACGAGAATGTCGGGCTGGACATTCCAGTGGTTCATAGCGAACCATTCGCCAGTACGGCCCCAACCGGTCATGACTTCGTCGGCGATGAGGAGGACGCCGTGGGCGTCGCAGATTTTTCTGAGCTTCGGGAAATACTCGGCTGGAGGGATGAGGACGCCGTTGGTGCCGACTATCGGCTCGGCGACTACCGCCGCGACGTTGCTCTCGTTGGCGATCATGTGCTCGACGTAATCGGCGCAGGCGACTCCGCAGGAGGGGTAGGTATGCTTGATGGGACATTTGTAGCAGTTCACTTCAGGGGCGAAGATGAAGCCCTGGCCTTTGCCGGCCGGCTCCATGGCCCAGCGGCGCGGATCGCCGGTGGCTGCAATCGATGCGGTGGTTGAGCCGTGATAAGAGCGGTAGCGGGCGATGATTTTGGATTTGCCGGTGTACATGCGGGCGATTTTGAAGGCGGCTTCGTTGGCGTCGGTGCCGGAGGTGGTGAAGAAGAACTTTTCGAGGCCTTTGGGCAGGACTTCGAGAAGGAGTTCGCTCAGCTGGGCGCGGGCGTCGGTGGCGTAGGAAGGAGCGATGTAAGGCAGAGTGCGCGCCTGCTCTACGATGGCTTTGATGACGGCGGCATTCTTGTAGCCGAGATTGACGCACATGAGTTGAGAGGAAAAATCGAGGTAGCGCTTTCCATCGGCGGTGATGAAATAGCAGCCTTCGGCATCGACGACGTGGGGCGGATTCCAGCTTTTTTGAAAGCGCCACGTGCCGTAGTTGAGGCGTTTCGTGGTTTCGGCAACGTTCAACGGAGTCATGGTGGGGTTGGACATGCGTTTCTCCTCAGGGTGGGTCTATTCTACGAGTTTTTTCAGTGCTCGTGGAATTTCAGGATTCCACTACGTTTGCGGTTTCTGAAGCGGCGTTTTGCCCATGAGCAGAGTGTAGGCAACCGCTGAGACGAGGAAGCCGACGAACCAGGCGTAATCGTAGAGCCAGCGGAGCGAAGGTATGAGCAAGCCGACGAGCGCAACGATGACACCGAACGCGAGTGCGGCTAAGGCGCGGTAGTTGAAGCCGTTGGAGTATTCATAGGCTCCGCCGCGGCGATAGAGGTCGGCCGGATTAAGCGAGCGTCTGCGGACGACAAAATAGTCTGCGATCATGATGCCTGCGATCGGACCGAGAAGCCCCGAGTATCCGACGAGCCAGCCGAAGATATAGCTCTGGAAATCCGTGAGCAGCCTCCACGGCATCATGAGGATTCCGATAACGCCGGTTACTAAGCCGCCGGTGCGGAAGGAGATGAGGCGCGGGTTCAAGTTCGAGAAATCGTTGGAGGGAGAGACAACGTTCGCGGCTACGTTGGTGTTGAGCGTGGCGATGAGCAACGCGATCAGCGCAATGGAGGCGACGACGGGTTCGTTGAAGCGGCCGAGAAGAGCGACGGGATCCCAGATAGCTTGGCCGAAAATGACGGCAGAGGCGGAGGTGACTGCTACGCCGATGAAGGAGTAGAGCGTCATGGCGGTTGGGAGGCCAAGGGCTTGGCCGACCATTTGCGCTTTCTGCGATTTGGCGTAGCGCGTGAAGTCTGGAATGTTCAGCGCGACAGTGGCCCAGAAACCGACCATGCCCGTAAGCGAGGGGATGAAGAAGTGGAGGAATTCGCCCGTCGTCTTGAATTTGCTGGGAGTGCTGAGAACGGGACCGAGGCCGCCCGCTTTGCGGGTGATCCACCAGAGGAGAAGGAGGCCAACCGCAAGCATGAAGGGAGCGCCGATGCCTTCGAGAAATTTGATGGTTTCGATGCCGCGCCAGATTACGAGCATGTTGAGCAGCCAGAACGCGAAAAAGCAGAACCACGGCGTGATTGAGTGACTGGCGACAGTTGGCCAGAGGACGCGTAGCATCGAGTAAATTGCCTGACCGCCGATCCAACACTGAATGCCGAACCAGCCGCAAGCAACCAGCGCCCGGAGAACGGCGGGAATGTTAGCGCCACGAACGCCGAACGAAGCGCGCACGTACACCGGAAACGGGATGCCGTATTTAGTTCCAGCGTGCGCGTTCAAAATCATCGGAATGAGGACGATCAGGTTGCCGAGCAGAATGGTGCCGATGGCTTGCTTCCAGCTCATGCCGCCGGCGATGAGTCCCGACGCAAGCATGTAGGTGGGAATGCAGACGCTCATGGCGACCCAGAGCGAGGCGTAGTTGTAGGTGCCCCAAGTGCGGCGTTCGGGAGGGATGGCGGCGAGGTCTTCGTTGTAGAGCGTGGTGTCGTGGGTCGCCACGCCGTTGCTCATTGCCAGGCTCCGCCGCGGGCGGTGCGGCGCAGGTATCTGCCTCCGCCAGGTTTGCCGACGAACTTTCCGTTGTCGACGATGAGTTCGCCGCGTGAAAAGACGTGGCGCGCGTTGCCGCGTACGCGGAAGCCCTCAAACATGGAGTAGTCCACGCGCATGTGGTGCGTTTTGGCGCTGATGACGTGTTCGGCTTTGGGATCCCAGACGACGATGTCGGCGTCGCTGCCCGGAGCTAGAGCTCCCTTCTTCGGATACATGCCGAAGATTTTGGCAGGAGCAGTGGAGACGATTTCGACGAATCGATTCAAAGTGAGTTTGCCCTCGTTGACGCCGTGATGGTGAAGAAGCTGGAGGCGGTTTTCGATTCCCGGGCCACCGTTGGGAATTTTCGTGAAGTCGTCTTTGCCGAGAACTTTTTGGTCTTCGAAACAAAAGGGGCAATGGTCAGTGGAGACGACTTGCAGGTTGTCATCTTTTAGGCCATCCCAGAGCTTAGGGAGATTTTCTTTTTCGCGGAGCGGCGGCGTGAAGACATATTTTGCGCCTTCGAAGCCGGGACGCCTGAGTTCGTCGATCGAGAGCAAAAGATATTGTGGACAGGTCTCGGCGAAAGCGGGGACGCCGCGGCTGCGCGCTTCGCGGACTTGATTGAGAGCGTCTTCAGAGGAGAGATGAACGATGTAGACGGGAGCATGGGCAATTTCGGCGAGCGCGATGGCACGGTTGACGGCTTCGGCTTCGGCAATCGTGGGGCGAGTAAGCGCGTGGTAGACGGGAGCAGTTTTGCCGTCGGCGAGCGCTTGCTGGACTATGACATCGATGACGCTGCCGTTTTCGGCATGCATGCAGATGAGGGCGCCGTTCTTGGAGGTTTGCTTGAGCGCCTTGAAAATTGTGGCGTCGTCCACCATCAGGACGTTCGGATAGGCCATGAAGAGCTTGAAGCTGGCCACGCCTTCTCTAACCAGTTCATCCATGTCGTCGAGGCCGGCTCCACCGAGATCGGTGACGATCATGTGCAGGCCGTAATCAATGCAGGATTTGCCCTGGGCCTTTTTTGTCCAGGCGTCCAGGGCGTCGCGCATATGTGTGCCTCGACCCTGAATGGCAAAGTCCACAATGGAAGTTGTGCCACCGATTGCCGCCGCGCGGGTGCCGGTTTCGAAATCGTCGCTGGACGTCGTGCCGCCAAAGGGCATGTCGAGATGGGTGTGCGCGTCGATGCCGCCAGGCAGAAGCAGCATTCCCGTGGCGTCGAGAGTTTTGTATGCCGGAGCAGACGGAATACCGGCGCGGATTTCCTTGATGGTTTCGCCTTCGACGAGAATGTCGGCCTGGAATGTTTTGTCAGCGGTAACGACGCTACCGTGCTGAATGAGAAGTCCCATCAGTCGCAGTCCCTTCCCGTAACTGGAGGATTCGGGGCGGCCCCGGTTCGCTGCTCCCAAGATTGCGACGGCAGGCCGAGGTCGATTTGCTCCATGGTGATGCAACCCGGAACCGGGCAGACAAGATAACAAAGATTGCAGCCAACGCACTCGGATTCGTCCACGCGGGGGATGCGGGCGAGCGGCGTTGGATAGGGTTCATAGCCGTTTGCGTGTGCGGTGGGGTCGAGTTTGGGAATTGGCGTGACAGCGATGACTTCCCTGCTCTGCGCTTCGCGCATCGCGGGTGTCGCGTGGGCAGCATTGTGACCGGCTCCGGTATGAGTGGGCTGGCCGACGCGGTCCATGTGAATGCACTGATGAGCGCCATCCCAGCAAGCGGTATAGCAAAGCTGGCAGCCGATGCATTTTTCTTCGTGGATGCGGGCGACGATTTTGTAGTTGAGGTTGAGGTACTTCCAGTCCTGCACGCGCTGGAGACTCTTTCCTTCGAAATCGGCGATGGTGGAAAAGTTTTTTTCGGCCATCCAGTTGGAGAGGCCGTCGGTCATCTCTTCGATGATGCGGTATCCGTAATGCATAACTGCTGTGCAGACCTGAACAGTGCTGCAGCCGAGAAGGAGAAATTCGACCGCGTCGCGCCAGTCGGAAATGCCGCCGATGCCAGACAGCGGAAGAGCAGCGTCTGGATCAGATTGGACCTGCTGGACCATGTTGAGAGCGATCGGCTTTACGGCGGGACCGCAGTAGCCGCCGTGGGAGGATTTGCCATCCACATTGGGGCGCGGCGTGAAGGTGTCTAGGTCGATGCCGGTGATGGAGTTGATGGTGTTGATAGCGGAGAGGCCGTCGGCGCCGCCGCGTTTTGCCGCGCGAGCGACAGTGCGAATGTCCGTGATATTAGGCGTGAGTTTCACCAGGACCGGGGTGCGGGCCTTTTCTTTCACCCACGATGTGATCATCTCGGTGTATTCGGGGACCTGGCCAACGGCGCTGCCCATGCCGCGTTCGCTCATACCGTGAGGGCACCCGAAATTGAGTTCGAGGCCATCGGCGCCTGCATCTTCGGATTGCTGGACGATTTTGTGCCAGGCTTCGCGTTTGGATTCGACCATAAGCGAAGCAATCAGCGCATGTTTCGGATAGCGTTTTTTGACTTCGGCGATCTCGCGGAGGTTGGTTTCGAGAGGGCGATCGGTAATGAGTTCAATGTTGTTGAGGCCCATCATGCGCTGGCCGTTCCAGTCGACCGAAGAATAGCGCGAGGAGACATTAACGATCGGGTCGCCAAGAGTTTTCCAGACGGCGCCACCCCAGCCGGCGTCGAAGGCGCGCATGACTTGCTCCCCACAGTTAGTGGGAGGAGCCGAGGCGAGCCAAAAAGGATTCGGCGAATGGATTTTGCCCGCGAAAAGCGCGGAGAGGTCGGGCGCGGTTTTCTCGTCAGGCATGCGCTCCCTCCAACCGTCGAATTATAGCCAGCGCGGAGCGTTTGCCGTCAGCGACAGCGTCGACAACTTCGCGGCCGCCGTTGACGCAATCGCCGCCGGCGAAATATTTGGGGTTGGCGGTTTGGCCGGTTGCGCGATCGATCTGAACGCGGCCGAGTTCGACTTTAACCCCGCGCAAAGTTTCGAGAAACGAGAGCAGGGGCGATTGCCCGATGGCGGGGATTAGCATGTCGCAGGCGATGCGGCATTCGGAGTCGGGAACGCGGCGCAGATTGCCGTCGGCAGAGGGCTCGATGGCTGCACACTCGACGGATTCGATCGCTGATTTGTCCCGAGAAAGATGAATGGCGATGGGTTGAGTCCGCCAACGGAACTCCACGCCTTCAGCGATCGCTTGTTCGTATTCGAAAGAGAACGCGGCCATGTGCTGTTGATCGCGACGGTAGAGGATCTGGACAGATTCTGCGCCCAAGCGTCGAGCTGCCCGCGCAGCGTCGATGGCGGTGTTGCCCGCTCCCACGACAACAACGTGGCGACTGACTTTGAGGTTATCACCGGTCTTATACCGAGCGATGAAATCGAGAGCAGTGATGACTCGAGGATGGTCTTCACCGGCTATGCCAAGCTTGTGCATAGCGCCGAGACCGACGCCCAGGAAGATGGCGTCGTATTCTTCTTCGAGTTTGGCCAGTGTTGAAGCGGCTATTTTTTCGCCGAATCGAAAATCGACTCCGAGAGAGCGAATCATCTCGATTTCGCGGAGGCTGTCGGCGGACCGCAGCTTGTATTCTGCGACGCCGTAGGTGTTGAGTCCCCCGGGGAGGGGTTTCTGCTCGAAGATCGTAACGGAAAAGCCTTGCTGGCGGAGTTCGGCAGCGCAAGCCAGCGAAGCCGGTCCCGCTCCGATGCAGGCGGCTTTGCCAGATTTACTGGCGGAGGACTTGATTGGAAGCGATGCGCCGTTGTGAAGGAAGGCGTCCATGGCGTGACGCTGGAGGCGGCCAATCTCGATGGGCTGCTGGTTATAGCGGTGATAGACGCAGGCACCTTCACACAGGACGTCCACAGGACAGACACGGGAGCAACTTGCGCCGAGAATGTTGCTCTCGAGAATCGTCAGCGCGGAGCCGCGGAGATTGCCCTGCGCGATTTTTTTGATGAATCGTGGAACGTCAATGTGAGTAGGGCACGCAGCCGTGCAAGGGGCGTCGAAGCAATAGAGGCAGCGGTTGGCCTCCGTTAGAGCGGACTGATGGTCGAAGGCGGGATGAAGGTCCGGAAAGCGGGCGAGGAGGTCGGGATTGACATGAAGTTCCGTCGTCACTGCGTTTCTCCATAAAGAGCAAACGTCACGACAACTGCCTACGGTGAGGCCCATCGTCCCCTTGTGCGGGGACAGGGATTAACCGCGGCTACGGTTTTACCAGAACATCGTACATGTCTGGGCGACGATCGCGGAAAAATTGCCAGGTCTTGCGTACCTGGGAAATCATCTCGAGGTCGAGGTCGGCAGTGAGGACTTCATCTTTGTCGCGGGACGCCTGTGCGAAAATTTGGCCACGGGGATTGCAGAAATAGCTGGAACCATAAAATTCGCCGATATTCCAAGGAGCTTCGGTGCCTACGCGATTGATGGCGGCGATAAAATAGCCGTTGGCGGCGGCATGAGCGGGCTGCTCGAGCTTCCAGAGATATTCGCTTAGTCCGGCGACGGTGGCCGATGGATTGAAGACAATTTCAGCTCCGTTGAGGCCGAGGGCGCGAGCCCCTTCGGGAAAATGGCGGTCGTAGCAAATGTAGACGCCGATTTTCGCGAAGCCAAGATCGAAGACGGGATAGCCCAGATTGCCCGGCCGGAAATAAAACTTTTCCCAAAAACCGGGAGCCACGTGGGGGATGTGCGTCTTGCGATATTTGCCGAGGTAGGAGCCGTCATTGTGAATAACGGCGGCGGTGTTGTAGTAGATGCCTTCGCCGTGGATCTCGTAGACGGGGACGATAACGGCGACGCGGAGCTCTGCGGCGAGCTTTTGTATCAGCTTCGTCGTGGGGCCATCGGGAACAGGCTCGGTGAAATCGTACCAGCGAGTAGATTGCTCGGCGCAGAAGTAAGGGCCATAGAAGATTTCCTGCAAGCAGACGATTTGCGCGCCTGCGTCGGCGGCCTGGCGGATCATGGCGACGTGCTTGTCCGTCATGACCTGCTTGATTTTGTCGAGCGGACTGGACGGAGGCTCGGCATTGGTGGCCTGAATCAGGGAGCAGCGGACAATCCGAGACATGGGGCTCCTTAGAGGACCGTGGCTGTGAGTAATCTTACATCGGAGCGGAGAATTTTCAGTGGCGGGTTTCAATTCGCAAACCTAGCGGCCAGCGTGACTCGTGGCTTGTGCGAATTCAGTGCAAGTAGTGCTTCCGCGCCGAGTCCTCTTGAGCGCAAATTCCAGTCAAAGCGTGCGGTGAGAAAAACGCAACAAAAAAAACGGGGCTGGAAGGAGCCCAGCCCCGCTAGCACTGACACTGATTTCGAGACTCTTTTAGGACGGCGACGAAGTGGCTTTCTGGTTTTTGACTTCGAGTTCGTTGACCACCTGGGCCACGTTCGGTGTCGCCGCAACAACCTTTTCGACCATGGCGCGCTGCGCTTGCGAATTTACTTTGCCCTTCAGTGTTACAACGCCCTGTTTCACGTCGTAGCTCACAGCGTGATCCCATTTGTGCTTAGTGAGCACTGCTTCCACATTCTTCTCGATCGCTTTGTCCATGTCTGACTGGACGTCCTTCGCTAGGCTCTCTTCTCCCGGCGGGCGTACTGCGACCTGGTTTGAAACCACCTGCCCGGAAGCCGCAGCCCGGGCAATAGATTCGGCCTGAGACTTGTCCGCATCAGTTTTGACCGTTCCAGTGAGCGTCACAACTCCCTTGTCACGATCCTGGCTGACATCGACATCTCGAAGGCCAGCCTGTTCCAGGCCCTGTTTCACGGAATCCTTGACATCGGGCGCTTTAGCTTGCTGCTGACCGCAACCGGTGCCGAGCACAAGAGCGGCGGCCAAAACAGCCGGCGCCAGTGCCTTGAACGGCTTGAAGTAAGTCATTTAATTCCCTCCCTTGGTGTCGCCTGCAGGCCGGGCGTACACGGCGTGAGCACACGCATCTTCACTAAATTGTCGTTTGCTGAGACTTGAAGTAACTATCAGGCGTCCGCGGTAAAGTGGGGACGGAAGAACCCTATGAAATTTCGACCTAATCCACGGATTGTTCTGATTTTCATGTGCCGCTCGGTCTGACAGATAGCAGCAGCTTCAGGATCCGCCCTGGCGACCGCGTCATTTTTTCGAAAGCGGATTGCCCATCTTCGAGGCGCATGGTCTCCGTCCACGCATCCAGATCGATCTCCCTTGCGATCAACAAGGACAATGCGCCCTTGAAGTCCGCCGGTGTGTAGGCGAACGACATCACAACCCGATGTTCCTTTCGAATGCTGGTCACGAAATCAATTTCACTGCGCTGTTGCATCATGCCGAGCAAAACGACTTGTCCACCGGGCCGGCACAGATTGAATGCAGTCTGCCTCGCGGCGGCGCTACCGCTCGCGTCTACCACCAAATCGAACTCTGCATCCGTCAACTGCAGGGGGACACTACCGCCGTCGCTTGCGGCTTGCATGGTTGCTGCGGCGCCCAGTTGTTGCATCGCAGCAAGACGGTCCGGATTCACGTCAACGCAAAGAATATCGCGTGCGCCGATGCGTTTTCCCACCTGAAGGCTAAGCGCGCCCATCGTCCCGGCGCCAACAATGGCCAGCCGGAAAAACGGTGGCGGTGAGGAGATCCGATACAAATGCACAATGTTGGCGAGGGGCTCGGCAAGAACTGCTCGCTGCGAAGGCAGATCGTCCGGCACTTCGAACACTTGCTGGCCAGGAAGAGCGATGAACTCTGCGAATGATCCCTCCGTTCGGTCAAGGCCCAGAAGTTTCCACGCCACGCACAGATTTTGCGCGCCGGCTAAGCATCGCGCGCATCTTCCGCAACTGACCAGTGGATTTACGACCACGCGCTTTCCGTCGCGCCGCCTTCCGATCAGCTCATGTCCCAGTATCAGCGGAGGTTTGCGGCGGGGACTATGGCCGAGAAATCCCGTCATATCCGATCCGCAAATGCCGCTTAACTCAACGGCGATCTCCTCCTCGCCTGGCCCCATCACTGGCTTCGGCCGATCTTGCATTTCCATCTTTTCTGGATGGATGTAAACCAAAGCTCGCATGTGAGCAATATAAACTCGTTCGGATAGGGGTCAAGACAAGATCCGTACCGTTTCTAGTGCTCGGCTTCTGCCGCGACTTAAGGAACTCCCACAAGACCCCGGTGGGTTAGGTATTCGCCCTCATACCATCAGTTCAAGTAGCTGATCGTATCGCGTTTCTATATTCTCACTTATGATGGCGTCTCGGTCGTTTTGATGACTAAAATGAAACCAAACCCCAGCTCCATTTCTCGGCGTGAGTTTGCTACTCGAGCGGCACTTGGAACGCTGGCCGCAGTTGCCCCAAGTACGTCACCTTTTGCGATTGACGCACCGCCGGCTCGCGAAGACGGACAGACGCCGGCCAATACCGCAAAGCTTTCCGCGCAAAGCCAAACCGAAGCCGAAGCGCGCTACCAGGCCATCCTGTCGCAATATCCCGACCGTTTTTCGGAAGCGCAAAGAGCCGACCTCCAGCGCCTTTGTCTTGTTTCGCAGCAACAGCTAGATGCACTGCGCGCCTGGCCGGTCGCCAACTCCGACGCACCTGCCCTCTATCTAAAACCATTGGTTGAACGCGAAAAGAAAAACAATGCTGCTCCAAATCTGAAATCCGCTCCGCAGGGCGCAAAGCCCGAAGCCTCCACAAAACCGAGTGCAAGTGGGAAACACTGAGGCTGCCGAACATGATCTCAGCCGACATCCTCTATCTGAGTGCAAGCGAACTGGCCAAACGAATTCAGGCCAAGTCGCTTTCTCCCGTCGATCTCACCAAGGCCTACCTGGACCGTTCTGAAAAACTCGGTCCGAAGCTGAACGCATACGCTCGCCTCACTCCGGAAATTGCTGTGGAACAAGCTACAGCCGCGGAAAAGGAAATTGCCCGCGGCCATTACCGGGGACCGCTACACGGGATTCCTTACGCCGCCAAGGACTTGCTTGCGACCAAAGGAATTCCAACCACGTGGGGCGCGAAGCCCTACGAAAATCAGGTCTTCGATTACGATGCGACTGTGATTGAAAACTTGCGCCGCGCCGGCGCAGTGCTAATCGGCAAGGCGGCGATGATCGAACTCGCCGGAGGAATGAATTACCGGTTTGCGTCGGCTTCGCTGCAAGGCGCTGCGAAAAATCCGTGGAACACTGGGTGTTGGACCTGCGGCTCTTCGTCCGGCTCTGGCGCAATCGTCGCGGCGGGCCTCGCCGCGTTCGCAATCGGCACTGAAACCTGGGGATCGATCATTTGCCCATCCGCATACTGCGGAGTCAGCGGTTTGCGGCCAACCTTCGGTCGCGTCAGCCGCTACGGTGCGATGGCGCTGTCGTACTCCATGGACAAAATTGGCCCAATGGCGCGCTCGGCAGAAGACTGCGCTCACATTTTTGCCGTGATCGCAGGCCACGACATCAAAGACCAGAGCACGCTGCCACTCGACAAAGCCGCATTCACTTACTCGCCTTCGATAGAGCTCTCCGCTAAACCGCCGCGCATCGGTTGGGTGACCAACGCGTGGAAGCAAATTGATCCGCATGCAGAGAAAGCACTTCAAGCGGCGGAACGCTCCGTGCGTAAAATCTTTCCCGGTACCAAGAATGTGACCCTGCCCGACGGTCCGTTCGAGGCGGCCGCCGGCATCACTATCGGTGTCGAAGGCACCGCAGCGTTTCGCGATTTGATTCGCTCGGGAAAGGTATCGCAACTGTCCGATCCGCTGGGCCAGATCAACGGATACGTCGGCGAACAGATCGAAGCCGCCGACTACATTCGAGCACTTCAAGTGCGGGGCGTGTTGCAGCAGAAGATGGATCTGCTTTTCGACAGTTTCGATGTGATAGTGGCGGCCTCGCTGCCGCTAGGAGCCAACCGGCTGGATGCCAATCTCGAAACCGATCTGGTTTTTCCCGACCCGCTCGGCGGCATCGGAAACCTGTGCGGGCTCCCAGCGCTCTCAGCTCCCTGCGGATTTACAGATCAAAACCTGCCTGTGGGATTGCAGTTTGTCGCTAAAGCCGGCAACGATCTGGCGGTCATCCGCGCGGCGCGCACCTTTCAACAACACACTGATTGGCACAGGAAACATCCGAAGGTTAGTTGAAATCCGGGTTTACCTCTCGATTTAACTGCGCAAACTACTTCTTCTGCAGGACTTCGCGCGCGGTGCGCAGGAGGGCGCTGCGGCTGAAGGGCTTGGCAAGTACGGCAGAGCCTTCACTCTTGGCCGCTTCTTCCGCGGCATGTTCGCTGTAGCCAGACATATAGAGCACGCGAAGTTCTTTGCGATCGCCGCGCATGCGGCCAGCCAGTTCCTGGCCGCTCATTCCCGGCATCACCATGTCGGTCACAAGCAGGTCAATCACTCCAGCGTACTGCGCAGCCAGCTTGAGCGCTGCTTCCCCGCTGGGAGCTTGCAATACCTTGTAGCCCGCCGACTCCAGGAATTCGCGCGCGACTTCACGCACATCCTGCTCATCCTCGGTGAGCAAAACGGTTTCCGTTCCGCGCAACACTTGGGCCGGCGATGAGACGGGTGCAGATGCTGCCGCCGCTTCGTCAACGCGTGGGAGATAAATCTTGAAGGTGCTGCCTTTGCCCACCTCGCTATACACCCATATGAAGCCCCCGCTCTGTTTCACCACGCCGTAGACCGTCGCCAAACCAAGTCCTGTTCCCTTGCCCTGTTCCTTCGTGGTGAAGAACGGCTCAAAGATGTGAGCTTGCGTTTCGGCATCCATGCCCGTGCCAGTATCGGAGACCGATAACAGAACATAGCGGCCGGGCTGAACGATGGGATGCGCTTCGCGGTAGTAGTGATCGAGCTCGATGTTTTGCGTTTCGATGATGAGCTTGCCGCCGCTCGGCATAGCGTCGCGTGCGTTCACGGCCAAATTCATGATGATCTGTTCCATCTGGCTGGCGTCGGCGCGAATGGTGCCGAGGTCGGATGTAGCGCGAACGACGAGTTCGATGTCTTCACCGATCAGTCGCGGAATTAGCTTGCCCATTTCGTCCACGACGGAATTCAGATTCATCGGGCGCGGCTGAAGAACCTGCATGCGGCTGAACGCAAGCAACTGGCGAGTAAGCGCGGTAGCGCGGTCGGCGGAACGATCAATCTGTTCCACTTTGCGAGTAACGTGGTCTGCTACGGGAAGCACGTCGAGCAACAGCTCGGTGTGCCCCTTAATGACCATCAGCAAATTGTTGAAGTCGTGCGCGACACCGCCGGCCAAACGTCCGATTGCTTCCATTTTCTGTGCCTGGCGCAACTGCTGTTCAAGAAGCTGACGCTCGCTGACGTCTTGCGCGACGACGAGGCGGACGGCGCGGCCGGCATATTCCAATTTGTGGGACACGACATCGACTTCGAAGCTTTTGCCGTCCTTGCGCTTATGACGCCAATGGCCATGATGACGGCCGTCCTGTTTCCACTCTTCGACGTGTTTCGCAAACGAGGCTTCGCCGCCATCGGGGCGGATATCACGGAACGTCATGCGGCGAAATTCATTCTCAGAGAAACCGTATTGCTTAGTCGCCGCCTCGTTGACCTGCAAGAAACGAAGCGTTTCGACGTCAAAAACCCACATGGGCAGGGGTGTGTGGGAAAACAGCAAACGGAACATGGATTCGCTCTTACGAAGAGCTTCTTCGGCGCGCACGCGTTCGATGGCAAGTGCGATGTGGCCGCCAACTGAATCCAGGAATTCGAGGTCGCGCTGGTCGTACGCGTTTTCGTTTTGATAATGCTGAACGACCATGACGCCAATCGTGGCGCTGGGAGTTTTCAGAGGAACGCCGAGCCAGGCAGGCGAGGCGGAGCCAACGAGTTCGACTTCGCCGGCCGCTGCAAGACGATCGAATTCGGATTGGGGAATCGAGCAGGAGTTGCCCGTTCGAAAAACATAGGCCATGCAGGTGCTGGCTACTTTTTGAGGAGGAGGAGGAGGATCGAACTGGTCCACAAAAAACGGAAAGTGGAACATTTCCGTTTGCGGATCGCAAAGAGCGACGAAAAAGTTTTCCGCGTAAACCACCTTCTTTAAGGCATCGTGAATCTGAAACAAAAGATCGTCAAGGTTGGAAGTCTGATTGAGGGCGTGAACGATGTTCGAGAGGACGAGGCGCTGCGCTTCCATGCGCTGAATTTCAGTAACGTCCTGGTACGAAATGATGATGCCTTGAACGTCCGGATCGGCGAGGCGGTTGGTGGCAACGGCATCGAACCACCGGAACTGACCGGACTTCGCGCGCAAGCTGCAGCGGCAGGCAACGATATCGTTATCCTTGTCGGCCACGATGGAAGTAAATTTCTGCTGAAACAGGGCGGCGTCCGAGGCGGCGTGAAGAGAAAAGAGCGACTTGCCGACCAAATGCTGGGGCGAGTAGCCCAGTACGCGGGAGAAATTGTCGTTTACGAAGAGGAAGTCGCCTGCGGGAGACACGATAGCGAGCAGTTCCCGCGAGGCAGAGAGGAGAGCGCGGGCTTGAAACTCAGTACATGCATCATCGTGCGCAAGCGACAGACTCTTTGACATAGACGAAAGCGGCGCGAATCAACTCGAATATGAATTTGGTCTGGCTACGAAACTGTGGAACGGCCTTGCTACTGCCTGATAGTCGTGCCGCGCAAAACCGAACTGTGCCGACTGAGGTCAGCCCGAACTAGGAGAAAGAATATAGACATGGAGTTCGCAATTCCATGACGGAAAAGCGAGCTGTTGCGAAATCATGACTGCCCGATTGGACAGTACTTTGGTTTGCCTGACCGAAAGGCCGTGCTACGCTCGCCTTACAAAGTCAAACGCGCGCAATTCGCGGAGACTCTGGCCCTCAACTGGAGCCCTTGATAGGGGAGGAACGTTGCGATGCACGATATGTGGAAGGACATGTTTGTACTGGCGCTGCCAATCATGGAAAAGGTTCTGCGCCCGATTGTGGTGTACGCGTTTCTGGTGATCAGCCTGCGACTTTCGGGAAAACGTGAACTTGTTCAGCTCAATCCATTTGATTTGGTCGTGCTGCTTACGCTGTCGAACACCGTACAGAACGCCATCATTGGCGATGACAACTCCGTCACCGGCGGCATCATCGGCGCGACTTCCCTGCTGGTCGTAAATTATCTGGTCGTGCGCTTCCTTTACAATCACCGTTCCCTGGATCAACTGGTCGAAGGAAAGGCCGACGTGCTAATAGAGGACGGTAAGGTAAGAACGCAGCACCTCAAGCGGGAGTTGATCACTATAGCGCAACTGGAAGCAGCGGCGCGCAAACAAGGCTTCGATGCGCTGAGCGAAGTGCAACAGTGCGTGTTGGAACCGGGGGGCACAATCACGTTTCTCGGGAAGAAGCCCGGTACGGACGAGTCGCGTCATGGCGAATTACTAAAGCGGTTCGATGCGTTGGCGGCCGAATTGGCGCGGCTGCGAAGCCCAGAACCGCCGCTGAAGGCGTAACCGAGAACAGCGTCTACGACGCGGCGCCGTGCTGTCAGACGCGGACAAGAAAGCCGGTTAGCGCAACCACGACACCAACGACGCCGATCGTTATGCCGGAGAA
>Ga0268266_10001549_pt1 | contig 26929 bp, 16 predicted proteins | sample KBSS13metaG_FD_190356 | JGI IMG/M metagenome (GOLD analysis project Ga0268266, IMG submission 190356) | Switchgrass rhizosphere microbial communities from Kellogg Biological Station, Michigan, USA - KBS S1-3 metaG (SPAdes) (version 2) | ecosystem: Host-associated > Plants > Roots > Rhizosphere... | reverse complement strand
GAACAGATGCTTCTGGGAAGAGGGATTGAATCCGTGCCCGATCCTCTTCGGTGAATCGCTGCTTCGACAACGACATCCAAACAATCGGCTTCGCTCCCAGGATGCGCCAGGTGATCGGGAGACTACTCCATGGTGCGGTGTTCTCCGGATTATTCGGCAGATAAACGCTGGCGTAACCTGTGCCGCCGAGGAATCGATACGTGGCGTCTCGCTGATGGACTCGGTACAAACTCCAAGCCAGCCAAGCGGCCACCACTGTCACCGCCAAGAACAGCGTACGGAGGCTGAACTGAAACCAGCGGCGGCGGGTGGGTGTGGCATCTGTCATCGTCATTCATCTTAACTGCTGCCGCAATGCGAATGCCAGCGCGCCATTACCCGGTTTGAACGCCCGGCCCGTCGGCCCTACACTAGGACGCTTGTCGCGAGGCGTTCGTCTCGTGGCTAAGCCATTTGGGGCTTACGCGCGTCGCTGTTCGGAAACGCCTGATGATTACGCTTGAGCGGTTGCAAACGGTATTGGCTCAGTTCTCCAAGCTCTCCATCGGGCTGGTCGGGGATTTGTTTCTCGATCGGTACCTGGAACTCGATGATGATCTGCACGAGCTATCGATCGAGACCGGGCTCGAGGCCTATCAGATCACGCGGATCCGCAACAGCCCCGGCGCGCTCGGCACGATCATGAACAACCTGGCGGCGCTCGGCGTCGGGCGGATGACGCCCGTGACGGTGCTCGGCGACGACGGGCAGGCGTACGATCTCTCGCGGGCGCTCGCCAGCATGCCGGTCGATCAATCGCACATCATCCGCGATCCCGCACGGCTGACACCCACGTACACCAAGCCCCTCCGCCGCGCGCCCAAAGGGGGCTGGGCCGAATTGAACCGGCTCGACTTGCGGAACTGCGCGCCGCTAGGCGCGGAGACTGAAGCGAAACTGCTGGCCGAGCTGACCGCGGTCTTCGACGCCACCGATGGTTTGATCGTGCTTGACCAGGTGAACGAGGAAGGCTGGGGCGTGATCGGCCCGGCTGTCGATGAACACCTGGCCAAACTCGCCGCGCGCTCGCCCGACAAGCTGATGTTCATCGACAGCCGGGCGCATATTGCACAGTTCCGCTGCGGCACGCTCAAGCCGAACGTGCATGAGTGCCTGGCCGCGCTCGGCGCGAAGTCAAAGCAGGGCGTGCCAGACGCCGTGCCCACGATCGAAGCATCGACCGAGGCCGCGCGGCGCTTCGCCGAACTGACCGGCTGCCCGCTCTACTGCACGATGAGCGAGCGTGGCATGCTGGTGGTGGAAGCGGACGCCACGGGCGGGGCCGGGGGCAAAACGACCGTGGCGGCAGGCTACCAGGTCCATGGACCGATCGACCCGGTCGGCGCCGGCGACAGCGCCACGGCGGGCATCGTCTCCGCGTTACTGGCTGGGGCGACGCGGGTCGAGGCCGCGGCAGTAGGGAACCTGACGGCCTCGATCACTGTCCAACAACTGGGGACAACCGGCACGGCCACGCCAGCCCAACTCGTCGCCCGCTGGCAAGAGACGCACGGCTAGCAAAAAGAAGCTCACCACGCGCTGGAAGAGCGAGTTTTCCAGGCCTGACGACGGGGCTTGCTGCCGGTCGCAATCGTCGGTTTAATCAAAGGTCTGAAAACGTCGGGCGATTAGCTCAGTTGGTTAGAGCGCTGCCTTCACACGGCAGAGGTCACTGGTTCGAGTCCAGTATCGCCCACTTGCTTCGCTGCTGTTTCTCACAGGATTGGCCAACTACTGCCCACGTACGTTTGGTAGCGCCGGGCCGCGGTAGGTGTCGACTCGTTCGATCGGGCCTGCTGGGCGGGCGCAGGCTAGTTCTTCGGCCGGGAAGCCTAGCGCGTAGAAGAGTCGGAATTGTGCCCGGTTGTAGTCGGCCACGGTGCGGTAGTAGTTGACGTACGCCGTTTGCAATTGCTGGAGCGCCGCGACGGCTTCTTGTGGACGATTGACCAGCGACAAGATGTCGCCAAAACGTTGCGTCTGTCCGAGACCGGCCAGGTTACCTTGGTAAGACGCCAATGCCTTGCGCAATCCAGTGTCGGCCTGCGTGACGCGGAGCGTTGCTGACTCGACGTCGGCCTTGGCTTGTGCGACTTCGGCCGCCACCTGATCCTGCACTTTGAACAGCTCGACCGTGGCGAGTTGGACTTCGCCGCGCTGCTGGCGAACCTTGGCCTGGTAGCCAAAGCCCAGGTTCTCAAGTTGCCAGACGGCCTGCGCGCCAACGTTGGCGACCCCGGCGAACTGATTGAGCGAACCATTTTGGCCAGTGCCCATGATGCCGCCCTGAAAGAAAAAGTCTGGCGTGCCGTTGCCGGTGATCAAAATACTGGGCGTCAGCGGCCGCATCCGTTCGCGGCGCAGCGCAATCAGCGTCGCGTCGACCTGCGCCCGGTGCGAAGCCAACTCCGGCCGGTTCGTCAGGCCGACCACGATCAGGTCATCCACGCCCCAGTCAGGCGAGATCAGCGTGACCTGAATGTGGTCTGGTTCCAACGGAATGACGACCGCGGCCGGGTCGAGCCGCAGCACGCGCGTCAGATTGGCGCTTTCGACGCGCCATTGTTGCAGCGCGATCTGCGTGGATTGCTCGAGATCTGCCTGTAGCGTGCGGGCGCGGTCGATTTCGTCCGGCGCCACCAGTCCGCGGGCCAACGTTTCCACGCGGCGCGTCAGGTCGTTCGATTTGATCGTGGCGTCGGTCATCGCGGCATACGCGCCGCGGGCCATCTGCACGTTGAAGTACGATTCGGCTGTTTGCTCCAGCGCCTGATTGCGCGCGGTCTGCGTGTCGATCCGTTTTGCGCGGAGCAACTGTTGCGCTACCAGTGGCTGGTAAATCGCGTCGGTCGTGGCGACTCGCAACACGGCGCCGCCGCCGGTAATGAAGTAGTTGGTGCTCTGCACGAGCAAATCGCCATTGACCATCTGAGAACCGCCGGCGTGACGGATGTAGCCTGTGCCGGCGTTGGCGTCTGGCAGCCACAGGACGCCGGCCTTTTCAGCTTGCGCGGCGGCAATCTGTACGCGGGCTTGCGCCGCGGCGATCACCAGCGGGCGGCCGTTCGAAAGCCGTAGCGCCGTGGCCAGGTTGATCGGGAAGGGGCGATCGGTCACCGGAGGTTTTCCGGTCGGCAGCACGCCCGGCGTGCCGCTGTCGCTCATCACTGGCCCTTCGAGCAGCGCGCCGGCGCTATTGGGGCCATAGACTGCGCGCGGGGGCTGTTGCATGCGCGCCTGGGGGCTGGGCTGCGCAGGGATGTTTTCTGGCGGCGGTGGCAAGCGGGCGCCGGGGGCTTGTGGCGGCGCTGGAAGTGAATCATCGCGCGCTGCTTGGGAGATGGGAACCGCTGGCGCCGCGCCGGCCGGTAACGCCGAGCGTGGCGGCAACACGGGCGCGCGAACCACTTGCGCCGCGGTCGGCGCGCAGAGCAGCGCCGCAACAGACAGCGCCAAAAGCGTTAGCGTCGCTGTTGGACGCCAACCTTGTTTTTCTGCGCGCGTGGTCATTCGACAATGCGGCCCAGCCCCGACGTGGATCGAGGCGCTATGGGCCATGGAGCATCCCTAGCGTGTGCATTCTGACGGCGAGAACCGAGGCGAGAAGAGTCGTAGCGGATGGGAATGGCCTGGGGCGCCGCAAATTTCTGCGGCAATCGCGGAGCGCGAACGAACCGGTGTTTCGCGTTCCGTTTATTCGGCCAATGCTGATAGCATCGGTCGTTCGGAATCTGCTGCTTAAGCCGATAAAAGCCACCCGTGCGACCCGGGCGACGGTTAAAGTCGGCCCAGCTTCACGTATGTCGCAACACCGCTCTTAGTAGTGAGTTACGTTCTCTAAGCCCTCGATTGCCGAGGGTCTCGCCCCCGCCCACCCCAGCTTGCCGCCTTGCGAGCGCGCTTCGCAGCAAGCCCGCCCCTGTGCCCGCCAGAGAATCGAACGTCGCTGGCATGACGCCCGACGAGTTTTGAAAGAGGATTGCCGCGTGAATCCCGTCTTCTTCGCAATGAAGCACCCGATCACCACCTTGATGTTGGTGGTCGGACTTTGCTGTAGCGGCGCGATGGCGCTCAATCGGATGCGCGTCGACATTTTTCCGCCGCTCAACGAGCCGCGGATCTACGTCTTCTTGCAGTACGGCGGCATGAGTCCCGCGCAGATGGAAGGCCTGATCGTCAACCAGTTCGAGTTGCTGTTCCAGTATGTTGACGGTGTCAAAGCGACCGAGTCGCACAGCATTCAGCAAGTGGCGCTGATCAAGCTGTCGTTCTTCCCCGGCACCGACATGGGTTCGGCCGAAGGGGAAGTGGTGGCGATGGCCAACCGCGCCATGTCGCGCATGCCCCCTGGCACGCTGCCACCGATGATCATGCGGATGGACGAAGGGAGCGTGCCGGTCGGCTACCTGGTGCTGAACAGCGAAAAGACGCCGCTCGGGCTGGTGGCGGATATTGCGATGAACGTGATCCGCCCCCTCGTGCAATCCAACGTGCCAGGCACCGTGGCCACGGCGCCGTTCGGTCCGAACGCGCGCACGATCCTGGTGAACGTCGACCCGCAAAAGCTGCAAAGCTACAACCTCACGCCGCAAGACGTCGTCAATTCGTTGATGACTGGCAACACGATCGTGCCGGCCGGCAACTTGTACATCAAGGACCAGATGCCGCTGGTGCCGAACAACGCGCTGGTCGAAGACATCCAGGAGATTGGCGCCATCCCGCTGAAGCTGGGACGAAATCTCTATATTCGCGACGTGGCCAACATTCAGGACTCGACTGACGTCAACTACGGTTACGCCCTGGTCGATGGCAAGAAGAGTGTTTACTTGCCGATCATCAAGAAGGACACCGCCAGCACGCTGACCGTGGTGGCTGACGTCTACAAGTCGCTGCAAGTCTTCAAGGACGCGGTGCCGGAAGACGTGCAAGTTCGCTTCGAGTTCGACGAATCGCCCACCGTCCGCGACGCCATCAAGAGCGTGGCTACTGAAGGCTTTATCGGCGCCGCGTTGACCGGCTTGATGATCTTGATCTTCCTGCGAGACGTGCGGAGCGTGATCGTCGTTGTGCTCAACATTCCACTCGCGCTGACTGGCTCACTGGCCGGGCTGTGGCTGACCGGCAATACAATCAACATCATGTCGCTGGGCGGAATGGCGCTGTCGATCGGCATGCTCGTCGACGAAGCGACCGTTTCGATCGAGAATATTCACGTGCAGATGGGCAAAACCAGCAAGCTGGCCCGCGCTGTCGAACGTGGTAGCACGCAGACCGCGGTGCCGCGACTCCTGGCGATGCTCTGCATCCTCTCGGTGTTCATTCCGGCGTTTGTGATGGCAGACCCGATGCGGTCGTTATTTATGCCGCTAGCGCTGGCCGTCGGCTTCGCGATGATCTCTTCGTACTTGCTGTCGAGCACGCTGGTGCCAATCGTCTGCGTGTGGCTACTCAAACATCACGAGCACAAAGAGAACGAAGCGCCGGGATTGTTCGACAAGGTGCAGGCCAGGTTCGAGAAAATCGTCACGTGGCTCATTGAGCGGCGCAAGTCGGTCGTTGTCGGCTACCTGGCGCTGTGCGGGCTGGTGCTGGCGCTGGGCGCGATGGAACTGGGGACCGGGCTCTTTCCCGAAGTCGACTCCGGCGAGTTCGTATTGAAGTACCGCCCGCCGTCCGGCTCGACGTTCGAAATCACGCGTCAGATGGGCGTGAAGATCCTGCAGATCATGCAGGAAGAGGCAGGCGAGGGGAACATCGAGATCTGCCTGGGCTACGCCGGGCAGATTGCGCCGAACTTCGGCATGAATAACATCGTGCTCTTCATGCGTGGGCCCGACGATGGCTGGCTGCGCGTGAAGCTGCGCGAAGGGAGCGGCGTCAAGCTGGACGCGTTCCGAGAGCGCTTGCGAAAGGTGCTGCCTGAGAAGATCACGCCATTTATCGAGAAGGTGTTGATCGAATATGGCGTCTCGCCCGAGGTGGCGGCCGAGCGATCGAAGAAGTGCAGCTTCGGCTTTGAGCCGGGTGACATCGTCAGCGAAGTGATGAGCTTTGGGTCGCCTACGCCGATTGAAATTGTCGTCGCCAGCCCTAGCATTCCGGATGCTGTGCGGCACGCCACGAAGGTCAAAGCCGAGATGGAAAAGATCCCGTGGTTGCGCGACGTGCAATTTCACGAGTCGCTGGACTACCCCTCGGTCGAGATCGACATCGATCGCGAGAAAGCCGGTTTGTCAGGCGTTACGGCGCAGCAGGTGGGCAACGCGGCGATCGTGGCGACCTCGTCGAGCCGATTCATCGCGCTCAACTATTGGCAAAACCCCAAGACGGGCTTCGACTACCAGGTCGAAGTCCTCGTGCCGACGGCGCAGATGACTTCGTCCGACCAGGTGGCCGAGCTGCCGATCGAACAGATCAATAACAACGTCAACCTGATGGTCCGCGACGTCGCCGATGTGCGCGAAGCGACCATGATGGAACAAATCGACCGCATCGCCTCGCAGCGCTATGTGAGCATCACGGCCAACGTCGAAGGCGAAGACATGGGTCGCGCCTCGAAACAGGTGGCGGCCGCCGTTGCCGCTGCCGGCGAGCCTCCGCGCGGTGTGCGAGTGATTACGCGTGGCCAACTTCCGCCGATGGAAGAAATGTTCGCCGGTCTGGCGTCGGGTCTGGCCATTGCCATCGTCGTGATTCTGATCTTGCTCACAGCCTACTTCGAGTCACCACGACTGGCGATCATCTCGATCAGCGCCGTGCCGGGCGTGCTCTCGGGCATTGTGATCATGCTGCTGGCCAGCGGCACGACGTTGAACCTTGAATCGTTCATGGGAACGATCATGTGTATCGGCGTCTCGGTGTCGAACTCCGTGATGCTGGTGACCTTTATGCACGAGCATTGGCGCGGCGGCATGCCGGCCGCCGAAGCCGCCGTGCGCGGCGCGACGGAACGCCTGCGACCGATTCTGATGACCGCCTGCGCGATGACCGTCGGCATGGTGCCAATGTCGCTCGCTCTCGAAGCGGGCAGCCAGATGCAAGCCCCGCTCGGTCGGGCGGTGATCGGCGGTTTGGTCTGTTCGACGTTTGGAACGCTACTCGTGGCGCCGGCGATCTTCGTCGTGGTGATGGGTCGCATCGCCCCGCGCTCGTTGTCTGTCTATCCCGATGATCCGGAAAGCGTGCATTATGATCCGCAAACTGTTTAATGGCCTCGTTGTTCTGTTGGCGCTCGCGCTAATCGCCGGGTGCGGCAAGAAGAGCGTCATTACCACGCCCACCGTTAGCGACGTGCCCACGGTTCAGCTCATTGAGCCGACGACGCGCGATCTGGTGCGCAACGTCGGGCAGCCGTCATTCATTGACTCGTATGAGCAAACGGCCATTTACGCCAAGCTCGCCGGTTACGTCGAGAAGTGGAACTCCGATATTGGCGACCGTTTGAAGAAAGGGGAGCTGCTCGGCACGATCTTCATCCCCGAGCTCGAGCAGGAATTGAACCTGAAAAAGGCCGAAGTCCTGATGAACCAGGCCTTGGTCGAGCAGGCCAACAAGCTGGTCGAAGTGGCTGACGCCAACGTCAAGGCCGCCATCGCCAAGGTCTCTGAGACCCAAGCCGACGTCGGCAAGTTCGACGCCCTGGTCAAACGCTGGGATTCCGAAGTCGGTCGGCAAGTGTCGATGGTCGCCGATCGTGTGCTCGATCAGCAGATCCTGGGCGAGTCTCGCCGGCAGCTCGAATCGAGCAAGGCTTCGACCGACGCGGCACTGGCTGCGGTAAAAACGGCTGAAGCGCTGCAGCTCGCGCGCGTCGCTGATCTCGACAAGGCCAAAGTTGACGTCGACGTCGCGAAGGCCAAACTCCAGGTCGCCGAAGCCGACGAAAAGCGACTCGCGGCCCTCTATAGCTATACGCGGCTGACGGCGCCATACGAGGGAATCGTCGTACTGCGTAACGCCAACACGGGTGACTTCGTGTTGCCCGCGACGGGCGATCCGTCGGCTTCGAATCGCTCGCCCGATCAATCGTCGGACAAGGCCACGCCGATTTACGTGGTCGCCCGCACGGACGTGGTCCGGATCTACGTTGACGTGCCAGAGTCGGAAGCGAACTACATCGTCAGCGAAGTCGACAAGAAGGCAGGCGACCCTCGCGCGGTCACCAAGGCCACGGTCCGCGTTGCGGCGTTTCAGAACGACAGCATGCCGGCCACGGTGACCCGCTCGTCTTGGGCGCTCAATATGAAGAGCCGCACGCTACGGGCCGAAATCGACCTGCAGAATCCAGACGCCAAGCTCCTGCCCGGTATGTACGCCTACGGCATGGTGACCATCGAGCGGCCGGGGGCTTTGGTGTTGCCGCAGACGGCGCTCGCCGAAAATGGCAACCAAACGGTTTGCTACTTATACGCCGGCGGGAAGTCGGTGCGAACCTTCGTGCAAACCGGGCTCCGCGCAGACGGCTGGGTCGAAGTCCTCAAGAAAAAAGATCAGGACGGCGCCTGGGTCGACTTCGACAAGAAAGAACAAGTCATCACCGGCGACCTGACCGAAGTCAACGACGGCGGCGAAGTGCGGATCGAAAAGAAGTAAGCGGATTTCGTAGCCTGGCCGCGGCCAAGCCGATACGCTGCTCCTGTGGACAGCATGCTCACGCAAGCGTGAGCCTGGCGCCATTATCTCCGACTGTCACACACAGCATTGGTTATTCGCGCGGCTTGCTCGTGATCAGCATGGCCCGTGGACGGATGGCCATTTGCCAACGATCGCGGAGTTGTGATCGCTGGAGCGCATTGGCTGCTTCGGTCGACGTCAGGCATCCCAAGATCGAGCGGGCCCAGACGTCGCCAACCCGGCGCGACAGGAACTGGCGACCGACCAGCACAATCAATCTGCCTCGCCAGTTCATATCGCGGCGGTCGTCGCCGATACAGAACGAACCGCTCGGTTTGAGCACTCGGGCAATCTCATCGAATCCGCGCTCGGGCGAGTCCCAGTAGTGCAGACTTTGGAATGAAAAGACCACGTCGAACGAGTGATCCGCAAACTGCTTCATATCCATAACGCTTCCCAGCGTGAATTCAACGCGGTCGGCGACACCCTCCTGAACGCTGTTCTGATTGGCGATGTCGACAAACACCTCGGAGACGTCGATGCCAGTCACACGCGCCTGCGGGCGCAAAAGCGCCAATCGAATTCCGATCCAACCTGGGCCGGGACCAATCTCTAGAACGTTCGCCTGCTCGTGCGGAGCGATTTGGCTCGTAACATAATCCAGAATCGGCAGCGGATCCTGGATCGATTTGCCGACTTGCGTGTTGTACTCGGCCGCGAACTCGGCCTGCTCGAATAGGTCCTGGTCCAGCACCACTCGCTCGGCCGGTCGACGTGTGAACAGTTGCATGGCAATCCGCGGTAAAGTTTCGGATCCGTTGATCTTCAAAATCGGCTGCTACTCTCCCAACCAACTGGCCAGGTTCCGCAGGCAGCGCGTATAGATCTCGTAGTCCAGATGAAACTCGTCAGACAGGCGATAGATACTGCCTTTGCAGCTGGGCGTGGCCACCGTTCGCCGCGCGTTAAACCGGCGGACGTTTCGCGTCGACTTCTCTTCGTTCTGCAGATAGGCCGCGATGACGTTGGCTTGCTCGGAAAAAATCGGCCAGCAGGAACGCAGCCCAACCGTTTCCGCCAGATACATCAATCCTGGCTCACTCGGGTGAAAGATACGAAAGCCCAGCGCGCTGGCAACCTCGTCCACCGATGCGCCGGGACGACAGAGCAACGGGTAAGATCGCCCAAAGCCTGTCGCGAAGATCACCGCGTCGAACTTTTCCGGTTCATGTTTTGGGTTGCCGAACGTCGCAACGCCACCGGCCAGGCTGGTGACATTCGAGCGCGTCACGACTTTGCCCGCGCGGATCGCGGCGACGATGCCACGATCGCCAATCGCCATCTTGTCGTGAATCCCGTGCTGCGGACGTGGCATTCCCAGCTTGCGGTAACCGCCGATCATTCCCCAGCGCAGAATATGGAAGGCGCCATCCTGATACCAACGTGGCAGCCACTTGGTGTCGTAACCCAACTTATCGAGCGGCTTGCCCATCACGCTTTGCGGAATCAGCCACGGCGTGGTGCGCACCGCCAGCACGGTCCGCTCTGCAACAGTACAGATCTTGGGCGCGATATCCGAACCCGAATCGCCCAGACCGACGAACAGCACGCGTTTGCCGGCAAACCGCGCGGGGCTCTTGTATTCCGACGAGTGCAGCACGTCGAGCCCAGCGGCGCGCGCCTGCGAGTTCAACTCCGGCGGAACGCGACTTTGCTTCTGGTTATGCGCTCCGGTTGCGAACACAATGGCGCGAAACTCTTGTTCATAATCCCGTCCATCGTCCGCCGAGCGCAGCGTTGCGATCCAGGTTCCGGCCGCCGATTTGCGCGCATCGACAAACGTGGTTTTAAACTTGATCTTGTCCAGCAGGCGCTGAGACCTGGCAAAGTCAGTGAAATGACTGAGGGCCATGTCGTGGGGCACCCACTTGGGACTGTCCTTCGGCAACGGCGCGCCGACATACGTCGTGAATCGCGACGTTACCGTGCGCAGGCCCTCGTAGGCCGAACTGATCGGGTTCGAGATATCCCAGATTCCGCCGACCTGACTGTGGCTGTCGATGCCGACGAAGTCGATGCCATGCTTTGACAGGGCAGCCATACCCGACAGACCCGCGGGACCAGCGCCGACCACCAGCACGGGATGGTTGGGAACCGTCGGCGCAGGTTCTACCGCCGGCGCCGGATCGGGGGTCGCCAGCCATTTCCTAAACTCGCTGCTCTTCGGCATCGGCGCCCACCCTTCGAGTCGCGTTTGCAAATGCAAATTGAATGACGGTCCAGCGGGCGTGCGTTCTCGGTGACTCCGCCGCCGCACGTCTCCAATGGGAACCGGACCGGGAAGCGAACCGAAACACAACCCAGTTGACCCAGGACGTGTTTTTGACCCGACTGCCCGAGTCGGCCCAATTTAACAGTCACGGCCTAGCACCGTCCAGAGGGTGGTAAGCGGCGAATGGCCGTGAACCAAAGCCTTTCGCAGTGACGATTTGCGACGTAGAGACGCCTATGGCGTGATCTTTAGCACCCGGTTGTTCGTGCTATCCGCGATATAGAGCGCCCCGGCGGGATGAACGTATACGCCGTGCGGCTGGTTGAGCTCGACTTCCAGAGGTGGCCCGTCCAGGCCCTTGGCGCCGGCCTTACCAGTCCCGGCCACGCGCACGAGCTTGTTTACGCCTGGCAGGTATTTGCGGATCAAATGATTCTCGGTGTCGGCGATCAGCACATTACCGTCGAGATCCATGCATAAGTGCTTGGGGCCTTTCATCGGCAGCGGAGATTTTCCCTGTTCGTCTTTGCAGGTGGTGACGCCTGGCCCAACGAGCGTGCGAATCTTTCCCGTGGCGTCAACGACCCGCAGCGCGTTCCCACTGCGCTCCAGGATGTAAACGTTCCCTTTGTCATCGGCAGTCACTGCGCGCGGATCGACTAGCGGCGCGTGCACCGCTTCGGCGCCATCTTTGGGAACTCCACGTTCGCCATTGCCGGCCACGGTGCTGACGACGCCACTTGTCATGTCGATGCAGCGGATCCGGCGATTGTCGAGATCGGCGATGTACAACTTGTCGGCGCTGGGCGTCAGCGCCAGGCAATAAACTCCGCCGAATTCTGCTTTGGCCGCCGGCCCGCCATCGCCGCTGAATCCTTTGTCGCCTGTCCCGGCGAAGGGCTCGATCGACTGGAGCCTGGCGTCGATCTTGCGGATGCGGTTGTTCCAGGTGTCAGCGATATAGACGACGCCGTCCAGGCCGACTGCCAGGTGGTGCATGCCATTGAACGTGGCTTGCGATACTGGCCCGCCATCGCCCGCAGCGCCTTTCGAGCCATTGCCGCCCAACGTCCGCAACGATCCGTTCTTATCAACGGCCAGCACACGCTGGCCCTTCATCTCGACGAGTAGCAGCGTGCCATCGCGATTGAAGTCGACAGCGAATGGGCCATCGAGCTTTGCAGACTTGGCGTCGACTGGCATCTTGGCGTCAGCCTTTTCGGCCGTGGCGCCCGCGACCAGCACCACTTTGTCGGCGGCCTCGACCGATTGCAAGCTGATCGCGAAAACGCAAAAGAACAGCAGTCCGACGCTCGCAACGAGACGCATCACAGTGACCTCACGGTTGTTGATTCAATGACGCTTGGAGAAAGGGGCGCTAGCATCAATGGGGCAATTTCAGTTCTACACCGTATCTTGGCGCGGCGGCAATCAGCCGGTCGAGATCGGCCTTTGTCGGCGCGGGAGCCGATGTAGCGTCCGGTTCGACCGGCTGGCCGATTTCGAGGAACATCCTTTCCAGACCTGCCGGCGCTACGGAGATGATCATCCGCGCCGTGGTGTTCGATTCGTTTTTGAACGAATGCAGCACGCCGATCGGCATGCTCGCGAACGTTCCGGGGCCGGCGACAACGCGCTCGCCGGCGATCTGGAACGTGATTTCACCTTCCAGGATGTAGAACGATTCTTCTTCGCGACTATGAATGTGTGGCGGCGGACCACCACCGGGCGGGACCGTCGCGTCGATCGTCGCGTACTTGCCACCGGTCTCTTCGCCAATCGCCAAGAAACGATAAACGTCGCCGACGACACCGATCGCGCGGCCAACGCCCGATCGTCTCAAGATGGGGGCACGCGTGGAACTCACCGAAAGTACTCCTACAAGAAGGGGCGAAGCTCGCGAGGCGCTCCGCTACGTTGCAAACCAAACGCAAACCGCCAACCGATTTTGCTCGCAGTATAACGGCAGGGCCGCCTTGCGCCGGTGGAATTTAGAACGCTGCACTATTTGGCGGGCGCTTGAAAGACCAGCTTGCCCTGGTCGATCGTCGAAGCGTCGGTACCAGATGGCATGGAGCACTCCCCATGAAGGGCGAGCTGTTGGACAAATAGTTCAACTATAGCTTGCAATCCGAAGGCAGGATTTCGCTCCGCGAAGTGCTCGGATCGCAACCACTTCACGCCGCCACTCAGGCACGCGCGAGTCCAGCGCAGCTTGGCAATTCGCCCATTTTTTCTAGGCCTCGCGGCCGGAACGAAAGTTGCTGAACCAACTATCAACAACCGACAACGCTGTCCGAGCCCCCTAGGCGAAGGCGGGGCTTGTGCTGACTGGTCCGCAATTTCACACCTTCACTTCTTGACGCGGAGACCTTGCCATGCGATCCCGAACTGTCCCCTGGGCGATGTTGTTTGTGTTGGCGGTTGTCGTGGACGACGCCGGAGCTCAAAAAGCAACGCGACCTCGCGTTGGCTCTCAGCCTTCGCAAGGAAACGCGGCGTTGCGGCCGAACAGCCTCGCGGCGAACAAGCCCGTCGCCATGACCAACACGATTATCAAGCCGGCGCCCCTGTCGCCTGATTCGCAGCGCACGGCGCTTGCGAATATCGATCGTCGCATCAACGAGCAAGTTGGCGAGCTAGCCGAAAAAGTCAAAGGCATTCTGCCGGACGAGCTGGCGATCCTGACGAAAACTACCGGTTGGCAAGCGCCCGATCAGCAAGCGCTTGTCGGCGCGCTGCGTGGTGGCGACTCAACGGCCGTGTACGAAGCCTGGGTGAAAGGCAATCCGCAAGACACCGCCGGCGCCGAATTCGCCGCGCACGTTACGGACGCCAAACGCTTGATCTCTCGGCTGACGCAAGACGCAGAAAAAAACATTGCCTCACTCAAGCAGGACGTGGCCGACTTTGACGCGTCGCTCGGCAAGACCGCCGTCGCGCTGCCGGCCGTCGCGGATCTCGCCAAGCCAATCAAGACCCTCAAGACCTGGGTCGAAGCCCGCAAGCTGATCGAAACGTCTACGCCTGCCAAGGGCTCGGTCGCCACGATCCCATCTGGCAGCGACGTCACGTTAGTCTTTGATCCGGCGCTTCCGGTCGGCACGGCGATTGTGCTGAATGACAAAGCGCTGCTGATCGGCGACGAAGGGCACAACGCGCTGCGGATCACCACTGGCAACGCGGCCGAAGCGTTGGGCTTGCCGCTGGTAACTGGCACGCCGCTGGCAGAAGCCGAAGGGGATGAGGTCACCGAGGGGGTGTTGATCGTTAACCCGGTCACGTCGCGCGGCACCATGAACTACAACGTCAATGGTAACCATTTTGTGGCCGAACCTGGCATGACACAGAAACTGCCGCCAGCCGCCAATGGCCGCCCGTGGATGGTCGAGTATGACCGTGGCGATAAGTTTGGAAGCGCCACGTACAAGCTCAATCCAGGCACCTACCACTTCACCCCGACCGATCAGGGCTGGCAGCTTTATGTGCAGCACTATGAAGTGGTGCTCGACAATTCGAAGAGCAACCAGGAGTTCAATTTCATCTTCCACGGCCAGGACATGACCGTGCCTGCCGGCGGAGCGAAGACGCTGAAGTCCAATTACCCGATCGTCGTTCGCTTCGATCGAGGCAACGGAACTGAGTTCGTCGCGAAATCGACGAAGTTGATCGCCGGCAATCTGCAAGTCGGCATCAACTCCACAGACAATCTGTGGGACCTGTTCCCAACGAACGACAATCGCCGCGAAGTGTTGGACCTGAAACCATTCAACGCCGAGGCGCCACGCGATCGGTTGCACTAACCGCTCGAACGTGAACTAGTCGTCTCAATTACTTTCAAACATCGACTCCGCCGGCCTCATTGTCAGAGACCGGCGGAGTTTTTTGTATTTATGCCACCTTTGACCGGTTCGCCGAGAACCCGGCCGTGACCAGGCGCCAGCAGTGCCGGCGCCAAACCCGCGCTGGTAAGACTGCCAGATGGCAAATAGCGTGCTAACGAATTTCCACCTACCATGCAGAAGTTCACAGGGCGCATATCTACGGCTTCTCGCCAAACATGATCCAGCAAACCAATCTGTACCGCGGCGGTGTGATCACCGAGTATTCCCTTGGCATCCCAGGATTGACGTCCGACAATCCCGCCGGCCACAAGCGATGGCAGTGGAGACACATCGGGCACGGCGTCCACGACCAATCGCTCGAAGCTCTCAAAAGCAGGGTCGACCAGCTTCTCGACGCCTCGTGCAGCGAGCCCTGAGATCAGCGTTGTCTGTACTCCTCGCGCACGGACACGCCCGTCTTCAGGAACGCTTCGCCCCGGCCGATGATCGCCTCCGACAAGCGTCACTCCTTGCGTCGCGGACTCGTTGCTGCGCGGTCCATGACCGCGGCTGGCAACGTCTAACTCGCTGATCTGACCCATTGTCAGCTTCGGCTCGAAGGACACGTCGGCGGTGTGGCTGAATCTACGGCGAGGTCGCTTCGACGACCAATGACGAGTTCGTTCCCGTTTGGCGCTACCGGGTTGGCAGACGAAACGTCGGCGTTCGTCTCGATGGCCGAAATGCACGATCCGGCCGACAAAACCGGGGCCGCCAGCCTTTCCCCGGAAGCCGAGATGGTGGCCTTCAGGGATGTCCTTCCTCCCCGACAGCCCTTGCCGCCGGCTGTGCGCGCGCGTTAGAACGCTTAGCTTCACGGCCGGTCGGGACAGCCGGCTTTCCTCGTCAATCGCCTTGCTTTTCGAGAAGAGGCTATGGCAGACAAGCTAAACGCGGCCGAGGCAAACCAATCCTCCGGTAAAGCCCCGGCAACTTTGATTGACCTGCGCAGCGACACGGTCACGCGTCCCTCGGCCGGCATGCGCGCCGCCATGGCCGCGGCCGAGCTGGGCGACGACGTGTTTGGCGAAGACCCCACGGTCAATCGACTGCAAGAGCGTATTGCGGCCATGCTTGGCAAAGAGGCCGCGATCTTTGTCCCCTCGGGCACGATGTCCAACCAGATCGCCGTCCGGCTCCATTGCCGGCTGGGGGACGAGCTGATCTGCGAGGCCGAGTGTCACATCCATCATTACGAGCAAGGAGGCGCCGCGCAGCTTAGCGGTGTCAGCACGCGCACCGTGGCCGGCGCCTATGGCGTGCTGGACGTTGAACAATTGAAAGACCAGGCCCGCAGCGGCGATAACCCACACTACGCCGAGACGCGTCTGGTTTGTTTGGAAAACACGCACAACCGCGGCGGCGGGCGCGTGCAGCCATACAAAAACGTCGAAGCTATCTGCCGCTGGGCTCACGGACTTGGCATCGCCACGCACCTCGACGGCGCCAGGTTGTTCAACGCGGTTGTCGCCAGCGGCATTGCCGCGCCGCGTTGGGCCGAGCACTTTGACACCGTCAGCGTCTGCTTCAGCAAAGGGCTCGGCGCGCCGGTCGGTTCGGCCCTGGCCGGTTCGCGGGCGATGATCGACGCGGCGTTACGGCATCGCAAGGCCCTCGGCGGCGGCATGCGTCAGGCCGGCGTTATCGCCGCCGGCGCGCTCTACGCGCTGGAGAATAACATCGAGCGGCTGGCCGAAGATCACGCCAACGCGCAACTGCTCGCCGCGACGATCCGCAGTTTGCCAGGGGTCGAGCTACGCCCGGAACAGGTCGACACGAACATCGTCGTGTTCCATGTCGCGCCGGAACTGGGAACCTCGTCCGAAGTGGCCTCGCGACTGCGCGACCGCGGCTTGCTCGTCATCCCCTTCGGCGCGCAATCCTTGCGAGCCGTCACGCATCTGGACGTCAGCCGCGCCGAAGTTGAGCGCGCCTGCCAAATCCTCGAAGAAGTCATCCGCGCCGGCGCAACCCCCGCCCCAGCCGCCGGACGAAGCAAGGCAAGCTACGCGTGATGTCGGCCAGGTTTGCCGCGAGATATTGATGCGCGGCCAGACGGGAGGGCGAAGATCCTGCTGAGCCGCGCAGCGCGCACGGGCGCCACGACAGGCCAATGCGCTCATCTAAATTACGAAGATTTTTTGCCACAGAGAGCACAGAGTAATTCAAAACAATTCCTCGCCCCCTCTGCGATCTTTGCGTCCTCTGCGGTCAATCGTCTTTCTTGTCAAAGAAGAAGAGTTGAACCGCAGAGTGCGCAGAGGATCGCAGAGGAAGAATGAGCGCGGATAGTTCCTGCTCTCCGAACTCTCTGTGCCCTCGGTGTCCTCTGTGGCAAAACTGCCGAGCGAGAAATCACATGACGCCACGACAGGCAACCCCAATCGCATCCAAATTACGAAGACTTTTGCCACAGAGGGCACAGAGTACACAGAGGAATTTAAACAGTTCCTCGCCCCCTCTGCGCTCTTTGCGTCCTCTGCGGTCAATCGACTTTCTTGTCAAATCAGAAGAGTTGAACCGCAGAGAACGCAGAGGGACGCAGAGGGACGCATGATCGCGGAAACCTCCCGCTCTCCTTACTCTCTGTGACCTCGGTGTCCTCTGTGGCAAAACTCTTCGTTTGAAATAATTCGCCCTGGCGAGGCGCGCGGCTCGGCGGGAGCCTCGCCCTCCCTGTGCGCGTTTTTGCAGATCAGCCTGCTTCCTTCTCTCCAGGCTGATTGCCGTGTAATTCTTGGGGCGTTCGGCCGCCCAGTCGGGCGCGCTGTGTTCTTCCCGGCCGCTCTATGTTATTGGTATGGTCCGGCAACCATCGGTAGAACATCCCCTTGAACTCGGCCACTGCGACGCACCCCAATCCCAATGAGCGCTTTTCTCGGTATCGACGTCGGAACATCCGGAACCAAGGTCCTGGCCATCGACGAGCGCGGCGCCGTGCTGGCCGGCGCCATGGAGACCTACCCCTGTTATCACCCCAAGCCGGCCTGGAGCGAACAAGACCCCGACGATTGGTGGCAGGCCACGGTGGGCGCCATCCAGTCGGTCGTCAAAAAGGCGCGGCTCAAGCCGGCCGACGTCCGCGCAATCGGCCTCTCTGGCCAGATGCATGGCTCGGTCTTTCTCGACAAGAAGAACCGCGTCATCCGCCGGGCCTTGTTGTGGAACGATCAACGAACCGCCGCCGAATGCGCTGAGATCGAAAAACGCGCCGGCGGCCGCGCCAAGCTGATCAAAATGGTCGCCAACCCCGCGCTGACCGGATTCACGGCGCCAAAAATTCTCTGGCTGCGCAACAAAGAACCGCGCAACTTCGACAAGCTCAGCAAGGTGCTGTTGCCGAAGGACGAAATCCGCCGCCGCCTGACCGGCGAGTTCGCCACCGAAGTCAGCGACGCCAGCGGCACGCTGCTGTTGGACGTGGCGAAGCGCAATTGGTCGAAGGCGCTGCTGGCGAAGCTGGAACTCGATCTCGGTCTGCTGCCCCAGTGCTACGAATCGGAAGAAGTCACCGGACGCCTGACCAGTGAAGCGGCCCAGCTACTTGGGCTCTCGACCGATTGCCTCGTCGTGGGTGGCGCCGGCGATTGCGCGGCCGGCGCGGTCGGCAACGGTATCGTCAACAAAGGCGTGATCTCGACGTCGATCGGCACGTCCGGCGTGATCTTTGCCCACAGTGATACGGTCGAAATCGACCCGCTTGGCCGCGTCCATACTTTCTGCCACGCGGTGCGCGATCGCTGGCACATGATGGGCGTCACGCTTTCGGCCGGCGGATCGCTCCAGTGGTTTCAGAACGAGCTCTGCCAGACCGGTGGAAACAACGGCAAGGCCGCCACCAGTGACGACTACGAAGCGCTGAATCAAGAAGCGGCGGCCGTAGCGGCTGGTAGCGACGGCCTGTTCTTCCTGCCGTACCTGTCCGGCGAACGAACGCCGCACGCAGATCCTGACGCCCGCGGCTGCTTCATCGGCCTCTCGCTCACGCATGGCCGCGGCCACATGCTCCGCTCGATCATGGAAGGCGTCACGTATTCGCTGCGGGATTGCCTCGATGTGATCCGCGGCATGGGCGTGCCGGTCCGCGAGATACGCGCGTCCGGCGGCGGATCGAAAAGTCCGCTCTGGCGGCAGATCCAGGCCGACGTGTTTGGCCAGAAGATCAGCACGATCAACGCCGAGGAAGGGCCGGCCTACGGCGTAGCGCTGTTGGCGGCCGTCGGCGCCGGCGCGTTCAAGAACATTCAAGAAGCCTGCGCCGCGACGATTCGCGTCGTCGAGTCGACGCCAGCGAGCCGCGCAGCGCAAAAGACATATGAAAAAGCGTTCCCAGAGTATCAAGCGCTCTACGGTTCGCTGAAGGACGATTTCAAGCGGATTGCAGCGCTGCAGAAATAAAGCGATGCCGTAACACGCTTCCAGGGGCCAGCACGGAGGATTGATCGCGATGGCGCATGCCCTGATTACCGGTGGCGCAGGATTTATCGGCAGCCACCTGGCCGAGTTGTTGCTATCGCGCGGCGACCGCGTGACGGCGGTCGATGACGAATCGACCGGCGCCGCCAAGAATCTCGCCGGGCTGACGGATCGCGCCGGCTTCAAGTACGTGCGCGGCTCGGTGTCGGATCGCAAGCTGGTGCGGACCCTGCTGGCCGACGCCGACGAGGTTTACCATCTGGCCGCGGCCGTCGGCGTGCAATTGATCGCCAGCGATCCGATCCGCACGATCGAGACCAACGTCTATCCCACGGAGCTGTTGCTCGACGAATTGGAGCGCCGTCACGCCAAGGGCCCGGTCAAGCTGTTTCTGGCCAGCACCAGCGAAGTCTATGGCAAAAACCCCAAGCCCAGTTGGAACGAAGAAGACGACCTGGTCTTCGGCTCGACGACCAAGCCGCGCTGGAGCTATGGCGTCTCGAAGGCGATCGACGAGTTCCTGTCGCTTGCGTACTTCAACCAGCACAAGCTGCCGGTGGTGATCGGGCGATTCTTCAACGTCGTCGGCCCACGGCAGAGCGGAGCCTATGGCATGGTGCTGCCGCGATTGATCGACGCGGCCCTCGCCGGCGAGTCCCTGGTGGTGCATGACGACGGCCGGCAGGTCCGCTGCTTTGCCCACGTGGCCGACATCGTTACGGCCGTGGTGGGCCTGGTCCGCGAACCGGCCGCCGAGGGAAGAGTCTTCAACATCGGCAGCGATCAGCCGGTGAGCATTCTGGATCTCGCAAAGCGCGTGGTGGCGATCGTCGGCTCCTCATCACCGATCGTCTTCCAGTCGTACGCGCAGGCCTATTCGGCCGACTTCGAAGACATCCGCCATCGCGTCCCAGACCTGACAAGAATCCGGGCTACGATCAACTACGAGCTGCGCTACGACCTCGACGCGATCATCACAGACGTCGTTGCTTCGCGACGAAAATGACGCCGACACTTGCCACCCGAGTGAAGACGCAGCAAGCAAGCAAGATAAAACAAAGAGATTTTGCCACAGAGAACACCGAGGACACAGAGAGTTTGATTCGAGTGAGAGCCATCCATGACTTGTCACGCGATTAGGTTATCGAAAGTTGCCTCTCTCCTTTCTGTGTTCTCTGTGACTTCGGTGGCGACATTCTTCGTGACATTAATGGAAATCTGGCGCGAACGCGCCCGTTTGTGCAGTCGCGCGGTAGCAATTCGTCCTCTTCGGAATTGTTTGCGGTCGCGCGTGGCTTTCGCTACGCTTAGCCCGCCATGGGGCGCAATGACAAAGCACATGCACGACGCGACGCTGCGCGACTGACGGTTGCCGGGCGGCGGCGCGCGCCTTGCGGTTGGGCTATATCAACGGCGTGTTGTGGAGCGTCGGCAATGGGCTGACCAGTGGGTCGCTCGTTTATTATCTGGCGCAAGAGCTGGGCGCGAGTGGCGCCGCGCTGTCGCTATTGATCGCGGCGCCGTCGCTGATCGGATTGTTGCGCCTGGTGACGCCGGCGCTGATTGCGCCCCTCGGAGGCGTGAAGGCGACATGCCTGAAGACTTCGCTCGTCAGTTACGCGCTGCTAACGCTAGGGCTCCCTACCATCACGCTCGCCGGACTGGTTTCGCGCCCGGCAACATTAACCGCGCTGATTGTTTTGATTTGCGTTCACCAACTGCTCGAGTATGTCGGCAGCGTGGCGCTTTGGTCGTGGCTCGGCGCGCTCGTGCCGCAACGGGTGCGCGGTCGCTATTTTGCCCGGCGAAATTTGTGGCAGTTGGCGTTTCTCACGCCGACGCTGCTCGCGAGCGGGCGTTTTGTCGACTACTGGAAAACCGCGCACAAGGGGCAGCCTGATCAGATCCTGCTGGGCTACATCCTGCCCGCGACGATCGGCGGCGTGCTGCTGCTCGCCTCGCTTGCGCCACTTTGTTGGATGCCGGATGTGGCGAACGTGAGACGGCGCGAGGGCTCCCTGCGCCGCGCTACACTGGCAACGCTATTGCCATTCTACGACGCGCGCTTTCGGCGGCTGCTCGTATATCGAGGCTGGTTCTCGTTCTTCAACGGCATCACGCAGGCCGCGCAGAATGTCTTCGTTATCCGGGTGCTGGCCGTGCCGCTGTTGACGATGCAGCAGTTGCAAATTGGCATGCGCGTCGGCCAGATGGCGCTCAGCCCGGCGGTCGGAAGAGCGAGCGATCGCTATGGCAACCGGCCAGTGCTTGAAGTGAGCCAGCTGCTGGTCGCGGTCGCGCTATTGTTCTACGCCGTGGCGACGCCAACGGCCTGGTGGTGGATCATCGGCGCCTGGGCGCTGTGGAGCGCGTATACCGGCATCAACGTCTGTCTGAACAACCTGATGCTCCGGCTCGCGCCACCAAAAGAGAACGCCGGCTACATCGCCCTCTGCGAAGCCACGGGCGGCCTGGCCTTCGGACTGAGCACAATCGCCGGCGGCGTGCTCCTCGACCTAATGCAAGCCCGCGGCGCGACGATCACGCTGGGCCCGATGACGCTCGACCATTTTGCGATTCTGTTTGTGAGCGGGGCGATCTTGCGCGCAGCGGGCGTGTTTTGGCTGGCTCGGATCCGCGAACCGGGGGCGTGGAGTTGGCGAGAGCTACTGCGCGGAAAATGAAGCCAGACAAGATGACCGAATGAGGCCAGGCAGAACGCCCGAAGGCGGAAGCGCCGCGAAAGAAAAGGATCCCGGAGGGATCAAAGAAATTAGCCGGTGGTCGAGCGCAGCGATACCACCGGAAGAAAAACGCCTGCTACGACGTGAATCGATCCCGGTAGGGATCGCACAACACATGGCGTCGATAAGATTCGCTGCGCGCATGCGTCGGAAAACTTGACGCATGTGCGAGCCTTCCAGGGTCGAGACGACGGAGTCCGCGCGCACGATTTCCGGTGGTGTCGCTGCGCTCAACCACCGGCTACCATCTTCGATCCCTGCCGGGATCGCATCGCATGCGAGTTTACCGCTCTGTCGAACAGTAAGCTCGAACGGTTAGCTGTCTTGTCGAATCACATGCGAACGTTCTCGACTCACTCGCATCACGCAAAGCAATTCTCGCGACTCTCCCTCACCCATCTCCTTCGGGTGACCAACCCGCCTGCGGTTTATCAAACACCTTCGGCGGAGTGTCGCCGGCGATGATTTTTATGTCGGCTTCAATCGCTTTCATGCGGTCGGCCGTCGTGACGATCTCGAAGTCGAGCGAGAAGTGGCGCGTCTCGCCGGGGGCCAGTTTCGCTGTGCGGTTTTGCTGTTCTTCGTACGAGCGGACATTCGGATAATTCGTGCCAGGCTCCAGGCCGGTTACGTAGCCGTCGCTGGCCGGCTGCTGGCATTTCCACAGCGTGAAGCAAGGCAACTGGTCGATCTCGTACCGCAGCACAATGCCACGATCTTGCGCGAGCTTCAGTAGCACCGGCACCACACCATCGCGGTCGGGGGTCATGCGGAAGTAATGTACAAACTCGTCCAGGCCGGGTTTCGGCTCGCCGTAGGTTGACCACGAGCCCGTGTCCGTGGCCGAGTGAACATCGCGCGGCGCCAGCTCCTTCACCGGGGCGATGAAGCGGGCGCCGGGCGTCAGCAGCGGCGCGCCAAAGTTGATGTGATACAGCAGCTCGAAATCGGTCGGCTCGCTCGACAGGTTGGTCGCCTCGTCATGCACGGCAAAGCCCGGCGCCATCGACGTCAGCCGCACGGTCGAGGTCAGCCGCAGCTTGCGGCCGAAGATCCGCGTCTCGTCCGCCACGCCCCGGCAGGTCAACTCGCCGGTGTCGCCATCGGCCGCGACGTCGACCAGGTGGGCAGGCGTGTTGGCGATTCGCCCATGCAGCGGGTACTTCAAACGGCCGGCGGCGTCCCACTCGGGCGCGCCGTTCGATTCGAGCCCACAGCGGCAGATCAGCTCGTCGAAGCCGGACAGCCAGCCGATGCCATTGCCGTCGAACAGGTTGACATGCTTGGGGTGGACCGGGCCGCGGATTGGCGAGCGCCAGCCGAGCTCGATGTCGCCGCACCAGGCCTTCCACACGCCCATGCCGCGGCCCGGCAGCACGGCCACACGCATTGGCCCGTTCGAGATCTCGACCACGTCTAGCCCATCGCCGGGGCCGCCCTGGATGGTGCGCTTCTGGGCCCGCAGACCGACGACGTGTGGACCGACAATATCGGCCGGGACCATTTTGAGCGAGTCGAGATAAACGCCCCGTTCAGAATCGACCAGGTTCCAAGTGCGCAGGGCCATAATAAAAATCTCGGGTTCGGGCGATGTTGGGAAAAAGGAAAGTGTCCGCGCGCGAGGTTCGATCAGGCAGACATCCTCACAGGCGCCCAAAGATTGTGGCCGTGCGCTAGCCTGAATGACAAGAGGGGGCCTGCGCGAAGGAAATCAGGCGAGACTTCCGCGGGCAGCGCAAAAAAACGTGCCCCGTGCGCCCCAATGGGCAGCGCACGGGGCACTGGCGTGGCGGTCACTTCTTATCAGCTTCTTGCCGTGTGCCCGGCCTGTTGTGCAGGCCGGACGATCCGGCAGTTTTTAACAAATCATCGAGACTACTTCGCGCCGCAACTCTACTTGGCGCCGCTGATCTACTTGGAATCTGGCCCGGCGGCGATCAACTGAGCGATCTGCTCCAGCACCTTCACGGCCTGGGGCGGGAACGCCGCGTCTTCGGTGCTCCAGAAGTTTACGGTCGCCTTCTGGTCGCCGATCTTCACCGGCACGTGCAGGCTGGAGCGGAGATCTTTGCGAGCCAGCTTGCTGATCGTGGGGCTTTTCACCTCGACCAGCTTGTCGTTGACCACGGTCTTATCGCCCAGGGCGTACTGCGCCAGCGGTTCGCCTTCGGCCTTGACCACGGTCGACGTGCTGCGGAACGTGGTTTTCACGCCGATCCGTTCCTGCACCATCTTCAACCGCATCTTGTCGCCATCGACCGTGGTGATGCAGATCCGGTCGACCTGCGGCACCATCTGCAAGACCTGCCAAGTGAGCATCTCGAAGTCTTTGTCCGACTTGAGCGACTTGCCAGCAATCATCTTCAGTTGATCGTTGACCTTCAGCAGCTCGTCCGTGGCGTTCTTGACGAACTCGGTGACGCGCGAGTTGACTTCGGCCGCGGGCTGCGTGAGGTCCTGATCGGCCAGGGCCATTTCGAACCAGCCGAACATCATTTCTTCCCACGTCTGCTCGCCGAACGAGACTTCCTTCGACGGGTCAGGGTTGGCCAGATTGTCGTCCGAGTTATTGAAGTGGGCCACGCAGTGCATCTTGGTGCCGCGCGGCAGGATCTTCGGCTCGGCAAAGCGATAGGTCGTCTGCCAGCCAAAGTCATAGTGCGGAACCCAGAGGATGGTTTCCTTCTTGCCGTCCGGATAGATCAGGTCGTAGCGGAAATCCTTACCGCGGACGTGCATGTGAGGCGAAACCGTCAGCAGCACCGCGTTCTGGCGGAAGACGAATTCGCTCTCAACTTCATAGTTCGGGTCGTTCGGCGGAATCTTGAACGTGAAGTTGCCGGCGTTTTGCACGGCCACTTCTTTCTTCACCGTCGCCGGATCGGCAAAGATAAAGCCGGCCGTGCTGCGATCGTTCTGCGCGACGCCGTTGGGCGTGTAGTGACACTCGAAGATCAGCTTCGAACCTTTTTGGACATAGCGGGCCAGGCCATCGGCCAGGGGCTCCTGACGCAAGCCTGGGGCGAAGGCGGCCAACCAGTTGGTTTGCAGCCGTCCGGCGCGACCCGTTGGCGCTACGCCTGGCGGGACGATGTAAATGATGATGTGATGGACCACGGCCGGATTGCCCGGCTTGCATTCGATGCTCTTGATCCACTTGTCTTCTTCCCAGCCTGGGTCGATGACAAAGCGCTGGTAGTCGACGGTTCCTTCGGCCGGAACGTCAAAGCCTTCTTCGGCCATCGAGATAATCTGATCGGGCTGACCGATCTGCCACCCGGCGGTGAACTTTGGCGCCTCGGGCAGTTGCTTGGCGTCACCTTCTGGAGCGCCGTTCTTGACCCAGCGGTCGATCTGGCTCAGCTCCTCGTCGGTCAGGCGGACGTCGTTGCTGAAGTGGCTGATCGCGGGATCGGCGTGCCATGGTGGCATGCGACGCTCCTTGGTCACTTCGCGAATCATTTCGGCCCAGCCGACTGTTTCTTCGTACGAGGTCAGCGGGAAGGGAGCGATCTGACCCGGACGATGACACTCAACACAGCGAGCGTTGAGGATTCGCGAAATCTGGTTGGCGTAGGTCACGTCGCTGTTGGCGACTGGCTCACGCACGCGACCAATCAGGCAGCCTTGCGCGGCGGCCAGCGGCTGACTGACTGCTTTGCCGGCCAGCAATTCGTCGATTGCGACTTTCAGATCGCGACGCTTCGGCTCATCACGCTGGAAGGCAATGCCGGCCTCTTGAAAACCGTACTGATCGTCAATGCGACCGTAGTATTGAATCACGCGGTCTTTGTCGAGAACGTAAACTTCCGGCGTGCGAGCAGCGGCGAACTGATCTGCGATCACGTTGCCGGCGTCTTTCAGCATTGGAAATGCAATCTTGTGCTCGCGAGCGTAGTGAGCGATCTCGTCCATGGCGTCCTGGCGATTCGAATCAATGCCGATGAACGCTACACCTTTGCCGGCGAACTCTTGCTCAAGTGTCGCCAGGCGCGGGCCATACAGTTTGGCCAGCGGGCACTCGACACCCAGGAAGGCGACCACGACGAGTTTGCTGTCGGACAGATCCTTCAACGACGTTTCTTTGCCGTTGTAATTGCGCGCCGTGAAGTTGCTGATCTTTTTGCCGATCGGCGATTCCAGCCCAGCTTTTCCGGCCGAGGCGTCTTTGGCAGGCAGGGCTTCGGCGGCGCTGGCGGCCGTTTGCAAAGCCGTGGCGGCGAGCGTCATTGCAATGGCGAGCAATGGGAGGAGGCGGGCCTTCATCATTTCGATCTCCTGTCCTCTTGAAAAAAATTTCACGCCACAAGCGACCGCGGTGGCGACGCAAGCCGCCCGGGCGTGAATAGGATTTGGTTGGGGCCGGACGTCCGTCTGCGGCCCCCGTGGTTCTTACATGCGATTTGTTGAGTTTCGTTTTTCGCCCAACGCCTAGCTTCCGCCTCTTCTACCCTGTCACTCTACGCCTGGTTTCCACTGGGCGAATTTCACTTCGAAAAACCTATCGACGCAGTTACGCAGGCTCAGCATTGGCCGCTGGTTCGGCCCCCAAGTAGTTGATGAACACTCGCACCAACTCGCCGGCAATCTCTTGCGACGTCATGGGCTTTACCGTTCGCAACGTCCCCGAGAACAGCGCCGATTGATCGAGCATGTCGAACACCAGCCGCAGGCCGAAATCGACCGCCAGCGCCGGGTTGGGGTGCGTGATCTGTTCGCACCGCGCGAGCAACAGCTTCGTCAGCCGCTCCGCGATGTGGCGATACAGGCTCATGCCGCTTTCGGTGAAGTCGTTATCACTACTGGCGCGAATGATGAACGCGCGGATCAGGCCGCTCTTCTGTTGATAGACTTCGACCAGAAACGGGAAGACTTGGTTGAAGATGTCCGCGATCGTGGCGCCGCGCCAACGCTCAACGTCGAGCGCAACGTCGCTCGTGGCGATCGCCTCTTCGCAGAAC
>Ga0268266_10001546_pt1 | contig 26963 bp, 20 predicted proteins | sample KBSS13metaG_FD_190356 | JGI IMG/M metagenome (GOLD analysis project Ga0268266, IMG submission 190356) | Switchgrass rhizosphere microbial communities from Kellogg Biological Station, Michigan, USA - KBS S1-3 metaG (SPAdes) (version 2) | ecosystem: Host-associated > Plants > Roots > Rhizosphere... | reverse complement strand
ACATCTCTTTCGGCATGGAATCTCCTGGAGGGTAGTTTACCTGCACCCTCATAGACTTGGCTTTCCCTGGTCCCTAAGAATATGTATAGAAGCCGCGCCCCGATTTTCTCCCCAGCCAGCCTGCATCCACCATGCGGATCAGCAGGGGGCAGGGACGATACTTCGGGTCGCCGATTCCCTCCTCCAGCACGCGCATGATATCCAGACAGACATCCAGGCCGATGAAGTCAGCCAGGGTCAGCGGGCCCATAGGGTGAGCCATGCCCAGCTGAAAGATCTTATCCACGGCTTCGGGCGTCGCCACGCCTTCCATCACGGCGAAGATGGCCTCGTTGATCAAAGGCATCAGGACGCGGTTGGAGACGAAGCCTGCTGCGTCGTTGACCTCGACCGGTGTCTTGCCAAACGCGACGGCGAGCCTGCTTACCTCGTCATAGGTCTCCTGCGAGGTCTGAAGCCCGCGAATCACCTCCACCAGCTGCATCACCGGGACAGGATTGAAGAAGTGCATGCCGATTACCTGCTGCGGGCGTGAGGTCCGTGCCGCGAGCTTCGTGATGGAGATGGAGCTGGTATTGGTCGCCAGAATCACCTCGGGTCGAAGGATGCGATCCAGATCGGCAAAGAGCGTGCTCTTGATCTCGAATCTCTCAGTCGCGGCCTCGATCGCAAAATCACACTTCGAGAGCGCCTCGCGATCGATCACTCCCGTGACCCTGGCACGAGCCTCGTCTGCCTGCTGCCGCGTGATCTTCTCCTTGCTTACCTCCCGGGCCAGGTTCTTCTCAATCGTCGCCAGACCGCGATCCAGCAGGTTCTGCGCGACGTCGCACAGCAGGACATCGTAACCGGCCCGCGCTGCAACATGAGCGATGCCATTTCCCATGGTTCCAGCGCCGAGAACTGCGATTGTTTTGATCTCATTCATACAGATGACATTGGATGCGACCCGCAGTGTAGCAGCTCTACGAAAACCGTCTTTGGCGGATCAGGAGGCGTTGGGAGCGACCAGGAGAACGGTAATGTTATCGCCGCCCCCCTTTGCATTGGCAGCGACCACCAGCTCCCGGCAGGCGGAGTAGAGCGCAGCTTCGGTGACGACGCTGGGAACTCTGCAAAGGATGGTGGCTATCTCGTCGTCGGTAAGATCCCGGGTCAGACCGTCGCTCGCCAGCAGATAGAGATCGCCCGCTCTCGACCGGCAGTTCCTGATCTCAGGCTCGACCGTTCCATGAGAACCGACGACCCGCGTGATCAGATTGCGCATCGGAGACTCCATCGCCTGGGCAGGTGTGATCTGACCGGCTCGAACCTGCTCTTCCACCAGGGAGTGATCCTCGGTCATCCGCTCCAGCCCCTTGTCGCGCCATCGATAACAGCGGCTGTCTCCCACATGAACCAGCCATACGGAAGTACCGGACCTCTTACCGTTTTCGAGATGCGGTGTAGCTTCTTCCTCCTCCACGCTCGCTGGAGGATGCAACAGGCCCACCAGGGTGGTTCCCATCCCTGAAAGGTGCGGATCCTTCTCCGCCTGGCGCAAGATCGCCCGGTTTGCGGCCTGCACCGCGGCTTGAACCCGTACCTGTATGCGGGTGGACGAGCTTCCATTCGAAGCAAGATGGCTCAGAAAGGTCTCGGCCGCCAGATGGCTGGCAATCTCTCCCCCTGCTGCTCCCCCCATGCCATCGCAGACGACAAAAGCCCCGGCAAGGGAAGAAGCCGCACAGGTATCCTCGTTCCGGCGGCGAACGCGGCCGCGATCCGACAGCATGGCGAAGATGAGTTCCCTGGTTGCCACAAAAATCCGGTCCGCAGAAAACAATACACGCAAGAGGCAAGAAGCCAAAGCTGCGATAGAGCATTTTTCTCGTAGGTGTCGATTGGGGATTCGACCTCCATGGGCGTCTTCCGCAATGAAAACGCCGCTGCACTCCCTTTCGGGATACCCATCAACAAGAAAAATGCTCTAGTGTTAGAGAGCGAAAGGAACCGGGATGGGCAAGGGCAGTAACCGCATCCTTCTGGCCGATAACCTGAAGGCCCTGCGGAAGATGGAGAGCGAATCGATCGACCTGATCTACATCGATCCTCCGTTCAATACAGGACGCCGGCAGACCCGGCCGCAGCTCCGCACCATCCGCGACGAGAATGGCGACCGTACCGGCTTCGGGGGGCGTCGCTATCGCACCGAACGAATCACCGACGAACGCGCCGGCGCCGGGTATCTCGATCAGTTCGACGACTTCCTGGGTTTCCTCCGGCCTCGCATGCAGGAGGCCTTGCGACTCCTCACCCCTACCGGGTCTCTCTTCTTCCACATCGACTATCGCGAGGTGCACTACTGCAAGGTGATGCTCGACGAGATCTTCGGTGCGGGCGATCCGGTTCGCGGGCGTTCCTGCTTCCAGAACGAGATCATCTGGGCCTACGACTACGGTGCTCGATCCAAAAAGAAGTGGCCGGCCAAACACGACAACATCCTCTGGTACACCAAAGACCCGCAGCGTTATACCTTCCATCTCGACGAGTGCGACCGGATTCCCTACATGGCCCCAGGACTCGTCGGAGCCGAGAAGGCCGCGCGCGGCAAGACCCCTACCGATGTCTGGTGGCACACCATCGTCTCACCCACCGGCAAGGAGAAGACCGGCTACGCCACGCAGAAGCCGCTCGGCATTCTAGAGCGCATCATCAAGGTCCACTCCAACCCCGGCGAGACCGTGCTGGACTTCTTTGCAGGCAGCGGCACAACAGGGGAGGCCGCGGCAAAGCATGGCCGCAGTTTTGTACTCATCGATGAAAGCACCGAGGCAGTCAAGATTATGAAGCGCCGCCTGACCGCTTATCTTCGCTGACTCTTAGGTGTTCTGAGGCTCGACCGATTTGAAACCGTAGGTTTCGTAGCGCGTAGTCAGCTTGCCATCCGCCACCGTAACCACGGTGAAGCCTTCGGGAGTTCCCATGCGGGTTCCCTTCCACCAGTTGCCGGAGATAGCCCCGCTGGTGATATAGGGAACACCGTGCCACTCCACCCGCTCATTGATGTGAGTATGCCCTTGGAGCACGCCCAGAACGTTGTGGGCTTCGAACAGCTTGATCACCTCATCGGCATTGGCGACCGACAAGCCATGATGAGCCTCCGGCTTCGCCGGGACCGGAACGTAGGAGTTGAACGCCGTCACCAGAGGAATGTGAACCGAGACGATCACCGGCGTCCCGTTTGGAAGAGCGGTCAGATCGTTCGCGAGCCACTGCTTCTGCTCGTCATCGATGCGTCCCTCATAAGAGCGGTCGGAGGTGACGCCGATCGAATCCAGCACGATAAAGTGGTGTCCCTTGTGATCGAAGGAGTAGTACGGTTTCCCGAAGCGATCCGCAAAGACCTTCTTGCCGTACTGCGGGTCCGTAGGAGACACGCCGCTCGCCGGAAAGATTCCGACGACATCGTGATTGCCGATAGTGTGATGCACCTTCATGCCGAGATCCTGCTCGGTCTTCTCATACAGGTCGAAGAGCGAGAGCGCGCGGGCCTTCGGCACGGCCAGCGAGTCGAAGACGTGGTCGCCCCCCTGAATGACGAAGTCAGCCTTGATGCCACGCGCCTTTTTGAAGGCCATGTCAGTTCCCTTCGCAGCGTCCAGCTCCGGTTGGATATGCGAGTCCGTGAGGAAGAGAAAAGTAAAGGACTCCGGCGCAGCAGCAGCGGCGAACGTGGACGATGGCATGGCTGCGGCAGCGCCTGTAGCGCCGAGGAGTGAGAGGAACTGACGTCGGGTGGTCACGCGCACATTTTAGAGTGAATTTGTAACAGAATGAAGAATCATGAGACCGCGGAGCCTAAGGTGAGTCAAATGAGAAACCACGTCGGAGCTCCGGGAATGTGCTCATGCGCCGGGACATACGACCAGGCAAAGGACGGTAGAATCGAACAATGAAGTACCTTGTGGCTCTGCTTGCAGTGGCAGGCCTCGTCGTCTCGGCGATGGCGCTGCATGTGCATTACATGGATCCTTCACAGGCGCCTCCCTGCGCGGTGACCGAAAAGTTTGACTGTGGCGCGGTCAATCACAGCCGCTTCGCCGTCTTCCCGCCTCGCACCTTCGACGAGGGTCCTACTGGCGGTCATCACATCCCGGTAGCAACGGTGGGAATCCTGGGCTACATCCTCATCGCAGCCTTTGCTCTGGCCGGCTGGCGATGGCTCGCCTTCCAGGCATCCCTCATCGGTTTTCTCTGCGCCTGTTTTTTGAGCTACCTCGAGGCCTTCGTTCTTGAGAAATGGTGCATCTACTGCTTATGGTCGCAGTGCATTCTGACCGTGCTCGTTCTGCTGACCGGCATAGCCCTGGCGATGCACAGGATGCAATCCCAGCGTCTGAAGACAAGCGAAAGGTAGGATTCAAACTTAAGATGTGGCCTCGTGTGTTGATGCAGCTCGTCGAACTGTTACCCCACGCAACGCGGCTGATCCCGATTGCCGAACGCTACTTCGCCTCTAAAAATTCGAACGAACAGGCCAACATGGCCGCGCTCGCCGCCCTGTCAGAAGATGTGCAGGCCGATCTAGGGCAGGTCACCAAGGCCCACGCCGGGCTCTACCGTCAGCTTCAGGAGCAGAGCGTACAGATCGCGGGCGTCGGCGACGACGTCCGTCTACTCCGCTCTTCGCTCGAACAGGCAGACCACCGAATCAAGACTCTGGAAGAAAAGCTCGGCCGACTTAACCTTTGGATCAGGCTCGGCGTCAGCATCATCACAGTCCTGTTATTCGTCATCCTGGGACTCCTGCTCCGAAAGTAGCAAACAGATGGATGCCCCATCTTCGCCCGCATAGCGGGCTAAGGTGGGCTTGAAGCGTAGAATAGTCCTATGGGAATCAGCCGCGAACAAGCCCTTGACTGCTTTAAAAGCGACGACCTGATCGGCATCGGCATGGAGGCCGACGCCGTTCGCCGCCGCCTGCACCCCGAGGGCGTGGTCAGCTACATCATCGACCGCAACATCAACTACACCAACTTCTGCACGGAGTACTGCACCTTCTGCGCCTTCTACCGTCCGCTCAAGGGCAAGATGGCTTCGGAAGGCTACATCCTCGACTTCGACACGATCTACCAGAAGATCGCCGAGACGCTCGAGATGGGTGGAACCGGTGTGCTCATGCAGGGCGGCCTGCACCCCGACCTCAAGATCGACTGGTTCGAACGGCTCTTCCGCGGTATCAAGGAACGATTCCCCGACATCTGGCTGCACTGCCTCTCCGCGAGCGAGATTCTCGCCATCGCCGAGTACTCTGAGCTCTCCCTGCGCGACACCATCATGCGCCTCCGCGACGCCGGTCTGCAGTCCATCCCCGGCGGAGGTGCAGAGATCCTCGACGACGACGTCCGCCATCGCATCGCCCGCCTCAAATGCAAGACCCAAGATTGGGTGGATGTGCACCGCACGGCCCACGATCTCGGTATGCGGACCACCGCCACCATGATGTTCGGCGTAGGTGAGACCTTCGAGCAGCGCGTGAATCACTTCGAGGTCGTCCGCCAGCTTCAGGAAGAGACCGGCGGCTTTACCGCCTTCATCCCCTGGAGCTTCCAGCCCAACAATACCGCCCTCGGCGGACGCGGATGGGACGAGGCCACCTCGGTCGAGTACCTAAAAACTCTTGCCATCTCGCGGATGTATCTCGACAACATCGAGAACGTGCAGTCGAGCTGGGTCACACAGGGCCTCAAGGTCCTGCAGATGGGCCTGCGCTTCGGCGGCAACGACGTCGGCTCCGTAATGCTCGAAGAGAACGTCGTCAAAGCAGCCGGTACGGCCAACTGCACTACCGAAGAAGAGCTACGCCGCATCATCCGCGACGCAGGCTTCAAGCCGGTGCAGCGCGATACGCTCTACCGGACGATGTTCCTGAACTGATCTGACAAAAAGCTCACCCGCTTCATCAAGCCTGCTCGCCAGCGAAGAGCAGGCTTTTTATCGAGACAGCCTGTCGGAGGCTGTTGAAGGACTGACTTACGAGGGAATATATCTCTTCCGCCTAACCGACCCCAACACCATCACAACCGTCATTCCGAGCGAAGCAGAGGAATCCCTGTATTCTTCCCGAAGTGCCCGGCATGTTCCACCGCCTCAACCTCTGAAACCCCAACACAAAGTGTCATCCTGAGCGAAGCGCAGCGGAGTCGAAGGATCTGCGGTTCCTTCCAGGCACCGCCCCACATCGACAACCCCGGAAGACCTCTTCACGTAAAATCAGGTTCGAATAGAATTAATCTTTGCCGGAGCCGTACTCTGCCCTTTTCGCTTCCATCGATAATCTCAGCCCTCGGACTGCTGATGGCCCCGCATGGGTTCAGCCATTACTGGAAGTCGCACTATCTCGACCAGACCTTCAAGGGACTCTATCGCTGGAATAGCTTCGACACCTGGCTGCTGATTCCGTACTTCATCGTCATGGTCATCCTGGCGTTCTACGGCGTTCACCGCTATCAGCTCGTGTGGCTCTATTACAAGAATCGCAAGAACGCCAGCAAATGGGACGAGCCTCCGGCACGCTTCGCGGAAGGCCAGCTTCCCTTCGTCACCATCCAGCTCCCTATCTTCAACGAGCAGTTCGTCATCGACCGTCTCATCGACGCCTGCTGCCGGTTGAACTATCCCCGTGACCGCTTTGAGATTCAGGTCCTCGACGACTCTACCGACGAAACCACCACAGTCGCCCAGCAGATCGTTGAGCGCTACGCCACCGGCTTCGCAGGCATGGACCCGCAGCCTATCGTCTACATCCATCGCACCAACCGCTACGGCTTCAAGGCAGGCGCACTCGACAATGGACTGAATTCTGCGCGAGGCGAGTTCGTCGCCATCTTCGACGCGGACTTCGTTCCCCCGCACGAATGGGTCATGCAGGTCATCCATCACTTTGCCCAATCGGAAGTAGGCATGGTGCAGACGCGGTGGACCCACCTGAACCGCGATTACAGCTTCCTCACGCAGGTCGAGGCCATCATGCTCGACGGCCACTTCGTCCTTGAGCACGGCGGGCGCTCTCGCGCGGGCGTCTTCTTCAACTTCAATGGCACAGCGGGCATGTGGCGTCGCGAGACCATCGGCAGCGCCGGAGGCTGGCAGCACGACACCCTCACCGAAGACACCGATCTCAGCTATCGCGCCCAGATGGTCGGCTGGCAGTTCAAATACCTGCAGGACGTCGAGTGTCCTGCAGAGCTTCCTATCGAGATGACCGCCTTCAAGACCCAGCAGGCACGCTGGGCCAAAGGACTCATCCAGACCGGCAAGAAGATTCTTCCCCGCGTGTTGAAGAGCGACGTGCCGTGGCACACCAAGCTCGAGGCGTGGTACCACCTAACCGCCAACCTCAGCTATCCCCTGATGATCGTCCTGAGCGTCCTGCTGATGCCTGCCATGATCATCCGCAGCTGGCAGGGCCTGCTACAGATGCTGCTGATCGACCTGCCTCTCTTCATGGCTAGTACGATGTCGATCTCGAGCTTCTACCTCGTCAGCCAGAAGGAGCTCTTCCCCAAGACCTGGTACAGAACCTTCCTCTATCTTCCCTTTCTGATGGCACTGGGCGTCGGTCTGACGATCACCAATACCAAGGCCGTCATGGAAGCCCTGTTTGGGATCAAGTCAGCCTTCGCACGCACACCGAAGTATCGCGTCAACAAGAAGGGTGAAAAGAGCCAGGCCAAGAAGTACCGCAAACGCCTCGGCATCATTCCATGGATCGAGCTGGCCATAGGATGCTACTTCGCCGCCACCGTCTGGTACGCCATCACGACCGAGAACTACTTCACCGTTCCCTTCCTCGTTCTCTTCGTCTTCGGCTACTGGTACACCGGCCTGCTGAGTCTGCTGCAGGGGCGCTTCGAACGCTTCGGTACCGCCGGGCAGGAGTTCCACGAGAAGCCCTACCCGATGGGAATATAAAACCATGGATCTGCAACAGTGGATCAATCATCATCCCCTCGGATCTGTTTTCGGATTTCTTGCATATTTCTGCACACTCTGGCTGGTCGTATCTATTGTGATTAGCTTTTGGTCCGGTTGGTGGAGTCTGAGTAAACGCTACAAGGTACTTCACACTGTTCCGACAACCTTGAATTGGGCAACCGGGACATTTCGGTACATAGCGGGATATCGGAACGTACTCAAATTCAATAGCGACCGAGCGAATCTTTATCTCGCAGTAATGCCCATCTTTAGATTGGGTCATCCTCCACTCCTAATACCTTGGTCTGAGATTGAAGTTCGTCCAGAGAAAAGTTTTCTTTTTATAAGGTGGCGCACATTTCTTCTGGACCGAGAAAAACGAATTCCTCTAACGCTTTGGGCCTCAACAGCCGCTAAATTATTGCGTAGTCGAGAAGCACATTCGGGAGGAGATACATGAAACTACGCTTCATCGTTTCCACTCTTATTTTTTCTGCTACCATTTCGTCCCTCGCCCTCGACTCGGTTCCCAAAGCCGAATACCACCAGCGCCGTTCCGCACTCGCGGAAAAGCTGCACGGAGGTGTCGCCGTCCTCTTCGCCGCTGAAGAGCCCGTCCTCGACTTCATGGCCTACCGGCAGGACTCCGACTTCTTCTATCTCTCCGGATGGAATGAGCCCGGCGCCGCCCTGGTCGTCCTCCCCGCGGTCGAGGCTGTCCCCGAGACTCCCGGCACCGCCCTCGGTGGCCGCGCAGCGCAGCCCTATCGCGAGATCCTCTTCCTTCCCACCCGCAACCCTCGCGTCGAAAAATACACAGGTCCAAAGATGGACGCCGCGACTCCCGGCGTAACCACAACCACGGGCTTTGCCGAAGTTCTACCTATGACCGAACTGCCCGCCGTGCTCAACAAGATCGCGCAAGGCGATCGCACACGCATGCGCAATGTGTGGATCGAGAAGGACTCTCCGCAGGCAAAGTCGCTGCTCGGATTCACCGCATCCACCCTCGGAATCGCTGCCATCGATCCCGCAGGCGATGTCTCCCAGCCCATCATGACCCTGCGAGCCATCAAGTCTCCCGCCGAGCTTGAACTTCTCCGCAAAGCCTCCGATGCCTCCATCGCTGCCCAGCTCGCAGGCATGCGCGCTATCAAACCCGAAGTGCGTGAGCGCACCATCGCCGGCGTCGAGCTGGAAAAGATGATGGAAGAAGGATGCGAACGCCCCAGCTACGCCCCCATTGTCGGCTCTGGGCCTAACTCCACCACGCTGCACTACAGCGAAAACTCCCGCACCATGAAGCCCGGCGATACCGTCGTGATCGACGCCGCCGGAGAGTACAGCATGTACGCCTCCGACATCACCCGCACCATGCCCGTCGATGGTCACTTCACCAAGCGCCAGCGTGAGGTCTACGACATCGTTCTCGGAGCACAGCGCGCCGCGGCAGCAGCCTTCGTCGCCGGCAAATCGAAGATCAACGACCCCCAGCACAAAGACCCCGACTCCCTCGACACCATCGCCTTCAACTACATCAACGAGCACGGCAAAGATCTGCACGGCCAGCCTCTTGGGCAGTACATGGTGCACGGCATCGGCCACCTCGTCGGCATCGACGTCCACGACCCCTGGGAGTACACCAGGCCTCTCGACAAAGGCATGGTCTTCACCATCGAGCCCGGACTCTACCTCCCTGAAGAAGGCTTCGGTGTCCGCATCGAGGATGTTGTTTATGTCGATCCCGACGGCAAGCTCGTCGACCTGATCGAGAAGCTCCCCCACGAAGCCTCCGAGGTCGAAGCCGCGATGCAAAAGTAGACAAGGCAACAGAAAGGCCCGGCACTCAGCCGGGCCTCTTCGTATCCACTCACATCTTTACCAGCGTAAGCCAACCGTCACCGGGAAGTATCCAGTGCGCTTGTTATTCTCCGGATAGTACGAGACCACCGAATTTGCGCTCGGCTGATTATCCACCCACACATAGCGTGCCTCGGCATACAGCTTCTGCGACGCAAACCGCGAGAGCCGATACGTGAATCCGATTCCTCCGTTCACACCACCCGCGTTGTTGGAGTAGTGATCGAAGGTCTGATTCTGTGTGAACTGATAGCAGAAGCCGAAGAAGTCGCAGTAGACGCCGGTCTGCGGCAGCGTGAAGTTCGTGATCTTACGATAGAAACCGCCACCGCCGATTACGTACGCGCCAAAAGCATCGCCCTGGTAGTACGTGTACATCGGGTTCAGAGTCAGCGACCACATGTGAGCGTTTCCATCCAGGCCGGAAAAGTCGATCGGAGCGCCCGTATTATCTACCAGGTCTAAGGCGTTATACCGCAGATACTGCCGATCCAGGTTTCCGCCTGTCAGGCCAAACTTGTCAAAGTCATACTGAAACAGAATCGCGAACTTCTTATTGAAGTTGTATCCGCCTGCCACCTGAAACTTCCAGCTCAGGCCCAACTCCTTGCCGGCCGAGCCTGTGGGCATAGCGAACCCACCACCTGCCGCGAAGGTGTACTTGTTCGATCCATCGGCGTGGTGCCAGCGGTCGCTATAGTTCGTACGCCGGCCATAACGCCGTCGTGGCGGTGGCTGATCCTCACTTGGATGAGGTATGAAGTTCTCCGCCGAAGCCATCTCGTCGCTTCCCGCGGCGCTCGAGCTGTAGGTAAGATCGGCAGGCCGGGTCAGGTCGATGGGAGCCATCAGGCTCTTCTTCAAATCGACAGGCTTGTCCGCCACTGCCGGCGCTGAGGTCTGCGCGACAGCCCACACACTAGCGGCGCTTAGAAAGGCGACAGTCGCTGCATGTGAGATCACCTTACTTAGACTATTTGTTCTGGTAGTCGAATACATCCTTATAGCTCCCCCAGGTAAGAATCATATCCCGTATAACCCCAAGCCGATGTGCTTGTTGTGTCAGACGCCCGAAATCGACAATAGGATGACAGACATTTGTATCGTTTTGTGGCCATCGAAGCAAAAAGGGCATCCCTTCCGGGACGCCCTTTCTTCCGCCTTCATCCGTCTTTAGTGAATATCGAACTGCTCCGGATGGAGACTCGGATCCGACTTCACCAGGATTGTCTTTCCGACGATGTCTTCCATCTCCTGCAGCCACTTGGTGGATGACTTCAACTGCTTCACCACATCCGGATGAACGCGCAGCATCACATCTCCGCGGTCCAGATGCTTGGACATCTTCCGCATCTCTACGTAAATGTCGTTGCACACCGTCACCGGCGACTTCACCATACCGGTTCCAGCGCAGATGTTGCACTGCGTCGAAAGCGTACGCTCCAGCGACTGCTTCACGCGTTTGCGGGTAATCGCCACCAGGCCGAAATCGTTGAACTGCAGAATCTTCGATGGTGCGCGATCGTTCTTCAGCTCCTCCTCGAGCGCCACCATCACCTTCTGGCGGTTCTTGCGCTCATCCATATCGATGAAGTCGATAATGATGATGCCGCCCAGGTCGCGCAACCGAATCTGGCGCACGATCTCCGGAATCGCATCGAGGTTCGTCTTCACAATCGTGTCTTCCAGGCGAGCCGTCTTGCCCACATACTTGCCCGTGTTGATATCGATCGCCACCAGCGCCTCAGTCTGGTTGATCACGATCGATCCACCCGACTTCAGCCACACCTTCGAGCGCAGCGCCTTATTGATCTCTTCCGTAATACCGAACTGCTCGAACAACGGCGTCTCTTTCGTGTAGAGCTTCACACGCCGGATCAGGCTCGGCTGGAATCGCTGCAGGAACCGCAGTACGCGCTCATACTCGCCCTCTGTATCGACCCAGATGGCCGAGAAGGTATCCGTCACCTGGTCGCGCAGAATACGCTCCACCAGATTCAGATCGTGATAGATCAGCGCCGGCGACTTCGACGACTCCGAGCGCTGTTTGATATCGGCCCACAGATTCAGCAGGAAGCGAAGGTCCGAGCGCAGCTCCTCTTCCGTAGCACCCGCCGCTGCCGTGCGGACGATAAAGCCACCTGCAGCGTCGCCCTTCTCGCTTAGCAGAATCTCCTTCAGCCTGCGGCGTTCACCGTCCGACTCGATCTTGCGCGAGACGCCGGTATGGTTCACCGTCGGCATAAACACCAGGAACCGGCCCGGCAACGCGATATGCGATGTAATCCGGGCTCCCTTCTTCGCAATGGGCTCCTTGGCGATCTGCACCAGGATCTCCTGGCCCGGCTTCAACAGCTCGGTAATTGCCGGAAGATCGGTAGCCTGCATGGAGCCACGGCCACGACGGCGCTCGCCTCCGTTGCGCTGCTCTTGTGCGCCGTGACGCCCTCCACGGTCGCGGCCACGACGGTCACGCCGTCCACGGCGACGATCGAACTCACGAGAACGCTCCGGGCTCGCAACCGCTCCATCCGCAATTGGTGCCGATTCGCCTTCCTCGGCAAACTCATCCTGGATCAGCTCTTCTTCGGCATCGTCTTCTTCTTCGGCGACTGCGTACTCCGCTCCCACGCTCGTGAAGCTGGCATCATCGATCGCATCCTCTTCCTCAAAGAGATCATCTTCCTCATCCTCGAGATTCGAGCTCGTAATCTGATCGATCGACATCTCGCGAATCATCGTGCCCAGATCCGCGGCGCCTTCCAGAGTCTCTTCCTCATCCAGATCATCCAGCTCTTCGATCGAGCTGGCATGAAGCATCGTCGAGTCATAGTCCTGGTCGTCGATCGCCTCTTCTACCTCAACCACGTCCGCGCCCGGCTCAAAGGCCTGCTGCGATGCCTCCACCTCGACAGGATCGGAGACAGGAGCGGCAGAGACCATCTCGCCGGTCGCATGAATCGAAGTCACATCGTGGAATGCGGCACTCTCCTCAGGCTCCGTATGATTCGAGATCTCCGCGAGAACAGGTTCGACAGTCATCTCAACCTGTTCGATCTCGGCGTGCGGAAGCTCGGAATGCGCAGCCGCAACCTCCTCTACCGGAGAATCCTGCTCTTCCTCTTCAATCGGTGCGCTCTGACGGAACTCACTGGGCGCGATCGGATCGAAACGGTAAGAAGCAGAAGCCTCAACCGGTTCATACTCCGTCGGCTCCACGTTCTTCTCTTCAACAACTTCTTCGACGATCGCTGGAACCGGCTCTTCTTTGGTCTCAGGAACAGCCGCTACAGAAGTCTTCTCTTCCACCTGGGGCCTGCGACGTCGCGACAGCGACTCGCCCGGTAGAACGAATCCACCGTCCCAACCCTCTGGAATCTCGTAACTCGGTGAAGAAGGCACGGCCAACGTTGGAGCAGTAACTTCCTTCGCCGCTACAACCGGCGCCTCTCCATCCTTGCGGTACTTCGAAAGCGATTCACCCGGCAGTACGATCGGCTCTGCTGGAGCCTCACCTCCGGAAGTCTGCTCCTCTCCCGAAGCTCCCTCCAGACCGTAGTACGCCGATCTAGGAGCAAAACCGCGCGGGGCCCGCTGTCCTTTACGATCGCCGCGATCACGTCCACCGCGGCCTCGATCCCCACGTCCATTTCTGTCCTGGCGATTGGAGCTCTCCGGTGAAGATTCGGTCGTCTCTTCCGCAGGTTCAGCGGCAGCCGAACCCTCAACCTCGAGCGACGACTCATCCGCCACGTTCTCTTCAACTGGAGCCTCGGCGCTCTGACTTCCATCCTGCTGACGTCCGCGCCCACGACGACGATTGCGCCGCCCACGCCACCTGCGGCTTCCATCCGCTCCCGGCGCTCCTTCTCCTGGCACGCTCTCGGCTGCAGTCTCCAGGCTTCCGGCTTCCGTTGGATCGAATGTTTCTGCGGAGTAGCTCTCCTCAACCTCTTCGTTCGCCTGCGCGCCGCTCTCTAAGCTGGGCTGTTGATCCCGGTTTCCACCACGATCGCGTCGGCCTCGCCTTCCGCGCCCGCCACGGTCAGACCGCGTCTCTTCTTCCCCTGAGGTCTTTCCTTCGATGACCGCAGGCTCCCGGCTTCCCCGGTCTCGGCGACCGCCGCCACGCTGCGCGCCGTCGCCATCGAACTCGGCTGAATCGCCAGCCTCTTCCATGAAGTCGGTGATGTAGAGGAAGGCATCGCGCTCCAGGCCGATATCGACAAAGCTGGACTGCATGCCCGGTAGCACGCGGGTCACACGGCCGTTGTAGATCGACCCGGCCAGCGTGTACTCGTTCTCACGCTCGTAATAAATCTCTGTAAGAGCGTCGTTCTCGACGATGGCAAGCCGCGTCTCATGCGGCGTGCTCGATATATAAATTTCCTTCGGCATCTCTTCTACTCTTTCTGCCCCGTTACGGGCGGCAGACAAGGCAAAGAGGAATCGAAAGCTGACGTTCTAGCACTCTGCTAGGTGCAGCTCACCGTGGATCGGACAGGATAAGGAATAAGTGCAGACTCGAATCTACGATCATGCAAGGGGTAAACAACTCTGCCTGCGAGCCTTCCGCGCAATGCGGGATGGACGGGATGAGAGAGATCGGATACACCAGAGAATCCTTCGAGCACCTGCCGGCATGCGGACTTTGTGACCGTAACAACCTCAAAACACGCTACTTGAGGCGGGGCCGTTTGCCATCCGGATGCGTTCATCTTCCGCGAAACCTGTCCGGCCAACGGATCGATGTCTCTCGCCTGGCCGGCCTTTTGTTCAAATCTTGTTAGCCGCTCCGGCGAAACTGCGCCTCAAAGAGCGGGATCTCAACCGCATGGCATCTACAGCCTGTCAGGTCGATATCCCTAGTATTGCACTAAAGGCACAACGCCCGCCAGTATCACCTTGATCCCACAGACCCCGGGACGGAGAGACCAGCCGGGAGACCGGTCCCCAGGCAATAGCAACCAGCAACCAGACGGGTGCCCCACATCTCGATTTTGAGATGTGGGATCATTCGAGCGAAGCTCGAACCGTCTTGCTTAAGGGCACGGCTTCAGCCGTGCCACAAGATCTGAAGGAAAGGGCTTCAGCCCCTGAGGTCCTTTTCAAGCTGAGCACACCCCCGCGATCCTACAAAGGTGAATTTGCCGACACCCATCCACGAGCCAACAACGGAGCGAACAGAGTTCCCCCTACTGAATTGCGTCAAAATATTCATTCTGCGAGGTTTAGGCGGAGACCTCTCGCTCAAGATATTCATAACAAATGACTTGCGCTCAAGATATTGGATACAAAGCGGTTATCCTAGGACATGTGGGCGAAATCGCGGGCTCGGTCTCCCAGTTCCCGGATGCTCCCTGGGCATTTCTCTGTTCGTCTGCTCTTTTAATTGTAGGGGAGTAGTGGAAACTCGTCGGCAGATAGATGTGGTTTGGTTTGTTGGGGTTAGACGCGATCGGGCTTGACATTTTTCCTGGGCTTAGGATTCCTTTCTCTGGATCTTTTTGAGGTGATGAATATTCCGATGCATCCCTGCAAAGACTGCGGGGGTCCTCGACTGCGCCCTTTCGGGCTTCGCTCGGAATGACGCTCTGATACCTAGTTCACGAACCGGCGCATCCGCACGTTCATCACGATACCGAGCGCAAGAAACGTAAACAGAACGGAGGATCCCCCATAGCTCATCAGTGGCAGAGGAATCCCTGTCACTGGCATCAGTCCGACAACCATCCCGATATTGACGGCGATCTGGAAGGTGATCACACCCACCACTCCCATGATGATGTAAGTGCCGGGCAGGTCGGCCGCAGTCTGGGCGTTCTGGATCAGGCGCATCAGGATCAGGAAATAGATCAGGAGGACCCCCATGGCGCCCACAAACCCATGCTCCTCGCAGAACGCGGCGAAGATGAAGTCCGTGTAAGGAATGGGCAGGAAATCACCCTGGGTCTGGGTCCCCTTGTTCGCTCCCTTGCCCCAGATGCCGCCCGAGCCCACAGCAATCAGAGACTGGCGAATCTGATACCCCGAACCCTTCGGATCGGAGTCTGGATTGATAAACGCGTTGATGCGAGCCTGCTGGTAAGGCTTCAGCCGCTTGCCGCTCTTCCAGGCGATGCCTCCCACCAGCAAAAGCGCCAGCCCGATGATGACAACCTGGCGCAGCCGGATTCCCCCCAGAAACAAGCCCGCCATCAGGATCGGAGAGTACGTGAGCGCCGTCCCAAGGTCGGGCTGAGTCAGAACCAGAGCCATCGGAACGCAGACCAGAGCGGCCGCCTTCCCGATGTCGGGCCACATCAGCTCCCGCCCGGCAAGATTCCAGAAGTAGCGCGCGACAGCAACAATCAGCACCAGCTTCACCCACTCCGAAGGCTGAAAGTGAACTCCGCCGCCAAGATTGATCCAACGGCGGGCGCCAAGCACCTTCTGCCCCGCCACCTTCACGGCGAGCAGCGAAAAGATGCTGATTCCATAAGCCCACGGAACGATGTCGATCAGCCGGTGGTAGTCGATCATCGAGATCAGAAACATCAGCAACAAACCGGCAGCCAGAAAAGCGATCTGCTTGTGATCGAAGCCGTGGAACTTGGTGTGGAGCGTGGCCGACTTGATCTCGAGCACACTGATCACCGACAGCACGCAGACAAATCCGAGCAGGACCCAGTCAAAATCGCGATAGGAGGAGAGACGAAACATCTTCAGTAATTATGGATTCGAGTGTAGTCGGAGCGCAGTCAAAGTGCGATCCCTCGAAGGTGGTTGTTAGTTAGAGACCTCTGCAGGGGAGCTCTTAGGAGAGGCTTCCTTCGAAGTCGCTGCCTGAGCGGTTACAGGGGCCGGGGCTGCCTCGGCGATTTTAATGTTGTTGTTGAGCTTCCGTTGCTTGGTCACAAAGGCGTTGATGATTCCGGACGCAAGCCTGGCGGAGTTGTTGCCCCAGTAGCCGTGCTCCCACAGCACCGCAACCACGATGTCGGGATTGCGACGGGGTGTCATTCCTACAAACCAGGCGTTAGGAATCGTGTCCTTGTTCTTACTGCTCCTGTCGCGCCCGCTGACGACGTCGGCCGTGCCGGTCTTGCCAGCGAAGTCAATGCCTTCCAGACGGGCCATGTAGGCGGTTCCAATGGGAGCGGAGGTCACGGAGTACATGGCGTCGGTGATGATCTGCCAGTTCTGAGTCGAGAGGGGAATGGTCTTTTCACCGGAGCCGGGGAAGGTCTCGTGAATCGCCTGCAGCTCATCCGCAGGCACTTCGTCCGTGAAGACGACATGAGGGCGACGGAGAGCTCCACCTGAGGCGATCCCGGAGAGCGCACGGGCGAGCTGGATGGGGCTTGCGGTGACCGCTCCCTGACCAATGCCGACCGAGATGGTTTCGCCGGCATACCACTTCTCATGGAAGGTCTTCATCTTCCATGCCGTCGAAGGCAGCGTTCCTGTGGCCTCATCCGGAAGGTCGATGCCGGTCTTCTGCCCGATGCCTACGGACGAAGCGTATCGGGCAATGGTGTCGATCCCTAGACGGTCGGCGAGCGTGTAGTAGAAGGTATCGCACGAGTAAGGGATGGCGTTGTCTATGGTCACCATGCCGTGGTTGCGGTCGCAAGAGAAGTAGTGGCCGTAGAAGGTTGCGCCGTGGTTGCAGGGGACGTGCATGAGTTGAGCGACACCCTCCTGAAGACCGGCGTACGACATGATGATCTTGAAGGTCGAACCCGGCGCGAGCTGAGCCTGAATCGCCTTATTCAGGAGGGGGTGATTCGGATTGGTGAGGATCTCGTTCCAGTAGCTCTTCGACAGCCTTATGGCGAATTGGTTGGGATCGAAGGTCGGCCGCGAGACCATGGCAAGGACCTCGCCCGTATGCGGATCCATGGCTATGACAGCGCCGTTCTTGCCCTCCATCGCTTTTTCCGCCGCCATCTGGACGTCGAGATCGAGGGTCAACTTCAGGTCCTTCCCTGGCTGAGCCATGGTCTCGCCAAGGTGGCCGACCTCCTTGCCGTGCGAGTTGACGATGACGTCTCGGCTGCCGTCGACACCACGCAGCAACGCATCGTAGGTGGCCTCGACACCGGACTTTCCTACGACGTCGCCGGGGTTGTAGAAGGCATACTTCTCTTTATTCAGGTCCTCTTCGGAGATCTCGCCGACGTACCCAATGAGATGGGCCGCAAAGCCGCCACGCGGGTAGACTCTTCTTTGCTCTTCGAGAGTTTCCAGCTCAGGCAGCTCGTTCCGGTGAGCTTCAATGAAGGCCTGCTCGTCGGGAGTGATGTCCTGCTTCAGGGGGATGGGCTGGTACTTAGGCGCGGACTGGTACTTCTTCAGAGCGCCCTCAATCTGCTCGACGGTCAGGTGCAGACCGGATGCGATCATCGGCAGATCGGTCTCCAGATTCTTTATCTGTTCGCGGAGAATATAGCAGGAGACCGAAGGATAGTTATCCACCAGAAGCCGCCCTTCGCGATCGAACAGCCTTCCACGCGGAGCCATCACCGGCACCTTGCGAATACGGTTCGCCTCAGCCATGGCGCGGAAGTTGTCTGCGCTCACCACCTCGAGCCGCCAAAGGCCGATCGAAAGAATCAGAAGAACCGCCGCAACCCCGTACTGGGCGACGTGCAGTTTACCCATCGGCAGCTTTTCGGCTTTGCCCAGCGCGAGCTCGGTTTGGGGAGTCAGCTCCATCGATGTCCTCGGGTACAGATTAGACGTTTCATCGTAATTATTCGGGGCGTTTGGTCATATCGAGCAGGAAAAACACCGGGATTGCCACTGCCGTGTTTGCCAGCGCGCGCAGCAACTCCTGGACCCACATCATGTGAATCTGTGTCTGCCCCAGCAGTCTGCGGCTGATCAGGAACAGGATCACGCTATTCAAGAGGGAGAAGACGAAATTCATCGCGGCGCGGGTCGTCAGGCTATCGACATCGACCTGAACCCCAATGCTTGCGGCGATATAGCCGATGACGGACTTCGCCATGCCATTGATTCCGATCGGGCGGCCGGTCAGTGCATCCTGAATCAGTCCGATGGCCGCTCCTGTCAGGGTTCCGACCGTCGGACTTCGCCGGGAGACGGCGAAGAAGATCGTCACGATAAGGGGAAGGTCGAGCATCGAAAAACGCCAGAAGAGCTTCGATAGCAGGACCTGCAGAACAATCGCGGCTATGGGGACGAGAAGCGTGACAGCGGGCGAAAAGCTGTGCTCTTCGAGTTCGCGCCGGGATGTATAGCTCTGGCTCGGCATGGTCTTTAGTTGTCTGGATTCGCGCTTTCAGATTTTGGCTTTGGCTTGGTTGAAGACGGCGGCGAGCTTTCAGTCCCGTTTGTGTCAGGCTGTTCCGGAGAAGGACGCTTCTCCGTGCGCGCGGGTGGAGCATATACCTCACCGCCGTGTTCCGCCCCGGGCTTAAGGGAAGATGCCGGAGGAGTGGAGCCCGGCGTATAGCGATCCGGACGCAGCGTCGGGGCAGGCTTAGGCACTCCTATGACGGTGGTTGCCGTGGCTGGCGCTTTGCCGTCTGCGGGATCCTCCTGCTGAACGCTCGGCAGTTTCTCCGCTATGATCTGGGCTGCCGATTGGGCAGCAGCTTCAGCCGCCGCCTCATCGGCAGCTGCTTTTGCGTCGGCCATATCCTTTGCCTTTGCAGCTCCCTCAGCCAGGTCCTTCTTGGCAAGCTGGGAGAGATCGTTCTGGGTTCCGGTGATCACGAGAACCTCTTCGAGCTGCAGAAGATTTGTAGACGGCTTGACCTGAATGATGGTGTAGGGCTGGTGATCGGGGTCTGGCGCTATGGATTCGATGGTTCCCACGCTCAACCCGCGCGGATACACCTGATCCCCTCCAGAGGTCATCACCTTCTCGCCCGTCTTAATACGCGAGTCCGGAGTCAGATTTGTAATCACAATCCGCCCGTCCTGACTGCCTCGCAGGATAGCCCGGATTCTGGTGGAGGCCAGCAAAACGCCCGCGCCGGATGTGGGATCGTCGATCATCAGCACCTGAGCAGTATGCGGGAAGGTCTCCCGAACCTTGCCCACGATTCCGTCCGGAGTCATCACAGCCTGATCTACTTTCAGCCCTTCGGCAGCGCCCTTATCGATATATAGAACGCGGGAGCGATCGGTTCCACTGGAGCCAATCACCTGGGCGGCGACGGTCGAGCTGACATAGCTTCTTTGAAAGTTGAGCAGCGTCTGCAGCCGGTGTCCCTGAAGTGCGTCTTCAGACAACTGCGCCTGCTCAAGCCGCAGCCGCGCTACCTCATCCTTGAGGGCATGGTTTTCCTGCCGTGTGCCGCGCAGGTCGACGTAGTTTGACCAGCCATTGCGCACGTTGTAACCGATGCCATGGAAAAAACGCTCGAATGGCGCGATCGCAGCTACAGCCCAGGAGCGCATCAGCGTCACTTTCTTCCCGTCGGGAGCGCCGACCTCTGCCGGGCGGCGGATCTGAATCGCCAAGCCGATGGTCTGCGCTAACAGCACTACGACCAGAACCAGCACATTTTTGAATCGAGTGAAGAAAGACTCCATGCGTTTCCCTAATTATCCCGCGAGAGGGCTCCAGAGGTAGATTGGCACCTATGAGTCCTGGCGCGCTATTCCCCGAAATGGGCGGTCAGAAGATGCTGGAGGCAAATTTAACGAGTCCCTCACGCCAAACGATGTAGCTGTGGGTACCTTCCGGCTCTTCCAACTGGATCGCCTGTTCTTTTTTCCGGAGCCAAGCCGACAGTTGGCGATTGCTCTCGAGCAGCTCATCCTGTCGGCCACAAACCATCCAGACGGGGTGTGTTGCGGGTTTAAACGATGGAATTTCAGCATCAAAGTCCAGTTTTTTCAATGCCGAGCTTTCGCCGCCTACCCAACCGAAGCGATCGGGATGATCCAACCCCACAATCAGGCTTTCGAGACCGCCCATCGATGCCCCCAGGATAGCCGTTCCCTCGGCATCCCTGCGGACATGATAGATCGATTCCACCTGCGGCATCACCTCGGTCAAGAGTGCCTTTTCAAAGAGTCGAAGATTTCGCTTTATGGCAGCAGGATCATTCCATAGGTCGTAGTCGTCGGCAAATTTCATGTCGCCATAACCAAGCGGCATAACCACGACCATTGGCTTCGCTTTTCTCTGGGCGATCAGATTGTCGAGAATCAGGTTGGCTTGCCCGAAGCGATTCCAGCTGTCTGGCTGGTCTCCCCAGACATGCAGAAGGTACAGCACGGGATAAGGCTTCGCCTTCGGATCGTAACCAGGTGGGGTGTAGACGACAAACTGGCTGCGATTTTCCGGCAGTCCCGTTACTGCCTTGGTCACGTATTCATGCTGGTGAGTTGCACCTCGGGGAGCACCGGCGTCTTCCCACGGCTCCGGAGGGGTGCTTGGAATAAGGAGGAGATCATTGCCGTAGCGCCTCACCGAGTTCTGGGGATCGTGCACGGTCTGGGATTTACCGTCGATCGCAAAGCGGTACCCATAGATCTCAGGCCGAAGAGGAGCGGTCGTTACACTCCAGACGCCATCTGCTCCCTTCTGCATGGGCAGCCTGTCGGCTCGATTTTCGAGCACCAGATCTACGCGTTGGGCATGAGGGTCAAAATAGCGAAAGGTAACTGCTCGATCGGAGTGAACCTCCGTGGAACGAAAGGAGGGTGCGCTTTGAGCAATTCCAGATAGAGCGAGGCAAAGCAACGCAGTCGAGATCCAGTGGGCTCGCATCCTTACCTCTACCTGGGTTTACCTGACAGAAGACGATATGAGGGAATGAAGCTCTCTTTCCACGCAAAATAAGCGATGTCGTTTTCCATAGGCGAAGTGTAGCCTAGGAACGAATCCCGACGCTCCACCGTACAATTCAACACCTCTATCGGAGGAAACCTATGCTTCTTTCGATCCTGCTTCTGTTTCTTTTCAGCCCTCCATCTGCCACTACAAAGCAGACGAAGAGTGCGCCGGACGATGGCGACAAGCCAGCTTACACGGCAAAGGGGGAGCTGAAGTTTCCCGAGAACTACCGGGAGTGGGTGTTCCTTACCTCGGGGATCGACATGAGCTACTCAGCCACCGAGAATCCCTCACACTCGGTGTTCGACAATGTCTTCGTCAACCCGAGCGCCCACAAGGCCTTTCGCGAAACGGGTACCTGGCCCGATAAGACCGTTCTGGTTCTGGAGGTTCGTGGAGCCGAAGGCGCAGCTTCGATCAACAAGCGGGGTCATACTCAAGCTGCAGAGGTGATGCAGACTGAGGTTCACGTGAAAGACCTGTCCAAAGGTGGCTGGACCTTTTACGGCTTTAACAACTCGGCAAACGGACATCCGTTTGAGCGAACTGCCTCGTGCTACAGCTGCCATCAAGATCACGCCGCAGTGGACACAACGTTTGTGCAGTTCTATCCCACGCTGTATGGAAGGGCAAAAGAGAAAGGAACTTTGAGCGCGGAACACCTGAAAGAGCTGACTGCGCAGAAGACCGCAAAATAGAAACCGCCCTCATCGCGGCGTCCTGACTTCCTGTTCTCAGCGCATAATAGTTGGAATGGCATTTCGTTCCGGTTTCGTCTCAATCATCGGTCGCCCGAACGCGGGTAAATCGACTCTGCTGAATGCTCTGCTTGGCCAAAAGCTCGCTATCGTCACGCACAAGCCGCAGACCACGCGGACTCGAATCCACGGAGTTCTGGAAGTACCGCTTCGGAAAAAGACTCGCACTGATGCCGGACACCCGGCTGCCCAGGTGGTTCTTGTCGATACTCCCGGGATTCACAAGCCGGCGACACAACTCGATCGGCGGATGATGCAGGAGGTTCAGGATGCGCTGGAGTCGCGGGACCTTGTACTGTTTCTCGTGGACGTCACGCATCGACTGCAGCGCGAGAGCGACGCTGACAACAAGTCACCCATGGCGAAGCGCCGGCAACTCTCGGCGGCCGAAGATGCTTTCGCTCTTTCGTTTGTTCGCAAGCTCACGTGCCCGGTGATCCTCGTCCTCAACAAGATCGATTCCGTTCGCAAAGATGAACTGCTTCCATTGATTGCTCACTGGAGTTCGCTGCACAACTTCGCCGCCGTCATTCCTATCTCCGCGAAGAAGAGGCAGGGGTTGGATCTTTTGCTGGACCAAACGGTCGCGCAACTTCCTGACGGACAGCGTTACTTCCCGAAGCACCAGCTTACGGACCAACCCGAGCGCTTTCTTGCCGCAGAGATTATTCGCGAAAAGATTCTTTTGCTGACTGGCGAGGAGGTACCTTATGCGACGGCAGTCGTGATTGAGAGATATGAAGAACCTGCCTCGATGAAGAAGACGAAGGACGGAAAGCTCCCCGTCACAAAGATCGCTGCCGCCATCTTCTGCGAACGCGCAGGACAGAAGGCCATTCTTATCGGAAAGAACGGCGAGATGCTCAAGCGTATTGGAACGACTGCGCGCAAGGAGATCGAATCCATTCTTGGAACGCGCGTCTTCCTCGAGCTCTTCGTCCGTGTTCATGAAGACTGGCGCAGTTCCTCAAGCTTCATCGAAGATCTTGACTGGAGGCGTCAGCTGGAAGAGATAGCAGCAAAGCAGGTCGACAGGCAGGAGCAGGATTAGCTTTAGCGCGCTTATCTTGACGCTCCATCGATGAGCCCATATTCTCCTGATACGCAAAGATTCCTCAGTTCATAGTTGTTACAGCACGACCATTTCGCATGTCGTAAAGCAAGGAAAGGTGGAGAACCAGTTGCATTCCAGATCCTCCCTCTTCAACCGACGAAGGTTTCTTGAGCTTAGTGCACAGGCTGCCGCCGCAGTCGCCCTGGAACCAAAGATCTTCTCGCAGCAAAAAGCTTCTGAGAGGTATAAGCCTTTTGCTCTCGGTCTACTCATCAAACCCTTTCCCAATCCCGAAGAGAAGATCGCGGTTGTTCGTCAGCTTGGCATCCCTACGTGCTTCCTCTCTTTGGATAACTACATCGGCAAGTTCACACCTGCGCTCGTCACCCAGATGCGCGATGCCCTCGACAAGCACCAGGTGGTGGCGACTACTGCAGAGGTGGTGAATCCCCAGCCGCTGAAGTGGAACTTCGTGGAGGGCCCCTCAACGATTGGAGTAGTTCCACGCGCCTATCGCGCGGCACGCATTGATGCGCTCAAACAGACATCCGATTTTGCGAAACAACTCGGCATCGGCAATATTCAGACTCACTGCGGCTTTATTCCCGAGAATCCGAAGGACGAGCTTTACGAAGAGACCGTTCAGGCGATTCGCGAGCTTACGCTTCACTGTGCGGGAAACGGCCAGAGCTTCCTGATGGAGACCGGCCAGGAGACGCCTACGACGATGCTACGGGTGATCCGGGACGTCAATCATCCCGCGCTGGGTGTAGGTCTCGACACGGCAAACCTTATCCTCTACGGAAAGGCCAATCCCGTTGATGCGGTCAAGGTTCTCGGCCCATATGTTCGCGCGATGCATGCCAAGGACGGCAAGTGGCCGACCGATCCCAAAGAGCTTGGCGAAGAGGTCGTCATCGGCAAGGGCGAAGTTGACTTCGCGAAGGTCTTCAGCGAGCTTCACGCGGCGGGATACAAGGGAGCCGTCAGCATCGAGCGCGAGACCTCGGGACCGAAACAGATTGAAGATGTTCGCGAGGAGAAGGTCTACCTCGAGCGCATCCTCGCCCAACTGAAGATTGCCTGACCCTACATCCGAAATTCAGGAAGGAACTCGCACCGCAATGAATCGACGTAAATTTGTGCAGGGCGCTACCGCCGCAGGCGGTCTAATGATCGTGAAGCCAGAGACCGCATTCGGCTATGCCGCAAACTCCCGCGTGCGGTGGGGTCTGCTGGGATGTGGCAGGCGCGGCACCTCGGTTGCGACTTCGTTTGCGAAGAATGCCGGAGTCGAGATCGTTGCCTTGGCTGACATCTTTCCCGATCAACTCGCAACGGGCAAACAGCACTTCGATGCCGTGAATGCCTCGCTTGGCTTGCCTGCGATCGATGCCAAACGCACCTTTCACGGACACGAGGCTTACAAAGCGATCGCCGCCTGCAAAGAGGTCGATGCGATTCAGATCTCCACCCCGCCCTTCTTTCACGTCGAACATCTCGACGGCGTGACCGCTGCGGGCAAGCACGCTTATTGTGAAAAACCGGTGGGTGTCGATGTTCCGCAGACCCGGCGCGCTCTTGAGATCGGCCGCCGGGAGAACGGAAAGGTCAGCATGGCGGTCGGCTTTCAGATCCGCTCCGCTCCTCCCTTTGTTGAGATCGTTCGCCGCATTCATGAAGGCCAGATCGGAAAGATTGCTCAGCTTACGGGTTACTACAACGCTCCTCCTGCAGCCATGGTTGATCGCGGTACACCATCCTCCGATGAGTACCGCCTCCGTAACTGGCTGCTATACCGCAACCTCTCCGGAGACATTCTCCTCGAGCAGAACATCCACGTCATCGATGTCTGCAACTGGATCATGCAGGGGCATCCCGTCTCGGCTTACGCGAAGAGCAGTCGCAAGGTGATGCAGAATGCGGGAGATACTTCCGATAACTACGAGGTCATCTTCACGTATCCCGGTGATGTCGAGCTTAGCTTCACGTCGACGCAGTTCAACAAGAATCACTTCTTCGATGTCGCCGAGCGCATCTTCGGCAGCGAGGGCCTGGCTGACGCTCCTTACAGCGGGCCGCTTCAGATTCGCGGAACCAACCCTTGGGCGTGGAGCGCCAACGCCGCTGCCACAGGCAAGTTCGCGGCTAACGGAGATTTTTCTGACAATCTCGCCGAAGCGGATGCGATGAAGGATCGCGACTTCGTGCAGAGCATCGTCTCAGGCAAGCTGCAGAACCAGATCGCTGTAGGAGTCGAGACCGCACGCAGCTGCATGATGGCGCGGAAGTCTGCCGAGACGGGACGCAAGGTGACCTGGCAGGAGATCGAAGCCGATCAGGAAGCTTATTCGTTAGGGATGGATTTGAAGCAGTTCGGTTGAAGGGCATTCAGCTACTGGCCCGTGGAGTTCGTAACCGAACTGAACTCCGGGCCAAGCGCTGCGATTGCAGATAGCAGGGCTGGGTCGTTCCCAAAACCATAGTAAGCGACCTTACCCTTCGCATCGATCAGTACGCTGAATGGAAGTCCTTCCTCCCAGAAAGCTCTACTGATCGAGCCATCATCGTGATAGTTATTCCACCCATAGTGGTGCTGTGCCAAATAACGGACAGCAGTCTCTGCAGACTTATCCTGGTCAACGGAGATCAGAACGAGCCCTTTATCCTTCGCATTTGCATAGAGGTGCGACAATGCCGGCATCGCCTGCAGACATGGCGTGCACCAAGTTGCCCAAAAGTCGATTAGTACGGGTTTACCCTCAAACGATTTAAGAGATAGGCTTCCCGTCTTCTCAGGAAAATTGACATCCGGCGCTGGCTCTCCGACGAAACCTGCGACCTTGCTGCCTGTAGGAGGAGTGAAGCGAAAGAGCGCAGGATCTAATTTTGGATGAAAGTCGATCACTGGATAAATCGTCGTGCGCTGCTCTTCGAACGGAATGCGCATATGGTGATCGAGGTTGGTTGAATAATCGCGAATGTTCTCTACTTTTTTGCGGAAGACTAACTCCTTCTTGTCGATCCAAAAGATCACCTCCGTGTGAGCTGCCGAATAGTCTCCTTGATAACTATCACTACTGGACGCGTGAACTACGTAACAAACAAAGTCATGCTTTCCAATATGAATAATTTCGTCTTGAAGAAAATTTGCTCGCTTGTAATTATTGGCATCAGATCGCAGGAGGGCGTCCATCTTCCACGCATTTCTTATCTCAACACTCCCCGCCGTCGCCATACGGGGCATCGTCGGCCCATTTGCAGGCGTTGGACTCTTCACATAAGAGTTCCCTTCGATATTCGAGAGCCACTCCGTCGCGCCATCTGAAACTTGAAGATAGGAGCCTACGCCGGACTTGGTCTCGATGCGGTACTGCTTCCCCGGTCCTTTGATCGCAGTTCGGTAGACGATACGACGTTCATCGAGATATTCGTTATGTCTAACCGTCTCTTCGATCGCTTCCATTCGGAAGGTATCGGTTGGGGTTGAGTAGGTCTTTGCGACTTCCCGTAGTAGAACCACAGGATC
>Ga0268266_10001545_pt1 | contig 26966 bp, 22 predicted proteins | sample KBSS13metaG_FD_190356 | JGI IMG/M metagenome (GOLD analysis project Ga0268266, IMG submission 190356) | Switchgrass rhizosphere microbial communities from Kellogg Biological Station, Michigan, USA - KBS S1-3 metaG (SPAdes) (version 2) | ecosystem: Host-associated > Plants > Roots > Rhizosphere... | reverse complement strand
GTCCCGAAGTCTGCCGTCTCAACGGCCGTATTACCGATGAGCCGCTTGCTGCCGCCAATGGTTTCGACGTCAAAAATGCCGATGCCTTTAATCTCCTGCCCATCGTGCGTAATAAAGCGATTGCCGAACAGCTGGTAGGTGCCGCAGACCATCAGCATAGGGACGCCGGCATCAACCAACTCGTGCAGCTGATCGCCAATCCGCAAGATATCTTCTTGGATGTCGGACTGAGCCGAATCTTGGCCGCCGCCGCCCAGCACCAGGTCGATGTCTTTGGGTAGCTTGTCGCCGACGTGATAATAGTGCACCACCGGTTCTAGGCCGCGCCACTCAGCACGCTTCATGAGTGTCAACAGGTTGCCACGGTCTCCGTAGGTGTTCATTTCATTAGGGTAAATATGCAGAATATGAATTTTGGTCATATTTGGGCCTCCACTCTTGCCACTGTCGTTCCGGGCTTGATCCGAAATCCATGCGCCACGGTACGCATTCGCAAATCAGCAGGCATGGATCCTGAGACAGGCCTAGGATGACGAAGCATGGACTCCCGCCTTTGCGGGAATGACACTGAGGGAGTATGCGTCATAATGTTTTGCCTGCCTTTCGCTCAAGCAGCGCGTACAGCCGCAGCATAGCCGTGTAGCTAGCAAACACTACTTTGTCGCCCGGCTTTTTACAAAAGGCACTGAGCGCTTTTTCGATATCCGGTTCAATCGCACCAACTGGCACTTCGTCGTACTGCAAACGCAGCGCCATATCGACCGCTCGTACGCCCGTGGTGAGTGCAATTTTGCTATCTTGCAGGCTCGTAAAATCTATATCCCACAGCCAGGACATATCACGGCTATCAGCCACATTATCGTTAATGGCGATCATACTGGCTGTACCTGGCCGCACATACGATGCCAACCCCTGCCGGAAGCTAGCCGGATTTTTTACCAGGTTCAATTGCAATTCGGAGCCATTTTTGAGCCGAAACGCCTGGCCACGGCCAAAGGCGGGCTGCACCTGCGACAGTTGTTTCACTAATTCAGCCGGATCAACGGCCGATAGTAGTGCGTGCACCAACGCCAACGCACCAGCGGCATTTTGGAAATTGTGCTGGCCCGTGACCTGGAGCGTGGTTTTGAACTGTTTTTTGTCCACACGGTATGTTGCTCTTTCGTCGGCGAACGAAAGCAACTCCACAGCCAGTGGAACATGCGCTGCTTCTAGAGTTGGCGTGGAGCCACCAACCGCCACCAGCTCGTCGTCTCGCGGGAAAAATTTGAGCAAGCTCGGCGCAACACCGAAATACTGCACGTCAGTGTTTGCGTTGGCAGCAATCGCGCTCAGGCGTTTGTCATCGGCATTCACGATAATACACTCTGTGGCAGACAGCATGGTTTCGCCGATAAGTTTCGCCACGGCATCAACCTCGCCGAAGCGGTCCAGCTGGTCCCTGCTGGCATTCAACGCCAACACAAAGCGAGCACGAACGACATTGGTGAGCCGGTAGGCATACGCCTCATCGAGTTCGAACACCGCAATGTCGAATGGCAGGTGGCCGGTGGCAGTGGCTTGCTGACTGACGGTGGAAATAATGCCGCGTGTTAGGTTACTGCCAGTGGCGTTGGTGAGCACCCGCTTGCCGTTCGCTCGCAGCAGCTCTACCACCATCTTAGTGGTAGTAGTTTTGCCGTTGGTACCAGTGATAATCACCACGCCCTCGGGCAGTTTGCGAAGCATAACGCCCAAATAGCTGGGGATTAGTGTCTCAACGACGAGGCCGGGCATGGATTGGCCGCTGCTTTTGCCGCGAAGCTTTACCGCCTTCGCAACCGATTTACCCAAAATTGTTCCGACAACCCGTCGCACCAGCTTAGTCCTGCAGCTCTACCAAGGCTGTATCTTTGAAGGCCTTGCCGCGACGCAGCAACAGGCGGCCATTCTGAAAATCACCCGCCTCAAACTGTTCACGCTGGATCTTTTTCCCGTTCAGGCTTATGGCATTTTCTTTCAGGAACCGGCGAGCTTCGGTGTTGGAGCTGGCCAGGCCACTCTCCACGAGCGCTCGTGCAACGGAATCGTCCTGCACTACCTGTACCGCTGGTATTTCTTGCCGCAATGCTTCGAGCACATCTTCCACTTCCTCCAGTTTCAGCTGCCCTGTCAGGCAATCAGTGACGCGCTTTGCGGTTTCCATCGCCTCGCGGCCATGCACCAGCAATGTTACCTCTTCGGCCAATCGCTGCTGAGCAACTCGCTGACGCGGATCTTCGCTTTGTTGCTTCATGACCGCATCAACTTCGTCCTTGCTGAGGAGTGTGTAGATTTTGAGGTAATCTTCTACGCCCGCGTCATCACAATTAATCCAGAACTGGTAAAACTGAGTTGGGGTGGTCTTGGCGGCATCGAGCCATACGGCACCAGCTTCACTCTTGCCAAATTTGACACCTGTTGTTTTATTTACAACCAGTGGCGCAGACCACACATGTGCCTCATCCCCGGTGATGCGGCGAATAAGTTCCACGCCGGCGATACTATTACCCCATTGGTCGGCCCCGCAGAGCTGCAAGCTGGCGCCATTTTCACGGTGCAGGTGCAGGAAATCGTAACCCTGAATAAGTGCGTAGCTAAATTCGGCGTAACTGATGCCAGCACCGTCTTCACCAAGCCGGCTCTGTACGAAATCACGGCCGAGCATCTGACGCATTGGCACGTGCTTACCGACATCACGTAGGAATTCCAGGAAGCCCATACCCTTGAACCAGTCATAGTTATCAACCGTTTCAAATGGCTGACCAGCTAGCACTCGTTGGAACTGGGCCGCAATTGCCTGCTTGTTGTGGTCGATTTCTTCGGGGGTCTTTAGATCGCGCTCTTGAGCCTTGCCATCCGGGTCGCCGATGAGGCCAGTAGCGCCGCCGACCAGCAAGAGTGCTTTGTGTCCGTGGTCAACGAATCGCCGTACCATCATCATTACGGCGAGGTTACCGACCTGCATGCTATCGGCACTAGGATCTACACCAAGGTAAAACGTTATTGGTTCACCGTCGAGAGTTGCTACATCTTTGTAAGTTGTTTGGTTAACGAAGCCACGCCAGGTTAGCTCTTCGGAAAGTTTCATCATAATTCAGTATACCGTTTCTTATGCTCTTATATAAGTAGTGTGTTTAAAGAGGTCCCACCCCGTGAATGCCTGTGGACCTCTTGCCATAATCAGAAATTACGCCAAATAGGCCGCACTGCACAGATAAGAATAGGTGTAGAGCCGGTGTTGCTCGAGAGTCATAGTGGTATGGTGCCATACTGCTGCGCCAGTGACAATAGTTGCGACATTTTCTCCTCCGTTACGTTCACTCTGCCACCTCTGTTAAGCTGTCGAAAGGCTGGATATTTTCGTGTGTAATATCGCGCTTGTTTTTGTAAAATTTGCTATACTTGGGGAGTATAAACGTGATCTAGAGAAGAGACCAAAAACGACGATGAGTGATTCTAACCCGCGCCCACGGCGCAAGGCTGCTAAGAATACTTACACTACTAAGAGCGGTAAGACTATCCAGATCAACCGCTCGCTTACTGACCGCGTGCGCGCTAGCCGCGAGGCAAAGGCTCAGCGCAAGGCTGTCTATCTGAGTACACTGCCAAAAGAGCCGTGGAAGCGTGTTCTCTACCGCCTACACCCTAAGCGTCTGTATAAGTACTGGTTCAGCCGTGATGGCGGCATAATGGCGCTTAAAATCGTTGGCGTCGGGCTCGTGGTCATGTTCCTGTTAATCGTTGGCTTGTTCGCTTACTTCCGTAAGGACCTGCCTAAGATTAAAGATATCAACGGTGGCGACTCAGGCGGTAGTATGGCGTACTACGACCGCACTGGTCAGACTCTTCTCTTCCAGGATTACGACGCATTTAAACGCATACCTGTAGGTGGATCTGACATTTCGCGCTACATGAAGGAAGCAACTATTGCCGTAGAAGACAAGGACTTCTACCACGAAGGCGCCTTTAACGTCAAAGGCATCACTCGAGCAGCAATCAACAATGCTACCGGTGGTAGCACTCAGGGCGGTTCTACTATTACTCAGCAGCTGGTGAAGCTTAATGAAGGCTGGACCAGCGACCATACTGTTTCCCGAAAGGTAAAAGAGCTCATCTTGGCCGTCGAGCTAGAGCGAGAGAACAGCAAGGACGACATACTCAATGCCTACCTCAACCTTGCTCCGTACAGCGGCTTGGACTACGGAGTACAGGCTGCAGCCCAAGATTATTTTCACACCGACGCAAGTAAGCTGACGTTAGAACAGGCCGCTATGCTGGCGGCCATCCCCAAGGAACCCGGTAACTATGCACCTTACTCTAGCCCGCAATTCAACCCTTCGATTACCGAAAACTACTTCGATCAAGCCGCCCTGATAAGTCGCCAGCAGTACATCCTCGACCTGATGGCTAAGCAAGGGTACATTACACAAACCCAGGCGAATGACGCCAAAAAAATTGATGTCATAGCGGAAGTTAAGCAAATGCCTACTAGCCGCTACGCTGGCATGAAGCCGGGCTACGCTTATGCGGTACAATCAGCACGCCAGCAGCTGCAGAAAGTCTTCCCGGCATCCGTCATCAAGACTGGCGGTTGGAAAATCATAACCACCTTCGACACGACTCTGCAAGACCTGGCGAACAAGTCGCTCAGTGATAACGCCAAAACCCTACACAAGTATAAAGCCGATGACGCATCGTTTGTTGCCGAAGATAACGCCACCGGGCAAGTGGTAGCACTGGTAGGTGGCATGGACTTCAATTCACAGCAAGTCAACTTCGCCAGCGCTGCGCCGATTTCACCCGGCTCCAGCATTAAGCCATATTCCTACGCGACACTCATCAACGATAACAACAATGTCGGTGCGGGCAGTATGCTGGTCGATAACCAAGCGGCACTGCCAGGCTATCCTTGCGGTAATAAAGCGACGCCTGAAGCCTATCCAGACAACCCTTCCCCCTGTCTATTCGACGATCTCCGTCACACTTACGGTAACGTCACCCTCCGCTATGCACTTGGCAGCTCACTGAACATACCGGCTGTCAAAGCTTTTACTTCGACCGACTCGAAGGATACCTCCACGGCAGCAGATGGTAGTAACTGGCGACGCGCATCCATCAACAACACTATGTCGACCATTAATGCCCTCATGGGCAATCCCGACGCTTACAAGTGCTACCTGACTGGTACGGTGCTTTCCCAAGCCACTAAAGCCGACGAAACGCATTGCGATGCGGCGGCAGGTATCGGCAACGAGGCCTACACGACCCTAGCTGACCATGTAAACGGCATTGCAAGTCTTGCCCGTTTGGGACAAGTACTGCCCCAAACGTTCATCCTAAAGGTCACGAACGCTTCGGGTAAAGTGATGCCACTGCCACAGCAGCCAAAACCGAAGAAAGTCATCGAACCCGACTCCGCATATATTGTCAACAATATGGCGGCCGACCCTGGCGCTTCATATCTAGGTGGCCACTGTACGACCACTAGCTGTACCGGCATGAAATTCCACCGCTACAAAGGCTGGCAAAACGCCATCAAAACCGGTACCAACCAGGACCTGGATGGCTTGATGATGAGCTGGAACACCAAATACACTGCCGGCGTGTGGATTGGTAACTACAACCGCAAGCCGTACGCAGGCACGCCCGAGAACGTCACTGACCCCGTGATGAAGGAGTTCATGGAGGGTGCTATAGACAACCTCGGCAGCGTAAAGCCCACCAACTGGACACCGCCTTCGGGCATCAAAACATTACCGGCTTTCCATTCTGCCGTGCCGTTTTCATCGACCGAATCCGCACCACCTGCCACCGATCTATTCCCGTCATGGTACGTCGCTAAGAGTGGTAGTAGCGGCGGCAACCAAACAACCGATAAGGTCTCTGGCCTGCTGGCCACCAGCTGTACACCTACTCTCGCTCGTCAGACTGGCAGTAACACTAACACCAGTCAGTGGAATGTCGATATCTATGCGGGCGGCAGTCCAAATATTACTACCGCCTCCAGTAACAGCAGCAACAGTAGCCAGGCTACCGATAACGTACACAACTGTCCTGGTGATACGTTGCCAACGGCAACCATTACAGCCATAAACGGCGAGCCTACGGGTGGCAGTACTACGATAGACTGCCCTGTCACTGGCTGTACTATCCGGGTACATGTCGAACAAGGCACTCACCCTCTCACCGACAGTAACTATCCCAACTACCCCGGTACGCTTAATCTAGTCGTTAACGGTCAAACCGTACAGTCACAGCCAGTTGACCATACTGATGACTATACGCTCACCTATGTGCCCGCCGCTGGTACAAGCGGCAGTGTACAAATACAGGCTCAGGTAATTGACAGTGTTCTGTACCAGGGTACTGACACCCAAACTGTAAATGTTCAGTCCACAACTTCGTTTAAACCACAAAAAACTACTAGCGGCGGCAGGGGCAAGGATGATCCAATAGCAGCCTTAGCAAGTGTCCCTCGCAGGCGCTAGTAAGCAGCGAAAGAATAATACCGACAGCTGGGGGGTAGCTCTACTTTTCTAAGAATTCGTTGAGTGCCGTACGCACATCTGGCACTACGTGTAGGAACGACTGCTTAGCTTTGCTACCACGCTGCTGGGGACCGATTGCCACATCGAATCCAAGCTTTTGGGCCTCAGACACTCGCTTGTCTATAAACGGTACGTGCCGCACCTCGCCGCTCAGGCCCACCTCACCGAACACCACAGCGTTTTGTTTGAGCTGCAAGCCCTTGGCTGCTGATCCTATGGCCATGCAAATAGCGAGGTCTGCGGCTGGATCCTGCAGGCGTATGCCGCCAACGATATTGATATAAATATCTTGGTCTGCCAAGTTGATCTTGGTGCGGCGCTCTAGCATGGCTATCAATAAATTGACGCGATTAAGGTCTATACCGCTGGCGGCGCGCTTAGGATAGCCATAGGATGTTTTGTTTACCAATGCTTGCACCTCAACCAGCAAGGGTCGGGTACCTTCCAGCGTAGCGAGCACCACCGAACCGTCGCTTATCTGACGTTCGGCAAGCAGTGCCTGGCTTGGGTTATCAACTGGCCGCAAGCCACGTTCATCCATTTCCATGATTGCCGCTTCGCTCGTAGGACCAAACCGGTTCTTGGTGGCACGCAGCACCTTAAAGCCGCCGTATGCATCGCCCTCCAGCTGCAACACCACATCCACAATGTGCTCCAAGACTTTCGGTCCGGCAATGCTGCCTTCTTTGGTCACGTGGCCCACTACAAACATAGCCGTATTACTAGCCTTAGCGGCCGCCACTAATACCGCCGTGCTATTGGTGATCTGGCTGACACTGCCCGGCGCCGAAGCTACGGCTTGCACGGTCATGGTCTGTATCGAATCGACCACCACAAAATCATACTCACCGCCTGTAACAGTAGCAGCCACATCCTCGGCAATGTTGCTCGTGACGAGCTGCAGGCGCTCCACACCGGCTACGCCGAGACGCTGCGCGCGCATGCCAACCTGGTGTTCCGACTCCTCGCCACTCACATACAGCACGTTGTGATCTTTGGCAATCATGCTCGCAAGCTGCATCAGCAACGTGCTCTTGCCAATCCCGGGTTGGCCAGCAATAAGGTTCACGCTGCCCGCCACTATGCCGCCGCCCAATACTGCATCAACCTCGGCAAGACCAGTCCGCATGCGCTTGTCAGCCTGCCCAGCCGAAACGCTCACCCCCTGAGGCTTCAGCTTATTGCCAGCACCAGCCTTTTTGCCTAAGCCCGTACCAGCAACTGCGGTAATCTGTACTTCCTCGGTAATGGTATTCCACTCGCCGCACTGCGAGCAGCGGCCCGCCCACGAACTGTATTGGGCACCACAGTTATTACAAACGAACCGTGTGGTCTGTCGGGCCATTGAACACTCCTCCTAGTTGCTTGTCAGTGAGTTTGCGGAAAGCTCCTGGGCGAGCTGCTGCTCTTCGAGCGCGATTGCGTTCCGCTTGTCTACGATGTCATTATACTGGTTTATCAAAGATTTGGCGCTGCCAAGTAGAGCATTATAGCTATTCACGGCCTGATTATAGCTAGCAACGCCACTATTGTAGGCGGCAACCTGGCCACTGCTCCGCTCGTGCTGTAGCTGCGAATTCTGGCTATCGATTGCTGCTTTCTGCTGGTTTAGCTGTGCTTCGTCGGCCGTAATTTGCACGCTGAGCGTCTTGAGCTGCATATCGTAAGCGGCAACTTGATCCTGTCGACTCGTAAATTCACCCTGATATTTTGCAGTATAGGCCGCAATTTTTGACCTGTCAGTAAAGTACTGCTTGTAATATTGCTCGAGTGGGGCCGGCAGTTTTGCAACTTCGGTGCCGAACACCGAATGCATTTCGTTTACCACATCGTTTGGTTCCGACTTCTTGTAGGCCGCGATGGTCTCTTTGATCCGCTGGTCGGCTAGCCCATGCTGATAGTAACTCGTAAGCATAGCGTCAACCTTTTTCCGTTCGCCGCTCGAAAGTCGGTGGTAAGCGGCGTGCAGCGTCTCGTGCGCCGCCGTTACCTGCTCCACACCATTTAGGCGAGCATCATCGACGGCATATATGTATATGCCGGCGTCGTTGCTAACATAGCACCCTAGGACCACCGTCTTTTCGCCTCCAGCCGGACAGTTGGTAGTAAATGCCTTGCCTGCAGTAATATCTGGATGGTTTACGTAAAACAGGTGCTGGGCTTTGGTGGTCATGGTGTCGTCCGTGGCGAGCTCCGATACAATCGCCGGAGCACTGTAGCCGCGCAAGTGCCACCAATCGAGCAGGCTTTGTCGCCCTAGCAGCGATGCCACAGCCAAGCCAAGCAATACTATAAGCGCAATAGTCTGCAGTCGTTTTGTTTTCATAGGCTACATTCAGTGTAGCGGGTTCGAAAAGGCTAGTCCACTATTCAGCAGCAGTGGTGTATGTGAGTGCGTCGTCCTTGGCACCGACGTGAACAATGTCGCCCTTTTGGTAGTGTTGGTCTAGCAACTCAACGGCCATCTGATCTTCAATCGTATCCTGGATGAGTCGGCGCAACGGGCGTACACCATTTTTGGCATCATAGCCTTTCTCGAGCAGGTACTCCTTAGCACCCTTGGTCAGGGAAACGCTCAGTCCTTGCTTCTGCAGGCGAGCCCTCAGCTCATCAATCTGCAAGTCGATGATGCGGAATATGTTCTTCTTGGTCAGGCCACGGAACACCACAATCTTGTCGATGCGGTTCAGTAGCTCAGGGCGCATTTCTTTCTTGAGTCGATCAAGCACATTGTCTTTGTTGGCGTCGTGCATGGCCTCGAGATCGTCAAAATCAGTTGGGCGCTCAGTCCGGAAGCCAAAGCTGGCTTCTTTCTGCAAACGCTCGGCACCAATGTTGCTCGTCATGATGACGATGGTGTTCGTAAAGTCTATCTTGCGACCCTTAGCATCACTCAGATAGCCGTCTTCCAGGATCTGCAGCAGCATATTGAAGACGTCTGGGTGGGCCTTTTCGATTTCGTCGAACAGCACCAGGCTGTATGGCTGGCGACGGATCTTATCGGTCAACTGGCCGCCATCATCGTAGCCAACGTAGCCAGCGGGTGCACCGACCAGCCGGGAAACATTGTGGTGCTCACCAAATTCGCTCATGTCAATCTTCACTAGCGCATTTTCGCTGCCGAAGAACTCGCGGGCCAGTACACGTGCCAGTTCGGTTTTACCAACGCCGGTAGGTCCAAGGAAAATGAATGAGCCAATCGGCCGGTTGGTCGCACCAATGCCACTACGATTGCGACGAATAGCACGGCTCACCACTTCCACAGCCTCTTCCTGGCCAATCACATGCTTGCCGATGTTCTTCTCTAGGCTCAGCAAGTACTTTGCTTCGCTCTTTATCACCTTCTTTACGGGTACACCGGTGATGCGCGCCACCACTTCGGCCACGTCCTCGCTAGTAACGTGCAAGCGCTTGGTCTGTTTGGTATCTTTGAGCATCTGCTCGAGTTCTTTATTGATCTGTGAGGCACGCGTCTTGCTGCGAGCGGCTCGTTCGTAGTCCTCGTTATCTACGGCTTCGTCTATACGAGCGTTTACCAGCTTAAGCTCCTTCTGGAGTTTGCGAACTTCGGGACTGGTTTTGCCCTTCTGCACGCGGAGATGCGCGGAAGTTTCGTCGAGTAGATCGATGGCCTTATCGGGCATAAACCGGTCGTTTATGTAGCGCTTGGCAAGATTTACCGTATCTTCCAGTACTTCGTCACTAATGGTCACGCCATGAAAGGCTTCGTAGTGCTTGCGCAGGCCCTTTAGGATGGCCAGCGTCTCGGCCAGGTTGGTCTCTGGCACCTGAATCGGCTGAAAGCGGCGCTCCAGGGCAGCATCTTTCTCAATGTGCTTGGTGTATTCGGCAGTGGTAGTCGCACCAATGACTTGGATCTTGCCACGAGCCAGTGCTGGCTTCAGAATGTTGCCAGCGTCCATAGCACCCTCGGCAGCTCCAGCCCCGACGATCAGATGCAGCTCATCTATAAACACGATGGTTTTCTTATCGTCCTCTAGCTCTTGCATAACCTTCTTGAGCCGTTCTTCGAACTCACCACGGTATTTGGTGCCGGCGATCATGCCGGCTAGGTCCAACATAACGATACGCTTGTCGAGCAAGCTATCTGGTACGTCTTCGCTGACGATGCGCTGAGCTAAGCCTTCTACGATGGCAGTTTTACCCACGCCCGGTTCACCGATGAGTACCGGATTGTTCTTGGTGCGGCGATTTAAGATAGTGACCATACGCTTGATCTGGTTTTCGCGGCCCACGACCGGGTCCAGCTTGCCGGCCCGTGCTTGTTGTGTCAGATCAGTGCCAAAGCTATCAAGCGTGGTCTTTTTAACACCCTTGCGGCCAGCACGGCGAGTACCTGGTTCTGCGCTATTGTCGCCAGCATCGTACTGTTGACGGTTCAGGAAGTTTTCGAGCTCCCCGGTCAGCCGATCGATGTCGACATTCATATCGCGCAGCAGTATGGTTGCCCGGGCGTTCTTCTGGCTCAAGATGCTGTATAGAATGTGCTCGGTGCCGCAAAAATCCTGGCTGTAATCTTGGGCAACATCATACGCCATCTTCAGCGTCAGCTTGGCTGTTTCACTGTAGCCCTTTGCACCCATGTTTATAACGAGTGTTTTGGGCGTAAGGTTAAGCGCCACGCGTGCTTTATCGAGTGTAACACCAGCGCCTTCGAGCAACTTAGCGCCCATGGATGAATCTTGCGCCAACAGGCCGAGCAATAGGTGCTCGGTGCCTACGTAGGCATTGCCAAGGCCACGAGCAATAGTGCCAGCGTGGGCTAAACTCTGGCGTGCATTATCAGTAAGAAAGTTGGAAAATTCTTGGTAGTCGGGAGTATTTGGTTGCATAAGTTATATCCCTCTATCTAGCGAATGTCTTAGGTATTTTTCGCTACTACCATGATACCGCCTCTAGCACTCACCAGTCAAGAGTGCTAACTTTGTTGCTGATGAGTTGTCCCGGGTTTGCTAGTTTGGCACTTCTTCGCGAAGCCCGAAGCGAGTGGTAGCCAAGGCTACCAGGAGCTGGACTGGAGCGAAAAGTGGCAAAGTAGACGGCCGGGACGGCTCAGCGGCGGCAAAGTTGGTAGTCTTGGCTGCTGGTCAAGAGTGCTAATTCACTATCTAGTCCCTCTAGAAGAACAGAGCCGAGCGCACATCGTCGATGACGATAGCGCCCGACTCAGGTAAGGCTGCTCGGGCGTGCTAAAGAGGACTACGCTCTGTGTTTATCCCGTCGCCCCGTGCTCGCTTGACGAAACACCAGAGCCAACTCCCGTAACGTTGTGCGTCTCTCCACAGACCAGCGACCTAGTCAGACCTGTGCGGCATCTAATCCCCAACAGTTACCGTAAATAGCAGCAGAACCGCTACAAAGATCGTAATCAAGCTGACTAGGTACACCAGCACAGTATCATCCCAGCCAAAAGGATGGAGATTCCACCAGTGGCTGCGAGCGATATATGCGCACGGAGCGTTCGGATTGTTGGGGTACGGCGTATCGTATAGTACTGAGTCCAGCTCGCTAATGGTGCCTTTCTGAAACACACATTGATGCAAATCTTCATCCTGCAGAAGGTAGTACCAGTAGATACCTGCGAGCAGTCGCGTAAGGCCTATAAACCCCGCCCCAACGGCAATCAAAGCGATCAACCGTCTAAGAACACCCAAGGTACGACTCTTCATGTTTTACTCCATTCCAATGCTAGAGGGCGAAACAGTCAAGTCTAGAGATATGGTATAAAGTGCTTCTTTACCTGTCTGCAAAATCTTGTACATAAAATAACAGGGACAATTATTGCCCCTGTTAGATCTCAGCTTATTTTGGTTTTATTCGCCGTGCTCTTCGATAGCTTCGAGAAGACTACTCTCTAGGGCTTCCTTCTTCTTGAGCTTGGGCTGCTTTGGCAGCTCTACGGTCTCAACCTGGCCTTCAACCTCTGGCTGCTTCTCGGCTTCGATGTCGAGTTCGTACTCTACCAGCTTACTGGCAAGGCGCACGTTCTGGCCGCCACGACCGATGGCAATGCTCAGTTGGTCTTCTGGCACGATGACCTTCGCTCGCTTGTTGGCCTCGTCGAGTTGTACACGCGTAACTTTGGTTGGGCTGAGTGCCTCAGCGATGTAGTCGCTGATGTTCTCTTTCCAGACAATGATGTCGATCTTTTCTTGCTCGCCAATCTCGTTCATGACGGCGTTCACACGAGTACCGTGACCACCCACAAAGGTACCGACTGGATCTACGCCAGGCACGGTGCTAGCAACGGCAACCTTGCTGCGTACACCAGCTTCGCGGGCAATGTTCTTGATCTCCACAGCGCCACTTTCCATTTCCGGCACTTCGGCGCGGAACAAGAATTCGAGGAATTCGCGGTTACCACGACTAACGACCAGCTGCGGGCCGCGTGGACCACGTTCAACATCTTTCAGGAAGACCTTCAGGCGCTGGCCAGGGTAGTAGCGCTCGCCCTGGATCTGCTCACTCTTGGGCATAATGCCCTGGGCTTTGCCGAGTTCCAGGCGGACGATCATACCTTCTACACGGGCAACCATAGCGGTGATGACGGTGCCAATCTTGTCTTCGTACTCGGCTAGTACGATCTCGCGCTCAGCTTCACGCAAACGCTGCAGGATAACCTGCTTGGCGGTCTGAGCAGCTACACGACCAAAACTCTTTACTTCTTCGTGCACTTCCACAAAGTCGCCGAGTTTGGCGTCCTTCTTGAGCAGCTGCGCCTGAGCGACGCTCAGCTCGTATGCTGGCTCTTCCACGGTCTCGACTACCTCCTTGTTGACGTATGCATCAACATCACCGGTAGCGAGGTTCATTTCTACGCGTACTTCTTGTTCGCGCTCACCATAATCACGGCGGTACGCTGCGGCCAATGCCTGCTCTACTACTTCCTTAACGGTAGCTTCGGGCAAGTTCTTTTCCTCGGCAATCGCTTGGATAGCGACAGCCAGTTGTTTGAAATCCATATCCATATGAATTATTTCCTTTCTTGTATTTTGTCATGCTGAACTTGTTCCAGCATCCATGCGGTATGTTGGATGTCCGCGGCTCCGTATAGACCTGAACTAGTTCGGGATGACATGTTAATGAGTCTCTGACACGAAAAAAGTCGACCTGCCGGCCGACCTAACAGAGGTTAGTATAGCAAAGCCCACAAATATGTCAACTATACGTAGGCTGATTTACGTTATATAATTACATAGTTTTGTAGAGATACCACTTCTCCGAAGCACCTTGACAAGCAGACAGAAGTTCACAAGCGAGATACCAGAGCACAGCATAGATGTGCGCTTTGATATCTCGTTTTGTGGCTTCTCACAGGATAAGAAAAGTCACCCTCTGGACAGCCTGAGGCAACCGAAAACGAGTGCAGGAGAGGAAGATCGATGATTCCGAAGATCGCGTTTACTCTTTTTTTTGTGACCGTATTGCTCATACTGCCGACAGTCCTGTGGTTGACAGGCTCCGAGCCCCCTAAGGCTAGGCTCGTCAAGCAGCTACGGAGGGTCCTCCTCGTGTTGGCGACGATCCAGTTTATCGTGGGAGTCACGACTATATTGTTGCCGTCTGATGCTGAAGACAAACTAGCAGGAGCGTTCCTGGCGACCGCCACGTTTGCAACGCTGGGGGTGGCAATACTGACAAAACAATTGCACAAAGCACTGGAAGTACCATCTGTCAGCTCTGAACAGCAGCAGTAGATCGCACGAACATGACAAGCAGACAGAATATGGCCGAGTGGCGGATGCTTTCGTGGAGTTTTCCATGTTCCCCTTCTTTTCCTTATTTTGTCTGCTTGTCATGTTCATCCTTGCGGTTTTGCTGCGACAAAACCTCAGGGATGATCAGATGATATTCCCGTGTTATGCTAATAAGATATGGGAAAAACAGTCGCACGATTATTCACGCAATTTCAACCAAAACAGTATGATGTCACGTTTGATATCGACGAAGATGCTCTGCACTTTAGCGGTACCGTCAGCATCCAAGGCAAAAAAGTCGGGCGGCCGAGCCAGCGAATCACTCTGCACCAGCACGAACTCAGAGTCACTAGTGCCAAAATTATCAAGCACGACAAAAAGGGTGACCAAGAGCTAGCCGTTACCCGTATCAATCACCATGCCAGCTTTAATGAGGTACGACTGCACACCGAACAGATGGTGTACCCCGGTGAATACACGCTAGAACTGAGCTTTGAGGCACCCATCACCACCGGCATGACCGGTATCTACCCCTGTTTCTTCAAAGAAGGCGCTAGCGAAAAGAAGCTCATCGCCACCCAGTTCGAGAGCCACCACGCCCGCGAAGCCTTTCCGTGCATAGACGAACCGGAGGCCAAGGCAGTGTTTACGCTGACGCTGATTACCCGGCCAGACGTAGCAGCGCTGGGCAACACACCCGTACAAGAGCAAAGGACCGAGGATGGCAAGCTGATAACGACATTTGAGCCGACCCCCAAAATGAGCAGTTATCTGCTAGCTTTCGTCACCGGTGATCTGCACAGCAAAACCACCCAGACCAAGCGCGGTACCGATGTAAATGTATGGGCTACCATCGCCCAGCCAGCAGATTCACTCGATTTCGCACTGGATGTCGCCAAACGCTCGATAGAATTTTTCGAAGACTATTTCGATGTGCAGTATCCACTGGCCAAGGCCGACCATGTCGCCCTGCCAGATTTTAGTAGCGGTGCCATGGAGAACTGGGGGCTCATAACCTACCGCGAACGTGTTTTGCTGGCCTATCCCGGCGAAACCGCACAGAGCACGCTTGAGCAAATTGCGCTCGTTATTGCACACGAAACCAGCCACCAGTGGTTCGGCAATCTGGTGACAATGCGCTGGTGGGACGACTTGTGGCTCAACGAAAGCTTCGCCAACATGATGGAATACCAGGCCGTGGACAGTATGTTCCCCGAGTGGCATGTCTGGAACGGCTTTGTAGCAGCCGAGGGCCTGAGTGCTCTCCGGCGTGATGCCGTGGCGGGCGTGCAAGCCGTTAAAACTGCGGTGCATCACCCTGATGAAATCAGCTCGCTGTTCGATCCATCCATCGTCTACGCCAAGGGCGGCCGCTTGCTGTACATGCTCAAAAACTATATCGGCGAAGAAGCCTTCCGCACCGGCCTAAAGGCGTACTTCGATATCCATGCCTACGGCAACACCGAGGGCAGTGACTTGTGGGCCGCCTTGAGTGAGGTCAGCGGCAAAGACATCGGCGCGTTTATGAACCCTTGGCTGACGCGCAGCGGCTTCCCGCTCGTTACCATTACGCAAAACGACCGCGATATAACGCTTGAGCAGGAGCAGTTCCTGGACAACCCAAGCAAAGCTGACCCCGAGCGCCTGTGGCCCGTACCGCTCTTTACAAATGCCGCAGCCCAGCCAGACGCCTTCCAGGACAAGAGTCGACACCTACAGCTGGCTGATAGCGACACCATGCTCCTCAATATGGACGGCTGCGGGCATTATCTGGTCCGCTACGCCACCGATGTACAGAAACAAGCCGTGGTGGCCATGGTGCAGTCCCAAAAACTCAGCGAGGCCGACCGCCTGATGCTCCTCAACGGTGGCAGCATGTTGGCTCGTGCCGGCTACGAACCGTATGGCAACATTCTGGCCATGCTTGGCGCCTACGACAAAGAAGCGAGTGAGCCAGTGTGGGACATAATGGCATTAGTGCTTGGTGAGGCCCGCCGGTTCATAGACCTGGATGACTCGCTTGAAGCCGACATTAAGCCGTTCATAGACAAACTGGTAACCACCCAGGTAGACCGGCTTGGTTGGGAGGCTAGTGACGACGAATCTGCTGCCGACAGAAAACTGCGCGCACTCGTCTTGGGCCTCAGTGCCTACGCCGACAACACCGCCACGGTCGCCAAGGCGAAAGAGTTGTTTGCTAATTACCGAAGCAGCGGCGCACCATTGCCTGCAGAGCTCCGGGTACTAGTCTTTGTAGTGCCGGTCAAGGGTGGTGACGAGGAAGCTTTTGATTTCTTACTAAACCTGCACGATAACACCCAGAACAGCGACCTCAAAAGTGACGCCTGTGACGCACTAACTGCCACTCGTGACCCCAAGCACGCTAAGCAACTGCTAGCCCGCCTCAAAGACGCCAACCTAGTGAAACCGCAGGACGTCGACCGCTGGCTAGTCTACCTGCTGCGTAATCGCTACACCCGTTCTACGGCCTGGGACTGGATGGTTACCAACTGGCAATGGCTGGAAGACACATTTAAGAACGATAAAAGCTACGATTACCTGCCGCGCTATGCCGCTAGCTGCGTGAATACCCGCGAATACCAGCAAAAATTCCGTGACCTATTCGAGAACAAGCAAGACCAGTTGTTGTTAAAAAGAAACATCCAGCTTGGATTCGAAGAAATCGAAACCCGCGTTGCGTGGCTGGAGCGCGACCTTAGTTCTGTCCAAGCTTTCTTTAAGTAAGCTCTGGCAAGAAGCTTGTTACCCGATAGTCACTACCGGTTAGTTCTATGGCAGCCAAGGCATACTCGCCCTTGTAACGGTTTTCGGCCACCCACAGTTCGGCCGCAAATTGCATCTGCTGCAGTTTACGGGATGTGATGTAATCTAGGCCACCACCTTGCGCAGTAGACTCGCGGTACTTTACTTCTACGAATATTACCGGACCGTGCTTTTGCTGGGCAACAATGTCTATTTCGGCCCGTGGCCGACGCCAATTGAGTTCTAGCACCTTGTAGCCCTCCTTCTTCAGATATCTGGCAGCGACTTTCTCGGCATCATGGCCATGCGCATAGTTTGTCATCTTTCCGGAATCTCTTCTGCCAATGGCTCAGGCGCTTTTTTGCCTATAGCCCACGGTACACGCTTAGCAATATCCACTACCCCCAAAAGTAGCAGCGGCAGGCTCACCATTGTTAGCGCGCCCCGTATGCCCAGTGGCTTCAGTGCCAGGCTCAGGATGCCCGCAAATATGAAGAAGCAGGCATAGCTTAAGGTCGAAGCTAGCGATAGCACGGTAGCCCTTTGCTCTGAGCTGATCGTATCTTGGATATACAGTTCCAAATAGATCTCCAGCAGCATCAGCGCAACGAAAGTCACAAACAGGCTCATGAATGCCACCCATACCGTATGAAACCTCAAGCCGATAAGATGAGTGAGCAGCAAAACCACCCAGACGGCAATGAGCGTTTGCCGCGTACCCGACTGGCGATGAGCGATTTCCGAGCCAATCATCATACCAAGTGTCAGCACGCTTATGAGCGACCCGAACAGTAGCGGCGACAGCTTAATATCGATCCCAAGCAGCTGGTAATACTCATACCAGATAGATAAAAAGCCCACAAAGGTAATGTAAATCAGAGCCGGCCAGCGCAATTTCGGACCGACGAGGGTCTTAAAGGCGCCATTTACGTGGCCTAGCCAAGTAACCGTATTGCTCATAGCCTGTTTGACGGCCGGCTCAGGCAAACGAAGCAACAGTACACTGCACCCGAGCGTAGAAACTATCGACAAGAAAAACGAAAACCGAAGGCTGAAATGTAGACTCAAAACGCCAGCAATTACACCCGCCAACGCCATGCTCGTAAGCTCACCGCTCTTCATGCGGGTATATATTTTCTGGAAGTGCCGTTTATAGCCTGCAGCCTCCACACTATCGTAGGCGAACGCTTCGTACACACCAGAAGTCAAGGCATCGCTGAGCGACCAAAACAAAACGCCCACGCAGTAGACCAGCAAGGAGCTGCTCAGACCAAGTACCACGCAGCAGACAAACATCGCCGCCTGTGCCAGCAGTAGCACGTTCCGCCGACTCCAACGGTCGGCAAACACACTGGTTGGCAGTTCAAGCGCGATCTTCGAACCCTGCGCTAACACGCCTATCAGGATAATTTCCTGCGGACCAAAACCTATGCGCGTCTCAAAAAGTTTCTCTATGGCGTACCAAAACAGCAAGCCCTTGGCAATGCCGAGCGCGATCAGCTGTCTGTGCAGCCTTGTAAGGGAGGTTTCGGAAGTCGGCTGCGACATCTGATTAGTATGACATAGCCCCTTTGAATAAACGAGGATTCTAAGCAGCTGGACCGAGAAGTGCTTTGATGGGTTTATAGCTGAGGCGGTGGATGTCACTGACGCCTAGACTCTTGAGCGCAGCAATATGGGCAGCCGTGCCGTAACCAACGTGTTTTTCGAAGCTGTAGCCCTGGTATTTTTCATCGAGCTGGGCCATATAGTTGTCTCGGGCGACTTTGGCCACGATGCTGGCGGCACTCACGCTCGGTACACTGTCGTCGGCCTTCACGATCGCCTTGGCTTTTGGGTTGTCTGCGAAGTAGTTGATATTGCCATCGATGATAATTTCATCGTACTCAATCGTAATCTCTGCTACCGCCCGCTCCATGGCAGTCTGTACTGCCCAGGTAACGCCGTGCTCGTCAATCTCTGCCGGCCAGACCCAGCCCAGACCAATTGCCAGCGCAGTCGCCTCTATCCACTGAGCCGCTACTTCGCGCTGTTTTTTAGAAAGTTTTTTACTGTCGCACAGTTCTATAGGTCCGTCCTCTAGGTGGAGTTTTGACGGCAAAATGACAGCCCCAGCCACAAGTGGACCTGCCCAGCAACCTCTACCAACTTCGTCTATACCAGCAGTGATCATGCTAGCTATTGTAGCAAATCAACAACCACAATCTTGCGGTCGTGGCATGGTTGGAACTTCGTACTACCAGGCTTCGCCTGTCAATCCGGTGCGCCAACACGCACCCGATCTCAATCCACGACCTTATGGTCATTGGATTTGGTGCAAAGTATAAGTATAAAAAACCTCCGGAACATTCCGGAGGTTTTGAAAAATCAAGGAAATTAAGCTCTAAGCTTCGTCGTGCCTGGCCTGTACGGCTGCAGCTTTTGCTTCCAGCTTTGCTTCTTCGGCGGCTTTTGCTGCTGCTTCGGCTTCGGCAGCCTTGGCAGTTTCTTCGGCCAGCTTAGCAGCTTCGGCTTCGGCGTGCTTGTCTACCACACCGTTAACAGCCATGCGGTCGAAGTCCAGACCCTGCAGGCGAGCGCTCTTACCAGTAAGCTTACGCATGTAGCTGAGGTAGTTGCGGCGAACCTTGCTACGCTTGGTGACTTCAATCTTGAGCACTAGCGGGCTGTGAAGCAAGAAGCTCTTTTCGACACCGACACCGCTGGCGATACGGCGAACCGTGATGCGGCTAGTGTGGCTGTCTTTGCGGTCACAGCGAATAACCAGACCCTGGAATATCTGTACGCGTTCTTTGTTGCCTTCTTTAATTTTCTGGTGAACCTTTACGGTGTCACCAGAGCGCACGTCTACAACGGCGCCTTTCTTAAACGTTTGGTTGAGTTCCTTGATGTATTCCATATTCAGGTGGTAATTGTACGCTATTTGCTACAGATTAGCAACACCTTCGGCAACCTCATGTTCGGGTTGTGTATTTTGCACCGCAAGCCTTGCTAGCTCACCTTGCCCTTTCGGGAGCCGCCGGCGTTCTTCCTCGGTCATGCCACCGTATACCCCAAACCTCTCTCCTCTTCGGAGCGCCCAATCACCACACTGCTGGTACACCTCACAGCTTGCGCAGCTGCTTCTCGCAGCTTTTTAGCGCTGCCCCGCTCATTCTCTGGATGAAAAAAGAGCTCAGTATCTTCACCGGCACAGGCGCCCATGTACCACCAATCCATCGTTCCCGGAGCGTCTGCCGTCCATAATCTTAACCCTGCCATGTTCCTTTACCTCTTACATGTCATCCATCCTATGTCTTTAGGCGGATTAAAACAAGTAACGGTCAGGCACTTAGACTGCTACCCAACTACTCGGTAGACTTCTTCGAGCGTGGTTTTGCCTATTTTATTCCTGTATTAACAGGTCGGAATCATCAGGCTCTTCTTCCACAAGATCACTGTTAGCCAATCTCTCAAATACCTGGGCCAGCGAAGTGCCAACCCAAAGACGGAACCGCGGGTCCCCCCACACTCCTGAGCCAGTGCTCATCGTAGCATCTACCTCCGCGCCGTTCTCTAAAACGCTAGGTTCACCAGCATCACTTCTTGACGCCTCGGATTCCCGCTGGCTTAGTAAGCAAAATGGGTCAGTGCCTATTGGCTGGGATGATGGTGATGATTGTTCTTTATGCTCCATGCATTTTATTGTACTAAGGATACTGAAAGGAGTTGGGAAGTTTACTTTCAGAGATTTTAAGCCTATCCAGCGACCAAACCGCCGCTACGATCCACTAGCCGGCGGCTCATCGTCGGACCGTTCCGGCTCCCAAGGAGGGTTGTCTGCTAGTTCCTGCAGCCTTCTTGCCAGCCGGTGCCGAGCACCCGCAAGCCTTGGGTCAGATATCAAAACCTCCGGCGCCGAGCGAATTGCGCCGCCCATTGCCGCAGGCCCCAGGCCAGCTCCAGCCTCTACCTGCTCAGGCCCTCGTTGTACTGGAACACGACTTGGATTATCGTCCTCAGGTAATTTCGATGATGGTCGTTCCGGGTTTGCCATAAGACTCATTATATCGACCCCAAAAAAACAAGTAGTAAGAATGGTTACATACGGCTCCACGCGTTCGTAGTGGAATTAAAGCTGTGAGCCATGCAAGCCCCGAGGAAATCCCCCACCCGCGCGCTAGTGTCGACCCAGTCTCAGTCCACACTCCATGTGTTTACTTCATCAATCAGTATGGCAACGTTGGCGTGAATGATCTGGAAGAGATAATTGAATTAGCATCGACCGTCTATGCCGACCCAAGAGAAATACCTAAGGAAGCAGTTGCGACAGCTGTAGCAGAGCTGCCTTGGGCCCGCGATACGCATGACCAGCGGGTTCCGTCCCAGAGGGTATATGAGGATGTGATTCGCTGCGTCAGCTGCAGCATTGCCCGCCTCTGTCCAATCAAGACAGAGTTGGAAGCGACCATAGAAGTAGAAAATGCAGAGAAACAGCTCGACATGGTGGCAGATGGGCCGAGCTGGCTTATCGCGGCTCGTTTGCACAACATCCATATGACCGCCAAAGAATTTGAAGCAATCCTAAGCGACGATGGACCTATCGCGGCAACACAGCAGGAAGCATTAGATGTCGAAACGCTCGCTGGGGGCATACAAAACAGACAGATAAAATCACTCACCACGGAAGAATTACCAGCAAGACTCGCAGACTACCTTACCAGCGCACGCCGCTCCAGTTCTTTCGATACGCACGAAATTGAATTCATAGGCAGCCCCTATGCATTTGTCGTTAGCGATTTATCGCCAAGTAATGGATATGCAGGGATCAGGCCAACCGAGCAGGCGTATGGCATCCTGGTTGCTAAACTGCTAGGCATAATGAAAGAGTTGGGGCCCGGTGGGCGACCAGCCGTTCTGGACGCAAACCTGCAAAAAATAGTGCGTTATTTTGATGGCGGCTACATAGCTGAGATACGAATGGGCGACAAAAGTCGGCTATACGCAGGCGTCTACGTTGCGGTCATAGAAACTGCCAGTGTTTCGGGCAAGCCAACCTACCGTTTACTCGTGCTGGGTAGCCACGGCGACAGCGAACAGGCACAGCAAGACTTTTATGACCAGACTGGACTTTCTAGGCTACCGCGAAGGTAGCCGGGCATCATATACAGGAAAGGTGGTTGCTACCCAACTACTCGGTAGACTTCTTCGAGCGTGGTTTCACCGGCGCAGACACGCAATATGCCATCTTGCAGCATGGTGCGCATGCCGCTGGCGATGGCAGACGCTTCTATCTCTTGGCTAGATAGTACTGTAGTGTGTTGCTCGAGTAAGCGGCGAATTTCACCAGTCATGCGGAACTGTTCGCGGATAGCTATCTGCCCACGGAAGCCGTAGGGATTCTCGGCCGACGAACCGGGCTTGTAGAGTTGCAAACTTTGCAAATCCGGGCGCTGAACACCTTCGGGAAGCGTTTCGATAACCTGCTGTATTTTTGCTAACTCTGCCTGGGTAGGCTGATAGGGCTGCTTGGTGGCGTCGTCTAGCTTACGGATCAGGCGCTGCGCCATCACCAGGCGTATGGCCGACACAAAGAGCGGGTTCTGACCGATAATATCCATCAGCCGGGTCAGCGCCTCGCTAGCCGAACCAGCATGGTAAGTGCTCAGTACCAGGTGACCGGTCAGCGATGCTTGCAACGCTGTCTTGGCTGTATCGTTATCGCGAATCTCACCAACCATGATAATGTCGGGGTCAAGCCGAAGCGTAGCCCGGAGTTTATCGGCAAAGCTCTTATCCTCACCACTTTCGGTACTGCGAACTGGTATCTGGGTGATGCCAGTAAACTGATACTCCACTGGGTCTTCGATAGTGATGATTTTGCGCTCATCGTTATTCAGCGAATTCAATATGGAGTACAGTGTGGTGGTTTTACCGGATCCAGTCGGCCCAACAACCATCACGAGGCCACTTGGTTTGGCAATAATATCGTCTAGAACCGCCCGTTGTTCCTGGGTGAGGCCGAGGCGGTCCAGATTGTATTTGCTTTCGTCCATATTAAATAGGCGCATCACGACATCTATGCCATTTATGGTTGGAACCGTTTCTAGGCGCACGTTGACATCTACGGGGGTACCGTCGGCCATGGTAGCCTTCTGCGAGATATGACCCTGCTGGGCTTCTTCGGCAGCGGTAGATATATTGCCAGCACTAGCTATGGCGCTCATAAGTATGCGGTACTTGTCTGGCTCGAGCCGGGCAACGGGGTGGAGCACGCCATCTATACGGAAGCGGACGCGAACATCGTCGGCCTGAGTTTCGATGTGGATGTCACTGGCGTTCAGGCGATGTGCTTGACTAACCAGGTAGGCAAGCATATCGTCTGCCCGAACTTGCCTGAGCGTAGCCGACACCTGAGCAACCAACTCGGTACTGCCTGCGTTATTGACGGTAATATCCTGGTAGACTACCTGCTTTGGCGGATCATACAGCCGCATATACTCTCGATAGCCGGCATCGGAAATGAGACTGAACACAATACGCTGGTCGCTAAAACGCTGGCGCAGCGCGTCCATGGTTTGCTGAGAGGTTGTGGTAGTGATGCCGAACAGAATATTGCTCTGATCGACATGGACGGGGATGATCCGCAAGCTATAGAGCTCTTCTTTGGATAGCACCTCCTTGAACAATGGCTTGTCTGGCAACGTGGAGGTGTTAAGGTACTGCACCCCCAGTATCTGGGCACGGCGCTCGGTAGCTTGCTCTTCATCCCGGCGAGCATCTTGTGACATATCCCCTAGTATAACCACGAGCATTATATTTAGCCACAACGAATTGCTACACTACGATGTATGAAACAGCGCGACATCATCGTTATCGCCCATGACATTCGCAGTACTCACAACGTGGGCTCGCTGCTACGTACCTGCGAAGGGCTAGGTGTAGCACATGTGTATTTCACCGGTTACACACCCTACCCCGCACTGCCGGCAAACGACACGCGCTTGCCGCACATTGCCCAAAAGCTGACTCGACAGATCCAAAAGACCGCGCTTGGTGCCGAGGCGCTTGTGCCGTGGTCTCAGCAAGGTGATGTGAGCACTTGCGTGGAGCAACTACGCGCTGACGGATATCAGATCATTGCCCTAGAACAGACTGCCGGCAGCGTACCTTTGCCCGTCTTTCAGCCGGCCAAAAAGGTTGCACTGCTGCTCGGCCGCGAAGTGGAAGGCATAGCACCAGAAGTATTAGCACTGTGCGATGCGGCCATCGAGATACCAATGTTCGGCCGCAAAGAATCGTTTAATGTCGTCCAGGCTGCAGCCATGGCTTTGTACCATATACGGTTCAGTTAGACCGGTGGAGCGCTTATGGTAAAATGTAGTTATTAGTACGGTTTCGTAAATCAAACACTTGCCATGACACTCACCAAGCAAAAACGACCGGTGCAACGGCCGGCAAATCACCCCAAACGCAACGGTCAACACCACCGCCAGAGTCAGCATTATGCAAAGGCTTACTGGCCGTATTTGCCGGTATTCGCAGTGCTGGGTCTGGGACTTGTGCTAAACAGTTGGATAACACACATGCACCACAGCGTGCTTGGCTACTCCACCAACATCAGCAGCCAGGTACTGTTAGCCGAGACTAACGGCCAGCGCCTCAGCAACCACGAATCTGCTCTGCAATTGAATGCTCAGCTGAGTGCCGCTGCACAAGCAAAGGCTAACGACATGGCCACCCGCGACTACTGGAGCCACGTAACACCCGACGGCAAGCAGCCATGGAGCTTTGTAGATACTGCCGGCTACAAATACGAAGCTGCTGGCGAAAACCTAGCCTATGGTTTTGGTAGTAGCGACCAAGTGATGACCGCCTGGATGCACAGCCCCAAACATCGAGCTAACATATTGAACGGTGTCTACCAGGATGTGGGCTTTGCCACCGCCAATGTCGCCGACTACCAAGGCACCGGCCCAGAGACAGTAGTGGTGGCAATGTACGGCGAGCCGCTTGGCATGATCAACCCATCTACCGGCACCACCGCATCCACGCCGGTTGTGCTTGGCACCCAGATACAGAATGTCTCGCGCCTATCGCTGCTCTCGGCCGCTAGCTGGGTTCCCCTGGCTCTGGCAGCACTCTGCGGCGCAGCACTTGCACTCTTCTTTGCCCGCCACGCCTTTGCCTGGCACAAAGTGCTGGTGCGCGGTGAACAGTTCTTCGTCGCCCACCCGTTCTTCGATGTTTTCCTGATGTCCGCCGCTGTCTTCGCTTTCTTGCTTTCCCACGTCGCCGGCACCATTTTGTAGCGGATTCTATTATTTTGCGCCGCCCTGAAACGGCGTATTGTAGTCACATGAACGAAGACGTCATTGCCGATCTCAAACAGTTTATTGCCACTACTGTATCGCAGCAGACCACTTTATTAACTGGGTGGATGGACAAGTTAGAGCATCGAATTGACCGGATGGACAGCAGGCTCAGCAATAGGATAGACGGATTGAAAGAAAAGATCGATATGGCATCCAATCAGCTATCGGCGATGCCTTAGTAGTGAGTAACGAAGCTGCTGATGCTCAGCTCCAAGACCACGAACGCCGCATTACTCGGCTGGGACCCAAAACCGCCTGAGAAGGCAATCCCTTATGTGCTAGTCAAGCTCACTGTTTGACCACACTTCATAAGAGTACGGAGATCTATTTTTATCTTGGAAGCGTCTTAGGAAAGCAGCGTTGCTAGAGACACGCTGAGCGAGCAACTCTGCCCACCCATCCTTCAATGTTTTCCTGATGTCTACTGTACTTTATCCCTATTACGACCAAGCCTAGCGGCACCGGGCATGCAAACCACTCGTAATCGTAGCTACAGTGAAGTTTGCCCTGGACTTGATTCGGAGCCTCCTCCTATTTCCCCATCTCCGATCTTACCAGGCTTGCTCTAATTACGAGTAAAGATACGTGATGGGTCCAGTACGAGATGTTGCGTCGTCGTCCTCTCTCTGTTATTCTACCGTTCATGATTGAAAACCTGGATGCTATCGTAGTTCTCGGCGGCCCTACGGACAAGGAGAGTCAACACCGTGTCGACACAATGATAGACTTGCTAAGAGCAGGCGTGTCCGAGGAAGCTATTGTAACTGGTGCCTTTTGGGCGTTCAGCGCCACCGAAAAGCCCACCAGTTCCATAGGGCAGCGTTCGAAGGAGTACGCCATATCTAAGGGGGTTCCAGCAGACGCTATAACTGTAGCCGACCGCTGCGTCGACACCATAGGCGACGCACTCGATGTTAAAAAGGTTACCCAGGAGCAGGGCTGGCGTCGGCTCGGCCTAGTGACCACCGAGTCTCATATGCCACGTAGCATAAAGGGCTTTACTCATGTTATGGGGCCAGATTACAAGATCATTCCTCATAGTGCAGGTACCTTTGCGAGACGTCGCGGCCAAGGTATGTATGAACATCTGGGCAGCATGCTATGCAACGCAGTACTAGATGGCACCGAGCCAGGAGATGATGCGGCTATTAGGGAGCGCCTCTTCGCGTTAGTCCCTGGCTACACCACTGCTAGCAAACCAGCTATCGCCATGAACCACGTAAGAAAAATCCTTCACCTTAGCCTGGTCTCCGCTACGCCACTGGACACTTTAGTGTAATAATCTCACCGATACAAGAACAAAGAGACCTACTGCAATACGACGTTGCTGGCGCCGACGAGGGCTTGGAGACGTTCCAAAGAGGCAGGGTCGCTAGACATACGCGTGGGGAGTTTTATGGCTTGCTTGGCAGCATCGGGACCGAGCACCAACACCACTTCGCTCTCGCCCTGCTGCTCATCTATGGTCATTTTGAGCTGGCTAAGCATGTCATTGTCGTCACTCTTTAGCAGTCGGATATAAACCCGGCCTGGGCGGTCCACTGCCTGCACCTTCTCGGCGC
>Ga0268266_10001544_pt1 | contig 26967 bp, 22 predicted proteins | sample KBSS13metaG_FD_190356 | JGI IMG/M metagenome (GOLD analysis project Ga0268266, IMG submission 190356) | Switchgrass rhizosphere microbial communities from Kellogg Biological Station, Michigan, USA - KBS S1-3 metaG (SPAdes) (version 2) | ecosystem: Host-associated > Plants > Roots > Rhizosphere... | reverse complement strand
CAGCTGGTCGCGGAGCAGACCGCGCGGGCCGGACGGCTGCCAGAAGCCGGCGGGGATCGGCACGGTGACGTTGCCGACTCCCGGGCCGTTGCCGGTGGTGACGCTGGCCACCGTTGCCGAGCAGGCCGCACCGACGGTGCCGGTCGGCGACGTCGCGACCGGCTGGGCATTGGTGCCGGCAAGGCAGAAGGTGCCCTGCGGCGCGCTGGTGATGCTGTGCTGGTCCACGCGCTGCCAGCGCGCAAGGCTGCGCAGGGTCAGGCCCTCGGCAATGTCCTGGTTGAGGGTGACGGTGAGCCGGTCGACGATGACCTTCTGCTCGTCCAGATTGCGATAGCCGAAATAGTCCGAGCGGTCGGCGCCCGGCAGCAGCCCGTCATTCAGCTGGTTGAGGAAATAGGGGACGCCATAGATCGGGATATTATCGTCTTCCTGGTGAACGTAGGCGACCGTCAGCCGGGTCGGCCCCTCCATGCCGAAGGTGATCGCCGGCGCCACGCCCCAGCGCTCATATTCCTCCACGTCCCGGCCCGGATAATCGTTACGGTGCGCCATGGCATTGAGCCGGACCGCGACGGCGGGGCTGATCCGCCAGTTGGTGTCGACCGTGCCGCGATAATAATTGTCGGTGCCGATCGCGCCCGAGACGATGGTCAGATTGTCGCTCTGCGGCACCTTGGAGACGAGGTTGATCGTGCCGCCGACGCTGCCCGAGCCGTTGAAGACGCTGTTCGCGCCATTGTAGATTTCGATCTGCTGCAGGTTGAACGGGTCGCTGCGCGTATATTGTGCGGAGTCGCGCACGCCATCGACCGTGATGTCGTTGCTGGCGGAATAGCCGCGCAGGTTGATCGCGTCGCCATAGCCGCCGCCGCCCTCGCCCGCGCCGAAGGTGATGCCCGGAATGGTGGTCAGCGCGTCGCGCAGGGTCAGCAGGTTCTGACGGCGGAGGGTCTGGTCGGAGATGACGGTGACGGTCTGCGGCGTGTCGAGCAAGGGCGCGGTGGCGCGCGGCGATTCGAGGCGCTGCCGCTGAAGCTCACCCTCGACGAGAACGTCATTGCCGGGATTGTCGCGCTGCTGCGTGTCGCTCTGGGCCGAAGAGGTGCTGCCTTCGGTGCCCTCCGGGGCCGTGTCCGACGCCAGCGCCGGAGAGGAGAGGAACCCCACCGCGCCAAGCGCGAGATAGAGCGGCGCGCGCGCCGCGGCGCTCCGGAGGGAGATGGTCTTGGTCATGGAAGCCCCTTTGCTCGAACAGGCCGGATGTTTCCGGTCGAAAAGGGCTATTGCAAATCACTCGCAACAGTGTCAAGAAGATTGCGAACGGTTCGCAACATGACGGGCATTACCTCTTCCCAAGGGCCCGTCGGCGCCGGCGTGACAGCAGCCGTCACGCCGGCGTCACCGTTTCCGGAGCATGAGATTCATTCCCTCCCCAATCGCGATTGGGGAGGAAGAAGGACTAAGGCCGTGGCGTGCCGGGCGTGGTCAGGAAGGTCCGGAGCTGCGCCTGGAAGAAGGCCGGATTGTCATACATGATGAAATGGGCGGTGTTCGGCACCCGCGTCACCACCGCGTGCGGCGCGGCGCGGTAGGACATCTGGTAGACCGTATCGATTCGCTCCGGCGGGAAGCCCATTTGCGCGGCGCCGCCCGGATCGGTGTAGAGCACCACGAGCGGCGCGCGGATCCGGGCGACATCCTCGAGCAGGCTGGTGCGGGCGAGATCGGCGAAGCCCTGCGCGGCCACGGCCTGATCGCTGGCGAGGCTGGCGTCTACAATGCCCTGCCGCTCGCTTTCCCGGTTGGTCATCTGCGAGATACTCATCGTCGTGAACATCCGGCGCTGCTCCGCCGACGCGCCCGCCATCATCCCCTGCATCTGGTCGATCTGCGCGGCGACCTGCTCGTCGGTCATGCCGGGCCGGCGGAACATCACGCCGATCGCGGGCAGCATGTCGACGACCATCGCCTTGCCGACCAGATCGGCATGGCGGGCGGCGAGCAGGATCGTCCAGGTCCCGCCCATGGAATGGCCGACCACGGCCGGGCGCTGCAGCCGGGCCTCACGGATGTAGCGGGCGATCTCGTCCGCGACCGGGACCAGATAATTGCCCTGGGCATTGGCGCCGGCCGGGCGGCCCGCGAAGCCGGAGACGTGGATGAGGTGGTAGCGATAGCCGGGCAAAGCCGCCATCGTCCCGGTCCAGACCACGGGCGTGGAGCCCAGACCGGGGATCAGGACGACGTCGGGGCCCGAGCCCATGACGGTGACGCCGATCCGCTCGGAGCTGAAATTGGCCGCGGGCGTGCCGGGGTCGGCCGGGACGGCGGGCGCGGGGGGCGCCGGCTGGGCCGCGACGGCCGGGCCGGCGAGCATGAGGGCGGGAGCGGCGAGAGCGGCGAGCAGGCGGGACATGGGTGAGGAACTCCGAAGGAAGAGGCTCACGTCTAGCTGCTTCCCCTCGGTCCGTCACCCCGGCGAAGGCCGGGGGTCCCAGCGGATTTGCGGGCCGAGGAGCGGTGGATAGTCAGCCGGGGTACCAGCCTGCGCTGGCATGACGATGAGGGCTAAAGGGCGCCCCAGCGCCTAGATCCCGTTCGTATAGGTCTCGCAGGCCTGCAGGGTGCGGCCGCGATAGCCGCGCATCAGGGCTTCCTGGCGCTGGGCCGAGGTGCCGTGGGTGAAGCTTTCGGGGGCGGCATTGTTGCCCTGCAGCGTGTCGTCGCCGATCGCGGCGGCGGCGCGCATGCCCTCCTCGATGTCGCCCGGCTCCATGATCCCTTCCTCGCGCGAGGCCCAGACGCCGGCGAGGCAATCGGCCTGCAGCTCCATGCGCACCTGCAGCGCATTGCCCTGCGCCTCGGAGACGCCGGACTGGGCACGGCGGATCCGGTCGGAAAGGCCGCGCAGAGTCTGGATATGATGGCCGACCTCATGCGCGATCACATAGGCCTGGGCGAAATCGCCGGGGGCCTGGAAGCGCTGCGACAGCTCGTCGAAGAAGGCAGTGTCGAGATAGATGCCGCGATCGGCCGGGCAATAGAAGGGCCCCATGCGCGAATCCGCCTGGCCGCAGCCGGACGGCGCGCCGCGCGTATAGAGGACCATGCGGGGCGGCTGGTAGGTCTGGCCCGCCTCCCGGAACATCGCCGTCCACTGATCCTCGGTGGAAGCCAAAGTCTGGCAGGAGAAGCGATAGGCGGAATTGGAGCCGCAGACCTGGCGCGCCGATTGCGGGTCCGCTTTCTGCTGCGGGGCCGGCTCGCCAGTCCCGCCGCCCATCAGGCCGAGCGGGTTGCCGCCGATCAGGAAGCCGATGCCGATGACGACGATCACGCCGATAATGCCGAAGCGGCTCATGATCATGCCGATGAGCATTCCGCCCGCGCCGCGACCGCCGCCGCCCCCGCCGCCGAACATGCCGCCGCCTCCGCCTTCGCGATATTCGACATTGTCGCTGGTGCGGCGGTCTCCGAAGCGCATCTCATTCTCCTCGCTTGTGCCAATGCACAGGCTGCACCTGAGGTTGCAATGCCGACACTTGCATATCCCGGCCCGTAGCGCGAGGGGAGCTTGCAATGGCGGATGGTGAAAGCAGCCGGCGGCACGCGAAGACGAAGGAGCGGCTGCCGCTCCCCGACGAGGTCGCGCTTGTCCTCCAGGGCGGCGGCGCGCTCGGCGCCTATCAGGCCGGCGTCATCGAGGGGTTGCAGGACAGAGGGATCGAGGTCGACTGGGTCGCCGGCATTTCGATCGGCGCGATCAACGCCGCGATCTTCGCCGGCAACCCGCCCAGGCGGCGAGTCGCGCGGCTGCGCGGCTTCTGGGAGAAAGTGACCGGCGCCCTGCCCGCTCTGCCCTTTGCGGGCGGCGGGGACGAATGGCGCGAGTTCGTGCACATGGCCTCGGCCGGCATGGTGGCGATGCAGGGCGTGCCCGGCTTCTTCACCCCGCGCCTGCTGACCCCGGCGCTGGCGCCCGCGAAAAGCCTGGGCGCCACCAGCTTCTACGACAACAGCCCGCTGATCGGGACGCTGAACGCGTTCGTCGACTGGGATCTGCTCAATGACGGGCCGGTCCGGCTCAGCGTCGGCGCGGTGAATGTCGAGACCGGCAATTTCCATTATTTCGACACCAGAGGCGCAGGCCGGACCCGGATCGACGCGCGGCACATCATGGCGTCGGGCGCGCTGCCGCCCGGCCTGCCGCCGGTGGAGATTGACGGCGCCTGGTGGTGGGACGGCGGCATCGTCTCCAACACCCCGCTCAGCCATGTGCTCGACCATCAGAAAGCGGACTTGCTCGTCTTCCAGGTCGATCTCTTCCCTGCCCGGGGCGAGCGGCCGGCGACGATCATGGACGTGTACAGCCGCGAGAAGGACATCCGTTATTCCAGCCGAACGCGGCAGGTGACCGACCAGCTGATCCGCCTGCGCAAGGAGCGGGAGGCGATCCGCAAGGTGCTCGACAAGCTTCCGCCCGCGCTGCAGCAGGACGAGGATGTCGCACGGCTCGCGGCGATGGCGGCCGAGCATGCGGTGAATGTCGTCCACCTCATCTACCGCAAGCATGGCTGGGAAGGCGGCGCGCGCGACTTCGAATTCTCGCGCGCGACGATGGAGCATCACTGGGCGGAAGGGCTGGGGGCGATCGCCGAGGCGATGCGCCACGACAGCCTGCTCGCGAAGAATATCGTCGACGGCAAGACCGCGGCGTTCGATCTGGTTTCATAGAAAGGAAGCGTCAGACATGTTTCTCCAGGGCAAGACCGCGCTCATCACCGGCTCCACCTCCGGCATCGGCCTCGCCATGGCGCGCGCGATGGCCGCCGAGGGCGCGAAGGTCATCCTGAACGGCTTCGGCGACCCGGCCGAGATCGCGACGCTGCAGGCGGAGCTGGGCGCGGGCTATTCGGGCCATGACCTGACCAAGGCCGAAGAGATCGAGACGATGATGGCCGAGGCCGGGGACGTGGACATCCTCGTCAACAATGCCGGCACCCAGCATGTCGCGCCGGTCGACGAATTCCCCGTCGACAAATGGGATTTGATCATCGCGCTGAACCTGACCGCGGCGTTTCACACGACGCGGCTGGCTCTGCCCGGGATGAAGCGCAAGGGCTGGGGGCGGATCATCAACACGGCCAGCGCGCACAGCCTCGTCGCCAGCCCGAACAAGGCCCCCTATGTCGCGTCGAAGCACGGCATATCCGGCTTCACCAAGGCGGTGGCGCTGGAGGTCGCGCAGGCGGGGATCACCGCGAACTGCATCAGCCCCGGCTATGTCTGGACGCCGCTGGTGGAGGGGCAGATTCCCGACCAGATGAAGTCGCGCGGCCTGACCCGCGAGCAGGTGATGAACGACGTGCTGCTCGCGGCGCAGCCGACCAAGAAATTCGTGACCGTCGACCAGGTGGCGGCGCTCGCGCTGTTCCTCTGCCGCGACGAGGCGGCCTCGATCACGGGCTCGAATTATTCGATCGACGGCGGCTGGACGGCGGCCTGAGCCGCCGTCCAGCATTGCGCCTTATTCGGCGCCGGCCGAGGTCACCTCGGAGATGTAGAGGCGGGCCGGGATACGGCTGCCTTCCTGATAATGGCCGACATAGATGTCGTAGCGGCCGGATTGCGGGCTGTTGAAGCGGACCACCGGGTTGGTGCCGTTGGTGTCGTCGTCGCAATACCAGGTGCCGTCGGGGCCGTTGACCGCCAGCGTGGTGTCGGCACTCGAGTCGACGGAGATGATCAGCGGCAGCGAGCCGCCGGCCGTATAATTGAGGCGGACGTCCGGGGAATTGGCGACGGAGCCGCGGCAGTCCGGGTCGATCGATTGCGCGCTCAGCCGGCCGCCGGCGGTGACGGCGATCACGCGGGGGTCGTCGGCAAAGCCGGCACTGAGGTTGATCGTGCCGAAGCTCGGATTGGCGTTGAAATTCGGCTGGGCCGAGGCGGTGGTGGCCAGAGTCGCCGCGGCGGCGAGAAGCATGACGAACTTGCGCATGATCGAATCCCCCTTTTCAGATCGAGAGGGCCGCTAAAGCGGATCGTTCCAGCCCTGTAAAGGCCGGGCGAGGACTCAATATTCCGACCAGTAGCCGCGGGCCAGCGGCAGGGTCAGCCGCCGGCCGACCCGATCCAGCGCGCTGCGCACCTCCGGCCGCTCGCGCAGCGTGGCCAGACGCTGCTGCAGCGCCGCCGCCGGCCCGCTCGCCTCGCGGCCCAAAGTATAGTCCTGCAGCGCCTGGATCGCCGGATCGGGATCGGCCGCACCCAGCCGCTGCACCATCAACGCCGCCGCCGCCGGCTCGTCGCCGAGGCAGAGATAGGCATGGCTGAGCGCCACCGGATTGAGCTCGCTCCAGCCGCGCAGCCGCGTGACGAAGGGCGCGGTCTCGGCGTTCCGGCCCAGCGAGGCCAAAGCGCAGACCCGCGCGGCGGCGATCCAGGTCTTGCCGAAATCGCTCGCGATCCGCTCCGCATCGGCGTCGAGCAGGCTGGCCTGGCGCAGCACCTCCTCATAGCGCCCGGCCTCCCAGAGCATGCCGAGATGATTGATGCGCAGGCTGATCAACGTGGGCTTGTCGGCGAGCGGCAGCGCCGCGACCCGGTCCATCAGCGCCAGCGCCTCGCTCTCGCGGCCGAGATTGGCAAGCGCGGCGGCCGCCTCATTGGGCACCCACATGCCATATTCGCCATTGGCCACGGTCGCCGGCAGATCGGTGAGATGCGGCCGGAGCAAGGCCAAAGCCTCCTCGTCCCGGGCCAGGCTGCGCAGATAATTGGCGCGCTCGACGATATGCATCAGGTCGCCGGGCGCGGCGGCCACCGCGTCGCGCGTCGCCTGGTCCTGCCGGGCGATGGCGGCGCGCAGCAGGTCCAGCCGGTCGGCGCCGGGGGGCAGCGCCGGGTCGTAGCGCCGGCCGAGCAGGATCGGCACGGTGTTGCCGAGGCTGGTGATCCCGTCCGCATAATTGCGCGCGGCGGCAACGTCGCCGGCGGCGAGCCGGTCCTCGAGCAGGATCGAGCGGACGAAATCGCCCGTCTCGGCATCGCCCCGGCCGGGCCAACCGATTCGGAACAGCGCCTCGGCGAAGCGCACGCGGTCCGCATTGCCCGCCCGGTTCTTGAGCTCGAACAGGATGGAGGAGACGCTCTGGCGGTCGAGCAGGGCCCGGAGGTCCGCCCAGCGCACGCCCGGCACCGCGCGGCTCGCCGTCTCGATCAGGGCCACGGCCCGGACATGATCGCGAAAGGACAAGGCGGCCACCCAGGCCGACGCATATTGGCCCGCCTCGTTCGGGCGGGCGTCGATGACCTGATCGATGATCGGCGCGGCTTCGGCCGGCCGCTCGAGGGTAGCGAGCGCGAGCAGCCGGATGTTGCGCATCGCATTGGCCCCGGCGGGATCGTTGGCCATGTAGGGCGCGATCCGGTCGAGATGGCCAAGCAGCTCCCCGGCATAGGCCCGGTCGGTGAGCAGCCGCCTTGCGTCCGCCGTGCCGACCGCGGTGAGCGAGGCCTGGACCTCCGCCTCGCTCGGCCGCTGAGCGGGCACCGGCGTGTCGGGCTGCGCCGGCGCGGGCGGCGGCGCCTGGGCGGGCGCTTCCGCCTGGGCCGTCCCGGCCAGCAGCAACGCGACACAGGCCAGGGCACAGCGGCTTCGGAGGTTACGCATGATCCTCACTTTCCGTCAGGAGGTTAGCCGGTGCGCGGGCAACCGCAAGCGGCCTTTTGGCCTCGCCTTCGCCGCGGCCTCTGCCTAAGAAGCTAGGCATGGCTTCCCTTCGCACTTGGCTCGGCCTCCTCGCTTTCGCCGCGCTCGCTCCCGCCGCCATCGCCGCGGCACATGAGGATGTGGTGCCGGAGCGGGCCGGCTCGAACTGGCGCGCGGTCGCCACCGACGCCGACCGCAGCCGGCTCCAGCACTGGCGGAACGCCTGGGTCGACGCCCTCGCCCAGGCCAACAGGAGCAATGCCGCCGAGATCCGGGCGGGCGGCGCTTTGTTCGAGCCCGACACGGCCCTGCCCGGCGCCCAGCCGCCCGCGAGCGACTATATCTGCCGCACCTTCAAGCTTGGCCGTCGGCCACAGGGCGAGCCGACGCGGGGCACGCTCGACTATGTCGACTATCCAGCGTTCCGCTGCCGGGTCTCGCAGCGCGACGGGCGGCTGCACTTCACCAAATTGACCGGCTCGCAGCGCCCCGCGGGCACGATCTTCCCTGACAATGGCCGGCGCATGATCTTCCTCGGCACGATGGTGCTCGGCGACGAGGGGCAGGCGCTCCGCTACAGCCGCGACCGCGAGCGCGACCTGATCGGGATCGTGGAGCGGATCGGCCCGGCCCGCTGGCGGATAGCCTTCCCGCGCCCGAATTTCGAATCCCTGCTCGACGTGATCGAGCTCACGCCCGTCCGATGAGGTATCGATGCGCCCTGCTCTGCTTGCCGCCTTGCTCACGGTCACGGCCTTGACCACCCAGCCCGCCCCCGTGGCGGCGCAGCCCGCGCCCGCCGATCTCCGCCAGGCGATCACCCGCGACATGCCGGAGCTGATGACGCTCTATCGCGATCTCCACGCCCATCCCGAGCTCAGCATGCAGGAGACCCGCAGCGCGGGCCTGCTCGCCGCCGAGGCGCGGCGGCTGGGCTTCACCGTGACCGAGCGGGTCGGCGGCACCGGCGTGGTGGCGGTGCTGGAGAACGGGCCGGGTCCGGTGCTGCTGCTGCGCGCCGACATGGACGCGCTGCCGCTCGAAGAGCAGACCGGCCTGCCCTTCGCCAGCCGCGTGCGCGGCACCACCCGCGAGGGGCTGGCCACGGCGATCATGCATGCCTGCGGCCATGACACGCATATGTCCGCCTGGGTCGGCACCGCCCGGCGGCTGGTGGCGCTGCGCAGCCAGTGGCGCGGCACGCTCGTCATGGTCGCCCAGCCGGGCGAGGAGACCAGCCAGGGCGCCAAGGCGATGCTGGAGGACGGCCTGTTCACCCGCTTCCCGCGCCCGGCTTATGCCATCGCCTTTCACGACAGCGCGACGCTGCCGGCGGGCATGATCGGCTATTCGGACGGGCCTGCCCTTGCGAACGTCGACAGCGTCGACATGACGGTGCGGGGCGTTGGCGGTCATGGCGCGGCCCCGCACACCACGCGCGACCCGATCGTGCTCGCCGCGCGCATCGTCAGCGCGCTGCAGACCTTGGTCAGCCGCGAGCTGGACCCGCTGGACAGCGCCGTGGTCACGGTCGGCAGCTTCCAGGCCGGGACCAAGCACAACATCATCTCCGACGAGGCGCGGCTGCTGATCACCGTGCGCAGCTACACGCCCGAAATCCGCCGCCAGTTGCTGGACGGCATTGCCCGGATCGCGCGCGGCGAGGCGATCGCCGCCGGCGTTCCAGAGGATCGCATGCCCGTGGTCACCGTGCGCGAGGCCGAGGCGACGCCGGCGACGGTCAATACGGACGCGCTCACGCGGGCGACCATGGAGCGCTTCCGCACCCATTTCGGCGCGGAGCGCGTACAGCAGATGCGCCCGGTCATGGCCGGCGAGGATTTCGGCCGCTTCCGTCTCGCCGCGCCGGGGCTGCAGAGCCTGATCTTCTGGGTCGGCGGCGTGCCGCAGGCGCGCTTCGATGCGGCGCAGAATGGCGGTCCGCCGCTGCCGTCGCTGCACAGTCCCTTCTGGGCGCCCGACGCGGAGCGCGTGATCGCGACCGCGACCGAGGCGATGACGGTGGCGGCGCTCGGGGTGCTCGGCCGGCGCTAGACCGGCGGCTGATAGCGATATTTGGCCTTTTCGAAGGCTTCGGGCGGCGGAGGATCGCCGGACCAGCCGAGCAGGATCGGGGCGCCGGCCTTGAGGGCAGACTCATCGAGTGCGAAGAAGCGGTGGCTGGTCTCCGCCAGCGCCTGCACGCGATCCAGCTCCGCGTCGCCGACGAACAGCGCAGGAGTCAGGGCACGAACCGGGATCGGCCCGTCTGTCTCGACCTGGATCTCGACACCCTTCCGCCAGTCCACCAGCTTGCCGCGAATCATGAACTTGAGCGGCGGCTTGTAGGTGGCCCGGCGAATGACCAGGCCAGTCACGTTCGGGAGTGGCCACATGGCGTCGATCTTGGGCGGCTTGGCCATTATTGCGCTCCCCGCGGCGATACGATTTCGAGATCGTCGAAGGCGATCGCCCGACCGTCCGGCTGATCCACCCGGATCAGGATCGCCCTGACGCTGGCAAGGTCGAAGCCGCGGCGCGGCCGCACCGTGCCGAAGCAGGCGGCCGGAAAGCGCAGGGTCTTCAACATGGTCTTGTTCTTGTCGAACAGGCGACCATCTGCCCTTAAGTAGACGGGGAGCGGGAACGGCAGTGGCAGCCCGCCGACCCCGTCCGAAGACACCCAGCGAACATTGCCGGCACTGTCCTCCAGGCCGAGCTCGAACCGGGCGAGCGAGCCGCGCCGCTTGCGTTTCTCATAGACATCGGCCGCGCGGATCCAGATCTCTTTGCCGTCGAGGCTGCGGGCGCGTCCAAGCGCGGTGCGCCAGGTGACCTTCTTCTTGTCGGAGATCACCATGCCCCGGGTAAAATGATAGAAACTGTCATTATACCGGCCTTCGAAGCCCTGCATGAACGAATATTCGCCGGGATTGTCGCCATCGAGGCGCCGCGCGGGCTGGCCGAGCGTGTTGACCTCGATGCCGTCGCCCGCCTCATGATCGTCCACCACCACCTGGCGGGCCATGCGGAAGGAGAGGTGGCAATTGGTCGTCTGCACGCCCAGCGGGCGAAGCCGGCCGTCGAGAAAACCGAGCGTATCGTGGCCGAGTTGCACGGCGCGGAAGAAGGCGCAGCAATAAGCGGACAGGATCGCCTCGTGGCTTTCGCGGTCCATGACCGAAACCAGCCCTTCGTCGCGCCACCAGGTGCGATTGAAGAAATTATGATTCGCCGAATGAATGTAGACTTGGCTCTTGAAGGGCGACGGCTCGGCCCGGTCGTAGAATTTGGCACCCTCGTTATTGACCACGTCGCCATCGGCGGCCGGCAACAATGTCATGAAGGCAAAGCCGCGCGGGCTCCCGCTGGTCCGGCTGGTATCCACCGGCGCGAGCGAGATAACTCCGGCGATCTTCACGCGCGGGAGGTTCACCGTCTCGGCCGCAAGCAATACCGCCTCGCCCCCGCGTGAATGGCCGAACAGACAGGTGCGGGAGAAATCGATCTTTCCCTTCAGTGCCTCATGGCCCGCCACCTCGCCCCGGTCGAGCGCGAGCATGTGCCGGATCGCGGCGAAGATCAGCTCCGAGCGATCGAGCATATCGTCGCCGGAGCGCAGATTGTCTGCGGCGTTGCAATCGACGGAGACGGAGACGATCCCCATCCGCGCCAGCTGCTCCTGAATGTAGCGATAGCCGAGATAGCTCTCCGGATGGCCCCAGCGGCCATGAACGAAGACGGCCAGCGGCGCCCGGCCCACCAGTGCCCCGAGCCGTTCGTGAAAGGGCGCGTCAACGCCGTCCCACTGGCCGGGGTAACGGATCACCCCGGCAACGCGATGATTGAAGCCGGTGGTCAGCAGGATATCGCCATTGTCATAATCCATCTCCCCCACCGGAAAGAGATCGAGCGCGGCGGGGCTTTCGGCAAAGGGCGGGGAAACGCAATGCACGTCGAGCGGCAGAATCTGACTGCTGGTGCAGTCGCCGACTTTCTGCACGACCCGCAGGGTCTCGCCGCCACGAACGGCGCGGGTCAGCTGGACGACCGGGCCGCTGCCGTCGCCGATCTTCACGCCGTCGGCATAGACCTGGACGCGGCCGCCCGGCACGAACGTGTGCAGGCGGACGCTGGTGTCGCCGCGTTGTGGTGGCCAGGCGCCGGCCCCGGGCAAGGTGGAACAGGGCAGGACGGTGGTCAGGCCAGGCTCGCTCGAGCCGTCGCCGGCGCAGAGTCTCTGGGTCGCCGACAGGGTCTCGCCGCGGGTCACCGGCTCGGCCAGGCCGAAGCCCCAGCCCGGCCCGGGATGCGGCCGCTCGGGCAATGCCACCCCATTGCGGCTCAGGCGAACCCGCGCACCGGGCAGGATATTGCGCATGGAAACGGTGCGCGCGCCCTCATGAACCGGGTAGAATTCGATCTGCGGCAGGGTCGCGGGCGGTGGCTCCGGAAAATAATCGCGCGACATCACCTGCTCGTCGCACAAGGTGGCCCAGGCGATGACCTCCTGCCCGATTTCATATTGCGGCGAGATGCGGGTTGCGGTCGGGCTGTCGGCATAAGGCTGGCGGCCGACCACATTGCCGTTCGCGCTGATCACCATTTCGCTGCCGGTCAGGATGTTCTCGACGCCGCTCATCGCGCCGCATCGATAGACCGGGCCGGGGGAAATGCGCGGCTGCGGGAGGCCGGCGGGATAATCCTCGCGCGAATCGCGGACGACCTGTGCGGCGGACCAGGCGCTGACCGCATCGCCGAAGCGCTGTCGCGCGCGCAGCCGCTGGCCAGCCCCCAGCCGCTCGGGCAGCTCGATCAGGGCGCGGGCGCCGGACGGCTCGGTGCGCACGTTAGAGACCCAGACGACGCCGTCCCGTTCGATGTCGATGCGCGCAAAAGGAATGTGGCCGGTGATCGCGACCGCCTTGCCGCAGCGCCAGGCAGGTTCGAGACCGACCGGAGAAACGACGCCAGGATCGTCGACCAGCTCCGTCTTGCCACGGGTATCGCTCATCGCACGCCTCCCCGGATCGGGAAGTTAACCGGCAATTTCCGGTAAGACTAGTGCGTCGCCGCCTGCGCGCCCCAGACCTGCCTGAGCCGCGCATCCTTGCCGCAGCCGGCCCGGTAGCGGCCATAAGCGGCCGGGTTCCGGCGGGCATAATCCTGGTGATAGGCCTCGGCCGCGTAGAAAGGCGCGGCGGCGCGGACCGGTGTCACCAGCCGGCCGCGCAAGGCACGGTTCGCCTCGGCCACCGCCGCCTGCGCCTCGCGCTGCTGGGCCGGATTGAGCGCGAAGATGGCGGTCCGGTAGCTGGCGCCCCGGTCGCAATATTGGCCGCCGCTGTCGGTGGGATCGATGGTCCGCAGGAACCGGCGGACGAGCTGGGCATAGCTGATCCGCGCCGGATCGAAGGTCACCTGCACCGCCTCCAGATGGCCGGTGCCGCCGCGCACCACCTGCATGTAGGAGGGATTGGCGACGGTGCCGCCGGCAAAGCCGGACACCGCCTGGACCACGCCCGGAATCGCCTCGACGTCCCGCTCCGCAGACCAGAAGCAGCCGCCCGCGAACAAGGCAGTCTGGGCGTTGCGCGGGCGCGGGGTCAGGCGCTGCTGGACGGCGGTGTCGAACGTGCCGGTGGCGGCGACGGTGTCGGCATTGCTCTGGCCGCAGGAGGCGAGCAGCAGAGCGGCGAGCATCAGCTTGCGGATCATGCGCGGCCTATAGCGCCTAAGTAGATGAAGCGCCGCTGAATTCGTGCGGCCGGCCCGACTGGTCGCGCCGGCCATCTTTGCTAATATCCGTGCATGCTGCTGCCCCTGCTCCTCGCCGCTGCCCAGGCCGCCGCCCCGCCCGGCTCCGACCCGCGCCAATGGAACGATCCGCCGACCGCGATGGTCGACTTTCTCGGCCGGCGCCAGCTCTGCAAGGACCTGGGCGAGCCGGAGCATTATGCCGCCTACGAGCGCGCCGAGGCGGCACGCCTGCGCTGCGCCGGCCTGCCCGCAGAGGAGCGGGCGTGGCGCGCGCGTTATGCGAGCGATGCGGCGGTGCGTGCCTGGCTCGACCTCGATCCGTCCCGCTTCCAGCTGAATCAGGTAATCATCAATTCCTGGCACGGGCCGCCCGCGGCCCGGCCACGGCGGATCGAGCAGCACGGCGTGGACCGGGCCGGCCAGCCTTACCGGCTCCTCATCGAGCGCAACGGCGCGGAGTCCGGCACGACACGGATCACGGCCGCCTTGCCCGGCCGGGCGCCGCGCAGCTTCACGCTCGACAATGCCCGCGTGCCGCTGCTCGATCTGCAGTCGCTGATCGTGGCGTTCGGCCCGCGGGGCGCGCGCGGCTATCAGCTCTACGTGAAGCTGCGCTACGGCTATTCGTTCGGCTATTGCAGCCTCGGCGAGCAGGACGACCGGCAGGAGGTCTCCATCCTTTTCGCGGGCGAGAGCATCCGGGCGAGCCGGTCCGAAACGATCAATTGCGTGAGCAATTGGGCCGAGCTTCAAGACGGCGCCGCCCGCCGGGGCCCGGGCTCCCGTCGACGATAAGTCACCGGGCGCCCCACCCCAATGGCGGATCGACTCGTGCAGCTATTCGTGCGTAAATCGCCGGCACAGCAGCAGGGGAGGAAAGCATGGGCGTCCTGAATGTCGTCGGCGCGACTTTGGTCTCGCAGGCCGAATTCGACGCGAAGGACCTCGGGCAAAAGCTCGCCGCCAATGCCGCCGGCCAGGTCCAGCCCGATCTCCAGCTCGCCAATTCGGCCGTGGTGCCGCTCAGCCGGCCCAATCTCCAGCCCGTCTTCACCGGCAGCGACGACATGACGCCGCTGCCGCCCATCGCCTTCGGCAAGCCGCTGACCGTCGACATACGCTATGCCTATTCCGGCCGGGTCGGGATGAATTCGGGCGACATCGCCGTGGTCTCCGGCGTGCGCAACTGGAGCGTGACCACCGGCACCTCGCGCGCGCTCAACTTCCTCGCCAGGGGCAAGGGCAAGCGCACCGGCATGTCGGGCCCCGGCGTGTTCAACGACGGCACCAACATCGTCTGCTACCAGAAAGCGGTGACCAGCCGGCGGGTGACGATCGGGCTGGAAATGGCGGCGGCGAAGAAGGACAGCGATTTCCTGCCGGCCCTGAGCTCGGCCTTCACCGCGGCGGGGCGGATCCCGCTCTTCCTGCCTTATTCGGGCGCGCTGCTCGCGGCCGGCCAGCTCATCCCCCTGGTCGGGAAATTGTTCGACGCGCTCGCGGGCAAGACCGAGCCCTGGGCGCATGAGGAGGCGATCAACTTCAACCTGCCCGGCACCACGCCGACCGGCGCGCAGATCATGGTCGTCGCCCAGAATGAAGAGGTCTTCCTCAACCACAAGATCACGCCAGAAGGCGAACTGGTCGACCCCGCCGGGCGCGCTTATGCCGGGGACGAGCCCTATATCATCCTCGCCGTCTATGGCGGGGCGGACCCGGACCTCGAGAAGTTCACGCCCGCTCTGGTCGGCGCGGATTTCATGAAGCGCTTCTACCAGGCGAAGGAGGGCGCGGGCGCGGCGCTCGGCAATTTCGTCGAGATCATGCAGGTCGTCTCGGACTATAAATACCGGTCCGACGCCGACGACTTCAAGAGCCGCATGGAAGGCGCGGACCCGGCCGAGGCGGCCGACTTCAAGGCCCGCTACGACGCCGCGATCAAGAATATCGTGAACCCGGTGATGAAGCCCCCGGCCGGGAGCTAAGCGCCGGCGGCGGTCAGCCGTTCCACCTGCTCGCCCGTCAGCTCCAGGGTCAGCACGCCGAGCAAGTCGTCGAGCTGGGCGCGGCTGGTGGCGCTGGCGATGGGGGCGGTGACCCCGGGCCGGGCGGCAAGCCAGGCCAGAGCGACCTGCGCCTGCGTCGCGCCCGTCTCGGCGGCGACCTCGTCCAGCGCGGCGAGCACCGCGAAACCCCGGTCGTTCAGATAGGCGTCCATCCGGCCGCCCCGGACGCTCTTCGCCTTGTCCGCCGCCGAGCGATATTTGCCGGTGAGAAAGCCCGAGGCGAGGCCGAAATAGGGAAGCACGCCGACATTGCGGCCGATGCAGACCTGCTGGCGGTCCCCCTCGAAATTGTCGCGGACGATGAGATTATATTCGGGCTGCAGCACCTCGTAGCGGGCCAGCCCCTCGCGCTCGGAAATATCCAGCGCCTCGCCGAGCCGGTCGGCGCTGTAGTTGGAGGCGCCGATCGCACGAACCTTGCCGGCCTTCACCAGCACGTCGAAGGCGCCGAGCGTTTCGGCAAGCGGGGTCTCGTCATCGTCCTGGTGGGCATAATAGAGATCGATATGGGTGCCGAGCCGCTGCAGGCTCGCCTCGGCCGCCTGGGCGATCCGCGCCGGCTCGAGCTTGCGCCTGTCGCCCCAGGGCAGCATCCCGACCTTGGTCGCGATCAGCACGTCGTCGCGCCGCCCGCGCCGCTTCAGCCACTCGCCGATATAGGTTTCGGATTCGCCGCCTTTGTGGCCGGGCACCCAGGCGGAATAGACGTCGGCCGTGTCGATCATCATCCCCCCCGCCTCGGCGAAGCGGTCGAGGATCGCGAAGCCCTCCTCGCCGGCCGCGGTCCAACCGAAGACATTGCCGCCGAGCACCAGCCGCGGTGTCCTGAGCGTGCTGCCGCCCAAAGCCCTTATGTCCATTCGTCCCGTCCCTGTTCCTTCAGCGTCTCGACGACGTCCTTCACCTTCTGGCTCAGCGCCCGCGGCACGATCAGCACCGCATCCGCCGTGGCGATCACCACCAGGTCCTCGATCCCGATCGCGGCGACGAGCGGGCCTTCGGAACGGATGAGGCAATTCTTCGTGCCCATTTCGAGCACGTCGCCCTTCAGCGCATTGCCGCTCGAGTCGCGCTCCAGCCGGTCGAGCAGGGCCTCCCAGCTGCCGACGTCGGACCAGCCGATCGCGACCGGCACTACCGCGATCTTCTCCGCCTTCTCCATCACCGCATAATCGATCGATTCCGACGGGGACTCGGCGAAGGCGGCGGCGTCCGGGTGCAGGCGGCGGCCTTTCTTCTGCGCGCCGGCCATGGCGGCCCTGGCGGCCTTCGCGATCCTCGGCGCATGTTTGCGAAGCTCCGCGAGATAGGTGCCGGCGCGCATCAGGAAGATGCCGCCATTCCAGTCATAACGCCCGCTCGCCGCATAGCGGCCGGCGGTGGCGGCGTCGGGCTTCTCGACGAAGCGCACCGCGTGGTGGATGCCCTCGTCCAGCGCCGCCCCGCGCTCGATATAGCCATAGCCGGTCTCGGCCCGCTCCGGCTTCATGCCGAAGGTGACGATCCAGCCGTCCTGTGCATAAGGCAAGGCCCGGCGCACAGCCTCGCGGAAGCGCTCCGGCTCGGTGACCAGATGGTCGCTCGGCAGGACGAGCATGACGTCGTCCTTGTCCATCGCCAGAGCGGCGAGGGCGATGGCCGGGGCGGTGTTCTTCGCCGCCGGCTCGAGGATCATTTCGGCCTTGGGCAGGACCGCGGCGATGCCGGCGGCTTGGTCCTTGCCGGCAACCACGAGCGGCGCCGCGAACAGCTCCGGATCGGTCACCCGCTCGGCGGTCTGGGCGAGCATCGGCCCCTGGCCGGCGAGATCGAGCATCTGCTTCGGCCGGGCGCGGCGCGACAGCGGCCAAAGCCGCGTCCCCGCTCCCCCGGAGAGGATCACCGGGACGACCCGGCTTTGTGCCCCTGCGCTCATGGGTGAGGCTGTAGCGGGGTCCCCGCGCGCCGTCATCCCACCTTCAACGTCATTCCGGCGCAGGCCGGGATCTCCTGGATACCCGCGGCGACCTCTTGTCCCTGGGTCCCGACCTGCGCCGAGACGACGAACTAGGCTGAGCGCCGCGTCAGGATCAGCGGCAGTCCGTCCTTCGGCCGCATGGTGATCATGCCCGACACCTGCACCACGCGCCCCGGCAACGGCGCGAAGTGCCAGGCGCTCAGCCAGTGGGCCAGCACCGCCAGCGCCTCGATCGTGGCGAAGCGCATGCCGACGCAGAGACGGGGGCCGCCGCCGAACGGGAGATAGGCGAAACGGTGCCGCGCCGCCTTGGCCTCGGGCAGGAAGCGGTCCGGATCGAAGACGTCGGGATCGTCCCACAGGGCGCGGTGGCGGTGCAGCAGCCAAGGCCAGATCGAGACGATGTCGCCGGGCTTTACTTCAAAATCGCCGATCCGGTCGGCGGCGGCGGCCTGCCGGTCCAAGCGCGGCGCGGGCGGGTAGAGGCGCAAGCTCTCCTCCAGCACGCGGCGGAGCAAAGGCAGGCGCTCGGGCAAGTCGGGATCGTCCTCGCCCCCGGCCAAAGCCGCCCTGGCCTCGGCGGCGCAGCGTTCCTGCAGCGCCGGCTGCTCGGAGAGCAGGTAAAGCGTCCAGGCCAAGGCGTTGGCCGTGGTCTCATGGCCTGCCAGGTAGAAGGTCGCGGCATTGTCGACGGCGAGCGCGAACGCCTCGTCCGGCGGGAATTTCGCATGGAGCGCGCGGATCAGGCCGCCGAGGAAATCCTCGGGGCCGCCATCCGGGCCGCGATCCCTGACCACCTGGCCCAGAGTCTCGCGCAGATAACGCTGCCCGGCATGGCCCCGCCTGCCCTTCAGGCTCCAGGGCATGATCGGCAGGCCGAGCAAGGCTTGCATCCGCGCCTCGCCGACTCCATCCAGCGCCGCCTTGATATGGGCGACCGCCGCGTCGGTGGTCAGCCGCGCATCGCCGGCGAACAGGCTGTCCGCGATGATCCGCATCGTCACCGCCACGCCGGAGGCGGCGATGTCCACCTGGCCGTCATGCCAGCCCTCGGCGACACGGTTGGCCGCGTTGGTGAAGGTCGGGATCAGGCGGTCGACCGGGGCCGGCGCGAAATTGGCGGCGACGATCTTGCGCTGGTCCCGCCACAGCGCGCCGTCCGAGGACAGCAGGCCGCGGCCGATGGTGCGGCCCAGCAATTTCTTGATGATGTCCGGCTTCACATAATTGGCGGCATTGTCGAGCAGCACATGCTCGATCAGCTCGGGCTGGAGCGGGATGTGGACATTATAGCCCAGCACGCGGCGCTTGAGATAAGGCGCGGCGAAGGCCTGCTCCGACCAGCCATAGACTGCGGTCCGCGCCCGCTCCCCGAAGAAGCCGCGCCAGGCCGCCACCGGCCCCTCCCCGCGCGGCGGGTGCGGCGGAACGAAGCGGCGGTGCGGTTCGGCGTCGGCCATATGCCCGATATAGGCGCGATCGAGGCCTAGCGGAACTGGACGATCAGCCAGGTGACGAGAAGCATGCCGAGGCCGGCGATAATCGTCGTCGTCCAGCCGGTGCGCCGGGACCGGGGCCAGCCGCTGCAGGCAAGGCTGGCGAGCAGGCCGAAAAGGCCGACGACGAATGCCTTGGCCATCAGGCTGCGGCCGCCGGCGACCGGCACGACCTCGCGGATGATGGCGGGCGCATGCTCGTTATAGGCCGCCACCACCATGGTCGAAGCGACCACCGCGACAATGAAGGCGACCGAGGACAGGACCGCCGCCCCGATCGCCCAGCCCGCGGCCCGCCCCTTCTGGCCGAGGGCGAGCAGAGTGCCGAGGAAGGTCGCCGCGAAGCCGCCGAGAAAGGCGGAGAGCGAGCCGATCTGGCTGGCGAGATCGGCGAGGTAACGGGGATCGAGTTCGAGCATGGAGGAACCCATAGAGACGATCCGCGCCCGGCGGAACCGGGTGGACGCGGCACCTGAACCACTTTGTGGTCCGCGACGACCCTATCCCTCGCCCTTGCCGCGCACCGCCACCTGGTCGGCCTTGGCCATGGCCTGGTCGTAGATCCGGATCAGGCCGTCAAAGCTCTGGCGGAAAGCGACGGCCTCTCGGTGGAAGGGAATGTCGGTGCCATCGGCGATCTCGCTGGAGAGCAGCCAGTCCAGGTGCCGGCGCGCCGCCTCGCCCCGGTCGGCGGCGGCGCGCTCGCGAAGCGCGATCATGCCGTGCTGCACCAGCCGGAAACGCTCGCTCCAGACGCGGATCCAGTTGGCCCCCTGCTCGCCATAGCGGCGGAGCCAGACCACCTGCGGGTCGCCGGGGTCGATCTCCGCCTCATCCGCCGTGATCACCCGCATCCGCTCGTAGAGCAATTCCTGGAAGACGAGATCGGGCTCGCTTTGCCAGCGGGCGAGCAGGGCCGCCTCCGGCCGTGTCAGGTCGCCGTCCGGGAAGAGAAAGCGGTCGACGAACAGGGGATGGTCGAAGGTCAGCGGGCGGAGGTCCGGCAGCTCCAGATAGACCGCCATTTCGGTGAAGGTGCTCGCCTCCCGCTCGTTACGGAAGTTGATCGCCTCGAAGGTCGCGAGATTGAGATCGCGCACATAAGGCATGGTCGCGGCATGATGGATTTCGTGGAGGTAGCGCAGGTCGCGGATGCAGGCATTGTCATAATCGCAGAGCAGGATGCCGCCCCACCAGGTCGAAAAATGCGTCCATTCGATCGGCTGGTCCGAGGCGCGGTAGAAGAAGCGGGGGACGCGCGCGAACCGGTCGACCAGCCTGGCGACGGTGCCGCCGCTCTCGTGCGAACGGCGGATCGGGCCGTCCGACCAGAGTCCCAGGACGTAATCGTGAATGTCGCCCGGCTCGGCCAGCAGATCGATCGAGCCGGCCTTCACGGCTGTTGCTGCCAACGGGCGGCGAGCGCGGGGGCGGTCGCCGGGGCCATGTCCGGGTCGATCAGGCAGGTCATGGCCGGCGTCAGGCAGAGCCGGATCACCTGCTCCTTTGGGCTGCCGCGCAGCACCGCGTCGAGCGGCGGGCGCGCGTCCGCTGCGGGCGCCGTGCCGAGCAAGAGGACGTCCGCGGGGGCGAGCGTGCCGAGGCCCAGGGCCGCGCCGACGCGCCGCGCCGCTTCTTCCTGCACCGGGCGATATTTGCGCGGCAGGCCATACACGCCGTGGCGCGCCATCAGCTCGGTCGCCCAGGCCAGCGATTGCAAATTCTTGAACCATTTGTTGCCGAAGAGAGACGGCCGCTCGGCACGGGCGAAGACGCCGCCGACGCGATGATAATAGCCGCCGAACGGCTTGGAATGGCTGATCACGAAAGCGGGGACGTTCGGAAAATCGAGCGCGGCGCGGAAGTCGCGGGCGACGCTGCCGACATAGGTCAGGTCGGGGATGAGCTCCGCCTCCGGCCGGGTCTCGGCCAAGGCGGCGGCGAAGGCCTCGAAATGCGGCCAGACCATGCCGTCGATCGCGGAGGGCTGGCTGATCCAGAACAGGCCGTGTGGAGCGACCGCGGCCGGGACCTCTCGCCATGCGGTGCGGTCGTGCCGAACGATGCGGAGGCCGAGCGCCTGGGCATAAGCCGGGAGGCCCTCATATTCGCCCTCGAACAGGTGGATGGAGGGCTCGCGCCCGGCGGCCCGGCATTCGGCCGCATATTCAGCCATCAGCCTGAAAATGCCCTCGCTTGCCCCTGCCGTGGGGTAGCGGAAGGGGAAAGCGGCCGGATCCGAGCCGACCACCGGCGCGGCCCAGCCGATCCAGCGCTCGAAATAGGCCTCGTGCATCGCGTCCTGTTTCTGCGTCCAGGGCTCGCGATAAAGATCGAGGAAGTCGGCGCGCTGCTGCCGCGCGCCGCCGTCGACCACCCAGGCCAAAGCGGCCTCCGATTCCGGCATGACCAGCGAATAGATGGTGCCGGTCGCGCCGGCGTCGAGCAAGGCGGCCTTCACCGCCTGCGCCGTATAGGATGGCAAATGGCCCGGGCTGGAGCTGCTCACCACCTCTTGTCGCCGATCACTCCGCCGCCAGCAAGCGCTCCGCTCCGCCAAGATCGACGCTGACCAGCCGCGACACGCCTTTCTCGATCATGGTGACGCCGAACAGGCGGTGCATACGGGCCATGGTCACCGCATTGTGGGTGACGATCAGGTAACGGGTGTCGGTCTCGCCGGTCATCCGGTCGAGCAGGTCGCAGAAGCGCTCGATATTGGCGTCGTCGAGCGGGGCATCGACCTCGTCCAGCACGCAGATCGGCGCCGGATTGGTGAGAAACAAGGCGAAGATCAGGGCCACGGCGGTGAGCGCCTGTTCGCCGCCCGAGAGCAAGGTGAGCGTGGCGAGGCGCTTGCCGGGGGGCTGGGCCATGATCTCGAGGCCCGCCTCCAGCGGATCGTCGGATTCGACCAGCTCCAGATGTGCCTGCCCGCCTTCGAAGAGAGTCGTGAACAGGCTGCGGAAATGGCGGTCGACATCCTGGAAAGCGGCGAGCAGGCGGGCGCGGCCCTCGCGGTTCAGGCTGCCGATCGAGCCGCGCAGGCGGTTGATGGCGAGGCCCAGTTCCTCGCGCTCGGCCTGGCTGGAGAGGCGGCTTTCCTCCAGCTCGTTCAGCTCGGTCTCGGCGACCAGATTGACCGGGCCGATCCGCTCGCGCTCTTGCATCTGCCGCTCGAGCGCGGCGGATTCGAGGCTGACCTCCTTGATCACGGCTTCCTCGAAGCCGATCCGCTCGGGCAGCAAAGGCGGCGGGCATTCGAACTTCTCGCCGGAGATGCGCGCCATCTCGATGCGGCGGCTGTCCTGCGCCTCGGCCCGGGCGGCGGCACCAGCCCGGGCCTCGCGGGCGGCGGCCTGGGCCTCGCCGGCCTCGGCCAGCTTCGCCTCGGTCGAGCGGAGCGTGTCTTCGCCGGCGCGCTCATGCGCGGCGGCGGCGGTGGCGGCCTCGGCGGCGGCGGTGGATTCGGTCGTGAGCGCCTCGATCTGGGCGCCGAGCGTGTCGGGCGCTTCGCCCAGGCGCTGGGCCTCGCTCTCGGCCTCGGCGATGCGGGCGGCGAACTCGGCTTCGTGCGTGCCGGCCTCGGCGGCGCGGGCGCGCCAATCCTCCTGCTCGTTGCGGGCGGCCTCGGCGCGCTGCTTGTCGGCGCTGACCGCGCGGGCATAGGTCGCCGCCTCGGCGCGGACCTCGGCCAGAGCGGCCTGACGAAGCTCGGCTTCCTCGCGCAGCATCGCCACCTTCGCCTCGGTCGCGGCGGCGTCGGGGAGCGTCCCGGCGACCCTGTCGGCCTCGGCCATGGCCTGGGTCGCGTCGGCGCGGTCGGCCTCGGTGAGCGCGGCGCGCTCGGCGAGGCCGGTACGGCGCAGCTCCAGCCGCTCCAGCTCGATCTTGGCCTGATCCTCGGCCCGGCCCGCCTCGCGGAGTTTCGCCGTCGCCTCGGCCTCCGCCCTGCGCCCGGCATCGGCGGCGTCGCGCGCGGCCTGCAGGCCGGCCATGGCGGCTTTGGTGCGGTCCTCCGCTGCCTCCACCGCCTGCGCGGCGGCCGGCATGGCGGTCTCGATCTCGGCGAGCCGGTTGACCCGGATCAGCCGCTCGGCCGCGGCGGCCCCCATGCCGGTCGCGACATAGCCGTCCCAGCGGCGCAGGCGCCCGTCCAGGGTGACGAGGCGCTGGCCGACGGCGAGAGGCTGAGCCTCGTCGGTCTCGGCAACGGCGATCTGCTGCAGGCGGCGTAGCAAGGCGGGCGGCGCATCGACATGATCGGCGAGCGGCCGCGTGCCGGCGGGCAAAGCGGGATCGCCGGGCAACGGCGCTGCGCCGGCCCAGCGGCGCGTGCCCTCGGCGCCGAGCCCGGCCTCGAGATCCTCGCCAAGCGCGGCGGCCAATGCGCGCTCATAGCCGGAGGCGGCGCGGACATGGTTGATCGCCCGGTCGCCGCTGCTGCCTTCGACGGCCTTGAGCAGGGCCTTTGCCTCGGACTGCAAAGCAGCGAGCGCGGCGCGGGCGCCGGCGGCCTCGCTCTCCGCGGCATCGCGGGCGGCGGCGGCCTCCATGCGGCGGGTCTCGGCGGCGGCGATCGCCTGCCCGGCGGTGGCCAGCGCCCGCTCCGCATTGTCCTTGTCGGTGCGCGCCTGCGCCAACTGGCCCGCCAGCGCGGCGTCCCCGCCCAGCTCGGCGACCTGCTCGGCAAGCCGCGCGGCCTCCGCCTCGACCCGGGCGAGCCGGGCGCGCGCAGCCTCCAGTGCGGCGGTGGCGACGCGTGCCTCGGCCTGCTCGGCCGCCTGCACGGCGCGAGCCTGGCCCAGAGCGGTGTCGGCGGCGCGGGCATTGTCCTCATGCTCGACGGTGCGGACGTCGATCGTGCCCCGCCGGCTCTCCGCTTCCTCCAGACGGGCGGCGATGGCGGCGAGCTCGTCCTCAAGCCGGGCGATCGCCGCCGCCGCATCCGCCTTCAACGCCTCCTCGCGCTGCCGGTCGGCGGCCAGCGTGCGCTGCCGCCCCTCCAGCTCCGCGATCCGCCGCGTGACCCCGTCCCGCTCCGCGCGCAGGGCCGCGAGCTTGTGGCCGAGCGCGGACGCCTTTTCCCGCGCGCCTTCCGACGCCTTGCGCAGATCGGCCAGCCGGCCGACCGCGTCATTTTGATAAGCCGCCGCAGCGAGCCGCGCTTCCGCCGCCATCGCCACGGCGGCATCGGCGGCTTCCGATTCGGCCTTCGCCGCCTCCGCCGCCTCCGCCGCCTCGCGCCAGCGCGCGAAGACCAGACGCGCCTCGGCGACGCGGATCTGCTCGGACAGCTTGCGATAGCGCTCGGCCGCGCGCGCCTGCCGCTTCAGCGCGGCACCGCGCAGCTCCATGTCCGCGAGGATCTCGTCGAGCCGGATCAGGTTCGCCTCGGTGGCGCGGAGCTTCTGCTCGGCATCCTTGCGGCGGACATGGAGGCCCGCAATCCCCGCCGCCTCCTCCAGCATCAGCCGACGCTCGGTCGGCTTGGCGGCGATGACCGCGCTGATCTTGCCCTGGCTGACCAGGGCCGGCGAATGCGCGCCCGTCGCGGCGTCGGCGAAGAGCAGGGCCACGTCCTTCTGGCGGACGTCGCGGCCGTTCACCCGATAGGCGGAGCCGGCGCCGCGCTCGATCCGGCGGGTGATCTCGGTCTCGCCCAAAGGCGCCTGCGCGAACTCCGCCGCGCCTTCCTGGTCGCCGCTTTCGCGCTCGACCAGCATGGTCACCTCGGCGAAGTCGCGGGCCGGGCGCAAAGCGGTGCCGGCGAAGATCACATCGTCCATGCCGGCGCCGCGCATGGACTTGGGCGAACTTTCGCCCATCACCCAGCGGATCGCCTCCAGCACGTTGGACTTGCCGCAGCCATTCGGCCCGACAATGCCGGTGAGGCCGTCCTCGATCCGCAGCTCCGCCGGCTCGACGAAGCTTTTGAACCCGGACAGTTTGAGCCGCTTGACCTTCACCTGGACTCTACTCTTCCCCCTGCGCCCCCGCGCCTACCGCAACAAAGGCTCGATCTGCGCCCAGTGATTCACGTTCTGCATCACGCCGTTGATGAAGAAGGTCGGCGTGCCCTGGACCCCCGCTCGCTCGGCCGCCGCTTTCATCCGTTCGATCTCGGCGAGGTTCGCCGCATTCATGCAGCGCGCCCGCAGCGCCGGCGTGATGCCGTAGCGCTGGCCAACCATGTCGAGCCCGAGAATGGGCACGAGCTGTTGCGAGATCTGCAGCGGCTGCAGCCCCGCCAGCTGCCGCCTCTGCGCCTCGGTGACCGTGCGGGCCCGCCCCATCCAGGTCGGCTGCGAGCCGAGCAGAGCATGGGTCATCGCGAAATAATTGACCGGGGAGGCGCAGCGGGTGAGCATCGCGGCGCTCACGTCCACCCCGTTCAAAATATAGTTGCGATATTCGATGCTGACCCGGCCGGTACGCACCGCCGCCATCAGCCCGGCGCTGCCCTCATGCGCGAACTCGGCGCAATGCGGGCAGGTGAGCGACAGATATTCGACCACCTTGATCCGGGCATTGGGGTTGCCCATGCGGAAGCCGCCCTCGGGCGTCCGCGCGGCGACCCGCGTCCAGTCCTGCGCCGCCGCGGCGCGGCGCTGCGCGGCCGCCTCCGTCGCCGGCAAGGCGAAAAAGGTGACGGCCGCAAGCATGGCGGCGGCGGAAAGAAGCCGGCGCTTCATCGCGTTCAGCCGCCCGTCGCCGTGCGCAGCAGCGGCTCGAGCTGCGGCCAGAGGCCGGTATTGGGGGGCGCCTGCGTGCCGTTGATGAAGAAGGTCGGCGTGCCGGACACATTGTCGGTCGTCGAGGCATGCTGGGTGTCGTCGGCGACGCGCTGCAGGTTGCGCGGATCGGCGAGGCACTGATCGATCTGCGCCTGGGTCATGCCGCGCTGGCGGAAGAAGGCGTCGGTCCCGGTCTCGCGCACCAGGGTCGCGGCGCGGGTCTGGATGTCCATCCCCTCGATGGCGGAGCGGTTCGCCTCCATATAGGTCTGGCCGCGCGTCAGCCAGGTCTGCTGCTCGCCGTAAAGCTGGTCGGCCAGCTCGAAGAAGGAGGCCGGGCCGTTGCAGCGCAGCAGGGCGAACAGCCCCGGATCGGTCGGGAAGATCATATAGGGCCGATATTCCCAGCTGACCCGGCCGCTGCGCACATAGCTCCGGATGCCCTCGCTGCCGCCTTCGGTCGCGAACTGGCCGCAATGCGGGCAGGTGATCGAGGCATATTCGACCAGCTTCACCGGCGCGTTGGGATTGCCCATCAGGAAGCCGCGCTCGGTGGCCGAGACGGTCTGGGTCCAGTCCTGGCCCGCCGGCGCCGCGACGTTGGCGACCGGGGCGCTGGGCGCGGCGATCCCGCCCGTATTGTTGGCGTCGCCGCCGCCGCCACAGGCGGCAAGGGTCAGAACGAGGGCGGCCGCGGCAGCCATCAAGGGGCTTTTGGCCATGAAAAGGCTCTTCATGTCTTCCTCTCTCCAATTCTTCCGACGACCGGGATCGTCGCCACTGCCGGCGCTCCATCGCCAGCCGTGAGGCCGCGTGCAAGCGATTCCAGACATTCCCGAAGCTCGGGATCGGCGATGTCGCGCAGCGTTTCCTTCATGTCCACCGGGAGCGTGACCGGGCGCAGCGAAGGCGGCGCGGCCCGGGACTTTCTTCTCTCGACCTGAACCAGGCCTTGCCGGATGGCGATCCTGGCCACGGCCTCATAGCCGAAAAACTGGTTCACCCGCTCCTGGATGGCCGGCGCCACATGCTGCATCATCGGCGCATGCGCCCCCTCGACGACGAGCGTGAGCGTGCCCGCGCTCTTCTTGCCGGGCGGGAAGCGGATCGATTCGGGGGCGGAGACGGCGGCGTAGCGCGCGCCTACGATCTCCTGCCAGCGGCTGACGATCGAGGACTGGACGAAGCCGAAGCGGCGGAAGGCGGCGCCGCCGGCGGCGGGCAGCAGATCGGC